>Ga0335073_10012377_pt1 | contig 11979 bp, 12 predicted proteins | sample Lox_Sample_22_FD_207093 | JGI IMG/M metagenome (GOLD analysis project Ga0335073, IMG submission 207093) | Soil microbial communities from Loxahatchee National Wildlife Refuge, Florida, United States - Lox_Sample_2.2 | ecosystem: Environmental > Terrestrial > Soil > Wetlands | place: USA... | reverse complement strand
AGCAGGGCCGGACGGTACGGCCACCGGAGCCGGATGACCCGCAGGCCCAGGGCGGCGTCAGCGACCGGCAAGCTGATAGCCCTCACCGCGCACCGTCTTGATCAGGCTGTAGCCGAGCTTGGACCGCAGCCGCCGCACGCAGACGTCGACCACGTTGGAGCCCGGATCGAAGTCGTAGCCCCACACGCTGGCCAGCAGCTTGCCCTTGGGCACGGACTGCCCGGCGTGCTCCGCCAGCTCGCGCAGCAGCAGGAACTCCAGCCGCGTGAGCGCGACCGGCCCGTGCCCGTTGTCCGCCACCAGGCGGGCCACGTCCAGGGTCAGGCTCCCGGCCCGGACGATCTCTCCGGCGCTCTCGCCCGCCCGCGGTGCCTCGCCGCGCAGGTGGGCGTCCTCGCGCAGCCGGACCCGGATCCGGACCAGCAGCTCGGCCAGCGAGAACGGCTTGGTCAGGTAGTCCCGCGCCCCGCGTTCCAGGCAGTCGACCTTGGCCGCGACGTCGGCCACGCAGGACAGCACCATCACCGTCTGGTCCGGCCGGGCCCGCAGCAGCTGGTCGAGTACGCTGCTGCCGTTCATGTCCGGCATCACCAGGTCAAGCAGGACCAGGTCGTAGTGGCTGCCGAGGGCGTGCTGCAGCCCCTCGGAGCCGGTCGAGGCGAAGGCCGTCAGATAGCCGGCCGCGGCCAGCGCCCGGCCGATGAACGAACGGATGTTGGGCTCGTCGTCGACGATGAGGATCCGCGCGGATCCCTCGGCCCCCTGTCCCCCCTGGACGGCGACCTGGTGTGACGTCATGCCCGTCACCTCGGCTCCTTCTGCGACGTCTCTGTCAGTGATGGTCCACGGCAACCGGCGGGGAGGTCAAGATGCCGGTTATGTCGAGATCGATCGTTACCGCTCTGACACACAAACGATTGCAATCCTTTGTGATGCTCACCGTCAGTTAACTACTGCCATCTTTTGTGATGCTCGCCTCAGCTAGGGAGCGGCGGCGGGGCCACGTGCGCGGACAGCGAGGTGCTGGCCGTGTCGATCAGGCCGTCGATCCTGGCCCGCTGCGCGTCGAGGGCCTGCTGGTCCCGGCGCAGCTGCCCGGCGGCGCGCGTGGCCGCGGCCGGCGTCCTGGCCGCCACCACCGCCGCGACGTCGGTCTGGACTCGCTGCGCCAGCGGGAACCCCCAGGTCACGAGGTCGTTGACCACGTCCTGGAGGTGGAACGAGGCCAGTGACTCCGGGGCCTGGTACTGGACCAGGTCCTCCATCGGCATGCTGTTGGCCGGGGAGCAGTTCTCCGCGCCCTGGGTGGCGATCTTGACCGCGGTGGCGATGTCGTGGCTGCGGCCGGACCTGATGTCCCGCAGGGCGGTGATGGAGTCGTTCACCCCGCCCGCGCACGACTCGATGTCGGTGTTCAGGTCGGACACCGTCGAGCGCAGGTCGGCCGCCCGCTGGGCGGTGGACGGGTGGTGCGGGATGGCGGCCAGGGTCAGCCCGGCCGCGAGCACCAGGCCACCCGCCAGCATCCACCGCGGCGTGCGCAGCACCGGCCACCCGGATGCCCGGGAGGGAAACCGCGGCGCGCCCCCTGGCGCTGGCATCGTCATCGCTCCTCCTGAACCCGGCGCCATCCTACGGCGGCCGGATTGCCGGCGGGGAAGAGCGCACAATGACAATTTCGTCATGCCCGGGCCGAGGTGTTGCCTTGCGGCTCAGGTGACTGGAGTATCTACCCCGTAGGTACCGGCCTGCGCCTGCGGCATGGCTGGATATGCACGTGCGTAACGGCCTGCAATGCGTGTGTACGTCCGGTTGAGAAGCGAGGTGGTGAAACCGGTGTCCGTGACCGCTCGGGCGGCATCGCTGCTCGTCGCGTTTCTTGTCGTGGCGGGCCTGGTGACCTTCGTTGCCATTTACTACGTTGGCGGCGCGAGCGCCCTGCCCACCGTGCACTACGCGGCTTCCGCTGGCCAGGTCAACGTGGTGCTGCAGGAAGACCCGCAGAATAACTCGGCCAGCAAGCCCGACTGGGTCAGCTATTACGTGCAGGACCCGGCTACCCAGAAGTGGGTGCACACCACGCTGTTTTCCGTCCCGGCCAATACGAAGGTCAATGTGACTCTTTATGGCTATGACGGCTGCACCCCGCTGCGGAACAACTTTTACAGCCAGGTACAGGGCACGATAGGCAATACGGTGACCCTGTCCCAGTTCGACCAGCACGGCAAGGAATACCTGACCGATAAGACCACCTCGGTGATCAACGCGTGGTCGGACTGCAATGTGGGGCATACCTTTGCCATCCCCAGCCTCGGCGTCTACGTGCCGGTCGCCTCGCCGAACGCCCAGCTCTCGGCCAACAACCTGTGCAGTTCCTCGCCGTGCACGACGAGCGGCAACCCGTACGCCAAGGAGACGTTCAGCTTCATGAGCCCGGCTCACGGCGGCGTCTTCCGCTGGCAGTGCCTGGTTCCCTGCGGCGGCGGATTCCTCGACGGCAACAGCGGTCCCATGCAGACCCTCGGCTACATGATGGGCGAGATGGACGTGGTGAGCTCATGACGACCGGGCCCCAGAACGAGTCCCCGCACGAACCCCAGCACGGCCGGCGCCTGTTCCTCATCTGGCTCATCCTGGCGCTGGCCGCCGACCTGGTCATCTGGTTCATCTGGTACCCGCACATGCCGCCGGGCGACATGTCCGACTCCGCCCGGCACCAGCAGTTCGACATCGCCGTGCTGGCCGTCAGCGCCGCTCCGGTCATCATCTTCGTCCTGCTCTATTTCACCTACTCGATCGTGGTCTGGCGGGTCCGCCCCGGCGACGAGGACGACGGCGAGCCGATCTACGGCAACACCAAGGTCCAGGTGAGCTGGATCGCCGGCACCACGGTCATCGTGCTGTTCCTGTTCGTGTTCGGCACCGTCGAGCTGGTGGGGCCGGCCGGGGCGGGCGCCGGCGAGGGCCCGGCGCCGATCTGGAAGCTGGCGGGCACCCAGTCCGCGGTCTGGGCACCCGGCGGCAAGACCATGCTCGACGTCCAGGTGATCGGCCAGCAGTGGGCCTGGACCTACCGCTACCCGCAGTTCGGCGGGATGGAGTCCTCCGAGCTCATGCTGCCGGTGGACAGCCCGGTGACGTTCCACGTGACGTCGCTGGACGTGATCCACAGCTTCTGGGCCTATCAGCTCGGCGTCAAGGCCGACGCCAACCCGCAGGTGGACAACGTGGCCTACACGACGGCGAAGTCGCTCGGCGGCTTCACCGTCCGGTGCAACGAGCTGTGCGGCATCTGGCACGGCGCCATGTTCAACTACGGCCACGTGGTGTCCCAGGCCGCGTTCCAGACCTGGGCCAGCGGCGTGCAGTCCAAGGAGAAGGCCGACGGCATCCTGGCCGCCCTGCCGGCCTACGCGCTCACGTACGACCCCACCGTGATCCCGCAGCTCGGCGCCAACCTGCCGAAGGTCGACGGGATCACCGGGGCGGCGGGCTACTACTACCCGCCATCGGATCCGGTTACGCCATGACCTCCGCGAAGGGGTGACGGATGGCCATCGAGACACACCAGGACCAAGCCGAGGCGGCCGGGAGCGGCCCGCCTCTGGGCGGGCACGGGGCGCTGCGGCCCTGGTACCTGCGTCCCGGCGTCCACCTCGGCGTGGTCGGCGCCGCGGTCGGCTACATCCTCGGCCACCTGCTCGGGAACTTCCTGTCCAGCGCGTACCAGCAGAACGCGCTGTCGGACTCCAACGACATCCCGATCGTGCTCGGCTACACCTTCGCCACCCTGGGCTGGCTGGCCGGCCTGGGCGTGTTCAACGACCTGGGCCGGCAGATCCTGGGCCGGCCGCTGCTGGCCGAGATCCGCCGGGGCGGCAGCGAGGCCGGCCTGTCGAAGTACTTCCGGTACACGCTGGACCACAAGGTCGTCGGCATCCAGTACCTGTACGGCATGATCGCCTACTTCCTGACCGGCGGCCTGTTCGCCATGGCGATCAGGAGCGAGCTGCTCTCGCCCAGCTACCACCTCCTCGGCCCGAGCCAGTACCTGATGGTGGTGGGCGAGCACGGCACGATGATGATGATGATGATGTCTTCGGTCATCCTCGGGCCGTTCGGTCAGTACTTCGGGCCGCTGCTGATCGGGTCCAAGCGGGTCGCGTTCCCGCGGATCGAGGCGCTCGGCTTCTGGCTCACCCCGGCCGCCTACGTGATCCTGCTCTCCGGCGTCCTGTTCGGTGGGTTCCCGACCGGCTGGACCGGCTACGAGCCGCTCGCCACCCAGGCCACCGCGGGCGAGGACTCCTACTTCTTCGCCTTCGGCCTGATGGGCCTGTCGATGATCCTGGCCGGCTTCAACATGATCGTCACCGTGATCAACTACCGGGCGCCGGGGATGCGCTGGAGCCGGCTCCCGATGTTCGTCTGGTCCATGTTCACTGTGTCGTTCCTCCAGGTCCTAGCGGTGCCGGTCCTGGTCGGCGCGTGCTACATGGGCCTGATGGACCGCACCTTCCAGACCGCGTTCTTCACCAACCAGCTAGGCGGGTCCAGCTTCCTGTACGAGGACCTGTTCTGGTTCTTCGGCCATCCGGAGGTGTACATCCTGGCGCTGCCCGGCTTCGGCGTCATCTCCGAGGTGGTCGCGGTGTTCTGCCGCAAGCCGCTGTTCGGCTACAAGGTCGCCGCCGCGGGCATGCTCGGCGTGGGCATCCTGTCCTTCTTCGTCTGGCAGCACCACCTGTTCGACAGCGGCATCAACCCCGACATGCGGCCGCTGTTCATGCTCACCACCGAGCTGATCTCGATCCCGACCGGCTTCATCTACCTGGTCGGCATGGGCACCTTCTGGAAGGCCAGGATCAGGTTCTCCATCCCGATGCTGTTCGCGCTGGCCTTCTATTTCAACTTCCTTATCGGCGGCATCAGCGGCGTATTCCTGTCCGACGTCCCCGCCGACACCACCGAGCACGGGTCGTTCTTCGTCATGGCCCACTTCCACTACACGATCATGGGCGGCCTGATCTTCGCGTTCATGGCGGGCATCTACTACTGGCTGCCGAAAATGACCGGGATCAAGCTCAACGAGAAACTGGGCAAGCTCCACTTCTGGACCATGTTCATCTTCTTCAACACGACGTTCCTGCCGCTGTTCGCGCTGGGCATGATGGGCATGCCACGCCGCGTGTTCGAGTACGCGCGGAACCTGGAGACGCTGAACGACTGGGTCTCGATCTCCGCGTTCTGCCTGGGCGGCTCGATCCTGATCTTCGTGATCAACTTCGTGATGTCCATGCTCTTCTGGCGCGAGCCCGAGGTCGGCAACCCGTGGCGGGCGCGCAGCCTGGAGTGGCAGCTCTCCTCGCCCCCGCCGCCGGAGAACTTCAAGCGGGTCCCGGTGATCCTGTCCAGCTCGTATGACTACGGCGTCAAGGACGCGCTCCCGGTGGCCGACCTGAACCCGCCGCCGGGCGTCATCGGCGCCGCCTACGCCGGGGCGCCCGGAGTCCCGGCCGGACTGGAGGCGTGATCATGACCGACATGACGGCGACGCCGTCGCCGGCCTCCCAGGAAGCCGCGCTCGCGGCCGAGGACGAGGGCTACTACCACGAGTCGGCCCTGAACGCGACGTGGACAGGCTCGCGGCTGGCCATCGGCGGGCTGACGTTCCTGTTCGGCTGCTTCGCCTTCTCCTACTTCTACCTGCGCTCGCTGAACTCCGAGGGCCGCTGGCAGGGCTCGGGCTTCACCCACCCGTCGCTGTGGATGGGCACCACGATCATGTTCCTGGCCGTGATCAGCGCCGGGGTGCACTACTTCGTCCTGCAGCGGATCAAGGCCGGGCGCAAGCGGACCTGGCAGATCGGCGGCCTGATCGCCCTCGGCCTGGGCCTGGCCGCGGTGGCGCTGCAGATCTACATGCTGGCCGACCTCCCGTTCAAGCCGGGCAGCTCCGGGTACTCGAGCGTGTTCGTCGGCTTCTACCCGGTTTTCCTCCTCGTCCAGCTCTCGGCGCTGCTCTGGCTGGAGATGCTGCTGGCCCGGGCGCGGTATATCCCGGCCCTGTCGTTCGTCGAACAGCCGCCCACGTACACTGAGACCTACTCGGTGCAGCGGTTCCAGGCCTCGCTGAGCGCCTTCTCCACCGTATGGAATTTCCTGGCCCTGATGGCCATACTGTTCTGGCTTCTGTTCTACGCTCTGTAGTACGGGGCCTTGTCGTGCAGGCCCGACCGAGGGAAGGGACCCGGAGTGCACAGTGTCATCGGAGTGCACAGTGTCATCGCTGACGCGGCCGGAGGCGCGTGGAGCTTCGGCGGCTCGATACTGACCTTCGCGTTTCCGATGATCTTGTTCATCGTGGTGGCCTGTGCGCTGTACGTCGCGTACACCAAGCCCGAGCTGGTCCCCGGGCACCGCAACCCGGCCGCCCAGCGCGCCGTCACCTTCACCGCGGTCCCCGGTCCGCCCCCGGCGGCCGGCCCCGCCCAGCTCAACACCGTGCAGGGCGTCGAGACCCCGGCCAAGTCCGAGGACGGCGAGTGACCTCTTCAGCAGCCCTCTCCCCGGGCACGGCCCTCGAGCACAGCCCCGCGGGCGGCCCGCGCGAGCGCCGGACGCCGGGCGTGGTGGTCCGCGCCCTGGTCGCGCTGACCAAGCCCCGCATCATCGAGCTGCTCCTGGTCACCACGGTCCCGACCATGCTGCTGGCCCAGCGCGGGCTCCCCTCGCTCAAGCTCGTCCTGGTCACGCTGGTCGGCGGCACGCTCGCGGCGGGCAGCGCGAACACGATCAACTGCTACATCGACCGCGACATCGACGCGGTCATGAAGCGCACCTCGCGGCGCCCGCTGGTGGTCAACGGCCACGGCACGATCAAGCCGTGGGAGGCCCTGGCCTGGGGTGTCGTGCTGGGCGCGGGGTCCACCCTGCTGCTCGGCCTGATGGCCAACTGGCTGTCGGCCGCGCTGGCCGACGCCGCCATCTTGTTCTACATCTTCGTGTACACGCTGCTGCTCAAGCGGCGCAGCCCGGCCAACATCGTGATCGGCGGCGCCGCCGGCTGCTTCCCCGTCCTGGTCGGCTGGGCCGCGGTGACCGGCACGGTCAGCCTGCCCGCGGTGGTGCTGTTCGCGGTCATCTTCCTGTGGACGCCGCCGCACTTCTGGGCGCTGGCCATGAAGTTCCGCAAGGACTACGCGGCCGCGAACGTGCCGATGCTGCCGGTGGTGGCCACGCCCGCCGTGGTGGCGCGGAAGATCCTCTGGTACTCCTACGCGATGGTCGCCGCCACCCTGGCCCTGGCCCCCTGGGCCGGGTGGATCTACGGGCTGCTGGCGGCCGCGCTCGGCGCCTGGTTCCTGGCCGAGGCCCACCGCCTGGACGTCGCCCTGGGGGGTACGGGGGGGCGGGCAGCCCCCCTGTCCGCGGGGGGTCCAGGGGGGTCGTCCCCCCGGACGAAAGCAGCGCCGATGCGGCTGTTCCACCTCTCGATCGCGTACCTGACGCTGCTGTTCGCCGCCGTCGCCGTCACCGCCCTGCTCCCCTGGGGACGATGGTAAGGCCCGGCTAGGGCTCAGGCGCGCCCCTTTTGCAACCTTCGTCCGTCATCAGCCGTCTTTAGGCTGGGATGTGAGTGGTCAACCTCCGCGTTGTGTCAGGATTACCTGAGGACGGGGAGGGGCTCAGCTGTGTAATCCAGCCTTCATGTTGAGCCGGTAGACCATCTGCGGGGACATCGCAGGTACGTCGGAGGAGGTACGAGTGCTACGACCCGAACCCCGTCCTGGTGACCGGTACGAGGCGCCGCAGCACGAGTACGGTCCGGCCCCCTCCGATGAACTCGAAGACCCCGAGCGCACCAGGCCCCCGCGCCGTCGCCGCGGCCGGATCCGCCGGTTCTTCCGGCTCCGCACCGTCCGCGTCATCCTCGTCCTGATCATCGTCTTCCTGTGCTGGGTCGCCTTCTCCGTGGGCCAGGCGCTGACCGCCCCCGGGGGCGGATCGACCTCCTCCAAGCTGGCCGAATGGGCCCGGGACCACTACCTGGGCCCGGTCGTGACGTTCGGCGAGTGGGTCAGCTACAGCCCGCCCAAGGTGGGCGGCAAGCCGGGCTTCTCGCTGGCCGTGCCGTCCAGCGCCCCCACGCACTACAAGAAGACCAGGACCTTCCAGCCGAACATCCCGCTCAAGCTCACCTCCCCGGCCGGGAAGCCGCTGCCCGGCGAGGGCAAGTGGCGGCTGCTCGAGACGGTGAACAACGAGCCCGCCATCTTCAGCACCTTCCTGCGCGCCGACGCCGTGCACACCTCGGTCGTGGCCGGGATCGTCTCGCTGGACCAGCGGCTGGTCACGTTCGGCCTGCGGCCCGGCGTCGAGGATCCGGGCCCCGGGCCCTGGAAGGCCAGCACGTGGGTACCGCCCGGCACCCGGCGGGGCCTGCTGGCCACGTTCAACGGCGGCTTCAAGCTCGACTCGGCCGGCGGCGGCTTCTACCTCAACGGCGCGCACAAGGGCGCCCTGGTGAAGGGCGCCGCCAGCGTGGTCTACTACCGCGACGGCACCATCAAGATCGGCTCCTGGGGCAGCGAGCTCACCATGACCCCGAACGTGGTCGGCGTCCGGCAGAACCTCAAGCTGCTGATCGACCACGGCCAGGTCTCGCCCAAGGTCAACCAGGACGTGCTCAGCTCGTGGGGCGCCACCCTGGGCGGCGGCTACTACGTCTGGCGGTCCGGGATCGGCATCACCGCCGGCGGCCGGGTCATCTTCGTCTACGGCCCCGACCTGAACGTCCAGGACCTGGCCAGCCTGCTGCACCGGGCCGGCGCGGTCGAGGGCATGCAGCTGGACATCAACCCCGAGTGGATGTCGTTCGACTACTACCAGGCGGGCGACACCCCGCAGGACCCGGAGCCGCACGCGCTGCTGCCGACCCAGCAGAGCACCGCCTACCGGTACTTCCAGCCCTACAGCCGTGACTTCACGGTGGTCTACGCCCGGTGACCACCCAGACGAACGCCACCGAGGTGGCCGTGGCCGCCCATGCCCGCGGCGTACGCTGGGCGGCCGCGGTGCTGCGCACCGCCCGGCCCCGGCAGTGGCCCAAGAACCTGCTCGTGTTCGCCGCGCCGCTGGCCGGCGCGTCCCTCGGCCGCCCCGACGGCCTGCTCTACGCCCTGGTCGCCGCGGCCGCCTTCGGCTTCGCCTCGGTCGCGGTGTACTTGGTCAACGACGTGGTGGACGCCGAGCGTGACCGCCTGCACCCGCGCAAGCGCTACCGGCCGGTAGCCTCGGGCGCCCTGCCCAAGCGGCACGCGGTCGCGCTCGGCGCGGTCAGCGCCGTGATCGGGCTGGCGGGCGGGATGGCGATCCGCGAGCCGCTGCTGACCGCGGCGGTGGCCGCCTACCTGGCCCTGTCCTTCCTCTACTCCCTGGTGCTCAAGCACATCCCGGTGGTCGAGGTCATGTTCGTCGCGTCGGGCTTCCTGCTCCGGGTGCTGGGCGGCGCCGCCGCCACCCACGTGCCCCCGTCCGGCTGGTTCCTGCTGGTGTGCAGCCTGGGCGCGTTCGGCGTGGCCATCGCCAAGCGCTACACCGAGCTCACCAGCCTGGGCGCCGAGGCGATCGGGCACCGCCCGGTGCTGCGCTGCTACCGGCCCGCCCAGCTCCGCATCGCCCAGATCGCGGTCGGCACGTGCATGATCGCGGCCTACGTCGCCTGGGCGGCGGGCGAGCACCCGGGCGCGCGGATCTGGCACCTGGCCAGCGCGCTGCCGCTGGCCCTGGCCCTGGTCCGGTTCGGCTTCCTCACCGGCCGCCGCACCGCCGCCGCGGTCGAGGACCTGATCATCCGCGACCTCCCCATGCTGGCCTGCGAACTGGGCTGGCTGGCCCTGTTCGTGACCGGCCTGTACCAGACAGGTGGCTGAATGAACATTTTTACGAACGGCGATGGCTCACCGCCCCGCCTACTCCTCCTCGGCGGCACCAGCGAAATCGGCCTGGCCGTGCTCGCCTCACTCGGCCTGCCGGCCGCCGCCCAGGTCATCCTGGCCGGACGCGACGAGCAGCGGCTGGCCGCGGCGGGCAAGGAACTGCCCGGCCAGGTGAGCACCATGTCCTACGACGCCGTTGACACCGGGAGCCACCAGGCGCTCGTCGATGCCGTCTTCGCCGACGGCCCGCTGGACCTGGTCATCTCCGCCGCCGGCGTCCTGATCCCGCAAGATGAGGTGGAGCGCGACGTCACCCGCGCCGCCGCCATGGTCGAGACGAACTTCACCAGCCACGTCACCACCCTCCTGGCCATCGCGTCCCGGATGCGTACCCAGGGGCGCGGCACGATCGTGGTCCTGTCCTCGGTCGCCGCGGTCCGCCCGCGCAAGGCCAACTTCGTCTACGGCGCGGCCAAGGCCGGGCTCGACGCCTTCGCCCGCGGGCTGGCCGACAGCCTGCACGGCACCGGCGTCCGGGTGGTCCTGGTCCGGCCCGGGTTCGTCATCGGCCGGATGACCGCGGGCATGCCGCCCGCCCCTATGTCCAGCACCCCGGCCCAGGTCGGCGCGGCCACCGCGGCCGCGCTGCGGGGCGGCCAGGACACGGTCTGGATCCCGGCCCCGCTGGCCGGGCTCGCGCTGGCGCTGCGGCTGGTCCCGCGCCCCCTGTGGCGCCGTGTATCCCGCTAGATACGGAGTACATTCGGATGCTGTGAGGGTGCTGGTGGCCGAGGACGACGAGAAGCTGGGTGCCGTCCTGGCCCGCGGGCTGCGGGAGCAGGGCTACGTCGTCGACCTGGTCCCCGACGGCGAGACCGCGGCCAGCTACCTGCGCTTCTACCAGTACGAGGTCGCCGTGCTGGACTGGCGGATGCCCCGCCTGTCCGGCCTGGACCTGGTCCAGCGGCTGCGCCGGAACGGCACCTCGGTCCCGGTGCTGATGCTCACCGCCCGCGATACCCCGGCCGACCGGATCACCGGCCTCGACGCGGGCGCGGACGACTACCTGGTCAAGCCGTTCGACTTCGGCGAGCTGCTGGCCCGGCTCCGGGCGCTGCAGCGCCGGCCGCCGGCCGTCCATACCCCGCGGCTGTCGGTCGGCGCGGTCGAGTTCGACCCGGCCGCCCGCGAGGTGCAGGTCCGCGGCGAGCGGCCCGCCCTGACGATCACCGAGCTCGGCATCCTGGAGATCCTGATGCGGCGCTCGCCCGGGGTGGCCGACCGCCGCTCGATCGCGCAGCACGTCTGGGACGACGAGGCGGACGCGTTCGGCTCCAACACGATCGACGTCCACCTGGCCCGGCTGCGGGCCAAGCTGGCCGGCGCCGACGTCCGCATCGAGACCGTCCGCGGCGTCGGCTACCGCATCATCCCCCAGTGAAACTAGCCCAGTGAAGCCGGCACCGTGAAGCTCAATCCCGCGGTTAAGGTCGCCGCCGTCGCCACGGCGGCCATCGCCGCCGTCTACGTGATCGGGGCCATCGCCTTCAACCTGGTCCTGGCGCGGCACATGACCGACCAGGCCGACGGACGGCTCGCCATGCGCCTGGCCGTGGCCCGCAGCGACCCGGCCGAGGTCACCCAGCCGGTGGTCGGGCACCGCACCTCCCGGGACGTGGACCCGGGCGACATCGACGCCGACTCCGCGCCGGTGTTCCTCTGGGCCACCAGCTCCGGTGGCACCAGCACCGCGGGCACCGTCACCAGCCACAGCCCCGGCGCGCCCGCACTCCCGTCCCTGCGCTCTGCTCATAACCGGCCGCACGACGGGCTCGCCCTCTCCGCCGACGTCACCGCGCTCGGCCCGTTCCGGTTCGAGCTGACCCGCGACGGCGGCGGCTGGCTGGTCGCCGGGCAGAGCGTGGCCGGCGACGAGCACACCAAGCGGCTGCTGCTCTACGGCGAGATCGTGGCCGGGCCGTTCCTGCTGCTGGCCCTGTTCGGCGGCCTGCTCGTGGTCGGGCTGCGGGCGCTGGCC
>Ga0335073_10012376_pt1 | contig 11979 bp, 9 predicted proteins | sample Lox_Sample_22_FD_207093 | JGI IMG/M metagenome (GOLD analysis project Ga0335073, IMG submission 207093) | Soil microbial communities from Loxahatchee National Wildlife Refuge, Florida, United States - Lox_Sample_2.2 | ecosystem: Environmental > Terrestrial > Soil > Wetlands | place: USA: Florida... | reverse complement strand
AGCTCACTACGTTCGCTACGCTCGGGATGACAGGGGCGTCCCTCGACTACGCTCACTACGTTCGCTACGCTCGGGATGACAGGGTTACGAAAAGAGCGCGCGGCGCTGGCGTTCGAGTTCGACGGTTGCGCCCAGCGCGGAGCGGCTGTCGTTGGCGTGTGACTCGACCAGCGCCGCCATCTGCGAGTAATCGCCGTACATCGCATAAGCGCGGCGCGCTTCGTCGTTTGCCGCGTCTTCAGCCTGTTCGAGCGTGAACTGCGCGGAGCTCGCAAATTGTTCGATGCGGCCGAATGCCTCTTGCGCCATCCGCGCCTGCCTCGCGCTGTGCTCGGCCTTTGCGACGCCGTTTTCGATCGCGACGCCCGCGGCTTTGCCGCGCGATTCGAGGTCGCCGAGCACTTTGCGGATGTCGAGCGTCGATGCTTTGGTTTTGTCGGCCAGGCCGCGCACTTCGCCGGCTACGACGTTGAAGCCCTTGCCGTGCTCGCCCGCTCGCGCCGCTTCGATCGCGGCATTGAGCGCGAGCAGGTTCGTCTTGTCCGAGACGGAGCGCACCAAATTGATGATGTTGAAGATCTGGTTCATCGATTTCGCGAACTGGTCGAGAGCGTTTCGGCTCTGCACGGCCATCGCCGAGAGAACGTTGATCGTCTCGATCAGCTCGCTCACGGTGTCGCGCATGATGCGAACCTGCGGCGCAACCTGTTCGAAGCGCTCGCCCAGCGTTTGGAAGTGCTTCGCCAGCTCCTCGTTTGAGGTGCTGAGCGTCATCGATTGCTGCGAGAGCTGGTTCAGGCTCGCGATCTGCGAGCGCGACTGCGTTCCGATGGTGTCCCCTGTCGCGCGCACCGACTTGATGGAGCGGTCGATCGAGTTGACGATGTCGTCGAGCGTGAAGCTCTGCGTCTGCGACGCCGCCACCAAGTTGATGCGCGGGCGCCAGCTGTCCAGGTTGCGACCGAGCAGCAAGCGGAAAACGTCGGTCGGGAAAAGCGGCTCCATGCGCTCCCAAACGAAGCGGGACATCTTGACGAAGTCCTCGCGCTCGTCGGGCTGCAGTTCGTGGATCTCGAGGTTTTTGCGCAGCTCGGTGATGGCGCGCTGCTCCTCCTCGGCGGCGATGCCGCGGTGGTACTCGGTCGCCTCTTTGAAGGCTTGTCCGATGATCTCGCGATCCGCCGCGGGCAGATCGCGCCAGCGCTCGATGTTCCCGAGCACGATCTGCGTGTTGTACGTGTGCGCGGTCAGGGAAAGGTAGCGCTGGACTTCGTACAGGCGCGCGCCGAGCGTGTTCGCTAGCGGGTTCTCCTGCGCGTCGACTTCGTGTTTCTGCAGAGCGCGGTAGACGTCGCCGAACGGGATGACCTTGGGCGAGGCGCCTAAAGCGTGCATCAGCGCGAGATACACGACCGAATCCTGAATGCGCACGCGCATTTTGCGCATGTCTGCCGGGCGCCGGATTGGGTGCAGGCTGTTGGTGAAATGGCGCATGCCGTTCTCGAAAAACGCCAGGCCGTGCAGGCCGAACGATTCGAACGACGCGAGGATTTGCCCGCCGAGCGGGCCGTCGAGCAGCCGGTGCGCGGCGGCAGTGTCGGGAAAAACGAAGGGAAGGTCGAGCAGTTGCGTGAGCGGCACGAGCGCGCCGGCTACGTACGTCGTGACGCTGACCATGTCGAGTTCGCCCGAGCGCACGCGCAGCAGCGCCTCCATTTCACCGCCGCCGGTGAACGGAATCTCGAGCTCGAAGCGCAGCCGGCCCTCCGAGAGTTCGAGCGTTCGCTTGGCGACGTATTCCCAAGCGCGTGACGGCGGATAGCCCGGCGGCAGCAGCGTCGCAATCTTGATCGTGGTGTGATCGGCCTTCGTGGTTACGCGCGAACGTGCGATGTACTCGATCTCCGCGCCGTAATACGCGAGGCGCTGCGTCGCAAAGGCGGATTCGAGCGCTTCGCGGCCTTGCGCCGCGGCAACGTTGGCGAGTCCGTCGGTCGATTTGCGCATCTGCTCCGCGCCTTGGCTGTGCTCGCGTCCGCTCACGACCGCGCGATCGATCGTCACCGAAAGGTCGGCGGCGAGCTCGGCGATTTCGGCGAGCGAGGCGCGCGCGACATCGGCGAGCGGCGCCGACGCAGCGGAGCGTTCGGCGTTCGCGCGCACGGCTTTGATCGTCGCTTCGGCCTCGCGCTGGATCTCGACGACTAGACTCTTGATCGCCGACGTCGACTCGTTCGTCGTCTTCGCGAGCCGCCCGACCTCGCCGGCGACGACGGCGAAACCCAGTCCGTGCTGTCCGGCACGCGCGGCTTCGATCGCCGCGTTGAGCGCGAGCAGCTGGGTCTCGTCGCTGACGTCCTCGACGAACTCGGTCATGCGCCCGATCTCGCTCATCAGCCGTCCGAAATTGTCCATCGCGTTGGCGGTATCGGCCGAGAGTTCGGCGAGTTGCTGCACCGAGGTCAGCAGGTTCTCGACGACTTCGAAGGAGTTCCCGAGGTCCGCCGCCGCGGCGCGCGCCGCGGCCTGCGCGCTCTGCAGCCGCTCGGCCGTTTCGCGGGAGGCCGTCGCGAGCGTGCCGGCGGTATCGGAGAGGGCGACCATGAGCGTCGTCTGCTCCTGGGCGGTCGCCGCGATTGCTTCCGAGGCTTGGCGGACTGCGTCGACGGCGGTCGCGATGCTCGCGTTGAACCGGTCGAACAGCTCGTCTTCGTTCCGGGCGGAAATCATCTCGGCAGCAACCCCATTCCACTAGTATCGACCGCGCTCCCGACATGGAAGAGGTGGAAGAAGAGCACGGTGGAGAGGGTGGCAAGGGCTGCACCCGCGATCACCTGGAGCAGTGTGTGCGCCCGCAGGTAGACGCGCGCCCAACAAACCATCGGTACGAGCACCAGAAACGGCAGCGTCTGGTTACCGTACAAGAGCGTGAGCGCAACCAGCGGGGCGGTGATGCCGATCGCGTGCGTGCTGATCTTCCAATACCGTGTGATGTACTGCACGACCAGCGTCGAGAGCGTGTATGCCGCCATCGCCGCGATCATCATCCGCGGCGCATGTGCCAGCCACATCGCAATCGTGCCGAGCAGATAGAACACCACGAACGCGCCGAAGACCGCTTCGCGCTCGTGGCGCACGGACATATCGAGGTCGGAGATGCGGTCGCTGCCGTAGAGCCAGAAGACGTAGATCATCGGCCCGATCGAGGTGAAGAAGGTCGAGAGGGCGAGCAGCCACCAAAAATCCAGCGTTCCGCGAGCGCTCGCATGCGCGAGGATGACGAAGAGCGCAAGCGCCGTCAGGAACGGGTTGAAGATGGTTGAGAGAATCCGCGCCAGATCGCGCCAAGCCCGGCGGTTCTTGATGGGGACGACGAGCTCTTGAAGCGGGTCTTGCATTGGGGCTACCTTGGCTCCTCAGCCGGAATCTCCTCAAGTCCCGGCGAACCCTCGCCGGTCAATTATGGTCATCGAACGTATCGACTCCCCGGCCGACGTCAAGGCCCTTACGCGCGACGAGCTCGACGTACTCGCGCGCGAGATTCGCGATATGCTGGTCGTCACGTGCTCGCGTAACGGCGGGCATCTCGCGCCGAATCTCGGCGTCGTCGAATTGACGATCGCGCTGCACCGCGTGCTCGATCTCCCGCAGGACAAACTGGTCTGGGACGTTTCGCACCAAGCCTACGTGCACAAGATCCTGAGCGGGCGGCGCGATCGCTTCCATACCCTGCGCAAGGGAGGCGGCATATCCGGCTTCGCGATGCGCAGCGAATCCCAATTTGATCATTTCGGTGCGGGGCACGCATCGACGTCGGTCTCGGCCGCCTATGGGATGGCGGTCGCGCGCGATCTCGGCGGCAGCGACGAAACGGTTGTCGCCGTGCTCGGCGACGGCGCCCTCACCGGCGGGCTCGCCTACGAAGCGCTCAATAACGCAGGTCAGCTCAAATCGAATTTCATCGTGATTCTCAACGATAACGAGATGTCCATCGCACCCAACGTCGGTTCGATCGCCTCGTATCTCTCGGTGCTGCGCAGCAAGCCGTTCGCCAACTTCGTGCGCGAACGCGCAAAGGACGTTTTCGAGCACATCCCGTTCGGCGGCGCTGCTCGCAAGGCGTTCGCGAGTGCCGAGATGGGGGCGATGCGGTTCGTTGCACCAGCCGAAAAGGCGGCGGTGATCTTCGAAGAACTCGGCTTCCGCTATATGGGACCGTTCGATGGGCACAACGTCGACACGCTGATCGACGCGCTCGAAACGGCCCGGAGCATCGACCGCCCGGTGCTGCTGCACGTGCGCACGATCAAAGGCAAGGGCTACGAACCGGCCGAGAAAGACTCGCGCACGTTTCACGGCGTCTCGGGCGCCTTCGACGTCGAGAACGGGAAGCTCGAGATCAAGCCCGATGCACGCCCCACCTTCTCCGATGTTTTCGCAGCTTCGCTGATCGAACTCGCGCAGTCGCATCCGAGGTTGATCGCGATCACCGCCGCGATGCCCGACGGCACGAAACTCTCGAAATTCGCGAAGGCCTTCCCCGACCGGTTCTTCGACGTGGGCATTGCCGAAGCGCACGCCGTGTGCATGGCGGCCGGCGCCGCGACGAACGGGCTGCAGCCGGTCTGCGCGATCTATTCGACGTTTCTGCAGCGCGCCTACGACCAGGTCGTGCATGACGTCTGCGTGCAGAATCTGCCGGTCGTTTTCTGCCTGGACCGCGCCGGGTTCGTCGGCGACGACGGCCCGACGCACATGGGACTCTACGACATCGCCTACTTGCGTACGCTCCCGCACATGTCGGTCATGGCTCCCCGCAACGAAGACGAGCTCTTGCCGATGCTGGCGCACGCGCTCAGCCTCAACGCGCCGGCGGCGATCCGCTACCCGCGCGGCTCGACCAGCGGGCGCCACCGCGACCCGGTCGCGCCGATCGAGCACGGCAAGGCGGAGGTCCTGCGCGAGGGGGGCGGGGTTGCGATCCTGGCCCTGGGCAACACGGTCGACGTGGCCCTCGACGCCTACGATCTGCTCGCCAGCGGCGAGTTCGGCCGCTCCGACCGGCTTCCGACCGTGGTCAACGCCCGCTTCGCCAAACCCGTCGACGAGGCGCTTCTGCGGGAACTCGCAGCCAATCATGATCTGATTCTTACGTTGGAGGAGCACTCGCTCGCAGGCGGCTTCGGGTCGGCGGTCGTAGAGAGGGCCTCGGATTTGGGCCTTTCGGTCCCGGTGCAGCGCGTCGGCGTCTCCGACGTGCTGGTGCACCACGACTCGCAGCCCAGTCAACGCGCGCTCTTCGGGCTCTCGGCGCAATCAATTGCGCAGCGAGTCGCGCGCGCGCTCGACCCGCATCAGGAGATACGTCGTTGACCTCTTTGCTCGCCGCCGCTGCGGCCAAAGCCCCCGCCGTGCCCATCAAGGTTTCGCTGCCGCCGAACGTGCAGCAGCAAGTCGTGGCACCGCCCATCGTCCAGGCGCCGCAGACGGTGCTGCAAGCTCACGCCGCGTGGCTGACGCACGGCGTAGCCGGTATCTTCGTCATCGCTGCGGTCGCGCTGGTCGCGCTGCTCGCCGTGCAAACCACAAAACAAGAGGGGCTCTCCGGCACGATCGGCGGCCGCGTCGAATCGGCCTACGGCCGCATGGGCGCCGAAGACCAACTCAAACGCCTGACCGGATTCACTGCCGTCGTCTTCGTACTCGCGGGCTTCGTTCTCTCACTCACGGGAATCTAGGCACTCTTGAGCGCGCTGCTCGATGTCCGCAACCTCCGTACGACCTTTCGGACGGAGGATGGGCCCGTGACGGCCATCAACGGCCTCTCGTTTTCACTCGAGCCAGGCGAGACGCTCGGCATCGTCGGAGAATCGGGTTCGGGTAAATCGGTGACCGCGCTCTCGGTGATGCGCCTGCTCTCCGGCAACGCCGCAATGACGAGCGACGGCATTTTCTTCGAGGGCGAAGATTTGACCGCGAAGAGCGAGGCGCAGATGCGCAAGATTCGCGGTTTCAAGATCGCGATGATCTTCCAGGATCCGATGACCAGCCTCAACCCGGTGTTGACCGTCGGCGAGCAGATCGCCGAGGTCGTGCGTCTGCACTTGGGGTACTCCCGGGCGGCTTCGCGCGGCAAGGCGATCGAGATGCTGGAGAAAGTGCGCATCCCCGCGGCGCAGTCGCGCATCGACGACTACCCCCATCAATTCTCGGGGGGGATGCGCCAGCGCGTCATGATCGCGATGGCCCTCTCGTGCAATCCGCAGCTGCTGATCGCCGACGAACCTACTACGGCGCTCGACGTGACAATTCAAGCGCAGATTCTCGAGTTGATGAACGAGATGCAGCAGGAAACCGGTGCGGCGATCATTCTGATCACACACGATCTCGGCGTCGTCGCGGAAGTCTGCAAGAACGTGCTCGTCATGTATGGCGGGAATCTGGTCGAGTACGGAACGGCCGAGCAGATCTTCCGCGAGGCGAAGATGCCCTACACGCAGGGTCTTCTCGCGTCGCTGCCGCGCTTGGACGAACGCGAGCGGCGCCGCCTCGTCCCAATCGAAGGACAGCCGCCCAATCTGCTCAATCTGCCGCGCGGCTGCGCGTTCGCGCCGCGCTGCACCAACCGCATGCCGGCGTGCGGTGAACCGGTGGCGCTCTACGACTTCGGCGCCGGTCACTTTGCGCGATGCCGCCTCTACGATGGTGAGGTTCCGTGCCGCTCGTAGAGGTCCAGGAACTCAAGAAATATTTTCCGATTCACGAAGGCCTGCTTTCGCGGCACACCGGCGACGTCAAAGCGGTCGACGGCGTGAGTTTTTCGATCGAGGCTGGAGAGACGCTCGGCCTCGTCGGCGAGTCGGGCTCGGGTAAGACCACGATCGGGCGGATGCTGTTGCATCTGCTCGAGCCGACCTCCGGATCGATCGCGTTCGACGGAACCGAGATCACGACGATGCGCTCGCGGGAGGTGCGCCGCTTACGGCGCCGGATGCAGATCATCTTCCAGGATCCGTACGCCTCGCTCAATCCGCGAATGACCGTCGGCGAGATCATCGGCGAGCCGCTGAAAATCCACGGCATCGCCACCGGAAAGGCCGCGCAAGAGCGCATCGCAGAGCTGCTGCGGCTGGTGGGCTTGCGCCCTTACAGCGCAAATCGCTATCCGCACGAATTCTCGGGCGGCCAGCGCCAGCGCATCGGCATCGCACGCGCCCTCGCGGTCGATCCGCGCTTCATCGTCTGCGACGAACCGGTCTCGGCGCTCGACGTCTCGATTCAGGCGCAGGTCATCAACCTGCTCGAGGATCTGCAGCAGCAACTCGGCCTGACCTACCTGTTCATCGCGCACGATCTCTCGGTCGTCCGGCACATTTCGACGCGGGTTGCGGTAATGTACGTCGGCAAAATCGTCGAGCTGAGTTCCCGCGACGAACTCTACCAACGCCCGCTCCATCCCTACACGCAGGCGCTGCTCTCCGCGATTCCGATTCCCGATCCGGCGGCCGAGCGGCGCCGCAAGCGCATCGTTTTGACCGGCGATATTCCCTCACCGGTCGATCCGCCGTCGGGCTGCCGCTTCCATACGCGGTGCCCGGTGGCGTTCGAGCGCTGCAAAGTCGAAGATCCCGCGTTCCGAGCGTACGCCGACGGCCATTTCGCCGCGTGTCATTACCTCGAAGAGCACAACGGCAACGCGCCCGATCTCGCCGCCGGTCCCGTGGTGTTGAGCAAGGCTTAAACTCGCGATAACCCGCGCACGATACGATCGTGCCGTGATCGTCGCGCAGATTTCGGATCTCCACATTCGACGACGCGGGCACGTGCTGCACCACATGCCCAATACGAGCGATTATCTTCGCCGCACGATCGTGCGCTTACACGCGCTGCGGCCCCGCCCCGATATCGTGCTGGCAACCGGCGACCTCACCGAACGAGGTTCGCCGCACGAGTATCGACGATTGCGGTCGATTCTCGGGCGGCTCGAGATCCCGCACTTCTTGATTCCCGGAAACCACGATGATCGCGACGCCCTTCGCCGGGCTTTCAGCGATCATCGTTATTTACGCACCTTCGAATCGCACGCGAGCTTCGCGATCGACGCCTGGCCGCTGCGTATCCTCGGACTCGATTCGACGCGCCCGGGCCGCAGCGGCGGCTTCGTCGACGCGGAGCGGCTGGCGTGGCTCGATGCGGAGCTGCGTGCGCATCCGCGGCGGCCGACCATCCTCGCGATGCACCACCCGCCCTTTCGGACCGGTGTGCCGGCCATGGATGCACAGCGCTTCGTCAACGTCGAGGGGTTGGCCGAGGTCGTGCGCGCGCATCGCCAGATCGCACGCATCGTCGCCGGACACCTGCACACGATTTTAATGCGTCCCTGGAACGGAACGATCGCCTGCACCGCTCCGAGCACGTCGCCCCAATTCGTGATCGGACGCTCCCGTCTGGGAATCGGGGTCGAGTCGGCTGGGTTTCTGCTGCACGAATGGAGCTTCAATGCCGACGTGCATACGTTCATCGTGCGGCTGGAAGGCGGCATCGAACAGCAGATCGCGTGACCGGCTTGGAGAAAAAGAAGAAGGCGGAACGTTCGTCCGCCTTCATTAAACTGTCGGTTGCCGGCCTAGGCTTTTTTCTTGCGCGACGCTTTGCGCTTGCGTCCGCCGGCCTTCTTTTTGCGGCCGGCCGCTTTACGCGTGGCTTTCTTCTTGCGTCCGCCGGCCTTTTTGCGCGTCGCTTTCTTCTTGCGTCCGCCGGCCTTTTTGCGTCCAGCGGCCTTTTTGCGCGTGGCTTTCTTCTTGCGTCCGCCGGTCTTCTTCGCAGCCGCTTTCTTACGGCGCGTTGCCTTCTTGCGTCCGCCGGCCTTCTTGGCTACAGCGGCCTTTTTACGGCGGGCTTTACGGCGCGGCTTCTTCTTGGCCTCGGCCATCGTCTCGCCATTCATCATGGTATCGGAGTCCATTCATTCCTCCTCGTCCCCCGGGGGGACGAACAGCGCTATTTGGACAGCGCACGAACTGCGCTTTAAGCGCACTATAAAGGATTTTTTCGTTTCATGCAAATCGCGCGCGTGCGTGCGCGTACGCGCGCGTGCGTGCGTACGCGCGTAGAGCCCGCCGCCGTTGCCCGGGCCTTGACCCCGGGAGTATACTGAGGTCCGTGAAAAAGCCCCTGATCATCGTGGAGTCGCCCACCAAGGCGCGAACGATCAAGAAGTTTTTGCCGCCGCGGTACGTCGTCAAGGCGTCCGTCGGGCACGTGCGCGATCTGCCGAAAAGTACGCTCGGCGTCGACGTCGAGCACGACTTCACGCCGAAGTACCTCACGATCAAGGGTAAGGGCGACATCATCAAAGAGCTCAAGAGTGCGGTGAAGAGTGCGAGCGAGGTCTATCTCGCGACCGACCCCGATCGCGAAGGCGAGGCAATCGCGTGGCATCTGGCCGAGCTTCTCAAGCTGCCCGATCCCAAGCGAATCGAGCTCCACGAAATCACGAAAGACGCCGCACTCGCGGCGATCAAAGAGCCGCATCACATCGATATGGATCGCGTGAACGCGCAGCAAGCGCGCCGGATCCTCGACCGCTTGGTGGGCTATAAGATCTCCCCGCTGCTTTGGGCGAAGGTCCGCGGCGGGCTCTCAGCCGGGCGCGTGCAGTCGGTCGCCGTGCGCCTGATCGTCGACCGCGAGCGCGAGATCAACGCATTCGTGCCGCGCGAATACTGGAGCATCACCGCGCAGCTCGCGACCGATCGCGAGCCCTCGATCGTCTTTCCCGCCGATTTGATCGCCCATCGCGGCCAGAAGATCGAGATCGTGAACCAGGCACAGGCCGATGCGGTGCTGGCCGCGCTCGAGGGCGCAGCCTTCTCGGTTGCCTCCGTCAAGCGCCGCGAGGTGCGGCGCAACGCGCCCGCACCGTTCACGACCTCGACCCTGCAGCAAGAAGCGTCGCGCAAGCTGCGCCTGCGGGTGCGCCGCACGATGCAGATTGCGCAGGGTCTCTACGAAGGCGTCGACCTGGGCGGCTCCGAGGGCACGCAGGGTCTCATCACCTACATGCGTACCGACTCGACGCGCATCAGCGATTCGGCCCGCGATGCAGCGCGCGAGTTCATCACCGCGACCTACGGCGAGAATTTCCATGGCGGCGCCGCGCACAAGGTGCGCGAAGGCGCGCAGGACGCGCACGAAGCGATTCGCCCGACGAGCGTCTTGCGCACGCCCGAAAGCGTCGCACACGTCCTCAAGCGCGATGAACTGCGGCTCTACACGATGATCTGGGAGCGCTTCGTCGCTTCGCAGATGGCGCCCGCAATTCTCGATCAGACCACGGTCGATATCGCCGCACGTCAGTACACGTTCCGCGCCACCGGCAGCATCGTCAAGTTTGCCGGCTTCACCCGCGTATACGAGGAAGGTAAAGACGAAGATGCGCCGGCGGGTGAGAACGCTCCGAAGAGCAACGGCACCGCTAAGGGCAAAGGCCGGGTGCGGCTCCCCGAGTTGCGCGAGCACGACGCGCTCGACCGCCGCGCGATCGAACCGAAGCAGCATTTCACCGAGCCGCCGCCGCGCTATACCGAAGCAACGCTCGTCAAAGCTCTTGAAGAGAACGGTATCGGGCGTCCGTCGACCTACTCGACGATCGTCGATACGATTCAAGCGCGCGGCTACGTGACGCAAGAAGACCGGCGTTTCAAGCCAACCGATATCGGCATCGCCGTCAACGATCTTTTGGCCGAGCATTTCAAAGACGTCGTCGACTTGAAGTTCACGGCCGGAATGGAGGGCGACCTCGACAAAGTCGCCGAGGGAAACGCGGATTGGGTCGGCGTGTTGCGCGAATTCTACACGCCCTTTGCGCACGATCTCGAGGAGGCGGAGAAGAAGCTGCCGCGTTTGGAGATCAAAGACGAACCGACTGACGAAATCTGTCCGAACTGCGGCCGGCCGATGGTGATCAAAACCGGGCGTTTCGGCCGTTTCATTTCGTGCACCGGCTATCCCGAGTGTAAGACGACCAAACCCATCGTCAAAGACACGGGCGCGAAGTGTCCCAAGGACGGCGGCATCATCGTGGAGCGCCGCTCGAAGAAGGGCCGCACGTTTTACGGGTGTGCGAACTATCCAAAGTGCGATTTCGTGTCGTGGGATCGCGTGATTCCGCAGCCGTGTCCGGTCTGCGGCAGCCACGTGGTCGCGAAGAACCGTCGCGGCGGCGTCGTGCACCTCGAGTGCGCGGCGAATAAGGAACACGACGTATCCTCGCTCGCGAAAGCAGCCGGAACCGAAGAAGCAAGCGAAGACCGCGAACTCGCGGAGGTGTGAGCTTGGTGCGCCTGACGGTAATCGGAGGTGGGCTGGCCGGCTGCGAAGCGGCATGGCAGGCCGCGAACGCGGGCGTGGGCGTCGATCTCTACGAGATGCGGCCGCAACGAAGCGGACCCGCGCATCACACGGGCCGGCTCGCCGAACTCGTCTGCAGCAACTCGCTGCGCGGTGCGGCCCTCGAAAACGCCGTCGGTCTGCTGAAGGAAGAACTCGCGCGTCTGGGTTCGGTGATCGTCACGAGCGCGCGCGACGCTGCCGTTCCCGCGGGCGGTGCGCTGGCTGTCGACCGCGAGCGCTTCGCCGACGCAGTCGAAGCGCGCATCGCGGCGCATCCCGGCATCACGCTGCATCGCGAGGAGGTGCGCGCGATTCCGCTCGAACGCCCGGTCGTCGTCGCGTGCGGCCCGCTGCCGAACGATGAATTCTTGACCTCGCTCGATGCGCTGACCGGCAAACGTCTCGCCTATTTCGACGCAGCTTCGCCGATCGTCGCAGCCGACTCGATCGACGAGTCGTTCATGTATCGCAAGTCGCGTTATGAAAAAGGCGACGGCGACGACTATATCAACATTCCGCTCGATCGCGAGCAGTACGCGCAGCTCGTGCACGACCTGCGTACGCTCGAGCGGCATCAGCCCAAAG
>Ga0335073_10012375_pt1 | contig 11980 bp, 11 predicted proteins | sample Lox_Sample_22_FD_207093 | JGI IMG/M metagenome (GOLD analysis project Ga0335073, IMG submission 207093) | Soil microbial communities from Loxahatchee National Wildlife Refuge, Florida, United States - Lox_Sample_2.2 | ecosystem: Environmental > Terrestrial > Soil > Wetlands | place: USA... | reverse complement strand
GGTATATTGGTGCTGTAGTGTGCGTAGCTTCGAGGTGAGGTGACTGTGAGTTAGAACTACGGCATCTCGTTCGTGAATGAGCGGGAGCAGTCGCCGCTCGATTGCATTTGCGGATGAAGCTTCATGCACGGATTTTAGGATTGGGTCCGCGACCAGTACGTTTGTTGTGATGTTATTTCGGAGCATATATGTCGTTCGGGCTTCGAGGAGCGCTTTCTCGGCGGCTTCCAGTTCGGCTTCGAGCGCGTCTGAGGAGAGTGAAGCAACGGATGTTTGAGGGATTGTGGGTTGAATTTCGAGCAATGCACGCTCAAGTTGGAGTTCCTGCAATTGATCCCATAGCGATAAGATCTTCTGTTCGGACTCTAACAGCTTGAACGCGTCGGTTGCGTCCGTTCGCGTAAGGGATGTAATCTCGGTCATATCCATAAATGCGGTTGCAAATAGATAGAGCGATCCGTCATGACGGCTATCTCCCGTAGTCACAAGTGCAAGTCTGTCTCAAGGCATGGCTGTGTGTGCCTACAACTGAGCAAAGCGTCGCGGGTCGCGTGTTGTTGGTCACGCCTCGTAGGCGCGGCACATGTGGCTGAAGCTCTGACTTGTCGGGAACAACCACCATAGCCATTTAGGCTCCTTCACCCAAAATCAAATTCCGTTCACTCCTTTTCCTCGGATCACTACCACCGCGACAATAACGAGTTGACTACAAGTCTTCTCTACGAGAAAGGATGAAATGTCGCTGCAGATATATATCGCCCACACGGGCGAGCGCATCGATTGCGCCGCTCCTCTTCCCTCCTCCCTAGATGCTTTGAAATCATGGATAGCGAAGTCGACGACCGTACCCACGCAGGATCAGGTGTTGCTCACTACGAAGGGGAGACCTGTGAAGACTCAGCAGCTATATTCAGAGGTACTTGTCGTGCACGTGTTCGTTGAGATTGCTGGCTGCTAACATCGGTAATCAGACTGAGATATTCCTTTTCGATCGCCTCTTGTTCTCACCATCCACCACCAAAGAAAGCATTCCTTCCGATCCGCTACCAGATCCCGTAGTCCCGGAGACCTTTCCGGATACATTATCTGACCAGAATGCTTTGAAAGCATGGCAGAACCTCTTCAAAGCACGTCGGGATTGGACGGTTAAGCTACATAGTCAGTGCAGGCAGCTAAGCCTTGCTTCTGATAGCTACATAGACCAAACAGCAATAATCGAGCAGGCGGCGCGCATAGCAGTTGCTAATTTGGAGAGCCGTGTTAAGGGCCTGGAGCAAAAGTACGCGGATGCGAAAGCGTGGCTGGAAGATATCGCCAAAGAGATCGGACCGGATGCACAGGTTCTCCAACATAATATCGCACAGCTCGATCTTATTCCTGTGAAGCCGATCTTCAGCAGATTCTTCACAGGTGAAGACACGGCATCAAGCTCTACCGCCAAGAAGCCTTCAGCCCCCGAAACGACTTTAGCCACGTTTGTGGATAGGCAGGCAGCAAAGAAAGCTGCTACTACGAGCAAGGCTACTTTGGAAAATGTTTCAAACCAGCTAGGCACAATCGGGAAGAAGGCCGATCAAGCTTTCGAACGATACGAAGATCTTATCAAAGTTACAGATCCGAGTCAAAGCAACTCCGTGGATCCTCAAGAGCCTATGAAACTTCTTGATGAGATGGAAGCTATCTCTAAAAGAGTGGCTTCTCAGTGCGACGAAGTTCTGAACTTGAAAGATGGTCCAAAATCTCTAGCCCATGCGTCGAGACTCGCCTTACTCAGCACCAGGAACCATCTTCCAGCAATCCAAGAAGTGCTTAAAGAAACGGGAGAGCTTCTTCGGCATTGTGTCAGTCAGAAGAATTCGGCTATCGAACGGACAATCGAGCACCTTCAAACCGTTGCGTCTATTGAAGCTGCCATCGCTGCTCTGAATAAAGATCTAGTCAACCTGCAAATCCCTGAGGAAGGACAGGCTGCCGTTGATCAGATGTCTCAAGTCAACAACATGCCATCTAACTATGGTTCGCTCTTGATCGAAGCTGTCCGGAGACGTGAATGGATCGATAGGATGAAGCGTGATTCTTCAAGCCTTGCTGAAGAGCTTGCTGTCTACCAAGATGAAGAGCAGAAGAGGCGGAAGAAATGGCTTCGAGGTATGAGTAATGCGGTCAGGGATAGCATTGAAGATAAGCCACTTGGCTTTGAGATCAACCTCCAAGGAAAGGATGATGCATGGCCTGAAGCAGCTCGCCAGGATGTGGACGACTATATCAAATCATTGCGAGGTCTAGCTAATATGGAAGCTGTTGTTGAAGAGCTTACCCAAGCGGCGAGAGACCTTGATCGACCAACGAGGCAGCAGGTCAAGCGTGCAAAGAATTTTAAACAGGGCAGTGTTCACGAGCCCGGCTTTGGGAAAGGTTCACTTTTGCTCCGCGGGGAAGATGAAACCAAAGTACTCAAAGAAGCGAACGTTAAACTCGAAGATGAACTGAAGGGGCATAAGAGCAGGATACGGAAGCTGGAAGACTTATTGCACAGACAGAGTGTTAGTCGGCTTTCAGTAGTCAATGCTTCGTCCCCATCAAATGGCCAATTTGGAGATCCTTCGACTCCAACGCAGGAGTTTGATAGGCAACTGCACTCCCCACGTCCGCCAGACGATCATTCGCGGCGATCATCCGTTTCGTCTAGACGGTTCTCATCCAACCTACCGCAAGAAGACAAAACAATGTCACGTCGTATCTTTCAACTTGAAGCTGAACTTGCAGCGGAAAGGGAAGCCCGGACAACCTTGGCGAAGGAAGCACTGGCTCGAAGAGAATTAGACGAGGAAGTGCAGCGGCAAATTCAGGATGCCAACTCAACGAAGAAAGACATAATGGAGAATATGGAAGCACAGCAGAAGGAGTTCGCAGACGAGCGACGAGCACTCGAGGAGCAAATCAACCTTTACAAGCTTAAAGTCGAAGAGGTTGAGGACGAACTTGAACGGATCCTTGGCAGTCGTGATGATGAACGAACTGGTACGGAGGGCAAGATGCAAGCGTTGAATGCTGAAGTCGAACAAATCCGTAGAGAGTCAGCTGCAGCGATAAGTAAAGCAGAGGCTCGTGGGAAAGGATATGAGGAGTTGCTTAGAAGATGTGAAGAGCTCGATAATGAGCGTCACACCACTCTCACTGGCATCTTCTCTCTAATGGCATCCGATCATCAGGCGATTCCCGAAGATCAAATGCAGCTCGTCCATGAGCTTGAAGAGTTAGCTCAGCGTTCTGTGGATCATGCGAAAGAGCTTGCTGAAGCTGTTGCAATGGCCAGGTCCGAAAACGATAGTCTCCAAACTATGCTCCAGACGCAGAAAGATGAATCTTCGGCTCTTGTAGCTCGGCTGGAAGAGGACGAGACCAAGATGTTGAAGATCAATGAAGAGCTCGAATCAGAAAAGTCTAAGGGTGCATCTTTGACGGCGCAACTGGACGAAGAGAAACAACATCTTCAAGATCTGCGAGCTAAGTTTGCTGAGGGTGAGACAGGTTCTGAAGCCCTTCGGCAGCGCATATCGCAGGAGGAGAACAAAGTAACGCGCCTCTCCACGGAATTAGCCAAGACAAAGTCCCACGTCAACAGTCTCGACGTTGAACTGCTTTCGGTGCACTCTAAGTGGTCTACGCTCACTACAACACATGAGGCCATGACGCAACGTCTCCAACAACGCACGCAGCGAGCCAAAGAACTCACGCAGCGACTGTATGCGCAAAACAACCGGCTGAATCGCCTCCTGGAAAGCCTCGGTTTCATCGTGACGTACCAGGACGGACAAATGATCATTCAGCGAGCATCGAGGTCCGGCACCAGCACGATCCTCTCCGACGGCGGCGCAGGCGAGAGCCGGCGTGTGTCGTCGCCGGACGCGACGAGTGCGATAATCGACAGCCTAGCGGACCTCTCGCCGCTGCTGTGGATGGAGAAGGACGACGCGGCGGAGGAGGCGGCCAAGTTCGCCGAGTTCGCGGAGAAGCAGGCGCGCTTCAACCTAGACGTGTTCTGCGACGCCATGGCCAAGCGCCTGCGCGACATGGAGCACACGGCCCGCAAGTGGCAGAAGGAGGCCCGCGCCTACCGCGACAAGGCCCAGCGCCTCGGTGCGGAGGCCCACGATAAGATCGCTTACCGGGCCTTCAAGGAGGGCGATTTGGCCCTCTTCTTGCCCACGCGCAATCAGGCGCGCGGCGCGTGGGCGGCCTTTAACGTTGGCGCTCCGCACTACTTCTTGCGGGAGGAGGAGCGACATCGACTCAAAGGGAGGGAGTGGCTGGTGGCCCGGATCACGAAGGTCCAGGAGCGCGTTGTGGATTTGAGCAAGCCGATGGTGTTGTCGACGGCGGCGGCCGGCGATCGGACGAGTTTGGCCGAAAGTGAAGGTGCTGCTAGCTTCGACGACGATAATCCATTTGAACTGAGCGATGGCCTGCGGTGGTATTTGCTCGATGCGCAGGAAGAAAAAGCCGGCGCCCCGAGTACGCCTGGATTGGGTAAGACGACGGTTGCGGCTGTCAACGTGGACGTCAGGGGTAGCATCAGCGCGAGGCCCGTGAAGAAGAAGCCTGGAGATCGGATTGAAGAGACGTTAAGCAGGAGCCTTGACTCGAGACGAAGCAGTACGCATAGCAAGAGGAGTGGGCAGGCCCTTGGCTTGGGTGTCAGGACTAGCAATGAAGCGCTTCGACCGGGCAGCCGGGCATCGTCCTCGCTGCAGCGGCAGTCAATGGACCAGCCCTTAAACGCGGAGACGGCTGCGGAACCCAGCCAGCAGGAGCAAGACGAAGAAGAGGTGCGGAGAGATCTCCTTTTCGGGCCCTGAGATGTCTGATCTGGGCACGAATCCTACGGCCAGAACGAGCTGACATTTGTTGCGTTAGGATGGGCAACGAAATGCTCTGCGTGCGGAGGGCATTGCTTCTCCTAAATCTAAAGCAGTCAGCCCTGTCAAGGTGATATCGCCTGCGAAATCGCTTGCTGCTATGGCATCCGGCTCAACGTCTGCTACCGGTTCGACGTCTGCTTCTCCCGCCAAAGGAAAAGGAAGAGCAGGAATTTGGGATTCCCTTTGGCAGCTTGACATTAACCTCGAAAGTGGCAAGAAGAAATGAAACTGTACACTGGTGTACTAGTATTTTGCGGTTTGATCACTAAATACGTAATAGCGATTGTAGCATTTCGAGAGGAGCCGTTCCCACTTTTTCGGTGAGTGAAAGCTTGTTAATTCCAATATGAGCACTGTCTATTGCAAGTTCACTAGAATTCCAGACGACTCAGTAAGATGCCCATCCCTTGTCTGCAGCCATACATGCGCCATTGAGTACCGCCGCACCATCTGAACAGAGGAAGACGGCCAGATCTGCCATCTCCGTCAATGGACACATCGGAGGTTGCATTGCCATAGTTGTGGTCAAAACCTGGTATCCTCCTTGGTGCATACCAGCGGCGAGAGCCTCTGAAATATTCGTCTGCATACTACCCGGCATGATCAAATTGCAACGGATTCCCTTATCGCCGTAGAAAGCTGCTGTATTCTTGGTCAAGCCTATCAATCCATGCTTACTCGCAGTGTAAGCTGCTCCTAGCATACGGTAAGTCCAATATGTCTAGACTGCAAATATCAATGTCTCGCGTAAACTCACCCGCCCTGAAACCATGTGCTCCAGCCATCGATCCAACGTTCAGAATTACCCCAGATCCCTTCTTTTCCATGTCACCGACAGCATATTTGCTCGCCAGCATGGGCGCGGACAAGTTCACGGCGATGACCTTATCCCACAGCGCCTTGTCGAGGTCGCCAACTGGGTCGAATTTATCCATGATACCGGCATTGTTGACGAGGATGTCGACGTCGCCGAATTTTGACTTTGCGACCTCGAAAACCTCTTTGATCGACTCCTCTTCCGTGATATCAGCTTTCACCGCATGGACTTCTCCGTGGGCGGATAGCTCCGTGGAGGCCAAGTTCAAGCGCTCTTGGTTGATGTCCACAATTGTCACCTTAGCGCCTGCCTTTAGAAATCCCTCTGCTATGGCTTTACCCAGACCACCCGCTGCTCCTGTTACGATGGCCGATTTGTTGGCGAGGGAATGGGCCATGGCCAGGGTGTATTGCTAGTGATTATGCTTGATTGACAGACAGGAATTGAGGTTATAAGGAGAGAAGTAATGAAGGTAAAAACAAGAATAATCGACCATTTTTAGGGCCCGCGGACAATTTCTAGTTTGCTTATGCTCAACTGTTTATGCCGCAAGTGGAGTCATATGCGCGGTACACGGAAGACGTGTGTGCCGTACCAGTTGCATTGGCTGCCAACCCAATGGCAGCACTAGGCGAGGCCTTCCCAAATTCAGGAACCAATTTGGATGGGAATTTTAGGCCCCCATACTAAGACGTGAAAGAAGTGATGTACAGATCGGTGGACAGGCGGAACCGAGGCTTGGGAATGGGTGCGTGCAACTAGGTACTTCATTGGGTCCGTATTGGGCGCGACTAGAACGAGAGGCACGTAGATGTAATCAGAACTTCACGATGGTATTCTATAATTCTTCCAATTTAACAAGCATTGTATTGACCAACCTCATCGGTTGTTAAATTTTGACGCTACTATTCGAACATTGGTCAATCTGATAATCCAATCAACTCAGAACAGTCCCAGTGGAACGTCCAGCCTAACGAATGTGTAGATTTTGGTTGATCTCATCAATCTGAACCATTGCCTCCCGCCCAAACGTTGACAATATTCTCCCGATCTGGTAACCTGGCCTCATACTCCAGCTTCAACAGGCAAGCCTGGCCCTTCTCCAAATTGACCGACCACGAAATCTCTCCGTTCTTCTTCAGAGACGCAACGGCCTTGCCCCATGCGTCGGGCTGCTGCGTTCTAGTAGCTGGCGCTACAGCCGTGGAAAAGCCGCTTCCGCCCTCGCGGGCGTTCTGGCCAGCGCGCACGGCATCGCCTTCCTTGTAGAGGCCCTTGGGGTGCAGGACGTCGATGCGGAGGCGCTCGTCCTGCGAGACGGGGATCTGGTCGAGAACGAGGAGCTCGACGGCGGCGGAGCGGGTGTTGGTGATCCAGACGGAGCGCGCGAAGGTCTGCGCGCTCTCCTTGTTGAAGAGGCCCTGCGTGCTGCGGTGCACGCTCGGCTTCGGGTACGCCACGTGGATCGCCGGGTCCGTTCCCAGGCTCAGCGTGAACGGCTGCAGCGGCGACACCCGCGGCAGCGTCATGTTGCCCAGGAACGACCCGTCCAGCGTCACGCCTGCCATGCCCTTGAGCAGCACGATCCCCGGCGACGGGTTGCGCGCTTTGGCGCGCAGGAACGCCGCCGCGCGGAGCTTGGGGACTGCGATGTACGACAGCTGAATGTTGGCTGCCGCCAGAGATGCAATCTTGTGGCGGCGGCTGGTGGAAGAGGGTGCAATTGTACGCGTACCGGGAACTTCGTACGTGGCAGTCAGTCCGTTGTCTTCCCATGTTGATTCTTCAAAGTCAAGTTGATCCGCTCCCCCGCCGCCCACTTCTCCGACACCATCGACATTGCGAGGCGTATTATTCCACCCCGCGCCACTTGAATTGGCCATGTAATCCTGGTTGAAGCCCGTCGCCTGTTGTTGCAGTACGTCTTGCTCATGTCGTGCCATTCCTATCCTCCTTGTGTTTTGCTGTTCTAGTAGCATCATTTGCGTCTGATAATCCTGGAGTGCCGTCCCCTGCTGTTGCGGTTGCGGTTGCGATAGTAGAGAGTTAGGAGCAGCGGCTCCAGGTGCACCGGACCCATAACCTTGACTTCCTCCAACGAAACCATTGCCAGGCGGCGACGGAGCGGCACCAAATGCCGCCCTTGCTCGAACTTGAGAAGCACCAAAGAGGCTCGACGCCGCCGGTTGTCCCCTCGACAGGTCTTGAATTATGCTGCTCCTCCGTTGGGCTCGAAACTGAGCTTGCTGAGGCCATGTCGAATTGGGCTCAGGAAGGCCATAGAGCTTCGATCGATCTTCCTTTTCCATTTTACGCTTCGCAACGGCAGTTGACCGATTTAGTTCACTGAAACTTAGAAGACCTGCTTTGCCTTGGTCTTCGAATTTGCCCAGCTTCACATTCCACGGCTGCATTGACGGCGGTTTGTCGTCCAATCCACTGTATGATGTCTGTGATGTTGAAAGCACAAGCTTCGCGTCTGTCCACGTTTCTGAAGTTCGATTTCCAAACTCAGCACGATAGGTGATGATTGCGGTCTTTCGTAGAGACGAGATGTTGATTTCATATCTCGGTGTCCAGAAGGCATCACTTGTAACATAAGAGAGGGCCAATGTCAGAGAGCGATTTTCAGAATGGCTAGTCTCGTTGTCAAGCTTGTCCGGCATCACTCCTCCGCTCAACGTAACAGCGTCCAGGCTATTCCGACGACTGGACGCAGGAGTATCGGGAGCGGCAGTTTCAAGGCGAAGGGTGACACGATATACTTGCTTAGGCCAGTATTTCAGACGCTCCTCCTTGACACGATTCTTCTCCTTGGCAATTTCTTCTCGCTTCCTCCAATTTCGAAGACGAAGTTTATCCTTCCTCTTTTGTTCTTTGGCCTTTTGCTTGCGCTCGTCTTTGCCAGCAACTTGTCTTTCGTGAGACTTTCGCGCAATCTCCTTGACTAGCTTCTTGCCCTCTTCTACCGCAGCAGAATGCAAGGCATAAAGCTCGCTGCGCTTCTTCTCGTACATCTCCAGGGTGCTTGCGAAATCGGAAGCCTTGGTGTCTTCGGTCTTTGCGGTCTTAATGTACTGGTCCAAGGCCTCAAGCTGGCGGGCTGCCGATCCTTCTCGATTTCCGGCTTCTGTTTTCTCACTTTCAAGTCTCTTGATTTCGGCAGTGATGGCTTTGGTCGAGTCTACCTCGTCATCACTATCCTCGTAATCAGGGGGATCATCTTCAATCACGTCGTCATCATCTTCAGGGTAGGTGTCGTAGAAATCATTTGGGTTTGGGACAAGCTCAACCGTAAGATCAGTGATGGTAGCGGGGCCTCTACCGTCAATCTGAACCGAGTGTTCGTCGATGGACGGAGAAAGACCGATGACTTCAATTTCGTTCACTCCAGCTTCGAGCTCGATATCAGGGATTTCGCGCACAACTTGGGCTCTCGAAGGGTAAAGAGTAACACTTTTAGTGGGAAGATCCGAGATGGAGAAGACTTGACGGGGAATGTCATCAGCCATGGCGATGTGGGATGATTCTTTTTGGAATGGTTTTCTCTCAATTAATGTGCTTTTGGAACGAGACGATACAACGAACAGTAAAGGCAAGGCAGAAAGGATTGAATTGGAATTGAAGAACAGACGAAAGGATATGACTTTATAGGGCAAAAAAGGGGTGTAGGTTGAAGGTAGGCAGCACTAAGAGCCGTTAGTGAGGCTGGATGCCTGGAAGAGGACGCAGCGCCACGAGCTGAAAAGAATCAAGCACAGCTCGGTGGAAATGAAGGATTGGCTCAAAGCTTTGGTAATGGTATACGTCAAAAGAGACTCGACCTACCCCGCCAGGCGTTAAGAGGAGGAGTTTTCGACATGTAAATTGGAATGAAGATGATGATGGTTGGAAGGACGTTTCTGGCTAATTATTTCTTAGTGCTTCCAATTGGTTTTAGGGAACTACCTTACGCTTTTCTGCCGACTGCTACAGTCAAATCACGTGCTTTTCTGAGGCTTGAGGCTTCACAATGCCGTGCTGCAATGTTCGCTGCCGTTCAAGGAAATACGGAGTACGAGTACGAGAGGGATGACGTGGACAGATTCAGAGCTTCAGAGCTTAACAACGCTCCTTTTGCCATGACGGAATGTGCATATTTAACACTGCCCACCGTATTCCATCAACGAGAGACAATAGCTATGCTTGTACAGGGACACCGATCGCTGCCATATGTTCAGCTTTTGGTCCTAGCCACGACGTAGTACTCTGTGATGTTGATGGAAAGTTCCAATTTGGGTCGCGGTGTCAGCTGTGACCATGTGGCTAATTAACGGCAGAACATGCAAACTCTAGAACGACCAGGCAAGACGTCAGAACATGAAGCCTGGAACAAGCAACAAAAGGCAGTGCGATGCTGGGTGTCGCTAGCGGCAGCCGCTCGGTTGGACCGGGAAACGGTGAAGCCAGCAGCGCCGGGCAATTGGGTGTGTTTCCAATTCCCGATGTGCCCGGCGTAAGGAACACGCCCCGGGAGCTGCAGGCAAGCCGACTGGGGCCAAGGCAGCCTCGGACGCAGGCAGACGCAAAAGTGGGCTGATGGTCGTGTGCGGGACGAGAGATCTCAGCAGGTTTTAGAGAGCGCTTTGCCTTGGGAATTGGGGGTCCAGAACTCAGCTCTGCTATCCGGTGCGCGCGGCGGTCAGTCCATTTTCGTTGAAACCACCAGAGCTGCAATTTTCCATTAACTGTGGAATGACAATTCGTTGGGAGAGAAAGCAGAGCGGCAGAAACCGGCGGCATTTGGAAGACAAGTGCAAGAAGTTTCCATGACGGTTGATTGTAAATGCGCGGGTTTGGCCACGGGCTCAGTAATCCGATGACGGCAACATACATACACACACACATGGCCGCAACGTCCGTCAACCTGGACCCTTTCGTTCCCCTCGTGCCGCTGTCGTGTCGGCATCGAAATTCAAGGAGGAAAAGAAAAAGCGTGCATGGCAGCCATGATGAATGCGTGGGAATGATGCAGGGTCTTTTTGCGCCTATATCGCAAGCAGGAAAACGCCCATTGAACGATGCTGATGAAACCCCCGTTTCCTTTTCGCTGGCCTTCCTTTCCTCGCGCCATTCCATTTCACACCAATCCCAATTTCGAATCCCCAACCTGACCCTCTCTCCATTTCTGTATTTCTCATCCGCCCGCTCTCTTCCCTTCCATTCCACCTGAACTCACTCTGCCCGGACGCTGGAGTCATTGACTTGACTCCGACGTTGCTCTGCCAGCCGCATTCAGCCTCTGCTTCTTCGCCTCCAAAACGCGCTTTGCTGTGTGCCGAATACGTCATAACCTCCCATCTCCGATTGCTCTGCCCGTTTAAGTACTCCGCTGCTCCTCCTTCCTTGCCTTCTTCGTTTTGCCATTCACGCCATGGGCATATGAATGTAGGCCATCCGGCCTCTTGCCATATAGAAGCAACAGCCAGCCGATCCTCAACCATTCCCACATCGCCGCCATGACCACCACTGCTCCTTCGAGCTCGTCGCAGCACTCAGCGCGATCCTCCTCCAAACGCTCTTCCACAACTCCTTTCTCTCCCATCTCTCGAACATCAGCCTCCGTCGGCCAGATGATGCCTCCATCTCTTCGTCCATCCGAGTCGAGGCCTCCTTCCCATCACCAGAAGGAAACGCGCAGTCCCAGTCCCAGCTACTTTGGCCTCACCGTCGATCCCGCAAAAGATTATCCCTCATCCGATGGCCCTGGCGTTCATGCTAGGGGAAATTGGAGTCCACCGACTTCCAATGTTCGCTCAACCGCGGCCATCTCGCCACGCATAATACCACTAGATCAGAATCCTGAATACGAAGCCTTTCGAAAGCAGACGGAAATCAATGGCATGGGCGGCTTTCCATCCGCTCGTCTTTCAGGCTTCGGCATGTCAATGCAGAGCAACCACCGATCTGCTTTGAAGTTTGTTGGCAGTGGATCCGGTAGTTCCGGTCCGCCGTCACCTCGCGGAAAGCCGCATACGCCAACCGACCGTAAGTTTTTTGAGCAGAAGCCTCGATCTCCAAAGCGATTGCTCTCATCGCCATCTCCTCAAGTTACCGACCGACCAAGACGTAACTCCCCTGCCGATTTCAACGAGGATGATGCACGAAACGCTCCTCAATTCCAGATTCGTGATACCGATGTTCGATCGTCGTTACCACCAATGGCCATTAGTCCTCGACTACCTTCCAATCACCTACGTTC
>Ga0335073_10012374_pt1 | contig 11980 bp, 6 predicted proteins | sample Lox_Sample_22_FD_207093 | JGI IMG/M metagenome (GOLD analysis project Ga0335073, IMG submission 207093) | Soil microbial communities from Loxahatchee National Wildlife Refuge, Florida, United States - Lox_Sample_2.2 | ecosystem: Environmental > Terrestrial > Soil > Wetlands | place: USA: Florida... | reverse complement strand
GTAAAGTACTTGAACCCTGGGCCGTAACCTCCGTCCACGATCACCTTCCGCGCTGCAGCATCAACGTCCCCCGTCGGCACGCCGGGGCGGGCGGCGTGGAGCGCCGCGCTTTGAGCACGCTGAACCAGATCGAAAACGGACCGCATCTTGTCTGTCGGCTTGCCCAACACGAAGGTCCGAGTGATGTCGGATGTGTAGCCTTCAACCGAACAGCCATCATCGAGCATCAGGATAGAACCCTCGCGCAACGTCTGCGGCTGGCGCGAGCCATGGGGCAGGGCGGTAAACTCGTCCGCGTTGAGGCTGGCCTCGCCCTCAAATCCGACGCGATGATAGGCGGCGCCTACCAGTCCTTGGACATCGCTCGTCGTCATGCCGGGATGCAGCGATTGCGCGACTGCACGATAAACCAGCAGCGTGGCATGGCACGCCAGCCGCATGCACTCAATTTCATGCGCGCTCTTGATCATGCGACAGCCCGCGGTCACAGGCGTGGCCGAAACGAGTTTGAGATGTGGGTTGGCCGCGCGAATGCTGTCGGAAAACACAAAGGCCATGTGCTCATCGAGTCCGATGGTGCCCGAGCCAAGTCCGCGATCGCTCAAACCCCGGCCGAGAAGGGCGAATGGGCTTTCATCCTCCTGCCAGGTCAGAATGTCGCAGTTCGAAGCCAAAGGTCCGCTGGAGAGCAATTCGCGCGCGCGGCCCTCTTCAAACGCCGGACAGACGAGAAATGGCTTGGATCGCGCCGGAATCACCAGCGCCCATAGTCTTTCGCCACCATAGAGCCGCAGATCCGCAAAGTAAACCGACGAGCTGGTCGAATTGGCCAGAACAATGGCATCGATCTTGGCCGACGCCATAAGCTTTCGTGCCTGCTCGATGCGCGCCGCACGCTCGGCGTTGGTGAATGGACGTGCTTGTCCGGACAGATTCGGAAGGGCAGCGATCGCGGATGGCACAGACTTGGCCGTATCGGATTGGGACGATTGGGCACCAGTGGCAACTGCAGTGGCTGCGGCTGCCGAAGCGAGTACAAAACTGCGGCGCGAAACATTTGACTTATTGGACATGGATCTCCGGGGAACTTGGGATTGAATCCAGAGTAAACCTCTGCACTGCGGGTTGGTCAGGAGTCAAGCCGCGCCTGTCCAAGCGAGGATGGCTGCAACCTGTTGACATGCCGACTGCCGGTTAGTTGCTTCCGACAACTGATAGCGTCATGCAGTGTTGCTTTGTAACCTCGCACTGCAGCATGTCCTCAGCCAGCAAGTTCCAGCCGACGAATCCCGCAAACTTGCCGCCCGGCGATTCTTCCGGCGTGGGCGCCAGGCCATCACCGGTTTCAGCATCGTAGTCCTCGTGCATCGAGCCCCATTTTTCGATGTCGCGGTGGATGTCGGCGGCGAGGGTAATCGCCAGCCATCGTGCTTCGTCATCGAACTGGTAACGTCTCAACGCGACCCAGTCGAGGAAGTTGGCATTGATCCAGATCGGCCCACGCCAGTTTGAATAAGGGTTGATCATTGCCTCGTTGTTATATCCAGGATCGAAACGCGAAAGACTCCGGAAGCCGTGATCCGACCGCATCTGTGTGGGATTGAGCAGGTAGACGCTGATCATGCGCCGGCCCTCTTCCCGCGGAAGGATGCCGTCCACCAGCGGCAGGAAGTTGGACCACGCAATTACGCGCACAATTGCGCCGTTGTCGCGCCGGCGATTCCAGAACATCGCGTCGCGCGGCGCCCACAACTGGCGAAGAATCGCGTGGCGCGTAGCGATGGCTTCAGCTTGATAGGTGCGGGCCGAAGCCGTGTCGCCCAGTTCGGCAGCAATCGTCGCCATGGCAAAGTACTCGCGCATGGCCCACACTGAAGCATCGACAGCAAGCATGGCGCTACGATCCTTCTCGTCATTGGTGAGCGCGGCATTGTTATCCGCTCCGGACTGCATGGCGTTATCCCAGAACCACAGCTTCCACTTCGCGTCGTACTGAGTTCGTTTCCGGTATTCGAGAACGCGCTGCATTGCCGGCCATATCGGTCTGATCCAATCAAAGTTATTCAGATCCTGTGCCGCAACCAGCGCACCCTGCGCGAGAAACGGCTTCATGGCGAACTTGCCGAACAGTGGCCGCGGACCTTTGGGTGTAATGCAGCCCGCCACGTAGCCATCGGCGTCCGCCGAACCCGCGAAACTCAGCACCCAGTCGCGCAGATGTTTCGCATTCGCCGGATCCTGGTTGGCCCAGTGCAGTCCGATGAAGAATCCGTCCCAGTCCCACATCTGGTTGTAGTACCCAGCTGGAATCAGATACGGGTGCTTGATGTATCCGTCAGCTGGCCGTATGGTCTGCGGTGCAAGCCGATCGAAGTCGCCCGTAAGGTCATGAAGGAGCACAGCCGGATCTGGCTGGTCTGGTTGATCTAGCTGCGATTGGGCCGAGCAAAAGAAAAAAGCTAACGCAAAACTAACCGTGAGCAGAAATGTGCGGAATTTCACGCTGGAATGATAACGCGGAAATCCACTGCAGCCTGTGACCCGCCGGGTACGACTCAGCGTCATGGGATAATGCCGTCGTGATCTGGCTCGGCGAAACACGAGGTTATTTGAGCGATTGGGTTACCCAGCAATGGGTGCGTGCTACCGGTCGCCGGGTCGATATCGCTGCGAACCCCTGGCTCGATGGGCCGACCGGGAACACCAAGGTGATTGGCAGAGATTTCTTTGCGGAGTTCGCACGAACGCGCCAGCTTGACGTCGTCGAGCAGGGTAGGCGGGGCCTTCTTGACCATTTCGATAAACTGGCCGGCGGCGCCATCAATCCCCATTTCATTGCGCGCGAAGTGAAAGCGTTCTATGAACAGACATCGGCGTACGAACTCGATGTCTGGGCAGAGTGGCACGGGCTGTTTCGGCCATTCGGGAAAGCGCTCGCCGTCATTTTCAGCAGGCGCTTGCAACAGTTAAACATTCCTTTGTCATCACTCGACACCAGTCGAGGGATGAGTAACCGGATTTTGCAGATGTGGAACCGCGAGAACGGGCAACTGGTGCAAACGGGGTGGGTTCGAGAGCTGCGAGGGACCGGAAATGTAATCTATGCCGGGAGCTACTCGGTGTGCATTATCCCCGGACATCCGAGTCCATGCGTGAAGGTAGTCTTCCCGCTGCCAAATGGAAATGCCATTGTCCTGATGAAGCCTGCGCCTCTCCAGGACGGTTCGCTTTCCCTGACTTCGAGGGGACGGCGTTTTGGCGACCCCGGATTCTACTTTGTCGTGCATGGATCAGATGGCACAGTCTGGGCTAAATATGTGAAGGCAATGACGGAACAGATCACGGTCTATGCTGCAGAACAGAACGACGCGCGCGCGGACCACGTGCTTTGGTTTTTCGGCAAACAGTTTCTCAAGCTTCATTACCGAATGCGGGCAACGGCTGACGTGTTTAGTGGACGCTGAATCAGACGGGCACAACCTCGCTTACCTGTACCACGCTTTCGCCAATGAAATACTTGCGCTGGTCCGCAACCAGTTCTGCGGCTGTCGCGGCCAGCGCATTATCCAGGTCCTGCATCGACTCGAAATAGAGATGGCCGATGGCGTGGTAATGCGAGGGCGTACCCGGCGGAAAAGCTCCGATCCCGCGATCGACCTCGATTCGCACCAGCCCGCGCGGCCCCAGCAACTGCCGGGCCAGCACCAGGTGCGGTCCGAGATAGTATTTCCAGTCAAACGTCGACCCTTCGGTTGCGGGATACAACACTGTAAGTCGAACCATGCAGTCCGAATACAGGCACACTGAGCCGATGTCAACGAAAGTCGACCGCCCCGTTCCATCCTTGTTACTTGGGCAAACAAGAGCTGACTACTTCTCCGGTGTCTCCGGAAGCAGTTCAATATAGTCGAGCGCCGCAGGGTCGGCCCCATCCGGGGTGCCTTTGACGGCGAGAACGTCTCCGGGTTTCAGATTCACCGTGGGTGCCGTGAAGCGCGTAGAGTTATCCCCGTTCGGCCTGCGCGAGGGCAGATCTGCATTCGGCGTCCATGAGACGAGAGGATTGCCATTCAACAGGAACGTAAAATGCGCATCGCCCTGCAGGTCAAAGTACTGTACCGCGAGTTGAAAGTTTCCAGCCGCTCCATTCCAAGTCCATTCCGCCGTGCATCCACTTGCAACCGGGCACGACACCGCCTTTCCGCCGCTTGCATCTTCCCACGGCGTCACATCGATCACGTGATACCCGGTCAAGCGCGCGTCTTCCGCTTCCAGGCGATTTGGATAGTGTCCGGCCCGCCCTCGGTCATCTGGAATCCCGCTCAGCTTCAGGAAATACTGCACCACCGCGTCGCGCCATACGATTGCGTGACCCGCCTGGTACTCGAGCCGCCGAAGCATATTGGCATACAGATCCGGATCAATCCGGCCCTTCAGTGATTTCCAGTCCTCGAGAAACTGTGCCGCTCGCGCCGCGCCCTCATAATGCGAGTCATACAGATATTGAATCACCGTCTTTCCATCGTGCAGCTTGTAGGTGTACGGCACGTGGTGGAAGAACAACAACAAATCATCCGGAGTGATCGCAGCCGACTCGTACATCTTTGCCACCCCGGGCGAATACTGTCCTACATAGCCCGTTCCCGTGGAGACACTGCGGTCGAACCCCACACCTTCATGATCGGCCTTGTGCCACTGCCCCCATCCGTTCCGCTCGCTTGATTCGATGTTCGGCCCATAGTGGCTGCCCGTGATGTCGGTCAGGGTCTGCAGTCCCAGCGGCCCGGTGTAGTCCTCGTAGGCCGGCCAGCTCTGCATCAGCATTGTTACGACCGTGCGGACAACGGGTGGGTTGAGTGAAATGGTCTGCCGAGTCCATTCCGTCGCGATCTCCTCCGGTGTCAGCTCCGGATTCCAGGCGAGCCGGCCGAATGCATACAGATTGGCAAGCGCCAGTGGCGATCCAAGCCAGGCGTCCCGCCCGATTCCTGACACGCCGACCATTCCGCCAAGCGGCCGGTGAAAGGACTTCCCGGCAATGATCTCGCTTACCGGTGTGTACCCGCCTCCCACCTGCATATCGAAGTCAAGCACCTGCTTCCACATCGGCGCGAGATAGACCAGGTGCCGCTGCTGTCCGGTGTACTCCTGCGTGATCTGCACTTCCATCGCCTGGCTGGTCTGCGTCAAGCCTCCGAAGAGCGGCGAAACCGGTTCGCGCACCTGGAAATCGATCGGGCCTTCCTTTGTCTGAATCACCACGTTCGGCGCAAACTTCCCATCCAGCGAACGAAAAATGTCGTAAGCCGCGCGGGCCCGATCCGCCTTCGGATCCCGCCAGTCAAGGTGGTGGTTGTAGACGAAGGCGCGATACATCACTATGCCGCCGTGTGGCGCCAGAGCGGCGGCGAGCGTATTCGCAGCATCCGCAGGCGTGCGACCAAAACTCGCCGGCCCGGGCTGACCCTCCGAGTCAGCCTTCACCGTGAACCCGGCAAAATCAGGAATCTGGTCGTAGATCTCGTTGACCTTGGTGGACCACCAGTTCTTCACGGCCGGATCGAGTGGATCGTAGGTCTTCAATCCGCCGATCTTTTCCGGGCTGGCGATGTCTACTGAAAGCCCCACCCGCACCCCATACGGCCGCATCGTCTCTGCAATGCGGGCAATTCCTTTGAGCATCTCTGGGTTAAGAAAAACAGATGCGTTGTTTACGTTATTCAGGTTGCAGCCGTTGATGCCGACGGACGCCAATAGGCGTGCGTACTCGCCGACAGGCGCAAGGTCATCACGCACATGCCCGGCATCGAAGAAGATGCTGCGCCCCGCGTATCCACGCTCGATCGAGCCGTCGGCGTTGTCCCATTCATCCACCCAGCGGATCGGCATCGCCGGCTTTTCGTGTAGGTTGGCCTTACCCATGTCCTCGCCTTGCGCCAGCGCGCGCAGAAGGGCAAATGCACCATACAAAACTCCACGATCGTCGCCGCCGACAACATCGATCTCGCGGGCAAGATCTCCGTGGTCTGCCCTGATCAGAAACTCATCCGGCTCCAGCGAGAGCGACCTGTTCTTCTTGTCGTGAACCCGCATTTCCGCGACCGTACCCAGCAGAATCTGGTTAGGGCCAACCTCAAGCGGCACGCCCCCCGAGAGCGAAAGCAGCCCACGCCGCAGTTCGATGGCGGCGGTCTGCTCCAGCAGGTCTTGCCCAAGGGTGCTCACGCGTGTAGGGATCCCGATCGGCTTACCTGTCGGCAAGTATTTGAGCCATGCCTGGGCCGCCGTTTGACCGGAAGACGCCCGCGCAGCCAAAAGCACCGCAATGATGAGCAGGAATGACCTTGAGGGTCGCACGGTCCCATTCTAATCAGCGAGCGGTCCGCATTCCGCAATCCGTAATTCCCGCCGACGGTTTGTGAAACGCTTGACATACCTAGTTTGCTATGCCTAGACTTCTCTATACTAAGATCCCTAGGGGTAGCGATGGCCAAGACCGATCTTCAGGGAACACTCGATCTGCTCGCGCTCAAGACGCTCGACCAGAATGGCACGCTGCACGGATACGGCATCGTGCTTCATATCCAGAGCGCTTCGAATGACATGCTCCGCGTCGAAGAGGGCTCGCTGTATCCAGCGTTGCATCGCATGGAACAGAGCGGCTGGATCTCGTCAGAATGGGCGATGACCGAGACGAACCGCCGCGCCAAGTACTACAAGCTCACCGCCCAGGGCCGCCGCCAACTCCAGCAGGCCGAAGAAAGCTTCGATCAGCTTGTAAAGGGCGTACGGGCCGTGCTGCGCTATGCCTGACGCGGTACCACCGGAGACTGCACCATGGCCGTTTTTCGCCGTTTGACGAATCTTTTCCGCCGCGCCCGCGTCGATCGTGACATTGCCGACGAGTTGCAATCCCATATCGATCTGCGCATCGAAGCGAACGTAGCGGCCGGTATGTCCCCCGACGAGGCTCGCCGCGACGCCCTTCTGCGTTTTGGAAATCCCACGGCTACCCGTGAACGCGTGACCTCAGCCGACGCCGCTCTCGGCCTCAGCAGCTTCTGGCGCGACATCCGCTATGCCGCGCGCCAGCTGCGCAAGGCCCCGGGGTTCACTCTCACGGTCATCGCCACTCTCGCCATCGGTATCGGTGCAAATATTTCAGTCTTCAGCAGTATGGATGCGGTGGTGTTCCGTCCGCTGGCGGTTCCCGCGCTCGACCGTGTAGTGACCATCGCCGAACAGCAACAGGAACGGGAAACCGACGCCGCCTCCCTTGCCAATTTTGTCGACTGGACCTACCAGGCCCGATCCTTCGAAGAACTTGCAGCCTACAATACCGCCGATTTCACACTCACCGGCGCGGGCGATGCCGCCCAGGTTCACGTGGCTTTCACGTCTGCGAATTTCTTCAGTGCCCTTCGCGCGCAAACTCTGCTTGGACGCCTCTTCGATCCCAGCGAATTCCAGGCAGGTCGTGATGGCGTCGCGGTGCTGAATTACAGTTTCTGGCAGACTCATTTTGGCTCGAAGGCAGATGTGATCGGACAGAAGATCGAGCTCGATCAGCGCCAATATATTGTCATTGGCGTGCTTCCCAGGAGCATGCAATACCCTCCGGCAGTCGACATGATCCTGCCGTTTGCGCCCACTCCAGCTCAACTCGCGGACCGCACCAAGCACGATTACATGGTCGTTGGACGTCTTCGCGATAATGTCTCAGTGCATCAGGCGCAATCGGAGATGCAGCTCATCTCCCAGCGCCTTTCCCAGACTTATCCCACTACGAACCAGGGCTGGACAGCGCGCGTCGAACCACTGCTGAACACGATTAACGGCGACATGACCCCGCTCTACTACAAGCTGATCATGGGAGCCACCCTATTTGTGCTCCTCGTCGTGTGCGCGAACGTAGCTAACCTGCAGCTCGCGCGCGGCGTTGCACGGCGGTCTGAAATCGCCATGAGAACCGCGCTCGGCGCCACTCGCAGGCGAATTATCCGGCAATTGCTTACTGAAAACATCCTCCTTGCGCTGCTCGGCGCTCTCGGCGGAATTGCATTCGCTTGGCTATATTTGCATCTGATCCTGATCACCATGCCCGCGCGGGTCGCGCATTTCATTCCCGGCTGGTACAACACCTCGATTAATCGCCGTGCGCTGTTGCTTTCGCTGCTTTTGGCAATCGGAGCAGGCGTTGTGGCTGGCCTCGCGCCGGCCGTTGAAGCGCTACGCATTCGTCTTGTCGACCAGCTCCGTGCCGGCACTCGCCAATCCACTGGCGTCCGCAGCCGCTTGCGGAACGTCTTCGCAGTCGCGCAAATCTCTCTGGCGGTCGCGCTGGTTATCGGAGCGGCCCTCATGGCCAAGGGCATGAATGCCATGCTCAACCAGGCCGACAAGTATTCGCCTAACAAAATTCTGACCCTCAGGATCACCCTGCCGATCAAGCGATACGAGACGCCTGAAAAACAGGCAGCCACCTACTCCGCCATACTTGAAAGAGTGCGCGCTCTTCCAGGCGTCGCGCGCGCCGAGGTCACTTCATCGCTGCCTTACAGTGATTACGGCTGGGCTCGGAACGCAAGCATTGAGAATCACCCTGTCGTGCCCGGCAAGCTGCAGACGGCGCTCTATCTTCCTGTCAGCTCCGGCTACTTCGACGCATTTCAGATCGCCATTCTTTCCGGCCGCGGATTCTCGCAAAGCGATTCGATCCATTCCCTTCCGGTCGCCATCGTCAGCCGCCGCTTCGTGGATCTGTATTTCAAGGGCGAAAATCCGCTCGGACATCGTATTCACATCGGCGAACGTGACAGTAGCGAGCCATGGCTCACTATCGTGGGTGTCGCCAACGAGGTCAATTATTCTCTTTGGGATGAGGATGAGCGCCTCCAGCCTGCGGTCTACACCAGCGCCGCGCAATTGCCCCTGACAGAAACCACTCTCGCCGTCTTCACCGACAGTCCGCTGGCTCTCGCAACTCCGGCCCGCAAGGCAATCGCCAGTGTGGATGCCGGTCTTCCTTTAGATCCCGTCGAGACCTACTCGAAAGTCATTCGCGACGACATGGTTGGACTCATCTACGCCGCCGTCATGCTCGGGGTCGACGCAGTGATCGCCCTATTGCTTGCCGCCGTCGGCATCTTCGGGGTGATGGCGAACCTGGTCGGCGAACGCACTCGCGAAATTGGCGTCCGGCTCGCCATGGGCGCCAGCAGACGTAATGTTTTGGTCATGATTCTTCGCCGCGCCTCGTTGCTCACGGGAATTGGTGTGAGCCTTGGCCTGGTATCCGCATTCGTACTGGCCCGCCTGGTCGCGAACCTTCTGCGCGGCGTGCGGCCCGACGATCCTGTGGTTTTTACGGTCATCACCGTCACAATCGTCATTACTGCGCTAGGTTCCAGCCTGATCCCTGCCCGGCGCGCCATGCGTGTCGATCCTATGCAGGCTCTGCGCAACGAATAAGCAATCTTCCGGAGGTCCAATGGCTCTCTTCCGCCGGTTTACGAATCTCTTCCGCCGCTCTGCCGTTGATCGCGACATCGCTGACGAATTGCGGTCGCACATCGATCTGCGCATCGACGCAAATATTGCCGCCGGCATGTCGCCGGAACAAGCTCGCCGGGACGCGCTCCTGCACTTTGGCAATCTCACCATAACCCGCGAACGTGTCACCGCGAGTGATACCAATCTCAGCCTTGCCGGTTTGAGCCGCGACGTTCGCTATGCGCTGCGCCAGCTCCGCCGCTCGCCCGGTTTCGCTCTCACTGCAATCACTACGCTTGCTCTTGGCATTGGTGCCAATGTAGTGGTCTTCGGCGTGCTGAACGCCATCATTCTTCGCCCGCTCGATATTCCTCACGTAGACCGCCTCGTACAGATCGAACAGCAGCATCCCGGCTACATCACGCAGTCTTATCCGGATTACGTTGACTTCCGCGCCCGCAACACCACTTTCAGCGACCTCGCCGCCAGCCGAATGAACAATGTCGGGATTGCCTTTCGGGGGTCGGCACAGCAGAGCTGGATCTATGAAGTCTCGGGCAACTACTTCGACATGCTCGGCATACAACCTGCGCTGGGCCGTCTTTTTCATCAAAGCGATGAACACGGACCCAACTCCGCACCCTATGTCGTGCTCACCGATGGCTTCTGGCGTAACCGATTCAACGCTGACCCGGACATCATCGGCGCTACGGTTGAACTCGACAAGCACCCCTTTACCGTTATCGGAGTGACTCCCCGTACTTTTAACGGCACGGAACTGTTCCTCTGGCCTGACTTTTTCATTCCGATGGTCAACGAAGAGCAGATCGAGGGATACAACTACCTCATCAAGCGCCAGAATCACGGCATCTACGTCTTCGGCATGCTGAAACCCGGCGTGACTCCGCGTCAGGCCACCGAAAACCTGATCGCGGTCGCGCACCAGATGACACGCGAGAATCCAGCCCTCGACGACGGACTCGGTGCACGCCTGTCGAAGCCCGGACTGCTGGGTGATTTGCTGGGCGGACCTGCTCGGCCCTTTCTCGCGGTCGTTATGGCGCTGGCGTTGCTGGTGCTCGCGGCGGCCTGCGTCAACCTCGCTGGAATTTTCACCGCTCGCTCCGCGGACCGTGCCCGTGAGCTTGCTATCCGTCTCTCCATCGGCTCCTCGCGCGGGCGCTTGCTTCGCCAGATACTCACCGAAGCCGTGCTCATTTCCGTCATTGGCGGCCTGGCTGGAACCGTCTTCGCTGTGCTGCTCCTCAACGCGCTCACACGCTGGCAGCCCATAAGCCAATATCCCATTCACGTCACTGTGAATCCAGACGCACGCGTATTCGTGCTCGCCTTGCTGCTGTCGCTCATCAGCGGGATTCTTCCCGGTCTGCTACCTGCGCGGCAGATCTGGAAAACCGACGCCATGCAGGCCATGAAGAGCGGCTCCTCGACATCCGTTCTCCTGCGCCGCCTCACCCTGCGCGACGTGCTGCTTGGCGTACAGATCACGCTCTGCGCCCTGCTTGTCACCGCCTCGCTCGTCTCTCTCCGCGGCATGGAGCGCTCACTGCACGCCCCCATTGGTTTCGAGCCGCGAGACGTAACACTGGCCTTCGAAGACCTGCACATGGCCGGTTATTCCGACGACTCAGCCTTCCCGGTAGAACGGCGCATGATCGATGAAGCCTCCCGCATCCCCGGGATTACCGCTGCCGCAAGCATCAATAATGTGCCTCTCAGCGGAGGAAGCGATGACACCGACGTCTATCTCGAGGGAACGGCCGACCTGCGCCCCTCAAACAGCGTGGCGGATGCCTTCTATTTCTCCATGTCCCCCGGATACCTCGGCGCTGCCGGCACCCGCCTGCTTGCCGGCCGCGACTTCACCTGGGACGACGGTCCCAGCGCCCCCAAAGTCGCCATCGTCAACGAGACTTTTGCTCGCCGGGTCTTCGGCAACTCACCCGCGGTCGGCCGGCACTTTCTTGAGCGGGACAAAACCCGCTTCGAAGTCGTCGGCGTGGTGGAAGACGGCAAGTATCAGTCGCTGACCGAGAGTCCCGTCGCTGCCATGTTCTTTCCCCTCTCGCAGAGTCATGACGACAGTACCGTTCTCGTCGTCCGCTCCCAACTCTCTCCTCCCGAAACGGCCTCTGCGCTTGACCGGATGCTGAGCGGCATCGATTCCAGCCTTCCCATCGACCTCCGCACATGGCCCGACAACCTCGCGCTCGTGCTGTTTCCAGCCCGCGTGGCTACGGCCGCCCTTGGTGTCATGGGACTGCTCGCTGCCATGCTGGCCGTTACCGGCGTGTTTGGCATGGCCGCATACTCGGTCTCTCGCCGGCTGCGCGAACTTGGCATCCGCGTAGCGCTCGGCGCACATCGGACACAGCTGGTGCGTGCTGCCCTTGGCCGTCCGCTGCTGGTGCTGCTCTCGGGATCGGTGGCCGGCCTCATCTTCGGAGTCCTCGCCAGCCATTTGCTC
>Ga0335073_10012372_pt1 | contig 11981 bp, 13 predicted proteins | sample Lox_Sample_22_FD_207093 | JGI IMG/M metagenome (GOLD analysis project Ga0335073, IMG submission 207093) | Soil microbial communities from Loxahatchee National Wildlife Refuge, Florida, United States - Lox_Sample_2.2 | ecosystem: Environmental > Terrestrial > Soil > Wetlands | place: USA... | reverse complement strand
CATGTCCGAGGACGCCGTCGACCCGCGCCGGAGCGTGCCGCGCGGCGTCCTCTGGGCCGTCGCCGGGTCCGCCGTACTCGGGATGATCGCGCTGATCGGATTCACGATCGCGATCCCGAATCTCAAGACTGTCGAGTCCGCGCCGCTGCCGCTGCTCGCGATCGCGGACTACTGGCTGCCGGGCTGGCTGGTCAAGGTGTTCATCGCGTTCGTGATCTTCTCGATGTTCGCGATCCTGGTCGTCGGCGCCGGCGCCCAGGCGCGGCTGGCCTACTCGATGTCGCGCGACAACATGCTGCCGGTCTCTGGCTGGCTGCGGAAGGTGAACGCCAGCACGCAGACGCCGATCGTGGCGCTGCTCGTGTTCGCCGTCATCGACATCGCGATCACCTGGTACGGCTATCTCCAGGCCAGCGCATTCGCGACGCTGGTGGGCGCGACCGCGATCATTCCGTACATCATCTACTTCCTCATCACGGCCGGCTATGCGTATAAGAGGCGGACGCTGGACTCGATCCCTGGCGCGTTCTCGCTAGGCCGCTGGGCCTGGCCAGTGATTATCTTCGTGCTGCTGTACAGCGCCTTGATCATCTTCGTGCTGTCGGTACCCGGACCGTTCCACGCCGCAGACAAGGTCGTGGGCTATGGCGCGGGCCTTGCCCTGCTGTGGTACGTAGCTGCGCTGGTCTGGCGCCTGCGTCGTGGTACAGCCGGGGTGAAGCGAGTCGAGGAACTCGTCGACTAGCGCGGCCGCTAGAGACCGGTCCCGGCCCGCTGCGGCCGTCAGCTGCGGGCCGGGGCCCACCGCGTACCGCTGTCCGACCGCTAGGCGTGCAGAGCTGAAAGCGAGAGCACAGCCTCGCTGTGGCTGATCTCAATGTCCACCGGCGTGAGTCTGGTAGCAGTGGCGATCTGCTCGGCAGTGCCGGTGTTCCGGGCCCATCGGGGGTGGGCGCCGCCGGAGACTTGGACGCGGAGGCGGTGGCCGGCTGCGAAGCGGTGCGCGGTCGCGCTCATGGGAACCTCGATTTCGGTCCAGCCGTCCGCGGCGGCTGGCAGCGTGCTGTCCAGCCGTAGCAGCCCATCGCAGATATTCCACGACGTGCCTTTGGCGTCCACGTCGCACAGCCGGGCGAAGATGTCGAAGTTCGGACTGCTACCGCGAACCCTCAGCCGAAGGCTGACCGGGCCGATGACCTCTTGAGGTTCGCCGATGACGGGGCCGGTGAAGACCAGGACGTCGTCGCGTGCCTCCAGCTTGCCATTGTTCTTCGGGCCGAAGCCGTTGCTGTCCATGCGCGGACCGCCGATGGAGGGCGTCGGATCGCGCGGGTTGTAGCGGAATGATGACGTGCCTTCGCCAGGCGAATCCGTGAGCGTTCCGTCGGCGTGCAGGTGCCACGACTGGGCGACAGCGTCCGGCGGCGGCCAGTCGGCCAGGTCACGCCAGTGTCCCTTGCCTCCGATCTCGCCGACGTGGACGCGCACCGGGGTCGGGCCCGGAGCATCCCCGTTTCCGGTCAGCTGGGCGTTCAGCCACTCCAGTGCCTCTCCGGCAATGATCGGCATGTCCTTGTTGAACCCGGAGGTGTGGTTCCATGGCCCGACGACCAGCCGGACCGTACGGCCCGCCGCACGAAGCCGCCGGTAGCTGTCCAGCGTCCCGTCGATGACGACGTCATACCATCCGCCGATCAGCTGGACCGGTGGCGCGGCACTGATGTCAGGATTAGCGCGCCGCGGTCCCCAGTACGGATCGCCGGCGGCCGGGTGTGCCAGCCAGTCCTCGAGGTAACCGACCCGCCTCCCGAAGGCCAGCCTGTACCCCGGCACGAACGGCAGAATCCGCGCCACCTTCTTGTAGGTGAGCATCAGCCGCAGGACCGCGCGCATCAATGAGCGGAACCCCTTGTCCTGAGAGAGCATGGCGGCCACCCCGGTGAGCGTGGCCTCCATGGCGAACGCGCCGCCTGGATAAAGGAACCCGTAGAAGTCCTCCGTACTGACCTGCACGACCATCGCCTTCAGCTCCGGCGGCGGGTTAATCGCCAGCGCCCACTGGGTGAAGCCGAGGTAGCTCGCGCCTACGGTGCCGAGCGAACCGTTGAACCACGGCTGCTCGCGCAGCCAGGCGATGGTCGCCTGGGCGTCGGCCGCTTCGTTAATGAACGGCTCGTAGCTGCCGCCCGACCCGTCCGTTCCCCGGCAGCACTGCAGCAGGACGTTATAGCCCTGCTCGGCGAACAGGCTCCCGTACATGAAGTCGTAGGGAAACCCGCGGCCGTATGGGCTGCGGACGAGCAGCGTAGGGCACGGCCCGGCAGCCTGCGGGAAGTACCGGTCGGCTATCTGGTGCGTCCCGTCCGGCATCGGGATCCAGATATCCCGCTCCAGCGCCACCGCGTACGCCGGCGGCGGCAGGCCCTTGCGGGACTGCCGCGTGAAAAACTTCACGTGCCCGGGCAGCTTGGCGGCTCTTCCCGTCGCCAGCTTTTCTGTCACGTCCTGTGCCATCACCAGGCTCCCCTTCGCATTCGCTTCGCGTACATCGTTCGCGAAGTCGAGCATACTAGATTGAGAACGACGATCGCGAAGGGGAGGTAACCATGACAGCGGCGGAAGGGCCGTCTACGAGCATCTGGCTGCGTCCAGAGCGGTCCGCCGTCGGCCGGCCCGCACGGTGGAGCCGGGCCGAGATCACCGAGGTTGCGCTGCGAGTCGCCGATGCCGAGGGCCTCGACGCGGTCTCCATGCGGCGCGTGGCCGCCGAGCTCGGCACAGGCGCTGCGTCGCTATACCGCTACGTCGAGACCCGCGAGGACCTCCTCGACCTGATGACCGATGCCACGGGCGCAGAGTACGAGCTCGCCCCGCCAACCGGTGACTGGCTAGGCGACCTCATGGCCTTGGGGGAGCAGGCCCGCGTCATCTTCCGCCGCCACTGCTGGCTGGCAGGGCTCACCATGACTCGCCCGGTCATTGGCCCGAACGGAACTGACCTGATCGAGCACTTCCTCGCCCTGCTGCAGGGGCATCCGGCGGGCATCGAGGCGAAGATGGAGGCGTTCGGGATGCTCAACGGCATCACAGCGGCCTTCGCGCTGCAAGAGCAGGCTGACCCAGGCCTGCAGGCTCGCAACCTCGCCTACCTCAGCCACGCACTCACCGCCGGCAGGCACCCGGGCCTGGCGGCACTGCTGTCCCCGCGAGCGCAGCTGCAGCCCCCCGAGGAACTCGCAGGCCGCTACTCTGACATCATCGCCCGCGTCCTGACAGCGCTGCTCGGCGCCGCCTAGCGCGGGGCCGGGCGCGCATCGGGTCTGGGCATCGGGTCTGGGCATCGCGGCTGTCAGGCGGATCCTGCGCCCGCTAGCATCTCATTCGTGCTGAATAGCGGGTGCTCGTGATGAAGACAATCCTTGATCACGTCTCGATCGGGACCCGTGAGCTTGCTGCCGGCTGGGAGCTGTTCGGCGGACTGCTTGGCGGCACATGGGTCTACGGCGGCGACTCGCCAGGCTTCTGGTGGGGCCAGGTTCAGTTCCCCATCGGTCCCAAGATCGAGCTGATCACGCCAACCGGGGGAGCGGACTCGGCGTTCCTGGAGCGGTTCCTGGCTCGCAACGGGCCTGGTGCGCATCACCTCAACTTCATCGTCAGCGACATCGAGCGGACCTTGCGCCGGATCGGCGCGCTCGGGATCGAGCCGGTTCAGGTGAGCCTCGACGACCCTCGCTGGAAAGAGGCGTTCCTGCGCCCCCGGGACGCGTTCGGCATCGTCATCCAGGTCGCAGAGCAGTCTGGGCCCCCGCCGGACCTCGCAGCGCCTGCCGGTCTCGTCCCGGCTAGCCCGCCGTCGGCGTTCACGCTGATCGATCAGTACGTCTACGACATCGCTGCCGCCATTCAGCTGTTCGAGTCGGCGCTGGACGGCGAGGTCGTGAGCCGGACGGACACTAGCGCAGGATCAGTCGCCGAACTCACCTGGCCGAACGGGGCACGGCTGCGCCTATCCACTCGCGAGCAGGGGCAGCGAACTGCGGACGGGCTCGGTTCGCTGCACTTTGGCCGCAACGATGGTCCGTTCAGCCCGGACGAGCTCAACGGTGTTGCAGACCTCTCGCGCCTGCTCGGCGTTCGCATCGAGCTGCGCAGCTGAGCCTGCAGAGTGCGGCAGGATGGCCTCATGGCTCGTGCTCGGGACTGGTCGGCGTTGCCGCTCGTTGACGTCGGGCCGGTGGTCGGCGGCGGGCCGGCCGCGGCGGTGGCGGCTGTCGCCGGGCAGATCCAGGCGGCCTGCCGCGACCGTGGCTTTTTCTATGTGACCGGTCATGGCGTGCCGCCTGACCTGATCGCAGAACTGGCCGATGCAAGCGCCGAGTTCTTCGCGCTGCCGCTGGCGGACAAGCTGGAGATCGCTATGGAGCGCGGAGGCAGGGCCTGGCGGGGATACTCGGTCGAGCCAGCCGACGACTACACCGCGAACTCGCTGCTGGCCTTCGCGTTCGCGGCCGCGCCGTCTCGGTAGTCCGCCCCCGCGCCGTCTGGCACGACCTCGATACCGGTGAAGAACCGCGCGCTGAGCGCGGCAGCAACGATCATCGCAATGGCGGCGCCGAGCGCGGCGGCGTCCAAGCCGTGCGTGAAGGCAACGCGTGCGGAGCTGACGAGTTGCGCGCCTAGCTGTGCGGGCAGGTGTTCTGCCACGCTAAGCGCGCCGCCGAGGGTGTTGCGGGAAGAGGCCAGGGCTGCCGATGGCAGCCTGACGGGAGCGGTACGCGGGAGGTCAGAGCGGTAGACCGCCGCGCCGATGCTGCCCAGTACCGCCATGCCGAGTGCGCCGCCGAACTCGGACGATGTCTCGACGATCGCCGCAGCCGCTCCCGCGCGGTCTGGCGGGACCGCGCCCATGACGAGCTCGTTCCCCACGGTAACGGCCGTCACGACGCCGCCGGCATAGATGCTGGCGCCGAGCAGCACAAACCAGAGCCCAGAGTCCGCCTGTGCGTGAGTGAGCAGGGCGAAGCCACCGGCCGCCACTAGCAGGCCGCCGGCCGCGATGTACCCGCGGTCGATTCGCTTGACCAGCAGCTGGCTGAGCGGAACGGCGGTCATCGTGCCGGCCATCGGGACCATGGACCACAATGCGGCCGTGAGCGGGCTCATCCCGCGAACCGACTGAACGTACTGCGTGGCGAAGATCGCGAACCCAACGAGGGCGAACATGGACACCAGATTCAGCGCGACTGCCCCGGAAAAGCCGCGGCTGCGGAAGAGTGCGAGTTCGATCATCGGCGCGCGGCTGCGCGCCTGCCGGCGGAGAAACACGGCACCCACCGCAACTCCCGCGACGATGGCGGCGATGTTGACGGGCTGCGCGCCGCTGGCAGAGATCTCCTGCATTCCGTAGATGACTGGCAGCACTGTGGCGAGCGAGAGCGCTGAGCCGATGAAGTCGAACCTGCCCGGCCGCGGAGCACGGAACTCCGGCACCAGCGCCGGGCCGAGAGCGAGCAGCGCGATCATGAACGGCACGTTGATAAGGAACACCGAGCCCCACCAGAAATGGTCGAGCAGGAAGCCGCTCAGCACCGGTCCGAGCGCGATGCCGCTCATCGTTGCGCTTGTCCAGATCGCGATGGCGGTCCGGCGCTGCTTCTCGTCGTGGAACATATTGCGGATCAAAGCGAGTGTCGACGGCATCAGCGTCGCACCGGCCACGCCCTGAACGGCGCGAGCGGCGATGAGCTCGCCTGCTGAGTGTGAGTAGGCGGCGCCCACCGACGCGAGACTGAAGCAGAAGGCGCCGATCAGCAGAAGCCGCCGTCGGCCGATCCTGTCGCCGAGCGAGCCCATGGTGATCAGCAAACCGGCCAGGACGAAGCCGTAGACGTCGAAGATCCACAGTTGTTGCGTGCTGCTCGGCTCCAGGTCCCGGCTGATGAACGGGACGGCGAAGTACAGCACCGAGACGTCCATCGAGACCAGCAGGAGCGGGAGCAGCAAGACGGCGAGCCCGGTCCACTCCCGGCCGCCGGCCTTGCTGTGACGGGGCGCCTGAGCTGGCGGAGATGCCTGTGCGCTGAACACGACGTTGCCTCCCGTGGCTGTGGCCGCGCCCCGTGGATCACGGCAGCGGGACGCGTTCTTCAGCACTGTACGCTTGTCTGAAACGAACGTCCAATACATTTGTCCAAGACGTTTGTTTCAGACACAGCGGTATGCTGCCGCAATGGGAAACCGCGAGGACCTCATCGCCGGGGCCAAGCGCTGCCTGCTGGAAAAGGGCTACGCGGCGACGACCGCACGAGACATCGCGGCCGCCTCCGGGGTGAGCCTGGCCGCCATCGGTTACCACTTCGGCTCGAAGGACGCGCTGATGAACCAGGCTGTCTTCGACTCGATCGGGGACTGGGCCGACGAACTGCAGCGCGGAATGGACGCCGACCAGGTCTTTGAGGCACCCCCGCTGCAGCGCTTCGAAGCCGCAGTGGACCGGACGCTCACCTCGTTCGACGGGCCTAACCACGGCCTGTGGGCCGCGCAGCTCGAGCTGCTCGGCTTGGCGGAGCACAATGCCGAGTTGCGGGCCTTCCTGGCCGGCGTTCAGGGCCTCGCTGGCCAGGGCATTGCCGAGCTGTTTCTCGGCATCGACGCCGAGGCCGACCCTGAGGAGTCCCGGCTGGCGGGCACCGTTATGCACGCGCTGTTCATCGGCCTGATGGCTAAGTACTTCCTTGCTCCCGAGCAGGCGCTGACAGCAGCGGAATTCGCCGCGGGCCTTCGGATCGTGGCCGAGCGCGTCCTCGCTGACTCTCCCGGCGGGCCGGAGAAGCGCGAGTGACAGGCGGCTAGTCCCGCTAGGCTTCGGGCACGAACGGCCGCACTTCGACCATCCCGTATGCGGCAACCGGGTGCAGGGCGGCGACCTCGAGGGCCTCAGCCATGCTCGGGCACTCGATCACGTCGAAGCCAGCCATCCACTCCTTGGTCTCGGCGTACGGGCCGTCGCTGACGATGACCTCGCCGTCGCGGACCCGAACCGTGGCGGCGCCAGACGGCAGACTGACTTGGCTGCCGATAAGCCTGCTCCCGCGCTTGTCGATCTCGGCGAACCAGGTCTCGATGTCGTCGTCATCCCCGCTCTCTTCTCCGGCCTCCGGCGGAGGCCCGGGCGGAAACTCCGAGCAAATCAGAAGCAGGTACCTCATTGTTCACTCCTCGGGCTAGGCGGTGACTGATTCTGCCACCACGACGAGCGGGAACGCCCCGGATGGACACCGGCAGCCTGAGCGTGCGCGCGGCCGTCAGTCGACCTGCTGGCGGGCGCGCTTCTGCCGGGCCGCCGCGGCGGCTAGTGTAGGCGCGGTGCGGGTCGCTACCTGGAACGTGAACTCGGTCAAGCAGCGGGTGCCACGGCTGCTGCCCTGGCTGGACGAACGCCAGCCGGACATCGTGTGCTTGCAGGAGACCAAGCTTGCCGACGATGCGTTCACCGAGTTGCTCGGTGCTGAGCTAGAGGCCCGTGGCTACCAGGCGGCCGTCTATGGCGAGCCGCGCTGGAATGGCGTGGCCATCTTGTCCAGGGTGGGGCTGAGCGACGTCGAGCGCGGGCTGCCCGGAGCGCCCGGCTTTCCCGAGCCTGAGGCCCGCGCGGTGGCCGCGACCTGCGGCGGGATCCGCGTTCATTCGGTCTATGTACCGAACGGGCGCGAGCCGGACTCTGACCACTACCGTTACAAGCTCGCCTGGCTCGACTCTCTGGAGCAGGCGGTCCGCGGCGGTCCTGACGCCGCCATCGTGTCCGGCGACATGAACATCGCCCCGACTGACGGCGATGTCTTCGACCCGGCTGCTTATGTCGGCCAGACCCACGTTACCGAGCCAGAGCGGGCGGCCCTTGCCAGCCTTGAGTCGGCCGGGCTAAGGGACGTGGTCCGCGAGCGGTGGCCCGAGCAGCGGGTTTTTACCTACTGGGACTACAGAGCCGGGATGTTCCACCAGGACCTCGGCATGCGTATCGACTTGGTACTGGCGACTGACAGCGTTGCCAGCCGGGTCAAGGCGGCATGGGTCGACCGGCACGCCAGGAAGGGCACCGGCCCAAGTGACCACGCGCCGGTGATTGTCGACCTGGACGAGGCGCCAGATGGCGACATCGGCCCTGTCGTACCGCCGCCATCGTCGGCCGGGGGCCGGAAGAGCTCGTTCAAGCTCCCTCAGTCGCGCTGAGCTCAGCGGAGAAATCCTCCCTCGCCCCGTTACCGCACGCTTTGCCGCACCTGCCGCGCAGGCTGCTGCTGGCTGGCCGGTACCTTTCTCCTGTGACGGACGCAGCGACTGACCAGGAGCCAACCGCCTTTAGGCAGCAGCGGTACGAGGTCCCGCCAGGAGCTACGGACCTGCTGCTGGTGCGGCACGGTGCGTCCGAGGCGTACCTGGACGGGACGCTGTTCCCGCTGGTGGACGGCCACGGCGATCCGCCGCTGTCAGGGGAGGGCAAGCAGCAGGCGGCGCTAGTCGCCGCGCGGCTCGCAGCCGCCGGGATTGACGCCATCTACGTCAGTAACCTTCGCCGGACTGCGGAGACCGCGGCGCCCCTGGCCCAGCTGCTCGGGCTTGACCTGCGGGTGGAGCCCGACCTGCGGGAGGTCTACCTTGGCGACTGGGAGGGCGGGCTCTTCCGGAAGATGGTCGCCGAAGGCCACCCGATCAGCCTGCGGATGTCCGCCGAGGAGCGCTGGGACGTGATCCCGGGGGCCGAGCCCGCCGAAGCGCTGGCGGGCCGGGTTCGCGGCGCCATCGAGCGGCTGGCAGCGGCTCATCCTGGCCAGCGGGTGGCGGCTTTCACACACGGCGGGGTGATCGGCCAGGCGATAGCGCTCGCCAGCGCATCCCGGCCGTTCGCGTTCCTAGGCGCGGAGAACACGTCGATCTCCCGCGTCGTGGTCACTAGCGAACGTTGGATCGTCCGGGGCTTCAACGACACCGCGCACCTCGACTGAGTTCTTAAGGCGGCAAGCCCTGTCCTGAGCTGAAGGCTAGGCGAGGGCAGCATGATTCGCGGCCACCCAGGCGCGCTCCCGGCGCACCGCCTCGGGCGCTCCCGCTGCCAGAAGCCGGCTCATCGCGGCATCGCCGGTCGCGGCGCCGGCTTCGATGCCCCGCCAGCAGCGGTCCTGCCACCACAGGATGGTGTCGATCAGCGGGCGCCGATCGGCGAGCCCGTAGGAGTCGCAGATCAGCCGCACCTGCCTGGCGGCCTCCTCCACTTCTGTGACGCGGCGGCCGAGGCCGGGGTATTGCCAGCACATATGGGCGACGTCGTGAATCCGCTCGCCGGGCGCGGCGAGATCCCAGTCGATAAACGCGGCAGGGCGCAGCCCGTCGCCGTCGTCGCGGTAGACAGTGTTTCTCGGCGACAGGTCGTTATGGCAAACCACTTCAGACCGATCCGCCAGCGCGGTCCCGGCAGTCAGGTCGTGGTAGCGGCGAAGCAGTACGGCAGCGTCAGCGAGGCTAGCGTCGGTCCGAGTGCTCAGCTGCTGGTCGTCCTGCCAGGGGACATGTCCGTCGATGAAGCTGAGGATCTCCCGGCCCAGCGCGTCGGTTCCCAGGTACCGAGGCGCGCCGCCGAAGCCGGCCTGCTCGAGGAAACTGAGGAGCCGGTGCACGAAGCCGGAGTTCGGGCCCGGGATTCGCCGGACCGTGCTGCCGAGCCGGACAACACCGCTGACATATCCCCCGGCCAGCCTCTGCTCGCCCGTCCCTTCCTCAGCCACCGGGTCAGCGGTCAGGCTGGCGGGCTAGTCGGCTGAGCAAGTACGCGGAGAAAAAGCTGCCGTACTTGCTCTGCAGTTCCGGGCGCTGCCAGTCCCGGCCATCGATCGTTCCGCGGCACGACGGCGTTCCGCACTGGCATTCCATGCTGCCGTCGTAGTCGTCGAACAGCGCGTAGTCGGTGGTGAGCTCCTCGCCCGGGCTGATGTCGCGCATGGCGACCAGGACGGTGTTCCCGGCGAAGCCCACGTTGGGCTCGCAGGAGTGGTTGAGGAACAGCATGACCGGCTCGTACTCGGCTTCCTCGAGTGCGACAAGATGAAAGCCGTCGGCGATCTGGATCTCGGAGTTCTGCAGACGTTCCGGCAGGGACTGCAAGGCGGCGGTCGTCACGATGTGACCGCCCTTGATCGCGACAAGTTCGCCGGCCGCGATCGGTGCGATGGCGACCAGGCCGCGTCCCTCGATCGCGCTTTCTGCGCCCTTGCGTGCCTTAGGGGTGAGGTAGCTAGAGACGGGCACGGCTCAGTATGACATCCGGCCGGCAACCGCCACGACTGCTTAACCGCCGGGCGCTGCAGAGCCAATCAGATCCCATTTGTTGCCAGCGATGTCGAGGAACACGGCGATGCGGCCGTAAGGCTCGGTGCGCGGTTCAGTCACGAATTGAACGCCCGCAGCTGACATCCGCGAGTATGCGGCATCGAAGTCCTCCACCTGGAGGAAGAAACCGACCCGGCCCGCGGCTTGCTTGCCGACCACGCCGGCTTGATCATGGCCGTCCGCCCGGGCGAGCAGCAGTCCTGTTACCGCGCCCGGCGGCCTCACGACCACCCAGCGTTTCGGTCGGCCGTCATTGGTAACGGCCGGGGAGTCCTCCGCGAGCTCGAAGCCCAGGGCGTCAACGAAAAAGCTGATCGCCGGGTCGTACTCGCTGACGACGACGGTGATAAGGCCAAGATGCACCGGGCCAGCTTAAGCAGCCGGCGGCCTGTTTAGTGTTGCGGTTGTGGGCGACATCCAGGTCGGGACCGCGTCGTGGACAGACAGGACGCTGATCGAGTCGGGCTGGTACCCGCCCGAGGCGAATAACCCGGCCCGGCGGCTGGGATACTACGCGCGCCAGTTTCCGCTGGTGGAAGTCGACGCTACCTATTACGCGCTGCCCGCTGAACAGACCGCCGAGGCCTGGGTGGCGCGCACGCCAGCCGGGTTCACTTTCAACATCAAGGCATTCAGCTTGTTCACCCAACATCCGACGCGCGTGGCCGCGCTGCCCGCCGATCTGCGGGATGGCTTGCCGGCCGGCAAGCAGACCGTCTACTTGCGGCAGGTCGATCCGGCGCTGACAGACAGCGCGTGGGAGCGCTTCCTGGCGGCCCTTGAGCCGCTGCGCGCGGCCGGGAAGCTGGGTGCGATCTTGTTCCAGTTCCCCCAGTGGTTCCCGATCTCGCGGGCCAACAAGAATTACATCCTGCTGTGCGCGGATCGGGTCGCGCCGCGCCGGCTGTGCGTGGAGTTCCGTAACCGAACCTGGATGACTCCCGACAATCAGCAGGAGACGCTGCAGTTCCTGTCCGAGCACGACCTGCCCTATGTCAGCGTCGACATGCCGCAGGGCTATCCGAGCTCGATTCCGCCGGTGCTTGCTGCCACCGCCGACCTGGCAGTGGTCCGGCTGCACGGCCATTCCGACCAGTGGACCAGTAAGGACATCCACCAGCGATTCGGGTACCGCTACAGCCATGACGAGCTCACCGACTGGGCGCAGAGGATCCGCGGCCTCGCCAGCAATGCCGAGGACACGCAAGTCCTGTTCAACAACTGCTACAGCGACTACGCCCAGGTCAACGCCAGGGAACTAGCCGACATGCTCGGCCCCGAGTGACGTCGCCGTCAGCCGGCGGTCCGCTGAAGCCGCCACCAGCTTGGCTTCGGCCAGGATCGCTACGTCGCCGATGTCGCAAGCGCGGACCTCCCGCCCTCTGGTCATCAGAGCCCGGTGTCAGTTTGCCGGGTAGCTTGCCGGCTCGGCTGCCGATTTGACGGCCTGCCGCTGAGCCAAGACGATGAGTGCGGCCGGCCGGCCCGGAGGAGGTTCAGTGACGCAACCCAACGATGACTTGGTGCGAGCGGCTAGCGCTGCATTTGGCCGCGGCGACCTCGGCGCTCTGCAGGATCAGTACTTCGCCGAGAACATC
>Ga0335073_10012371_pt1 | contig 11981 bp, 9 predicted proteins | sample Lox_Sample_22_FD_207093 | JGI IMG/M metagenome (GOLD analysis project Ga0335073, IMG submission 207093) | Soil microbial communities from Loxahatchee National Wildlife Refuge, Florida, United States - Lox_Sample_2.2 | ecosystem: Environmental > Terrestrial > Soil > Wetlands | place: USA: Florida... | reverse complement strand
GCACGCCATTTTGGAGCGGTATGGAATGAGCGAAACGCTCATGAACATCAGCAACCCATACGTGGGCGAACGCCGGCCGGGGACTGTGGGTCTGCCACTGCCGGGCGTGCAGGTGAAGATCGTGGACGGCGAGCTGTGGCTGAAAGGGCCGAACGTGTTCAACGGCTACTGGCGGCGGGAAGAGGCGACGCAGGCGTCGTTTTGCGACGGCTGGTTCCGAACCGGCGACCTGGCGGAGGTATCGGAAGACGGATACTACACGCTGCGGGGACGGAAAAGCGATTTGATCATTTCGGGCGGATTCAACATTTATCCGCGGGAGATCGAGGAGTTCCTGCAAGAGCAGGAAGAGGTGGCGGAAGCAGCGATTGTGGGCGCGGCGGATGCGCTGCGGGGAGAAGTGCCGGTGGCATACGTGGTGTGCCGGGCGGCGGTAGAGGCTGGCGAGCTGGAGGCGCGGTGCCGGGCTCGCCTGGCATCGTTCAAAGTGCCGCGCGCATTTCACTTCGTGGAAAAGCTGCCGCGAAACGCAATGGGCAAGGTGCAGAAAAAGCTGCTGGGGCAATAGGGATCGGGGGATTATGGGTCCGGCTGCCGGACCGCGCGGAAACCTCGTCGCGGGCCGCGAAGCGGGTCCGCGCCCTAACCCTCTCCGCCCCGACCCCCCAATTCCCGACCCCTGAGCCCTATTTAAATCATCGGCACGACGCCGAGGAAGTGGATGGCCAGACCGGCGCCGGCGCGGAACACCGTGAACCGGGGCTTGGGCGGCTCGCAGAACATCGTAGCTTCGCCTTCGGGACGGTTGACGACGACAGGCAGGACGGGCTGAGCGGTGCGCTCGCCGGAGAGCAGGGGCAGGGTACGCCCCTGAATCTGGTTCACGCCATAGCTGATCAGGTTTTCCTCCCAGCCTAACTGAGGCGCAATGATGAAACCACTCAGCCATCCCTGGCCCGGCGTGAAGGAGCGCTGGAGGGCGAGGACTGGCATGAAACGCGGCAGCGGGTTGGGGATGGGCAGGATGGGCTTGGGGAATGCGAAAATGCTGATGGAGATGGCATAGGTCGCCCAGACCGGCAGACGCGATTGGATGGAGGCCGTGATGGGGCCCGCGATGCTCATGGGACCGACCGGCCCGGCCAGATTCCAGCGGCCGGGCTTCTTCTCGGTGACATGGATTTCGACATTGGCATAGCCGGTCTCGGGATTCGGACGGACCACGACGTGCTTTTCATCGATCCGGTCGAACCAGCCGGTCTTGTTGAGTCGGGCGACGCTGCGGCGGAGCAGAAGCTCATCGAAGATGTCGCCTTCGTCGAGAAGCATGTTGCGGCGGAGTGTGGAATCGCCGAAATGGAAGTTGCCGTAGAAATCGATGCGGCCGACGTGGTAGACGGGGCCGCGGGTGACGGAGAGGCCGGTCTGGACATCGTAGCGGGCGTTGAAGTCGAGGATGCCCTGCTTCTGCGCCTCGCGACGCTCGACGAGAAGGGCCCGGCAGAGATCCGGTGAAAGCGGCGAGGGCTTGCCGGGCTTGACAATCATGCTGACGTGGACCTCGTTCCCGTCGACCTTGATGTCGCCGGGGCGGACCACGGCGTCCAGAAAGCCGTGCTGAAGCCAGGCGGATTGGATGCGGCCGGCATCGGATTCGGCGGCCTGCTCGCTATAACCGGCGAGCCAGTGCCAACCGGGGAAAAAACCAACCTGGGGCAGGAGGGTGCGGGCGCTGAGGGCGCGGAGTTCGTCATGAAAAAGGTCGGGGCCTTCGAAATCGACGGCTTTCACCTTGAGGTCTTCACCCGGCGTAACGTGGAGATGGAGGTCGGCCTTACCGTCGCCTTTGGGTACGATCTCCTCGCGAATGACGGGGTTGGAATAGCCGCGCTGCTCGAGCTGCTTGGCGGCCTGCTTGGCGAAGAGATGGGCACGGTAGGTGTCGATTATGGTGCCGTCGGGGGCCTTGAGCTCGATGCCGAAGGTGTTCGGTTCGAGCCAGATTTCGTGCAGCGTGTAGTGCGGCTTGGGGATGACGTGGTAGACGAGGACATCGGGCGCGGGCCGTTCGACTTTCACATCGTCGAAGGAGCCGAGGCTCCAGAGGTAATGAACATCCTTGGTGACCTTCCCGGCGTCATATTCCTGGCCCACCTGTGACTGGAGGTTCACTGCGAGCTGGGTGCCGGGGACGGATACGGAGGTTAGAATCAGTAGTGCACCGAAAAACACGGTGACAGATATGCAAGCGCGGGGCCAGAGATCAGGGCGGGGCGATGCTCGCATCGGCCACGACTTGCCGTCCGTCGGGTTAAGTGGCCTGGAAACCCGCCCGAACTTGTGCGGGCTGCAGCGCGGCTGAACCCGCGGCCACTTAGTAAGTGGTGGCCGCGCCGGCGCTGAGCCTGGCAAGAATGTCCTCAATCTGAACCCGGAGAAGGGAGAGCGAAGCATGGTGCTTTCCGGCTCCAGGTACACTGAAAGATCAAGATGTTTGAAAAAGTTGCGGTATTCGATACGACGTTGCGGGATGGCGAGCAGGCGGCCGGGACCCGGCTGGGACGGCGGGAGAAGCTCGTGATCGCCAGGCAACTTGCCGAGTTGCGGGTAGATGTGATCGAGGCCGGTTATCCGAATTCGTCGCCGGAGGATTTCGAAGCGGTACAGACGATCGGGCGCGAGATCGCGGGGCCGACGATCTGCGCGCTGAGTCGTGCGGTGCCGGCGGACATCGAGGCCTGCGCGCGGGCGCTGGCGGGATGTCCGCGGCCGCGCATCCACACGGGGATCGGGGCGTCGGACATCCACATCATGGGGAAGTTCCGCGACGAAAAATATGGCGGAGATCTGGCCGGGAAGCGGGCGACGATTCTGCAGATGGCAACCGACGCCGTTCGGCTGGCGCGGAGTGCGGCGGACGATGTGGAGTTTTACGCGGAGGATGCGGGACGCGCGGAGCGAGACTTCCTGCTCCAGATGATTGCGGCGGTGGTGGACGCGGGGGCGACGGTTATCAACATCCCGGATACGACCGGATATTCGATGCCGGAGCAGTACGGAGAACTGATCGGCGCCGTTTGCGGCCTGGTGGGCAAGCGCGCGGTAGTGAGCGTGCACTGCCACGACGACCTCGGGCTGGCGGTGGCCAATACGCTGGCCGGCATCCGCCGCGGCGCGCGGCAGGTGGAAGGGACCATCAACGGTGTCGGCGAGCGGGCCGGAAACGCGGCGCTGGAGGAAGTGATCATGGCCCTGCGAACGCGGGCGGATTACTTCGGGATCGATACGGGTATCGAGACGCGCGAGTTGTACAAGACAAGCCGCATGGTTTCGGAGTTGCTGGGAATTGCGGCGCCGCCCAACAAGGCGGTGGTGGGATCGAATGCGTTCTCCCACAGCTCCGGCATTCACGTGGACGGCGTTTTGAAGCAGCGGGAGACCTACGAGATCATGCGTCCGGAGGATGTCGGCATGGGCGAGAGCCGGGTCGTGCTGACGGCCCGGACGGGAAGGCACGGTCTGCGCGACCGGCTGGCGCGGCTGGGATACGAGCTTTCGGAAGCCGAACTGGATAAGGCGTACCGGCAGTTTCTGACCGTGGCGGATAAGAAGCTCGAGGTGTTCGACGAAGACCTGCTGGCTATCGTTCACGATGAGATGCACGTGCCGGGACTCTACCAGTTGGAGTACCTGCACATTTACAGCGGAACGGCCGCCATTCCGACGGCGACCGTGCGGGTGCGGGTGGGCGAAGAAACGCGCGAAGGGGCAGCGACGGGTGACGGGCCGGTGGACGCGCTATGCCGGGCAATCGCACAAGTTACGGGTGCGGCGGCATGCCTGGAGCGGTACGAGATCCGGGCGGTGACGCGCGGCACGGAGGCGATGGGCGAGGCCACGGTTCACTTGCAGGAAGGTGGACGGCGGGTGCTGGGACGCGGCGCATCGACGGACGTGATCGAGGCCAGCGCGAAGGCATATATCGACGGGCTGAACCAACTGGCGCGCGCGGCGCGCCGGCAGACAGCCTGAAAACGCACCGCCGCTCGCCAGAAGTCGGATTCGCAACTAAGCGGCGGCCCTCGAAGGCTTCTATCTCTCATTATGAACTGGCGAAAACCGCCAATGTTTACTAGACTGTAGCTAATCAAAACATGGGGACGCAGCGGAAACGCGTTCAGAAATGCCCGAAGGCCGTTCAGACGCCGATCTGGCAGGAACTGCTGGTGGGCATCGAAATGGTGGGGCTGAGAGTTTCGCCGGTCTATTGGGGATACGGCATTCCGCCCGGGGACCATTCGGCGGTCGTTGTGATTCCGGGCATGATGGCGACAGATCTTTATCTGGCGGAACTGCGGGCGTGGCTGAAGCGGATCGGGTATCGACCATACCAATCCGGGATCGGGCTGAACGCCGAATGTCCCAACCTGCTGATCCGGCAGCGCCTGACGGATACGATCATCAAGGCCCGGCGGGAGACGAAGCGGCGGGTGCACCTGGTGGGACACAGCCTGGGCGGACTGCTGGCGCGTGCAGTGGCGGCCCAGATGCCGGAAACGGTGGCATCGGTGACGACTCTGGGCTCACCATTCCGCGGCGTGGCGGCGCACCCGTCGGTGCTGCGGGTGGCGGACTGGGTGCGCGAGAAAATCCACCAGCGGCACGGAGACGGAGTGCTGCCGCAGTGCTACACCGGCGCGTGCACGTGCGCGTTTTTGCAGTCTATCGAGAGGAATATGCCGGATCGCGTGCGGCAGACGGCGATCTATACCAAGTCGGACGGGATGGTCGACTGGCAGGTATGCCGGACGGGGGATCCCGGAATCGACGTGGAGGTATCGGCGACGCATTTCGGACTCGCCTTCAATCCCGCCGTCTACGACGTGTTGGCGCATCGGCTGGCGGCCGCGCACGAAAGCCAGACGATTCGCGCCCGCACCTGCGCCTGACATTCCTCCGCTGCCTGAACGGACGCAGCGCCCCGCAGAGCCGGATTGCGAGGCGCGCATCGTATGATCGAGAAAGCGGGGAGGCGTTTCCGATGATGGACGATACCGGCCGGATCGATCTCGAGGTTCTGATCCGGACCGGAATCCACGACCCGGTGGGAATCGAGCTGGCGAAGAGTCTGCTGGAAGAGGCGGAGATCCCGTTTTTCGCCATGGATCGCAACGTCGCAGCGCGCCAGGAGAGCGGGAACATCATCGGTTGGTGGACTGTGCGGGTGCCGAAGGAATACGAGGACGAAGCCCGCGAGATTCTGCGCAGCGTGGAAAACATGCGCTAGCCGGTCGCCGCTCGCGTACGGCCCGGTGGACGGAATCTGTTAGGCTTTGATTTGGTGTCCGCTCCATTTCGCTCTTACGTGCTGGTCTCGCGCGAACAAATTGCCCGCAATTTTCATAATGTGCAGGACGTAGTCGGCCCCTCGGTGGAGGTGGTGGGGGTGGTAAAAGCCGACGCTTACGGGCACGGCGCGCTGGAGGTATCCAAGCTGCTCATGGCGGAGGGCGCACGGTGGCTGGCGGTCAGCTCGGTCGATGAAGGCGTCAACCTGCGCTGCGCGGGAGTTCAGCAGGCCCGCATCCTGGTGATGGGGGGATTCCTGCCGTATGAGGCCCCGGCGCTGGTGGATTATAACCTGACGCCGGCGGTGCACTCGTTCGAGCAGATGCGGCTGGTGGACGAGGCGGCCCGGAGCTCCGGCAAACCGATCCGGTACCACCTGAAAATCGATTCGGGGATGGGGCGGCTTGGGACGCGCGCGCCGGCGGTGGAGATCCTGGCGGCGCTGGACGAAAACCGGGCGGCGGTGCTGGAAGGCCTGATGACGCATTTCGCCTCCGCCGCGGATTATTCGACGGACCAGACGGCGGAGCAGCTTGCTTATTACCATGAGATCGCGGCCGAACTGGCACGGGCGGGCATCCGGCCGCTGCGGCTGCACACGTCCAGCACCAATGCCATCGGGTATGGAAGAACCGAGGGCTGGCACGACATGGTGCGGGCGGGACACGCGCTCTACGGATACGTGTCACCGGCGCGGGGCGAGGCACCCCCACAGCGGCTGCGGGTAAAACCGGTGCTGACCTGGAAAGCGAAGATCCTGACCATCAAAGAGATTCCGGAGGGCGCGTTGGTGGGGTACGGCGGGACCTTCCGGGCGCCGCGGCGGATGCGGATCGGGATCCTGGGAGCGGGTTATGCGGACGGAATGTTCCACCGGCTTTCTAACCGCGGCAAAGTCATTGCAGCAGGCCAACTTACACCAATCCTCGGGACGATCTCGATGGACCTGACGACCATCGACCTCAGCCACACCGCAGAGTTGCAGCCGGGCGACGACGTCACCCTGCTGGGCGAGGAGGGCGAGGCGCGGCTGGACGCGCAGCAGATCGCCCGGGTGGCGGGCACGATTTCATACAACATTCTCTGCAGCATCAGCGCGCGTGTGCGCCGCGTGTACGTTTAGTCATCGCCCCAGTACAATTGGTACTAAAAATGCAAGGGGATTATGTCATTTGGCAACCGGAATGCGTTCTCCCGGTGATATCATGAAAGCGGATGAGTTTGATAGGCCCTAGGCTCACGCAAACGGTCAAGCTGGCGCAGAAGCAGATCCTCACGCCTGGCTTGGTGCAGATGGTCACCGTGCTTCAGCTCAATCGGCTTGAGCTGAAGGAGATGATCAATCAGCACATTGTGGAAAATCCGGCATTAGAGGAGTCCACAGACGAACCGGGCGAAGAAATTACGGCCGAGGAACTGCTGCCCATTCTGGAAGCCGAGCCCATAACCAATCCGGCCGACCAGGAGTTACTGGACGCTGCAGGGTTAAACGGCTCGACGCCGGCGGATGGGGTGGCGGACGACGTGGCCATCAACGGCGTTATGTTTCCGGATGCGGAGGACGTAGCGACGGCGGCTGCGGAGAAGGAAGCCGCGCCGGCCGACCCGCTGGCCGAACAGCAGACGGCAACAGCCGATCCTTTCGACGAAATCGATTTTGACCGGTTTTTCGACGATTACCTGGATCCGGGTTATAAGACGCCGGCAGCGGAATCTGTGGAAAAACCGTCCTTCGAGACATTTCTCTCCGCTCCAGTGACGCTGGCGGACCATCTGCGCTCGCAGTTGAGCGTCAGCCTGATTTCGGACGAGGTCAGGAACGCGGCGGAATCGATTATCGGGAATCTCACCGAAGACGGATACCTGGAGTGCTCTCTGGATGAGCTGATGGCGGCGGGCGGCCATACGCCGGATCAGATCGAACAAGCGCTGCGGACCGTGCAGTCGCTCGACCCGGCCGGCGTGGGTGCGCGCAATTTGCGCGAATGCCTGCTGCTGCAGATCGAGAGCCTGAACGGGCGTGGCGGCGTGGCGTGGCAGATCGTTTCCAACCAGCTCCGGCTGCTGGAAACGAGGCAGTACAAGGAGATCGCCAAGGCGCTGGGCCGGCCGATGGAACACATCGAAATCGCCGTGCACATGATCCAGCACCTGAACCCCAGGCCGGGGCTGCGGTATTCGGGCGCGGGCGCGCGGGTAGTGGAACCCGACGTTTACTTCATCAAGGATGGCGACGATTACATCATCCAGATGAATGACGAGGATGTGCCGCAGCTGCGTCTGAACAAGCAGTATCACAAGATGCTGGACCGGGATAACGGCGCCACCAAGGAAGTGCGCGACTACGTGCGCGAACGGTACACGTCGGCCATCCAGCTCATGAAGAACATCGAGCAGCGGAAGCAGACGATCCTGAAGGTCTGCCAGGCGATCGTGCGGCGCCAGATCGAGTTTCTGGCGCACGGCATCGAACACCTCAAGCCGATGATGATCAAGGAAGTGGCGGAAGAGGTTGGGGTCCACCCTTCGACCGTCAGCCGGGCGGTGGCGAGCAAATACGTGCATACGCCGCAGGGCGTATTCGAGCTGCGCTATTTCTTCTCCGAGGCGGTGCAGGGGCCGTCGGGTGGAGCGACGCCGCTGCTGCTGCTCAAGCGCAAGGTGAAGAAGATGATCGAGGATGAGGACCGGACGCGCCCTCTCACCGACGAGCAGATCACCATGCTGCTGGAGCACGAAGGCATCAATGTCACGCGGCGGACTGTAGCCAAGTACCGCGAAGATATGAAGATCCCCTCCACCCATCAGCGGCGCGTGCGAAACTAGTGGGTAGCTGAGAGCCGCCGGACTGCTAGCCGCCGGCTCCAAGGGAGCGAACCCATGAAGATCGCATACACAGGCAGGCAGGTGGAACTTGCGCCGGCGCAACTGAAAAAGCTGGAAACGCGGTTCGCAAAGATCGGAAAACTGCTGGACGGGAAACGTGAGGCCGAAGCGCACGTGATCCTGTCGCTGGAACGCCACCTGCACCACGCGGAAGCGACTGTCAATTACTTCGGGCATCAACTGGCCGGGCTGGGCTCCAGCTCAGACCTCTTCACCGCCATCAACTCAGCGGCCGAGAAGCTGGAAAAGCAGGCGGTGAAGGCGCGCACGAAGTGGCGCGACACGAAGCGGGCGCCCCGGACCAAGGCAGCATCCGAGGCGGAGGCCGAACATACGGGCGCCGTGGCCGGAGCTGTCGGGGAGGAGATGGAAACAGGGGCGCAGCCACGCGTCCACCGGGTCAACCAGCACCAGCGCCGCAAGCCGATGACGCTGGATGAAGCCATGCTGGAGATGGACAAACAGCGGGACTATCTGGTTTATCGCGACGCCGAGACCGACCGCGTAACCGTGCTGGTGCGCCGCCGCGACGGTAACTTCGATCTGGTCGAGGCGTAACGCGCGGGAATGGCAAAACCGAGGAGGGAGCCGGATCACGAGCTGGTTGTTATCACGGGCCTGAGCGGCTCGGGTAAAGGTTCGGTCCTCAAGGCGCTCGAAGACATCGGCTTTTATGCCGTCGATAATCTTCCTGTCGATCTGATCGAGAAATTCGCGGAGCTGACGCGGGAACGGCGCGAGATTTTGGGCGCCGCGCTGGTGGTGGACATCCGCGAAGGCGAGGCGCTGGAGCGGTTTCCGGATGTCTACACGAAGGTCAGGAAGTCGTTCAAGTCGCACCTGATCTTCCTGGAGGCCGACGACGACACCATCATGCGGCGCTTCAGCGAAACGCGGAGGCCGCATCCGCTCGGTACGGACAAATCGATCAGCCGGAGCATCCGCTCGGAGCGGGCCAAGCTCGCGCCCATCCGCGACATGGCGGACCTCACGATCAACACGTCGCAGTTCACGGTGCACGAGCTGCGGAAGTTCATCGAAGAACGCTTTCACGTGGAACGCGATCAATCCAAGATCATGATCTATGTGACCAGCTTCGGCTATCGCAACGGCCTGCCTCAGGAGAGCGACCTGGTCTTCGACGTGCGCTTTCTCCCTAACCCCAATTACATTCCGAAATTCAAGCACCTCACCGGGATTAATCCGGGCGTGGCGAAGTATATCCGGTCGTTTCCGCAAACGGTGGAATTTATCGATCGCATTACCGAGTTACTCCTGTACTTACTGCCGCATTATATCCGCGAGGGCAAGAGTTATCTGACGATCGCCTTTGGATGCACGGGCGGCCAGCACCGCTCGGTGATGATGGCCGCGGAGATCAGGCAGCGCCTGGAGGACGCCGGTTTCCAGGCCAAGATCAACCACCGGGACATCGCCAAAGCGCGGTAAATCTGCTGTAGCGCAAGCCTCCGCCTTGCAATGCCGGCGTCCTCGCCGGCGTACTTCACCAGCAGGTCTCCGCTCCCAATACCGATTTCATTTCAATACAATCTAGAGGCGGGAGGGCGGGATGAAGCTCTACTGGTTTCTGGCGGGTGCGGCGGCGTGGGCCGGCGCGGCGCATGCGCAGGATTGCGACCTGAGTGGCTACAAGGCGCAGGAAGGGCTGAAGGCTGAGGCCCGGAACGGCGCGCTTGAGGTGGAGTGGAACGGCGAGCGCGGCGAGGAGTTGCGCGCCGCCTTCGCCATTCAAAACGGGCAGCCGGCGGTGCGGGAATTGGCCGCGCGAAGGAGCGGGGGCCGGTGGGCGGTCCTGGGCCAAAACCTCTCCCCGGAATTCGAGATCACCAGCGGAGTGCGACGGCTTTCGCAGCAGCAGATCGATCCGCTGGTGAACGAACTGCACGTCCAGCTCACGCCGGACGTAGTCGAGCGGGAGAAGTGGAACGCGTTCTGGGACGCGCCGCTGATGGTGCCCGGGCGCCCGGGGACGAACCTGGGCCTGCCGCGCAAGCCGGAAGAGATCCGCAAAGCAAGGGCGACCTATCATGCGACGGGATGCCAGGTGAAAACGGAGGGAGCGCGGCTGGAAGTGATCTTCCCCGGGCTCGAGGCCGGCATTTTCTCGGGATCGCTTCAATACACGGTATACCGCGGCACCAACCTGCTGCGGCAGGAGGCGATAGCGCGGACGAACGAGCCTTCGGTCGCATATAAATACACCGGAGGACTGAAGGGATTCACCATCGGCGACGACAGCCGGGTGGTGTGGCGCGACACGGCGCGCGCCTGGCAGCACTACGCGTTCGGCGGCGCGGTAAACCAGCAGGGAGTCGGCCTCAGGGCACGCAACCGGCTCGCGATTCTGGAGGCGGATGGCGGATCGCTGGCATTTTTCCCGCCGTCGCACAAGTTTTTCTTTTCGCGGGAAATCGAAACCAATCTGGGATACGTGTATTACCGCAAGGACAGCGAATCGTCTTTCGCCGTCGGCGTGCGGCAGCCGGACCGCGAAGTGGGGTACAAGCCCTTCGGCGTTTCGGACGCGGTGTGGAACCGGCGCGTGGCCGAATCGCGCGGCGAGCTGAATAACTTCGCGCTGTACAACGCCCCGCCCGGCACGCTACAGCGGATGGCGGTTTACTTCTACCTGAGCCCGCAGGACAGCCGCGCGACGCAGGAGGAGGTGATGGCGTTCACGCACGACGACGTCTACAAGCCCGTTCCAGGCTACAAAGTGCTGGTGAGCCACTTCCATTTTCATCTGAACGAGCAACTGGCTGACGCGGGGACGATTGATTTCGAGCCGACGTGGCTGGAAGTTTTTCGCGCGCTGGGGGTGAATGTCGCCATCCTGGCCGACTTTCACGGCGACGCGCATCCGAGCGACACCGGCAAGGTCCGGCTGGAGGAGCAGAAGACTTATTTCGAGGGTTGCGAGCGTTTCTCCGACCGCGATCTGCTGCTGATTCCCGGCGAGGAGCCGGACGCGAACTTTGGCGGGCATTACTACTTCGCCTTTCCGAAGCCGGTGTACTATACCCACGTGAAAGCGGCGGCGGCCAAGGACCAGCCCTTCCGCGAGCAGATCGAGCCGTTCGGCACGGTTTATCACACCTCCAGCGCGGCGACGGAACTGGAGTTGTTGCGGCAGGAGGACGGGCTGGTATGGCAGACGCACCCCCGCACCAAGGGATCGACGGGCTACCCGGATGCGGTGCGCGACCGCGACTTCTTTCAGGACAGCCATTACCTGGGGGCATCGTTCCAATCGCTGCCGGTGGATCTTTCCGAGAAGCGGCTGTGCGAGCACCGCTGCCTGGATCTGATGGACGACATGAACAACTGGGCGGGCGCGCGGTATCTTTTGGCGGAAGGCGACACTTACATGAAGTACCCGGACGACGAGACTTATCCACAGTTAGTGGTGAACTACGTGAAGCTGGACCAGGTCCCGAAATTCCGTGAGGGCTGGGCGCCGGTTCTGAAGGCGTTGCGGGCGGGCGATTTCTTCGTGACCAGCGGCGAGGTGCTGGTGAAGAACGCCGCCGTGGAAGGCACGGGCGCCAGGCGCGTTTACACCGCCGATGCGGAGTGGACCTTCCCCCCGGAATTCGCCGAGCTGGTATGGAGCGACGGCAAGAAAGTGGAGCGGCAGGTGATCGACATGACCGGCCTCGAGGCCTTCGGCAGCCGAAAATTCCGCATTCCGTTCGATGCGGCCGGCAAACGGTGGGTCCGGTTTG
>Ga0335073_10012369_pt1 | contig 11982 bp, 12 predicted proteins | sample Lox_Sample_22_FD_207093 | JGI IMG/M metagenome (GOLD analysis project Ga0335073, IMG submission 207093) | Soil microbial communities from Loxahatchee National Wildlife Refuge, Florida, United States - Lox_Sample_2.2 | ecosystem: Environmental > Terrestrial > Soil > Wetlands | place: USA... | reverse complement strand
ACCCTTGCACAACGTCGCCTTTTCAATATATCGTAAAGTGTAGTAAAGGAGACTCGATGACACTCGAGGGGATCAAAGGATCGTCGGACCGGAGCGTGCTGGTCCTGACCAGCCTCGCCGGTGGACCCAAGCACGGCTACGCGCTGATCAAGGACATCGAAGAGTTTGCCGGTGTCGAGCTCGGTGCCGGGACGTTGTACGGGTGCCTGTCGAAGCTCGAGGCCGACGGACTCGTCGAGCCGCTGCCCTCGGAAGGGCGACGCCATCCGTACCGCATCACAGCGAAGGGCGTGGCTGTGATCGAAGAACGGCTGAGCGCGTCCGCGCGGATCGCCAGGATCGGGTTGCGACGGATCGCCGGTGCGACATGAACGGGCGATGGCTGCGGACCGCGTTACGTCTCTATCCACGAGAGTGGCGCACGCGCTACGAGCGCGAGGTCGTCGACCTGGCTGACGAGCTGATGGAGCAGAAGGGACGGTCCGACGCCCGCATCGCCTTCGGGCTCCTCCTGCACGCCCCCCGAGCATGGTTGTTCCGTCGCCGGCCGCGGGCTCTGCGTTACGCCCTGGTTGCTGGGGTTTTCACCCTGGCGGCGGTCGGCGCCGGCCTTGCCGTCGCCGTCGCTGTCGTGCCGGCGAACCCGGCGGCGAGCGCACCGTTCCGGGTCGCGTCCGGCGCGATGGCGCCCACGTTGCAGCGCAACCAGGTCGTCCAGGTCCAGCAGCTGACCGCCACCAGTCGCATTTCGCAGGGAGAGATCGTCGTGTTCCGGCGGCCCGCGGCGGAGAACTGCGGCGGACCCGGGGCAACGACCAAATACCTCGTGAAGCGGATCGTCGGGCTCCCGGGCCAGACGATCTCGCTCTCAGACGGCTACGTCGTCATCGACGGACGCAAACTGGCCGAAGGATGGCTGCCGCAATCCGTCCTCGGCATGACCGAGCCGGGACCCAGTGGCACGCCGTACAGCCTGGAGCGGCCGTTCCTGATCCCGGCGCACAGCTACTACGTCCTCGGGGACAATCGCGTCGACTCGTGCGACAGCCGGTACTGGGGACCGGTTTCTCGCTCGCTCCTCTACGGGCAGGTCGCACAGGGTCGCTAGGAGTCCCGGGCGAGGATCGTCGACGCGCGAGTTGCCGCCTTGGCGAGCTTCGGTCGCAGGGTGGTCCACGATCCTGCGGCGTCGGGCAGCGAAGAGCGGCCCGTGGCAAAGGCCCAGCATGCGAGGATCACCGGGCGGATCGCCAGGGCCGCGGGAAGATGCTCGAGCTCGTCGCGTTCCAGGGCGATGCGTGCGCCATACGAACGCGCCGCGGCCGTGAGCGAGGGTCCGTGGCGGGCCGCTGCCCAGAGAAGACACCCGAGCGACGCCAGGCGCGGGCCGACGCCACAGCCCGCCCAGTCGACGATGGTCAGCTGCCCCTCGTCGTCCTGAATTGCGTTGCGCGGGACGAAGTCCGGATGAACGAGGCCGGTCGGGAGGTCGTCCGGTAGGGCCAGTGCCTCGAGCGCGTCGACGAGCTGGTCGTACTCGCCCGCGTGCCCCTTCGGGACTCGCAACCGGGCATCGTGCAGGAGCTCCTTGGCCGCGATCAGCTCGTCGGCGACGCTCGCGTCGAGCACAAGGTGGTGCCAGGCCCCGCCGGGTCGGTTGAGGGGCGGCGCGTCGGTGTCCACCGTGTGGATCCTGGCCAACAGGGTTCCGAGCACCTCGAAGAGCTCGGGCGTAGCGGCGGGGTGACGGCCGGAGACGAACTCGGTCACCAGCACCGGCTGCCCATCGTGCACCGAGACCGGGTCAGCCGTTGCCGGCCGCTCGGCCGGGATCTCGCGGTGGAGAAGCTCGCCGAGCAGTGCGGCGTCGGCCCGGGCCGCCTCGACCGTGCGGGTCCGTGGGAACACTCTGGCGATCCATGTCGAGGTGTCTTCGCGGGTCACGCGAAAGACGCCGAGGTCGAGCTCTTTTGTGGCGGTCACTCGCACGCCGTAGGTGTCTTCGAGATGGACAGCCAGGGTGTCGCTCCCCCTGCGGGACAGCATGTGCTCGACGAACGTGCCGAGACGCCCGACGGTCACCGGCTCGCCTTGGTCTGCGGGGACGAACAGGGGAGCAGCAACGACGAATCCCGACGCGTGCGCACGGTCGTTGAGCTCCACGCGGCGCCAACGGGTACGGGTGAGGACCGCGTCGGCGTCGTCCGCGTCGGTCGAGCCCAAGGCCGGCTCGCCCAAACCCGCGACGCCCGCATCGAAGCGTGCACGCGCAGCTTCGTCGGTGCCCGGCCGGCGGACCGAGAAGGCCAGGCGGGTCCCTGGCGCGGAGAGGGAGCGAAGGTCTCGCAGGACGTCAAGCAGCGTGTCGGAGTCGAGATACGTGACGACCCCCTCGGCGAGGAAGAGGGCCGGTCCATCCGGTTCGAAGCCTGCGCTCATGAGGCTGGACGCCAAGGACCGATCGATTAGGTCGATGCCAACGAACGTGATGTCTTCTGTCGCGATGCCGAGACGGGACAGTCGAGCCCGTTTGTCTTCCTGCGTGCCAGGACGATCGACTTCCCACCACCGGACACCTGGTTGGCGATAGCGGAGGGCCCGAGCGTCGTAGCCGGCACCGACGACGACAATCTGCGAGACGCCCCGGCCGAGGGCATTGACCGTCACGCGATCGAAGAACCGAGTGCGCGCCTGGAGGTACCGTCCCATCCGCGACTCCGGCGCGAGGTCGACGCCGTCGGACACGTCGGCTGCGAGCCGGTCGTCGGCGACTGGCTCACCGCTCGACGAGGGCGGTGCGAGACGATCGAACCCGAGCCGATAGGCGGCCACCCGGCGAGCGGTGGTGGACGGACCAGCGGGGTCAGGCATGGTGGTCGGCCAGGGTGGCGAGGGACGCGAGCGTGCGTCGGGTCGCGTGCAGGTCCTCGACGCCTATCTTTGCGACCAGCTCCGCCTCGAGCTGATCTGCCGCCGCGCGAAGAACCTCGGCGGCTGCGACGCCCCGTTCGGTCGGGAGCACGACGAGACGCCGGCGGTCCTCCGGGTCGACCTCCCGGTCGAGGTACCCGCGCAAGACCAAGAGATCCACCAAGTGGCCGGCGGCCTGCTTCGACAACCCGAGGCGTTCGATGATGCGCGCGAGCGGGATGCCGCCGGACGTCGTGGCGCTGATCACATACGGCCCATTCGCAGGCAGGTCGTCGAAGCCCGCTTCCTCCAGTGCCGAGCGAAGCGCCCGGGCCGCCGCGCTCCGTGCGCCCCGGAGCAGCGCGGGAAGAGGAATTTGCAGGTCGCCGAGCAGGTCTTCAGGCACATATAGAACTATATCAGGACTGTACGAATATAATACTATTCTCTTCCAACCAGCTCCCGGCTCCAGGAAGGCGGCGATCGTGAACAGCCCTCCCAACCAGACCATGACCTTGCGGTGGAACGAACCGTTCGCCGTCGACCTCACCGCGGCGGTCCAACGAGGTCAGGCCGACCAGCTCAAAGGCATGCTGGACACCGTGCCCGGTCTGGCCCGGGTGCGGATCGTGAAGGACGGCGAAGCGGCGGGCACGCGGACCCTGCTCCATCTCTTCGCGGACTGGCCCGGACACCGGCGCAACCCACGGGAGATCGTCGGCGTCCTGCGCGACGCCGGCGCCGATCTCGACGCGTGGAGCGATCCCGACGCCGTCAGCGAGACGCCGTTGCACTGGGCGGCGAGCAACGACGACGTCGAGCTCGTCGCCGCCCTCCTGGACGCAGGGGCAGACATCGACGCACCCGGGTGCATCGTCAACGGACTCGGTCCTGTCGCGGACGCGGCAATTTTCGGCGGCTATCGAGCGGGGCGGCTGCTCGTCGAGCGCGGCGCCACCGTCAACATCTACCAAGCGGCAGCCCTCGGCTACATCGACCGGGTGCGGTCCGAGTTGGCCGGGGACCCACGCCCTGATGCCGAACGGATCACGTCGGCCTTCTGGGCCGCCTGTGGTGGTGGGAATCGTGCCATCGCCGAGCTGCTGCTCGCGAACGGTGCCGACATCAATTGGATCGGGTGGGGAGACCAGACCCCGCTCGACCAGGCGCGACACGCCGGTGGAGAGGACCTGGCGCTCTGGCTCGAGGCGCGTGGCGCATCGTCAGTCGACGAGGTCAAGAGACGCTGACCGAGAGCTCGTCACGGCGCAAAACGAATGCGGAGAGACTTGGTCTGGCTCGGATCGGTCGAGCTCGCATTGTTCACGATGACGTAGCAGCCGTGGGAGGCGTCGCACACGCCGTTGCCGATCGTCCCGGTCCCGACATGAAGGATCACGGATCCCGATCCGGTGGGGTCTGGGTGGAGGATCGCCGCGTGGGCGAAGCTGCAGCCGGCCGAGCTGGCGGACGCGATGTCGACCTGCGAGCACTCGAGGATGTTGACGACCTTGCCGGCGGTGTAGCCGCTCCATCGAACGGTCACCGGTTGCCCGTTCCTCAGGTTCGTGTCGGGTGTCACGCTGGCGTGCAGGTGGACGACGGCCGCCTTGGGGAGAGGAAGTGTGGCGCGTGCGCCTTGGGTCCAGGCCGCGTGGACCGAGGAGAGCGACGAGTCGCCGTCAGCGGAGACGGACTGCAACGCGCCATGGTCGTGTTTGAGGAATGCGTCGAAGAAAGACGTCGTCGCGGTGATGACCGACTGCGAGGTCTGTCCGACCACCCCGGAGCTGGCCATGTGCGCCGTCGATCCGGTGCTGTCAGATGCGCTGTCCCAATCGAGCGTGAGGAGCGCCTTCGGGCCGCGCGCCTGATTGAAGACGGAGACGGCATCGCCGTAGGGGACCAGCCCGTCGTGCTTGTCCGAGACGACGAGGAGCGGTGGCGCCTCCGCCAGGTTGTAGTGGCCGCGGCCGAGACCCTCGGTGGTGCCGGCCATGACCACCGCTGCCTTGATCCTCTGGTCGCGGCAGCACGTGTTGCCGACTAGTCCAAGCGTCGTGATGGCCCCATTGGAGTGGCCCGCCGCGCCGATCTCATCCCGGTCGACCAGACCCGACAGGGGCCCGGACGGCTGGGCCGACGCTTTCAGGACCTGGTCGACGACGAAGCTCATGTCGCCGGGCTGATTGCCGATGTCGCCACCGTCGGGCCCACCGGGAGTCTCGCTGCTGGATAGCGGGAATAACGGCGCGGCCACGACGTAGCCAGCGGCGGCCCACGCGCTCAACAACTGCTCGTAGTCCTGCGGCGAACCACCGAGGCCGTGGGCGAAGATGATGAGCGGGTACGGACCTTTGCCCGATGCCGGCGCGGAACCCGGACCCTGCGTCGGGTACCAGATCGTCGTGACGAGGGTGCGAGAGGACTTCGCAGCCGTGCCGTTCCACGCCGGCGTCGATCGAGACGTATCGACGAAGGTCAGTGTCGTCGTCGTCACCGGCCGCGTCGTCGCCGCCCCAGCCGCGAGGTGCGACGTCATCACGAGTCCACACGCGACGAGCAGACAACCCAGAGCGATGGCAACGGCGTTGGGCAAGGTGGCACGATTTGTCCCCCACACCTCTGCCTCCGTCCTTCAACACTTCGCTCACCGGTCGTGTGCCGGGCCATTCTTGCAGGGACTCCCGTATCGGGTCCTCTGCGGCGATCAGCGTTCGCCGCGCCACCGCCGGTACAGATCAGTGAGATCGTCCACCGCCTCGGGCGAAAGGTCGTCCGGTTCGATCGCGCGACTCAAGCGGATGGTGACGCGGATCTGCTCGAGATAATTCGAACAATTCGGGCACGCACGCAAGTGGGCCTCGAGCCGTCGCGTCTGCCGCCGCGAGAGCTTGCCCTCCAGATAGTCGGTGAGCAGTTCAATCGCCTGCTGACAGGCCAGATCGCGGCGACGAATCAAGAGGACCCTCACGTGTGCCTCATCTCCGGCGCCAGCATCTCTCGCAGTGAGGTGCGTCCGCGGTGCAAGAGGATCCGCTGGTTGCCAGCTCGGATCCCGAGGATGTCGCAGGCCTCCTCGCTCGAGAGCCCTTCGACATCGCGCAGCAACACCACTTCGCGCTGACGAGGAGGCAGCGCGTCGAGTGCGTCCTTCAGGACATTCACGATCGCAGCTGCGTCGACTCGCTCGTCGACGTCAGCGTCCCAACTTCCCACTGGTTCGGCCCATTGGCCCGACCCGTCGAATCGATCGGGGTCAACCGAAGGGGAATGAGCGAGCCTGCGCGGGCGCTCGAGTGCGCGAGCGGATCGGACCCGGTTGACGAGGATGCGAAACAGCCACGTCTTCAACGACGACCGGCCTTCGAAGCGCTCGATTCCCCGCACGACACCCATCCATGTGTCCTGGACCGCCTCTTCCGCGACGGCTTCGTTGGACACCATCGAGCGAGCCAGTCGAAGCATCGGAGACTGGTAGCGCTTCACGAGCCTGACGAATGCTTGCTCGTCGCCGCCCTGCAGTCGCTCGAGCAGCTCGGCGTCCGTCTCCACGTGCCGCAGCGTAGAACGAGCCTGGCCGTGTCGGGACGCGACGCGACGGGGAAATGTGGCGACCCCCTCATGCGCGTCGTCGAAGTGCACCGCGTCCTGTACTCATTCGGGCGACGCGCGTTACAGCCCGACTTGCACGCAATGGGACGGCGGAACGAGGACAGCTGAGCAGCGACGCCAACGGCCGCGTAACGCGCCGAGCGCAGCGAAGACAGTACCCAAGGAAGTCGAGAACAGGAGGAAGAATGAAAGTCTTTGCACGCCTGGCTACGGCGGTCGGCGCCGCGGTCGGATTGTCTGTCGTCGCACTCCCGGCGATCGCCGGCGCCAGCGCAGCCCCACCGCCGCCTTTCTTCGAGACGGGAGGCGATCACGCTGTCTTCGTGCAGACCGACAATCCTGGCGGCAACCAGGTCGTCGCGTACCACCGCAACGTCAACGGGACGCTGGTCCCCGCCGGGACCTATGCCACGGATGGCGCCGGCGGGGAGCTCAACGGTTCGGTCGTCGACCATCTGGCCTCGCAGGGTTCGCTGACGTACGACCCACAGCAGGCCCTGCTCTACGCGGTGAACGCGGGGAGTAACAGCGTCTCCGTGTTCTCGGTCCACGGTGACCAACTCGACCTGCGCCAAGTCGTGTCGTCGGGTGGCACCTTTCCGGTGAGTGTGGCGGTCCACGGTACGTCCGTCTACGTGCTGAACGCGTTGAGCGCAAACGTCCAAGGATTCGTCTCGTTCTTCGGGCGCTTGTACCCGCTTCCGGGATCCAGCCGTTCTCTCGGCTTCACCGTTCCGACCGACAAGACCCAGTTCGTCAGCACCCCAGGTCAGGTCGCGTTCACACCTGACGGATCGCAGCTCATCGTCACCACGAAGGCGAGCGGGAACGATATCGACCTCTTCCGGGTTGGCCCGTTCGGGTACCTCTCGGCCTCGCCGGTCGTGAACTCTGAGCCGAACGCCGTTCCGTTCGCAGTGAACTTCGACGCCGTCGGGCATCTCGTGGTCGCCGACGCCGGCACGAACGCCCTCACGACCTACGTCGTGGTCCCGAACGGGACACTGATCCCCATCTCGACCGTCGCCACGGGGCAAAGCGCAACCTGCTGGGTGGCAACGGCCCAGGGTGCCTTCTTCGCCTCGAATGCGGGAAGCGCGAACGTGAGCAGCTTCGCCGAGCACCTCAACGGCCAGCTCGCGCTTCTGGGAGCCACGGGTACGGACCCCGGCACCGTCGACGCCGCACCTTCGGCCGGTGGCCAGTTCCTCTATGTCCAAACGGGCGGGACGGGCACGGTCGACGAATTCGAGGTCGGACCGGGCGGCTCTCTCACGGGTCTCGGCTCGGTCCTGGTGCCTGGCGCGGTGGCCGGCGAGGGCATCGTCGCCTTCTGAGCCAGACCTTCCAATTGACGTCACCGGCGCCGGCGAAGGCCGGCGCCGGTGCGCGTCACCAGATCCACACGGTTCGTCGTCGTCGTCCGCCGGGGGTCGTGATCGATCGCCGGCCGCCACTTCCCAGCGGTGCACCTCGGGGCACCCGGCAGTACGGTTCCCAGAGGAGTCTGGAGGCGAACCGTGCCCGCAGAGCTGTTTCAGCGCCATCGTGTCGTCGACGTCGACACGCACCTGACCGAACCGCCTGACCTGTGGACCTCGCGGGTGTCGTCGAAATGGGGCGATGCCGTCCCTCACGTCGTGAACGTGCGCGGGAACGACCTCTGGATGGCCGGAGGCACGTTCCTCAACACGCCCGGCAACACGGCGATCGCAGGTTGGCCGGGCTACGTGCCGGACGGGCCGAAAACCTACGAAGAGATACCGCCTTCCGCCTTCGACGCCAGCGCGCGACTCGCGCACATGGACGCAGAGGGCATCTACGCCCAGGTCCTCTATCCGAACGTCGCTGGTTTCGGAGCGGGGTACTTCATGAAGTTCGGCGACCGGGAGCTCGTGACAGCGTGCGTGCGCGCGTACAACGACTTCCTGGTCGAGTGGGCCTCGGCGGACCCGGCGCGGCTGATCCCGGTGATGTCGACGCCGTTCTGGGATCTGGACTTTGCGGTCGCCGAGCTCGAGCGCTGCGCCACGATCGGCCACAAGGCCGTGAACTTTTGCAACCACCCGGACTCCTTCGGCCAACCACCGCTCTCGGACCCGCACTGGGACCGTTTCTGGGCTGCCGCGCAGGAGGCCGAGCTTCCGATCAGCTTCCACATCGGTGGCGGCGACATCAGCGCCCCGTTCGCCAAGGACCCGCACCTCACCTTCCAGGCGAAGTTCCCCAAAGTGTCGGCGCTGATGATCATGGACAACATCGAGACGCTGGCCGATCTCATCTTCGGCGGCGTGTGTCACCGCTACCCGGATCTGCGATTCGTCTCGGTGGAGTCGGGCGTCGGCTGGTTGCCCGGTGTGCTCGAGACCTTCGACTGGCAGTGGGGCAACAGCGCGATCCGTGAGGTACACCCCGAATACAGCCTGCTGCCCTCGGAGTACTTCCGCCGACAGATCTACGGCTGCTTCTGGTTCGAGGAGGACGCGGCCCGCTTCGCCATCGAGCACTATCCCGACAACGTGCTCTTCGAGACCGACTTCCCACACCCGACGTGCCAGCACCCCGGACCCGCCAGCATCGGCGTGGCGCCCGGAACGTACGCGACGAACGCCCTGGACGGGCTCCCAGACGATGTCGTCGCCAAGGTCCTGCACGACAACGCGGCAAGGCTCTACGGCATCACCTGACGACGGCGAGGGGCAACCTCGCTGGCTCAGTTCAGCCCCAGGGACCGAGGCGCGAAGACCAGTGAGTTCTACTGATTCAAAGGGGACTTGCCGCGGCACACACTGCGGGGCACCGGTGATCGGCGCCTCCCAGGAAGAGACGCGGCGGCCGGCCTGAACCAGTCTTCCCTCTCGCAAAGGAGCATGTCTCATGGCAATCACGTCCGAGAAGCCGAAGAGCGACTCCGCCGTTCGCTCGTTCCACGTCGAGTTCCCGCAGGAAGCGATCGACGATCTCCGGCGGCGCATCGAGATGACCCGCTGGCCCGAGAAAGAGACCGTCGAGGACGCGTCGCAGGGGGTCCAGCTGAAGACAATGCAGGCCCTCTCTCGCTACTGGGCCAACGACTACGACTTCGGGAGACTCGCCGAGCGCCTCAACGCCTTGCCGCAATTCGTCACTGAGATCAACGGGCTCGACATCCATTTCATCCACGTCAAGTCCCGCCACGAGGACGCGCTGCCGATGATCATGACCCATGGGTGGCCCGGGTCTGTCATCGAATTCCTCAACGTCGTCGGGCCCCTCACTGACCCCACGGCATACGGCGGCAGGGCCGAAGATGCATTTCACGTCGTCATCCCGTCCATTCCCGGGTACGGATTCTCGGGAAAGCCGTCGACCACGGGCTGGGACCCGGTTCAAATCGCTCGCGCTTGGGTCGAGCTCATGAAGCGCCTCGGCTACGAGCAATTCGTGGCGCAAGGGGGCGACTGGGGAGCGATCATCGTGGACCAGATGGGTCTCCTCGCCCCACCCGAGCTGCTTGCGATCCATACCAACATGGCTGGCGCGCTCCCACCGGAGTTGTGGAAGATCGTGACCTCAAATGTGCTCGGAACGGGTTATCCGAGGCCCACGGACCTCTCGGTGGAGGAAAGCAAGTCCTACGACAAGCTGGACTTCTTCTTTACGAAGGGGGTCGGCTACGGCGTGGAGATGATCCTGCGCCCACAGACGTTGTACGGGCTGGCCGACTCACCGATTGCGCTTGCTTCCTGGATGCTCGACCACGACGCCCAGAGCTACGACGACATCGCTCAGGCATTCGTCGACGACGAGCCCGTCGACGGTCTCACTCGAGACGAGATCCTTGACAACGTCACGTTGGCGTGGCTGACAAACACCGGCGTGTCGTCAGCGCGCCTCTACTGGGAAAGCAAAGTTGGCTTCTTCGACGCGAAGGGCGTCACGATCCCCGTGGCGGTCTCCACCTTCGCTCGGGAGATCTACCCCGTGCCGAGAAGTTGGGCCGAGCAGGCGTACCCCAACCTCGTGTACTTCAACCAGATCGAAAAGGGCAATCACTTCGCTGCATGGCAAGAACCTCAACTCTTCGCACACGAGCTCTGGGCAAGCTTCCGGACCCTTCGCTGATCGATCATGTTGGACGAGGTGCACACACCGTCTCTGGGCGGGGCGACCGGGTGGCTCAATTCCGAGCCGCTCGACCCCGCCCAGTTGCGGGGTCAGGTCGTCGCCTTCAACTTCTGGACGTTGACGTGCATCAACTGGCTGCGGACCGAGCCGTGGGTTCGAGCGTGGTCAGAGGCGTATCGGGATGAGGGCCTCGTGGTGGTCGGTGTGCATGCGCCGGAATTCTCGTTCGAACGCCAGGAACCCAATGTCCGACGAGCGATCGCGGAGCGTGGGATCACCTATCCGGTCGCGCTCGACAACGACTTCGAGATCTGGCGCGCCTTCGACAACCACTACTGGCCGGCCTTGTACTTCGTCGACCGCGACGGCGTGGTGCGTGACCACCACTTCGGCGAGGGCGACTACGAGCAGTCCGAGAAGACGATCCAGAAGCTCCTGGGGATCGAGAGAGATCTCGTGTCGGTTGTTGCTGCCGGCGTCGAAGCACAGGCCGACTGGGATCATCTGCGCTCTCCCGAGACCTACCTCGGATTCGACCGCCAAGAACGTTTCACGGGGACGTCAACAGAATCGGCCCAGCGCCGAGCTCCAGGGCAGCTCGAACTCAATCACTGGGCGATATCTGGAAACTGGACCGTGGGACCGGAAAGCATCCTGCTGCACGAGGCAGGGGGCAGCATTGCAATGCGTTTCCACGCGCGCGACGCCCACTTGGTGCTCGCCAGCACCGGGCACCCGCCCATTCCCTTCCAGGTGACGATCGACGGCGAGCCACCAGGGGCTTCTCATGGCACCGACGTCGACGAGGCAGGAAACGGTCAGCTCGACGGTGGCCGTATGTACCAGCTCGTTCGTCAGGACGGGGAGATCCGCGACCGGACCGTGGAGGTCGCCTTCTCCATGGCGAACGCGCAGGCCTACGTCTTCACGTTCGGTTGACCACGCCACGTGCCGCGTAGGACTCGGCCGCGGGAAGCTCGCCGTGGTCCATCATCCCGTCCCGCCGTCCCGAGTCATACTCCGTGGTTCGCGCTCGAGCACCTGACCATAGAGGTGGGTGACGCGCAGGCGAACTGCCGTGCGCTGTGCCGCCACCATCTCCTCGCCAAAGCCGTCTCGAGTGGGATTCGCCCCGAGTCCCCGATGAATCTCGAAGAGGTCGTCGACGGCAGGTCCATCAGGCTCGAGAGCTACAGAAAGCGTGACTTCGCCACTCGCGACAGCGAAGTTCAAGAAGTTCCTTCCGGACACATGGAGGGCGGCCCGGGGGTCTCGCAGAAGGTTCCGTCCCTTGATCCGATCCGCTGTGGTCGAAAAGCGAACGACGCGATTGACCGGATCGGCCAGGTA
>Ga0335073_10012368_pt1 | contig 11982 bp, 11 predicted proteins | sample Lox_Sample_22_FD_207093 | JGI IMG/M metagenome (GOLD analysis project Ga0335073, IMG submission 207093) | Soil microbial communities from Loxahatchee National Wildlife Refuge, Florida, United States - Lox_Sample_2.2 | ecosystem: Environmental > Terrestrial > Soil > Wetlands | place: USA... | reverse complement strand
GAAGATTGTGCTGATCGCCAAGGCCTGTTTCCTGCCGCTCCTCGTCAACAGCTTCGACGGCGTTCGCAACGTCTCGCCGAGGCATCGCGAGGTCGCCCGCATGTTCGGGCTCGGCCCGTTCGATACGCTGCGCTTCGTGATCTGGCCCTCGGTGCTGCCGCACGTGCTGACCGGCTTTCGGCTGTCTCTAAGCAAAGGCTGGCAGGTGCTGATCCTGGTGGAGATTATCGCGTCGGCGGCGGGCATCGGCTATCTGATGACCTGGGGCCGCAAGTCGTTCCAGCTCGACATCGTCATCGTCACCATGGTGCTGATCGGGGTCATCGGATGGCTGCTTGATCGCGCGGCGTTGGCCGTGCAGCGGCGCACGACCGCCTGGGCAACGCGGAGCGCCGGCTGATGCGTGAGAGCCCGCAACGGCGCAGAGAGTGGCGCGGCGTTGTTCTGCCTGGCGTGCTGCTTCTCGTATGGGTCGCGTTCGCGGCGGTCCATACAGCGAAGTCGCCGCTGTTCGTCTCCCCCGGCGCGGTCCTCGCCGCGGCCGTCGACGCTATCAAGAGCGGTGAATTGCTCGGCGCCGCGGGCGCCACGGTCCTGCGGGCGATCGTTGGCTGGGGCATCGGTTCGGTGACGGGATTTGCGCTCGGACTTCTGCTCGGCCTGTCGGAGCTCGGCCATCGCGCGGTTGCGCCTACGCTGCATGGCGCGCGCCAGATCGCGTTGTTCGCCTGGATACCGCTGCTCAGCGCCTGGCTCGGCAACGGCGAGGCGATGAAGATCGCCTTGATTTCGCTGAGCGCATTCTTCCCGGTGGTACTGCATGTCGAGGTCGGCTGCCGCGACGTGCCGTTACCTTATCGCGAAGTCGCGCGGCTGTTCGCGTTCGACCGGTTGGGTGAGATCGTCTTTGTAATCCTGCCGGCCGCCGCGCCGACGATCATTTCAGGACTGGAACTCGCCTTCACCGTCGCGTGGATCGGAACTATGGGTGCCGAATACCTGATCGGCACCGGCTACATGAATGCGAGTCCGGACGGCATCGGCGCGTTTCTCGCCGGCGCGCGCGAGAACGCGCGCATGGATTTGGTCGCGATCGGCATCATAGCGCTTGCGGCGATCGGCTTCGCGCTCGACCGCGCAGTCGTCGCGGCATCGAGGAGGGTTGCATGGGGCAAGCAGTCATAGCGCGAGAAGTCGCCCGCGAGCCGTCTGCGGCGCAGCCGGCGGGCATCGAGATTGCCCGGGTCTCGAAATCGTTCGCGGTGAACGGGGAGCGCGTCGAGGCGCTGCGCGATATTAATCTTCGCGTCGAGCCTGAGGCTTTCGTGTCGCTGGTGGGGCCGAGCGGCTGCGGCAAGTCCACCTTGCTGCGCCTGATCGCCGGCCTCGATACCGCCGACAGCGGTGCCGTCAGCACTGGCGGCCGTCCGGTCCGCGCGCCGGGTCTTGACCGCGGCATGGTGTTTCAGGATCACCGACTGTTCCCATGGCTGACAGTCGAGCGCAACATTCTGCTGGGCCTGCGCCGTACCTCGTTTTCGGAGGTGCAAAAGCGAGGCATCGTCCGCGATCTGATTGCGCTGGTTGGACTAACCGGCTTCGAAAACGCTCAGCCATATCAATTGTCGGGTGGTATGTCGCAACGTGCCGCCATTGCGCGTGCGCTGGCACCGCGTCCAGACATCCTTCTGCTCGACGAGCCATTTGGCGCGCTCGACTCGCTGACACGGACCCGATTGCAGACCGAGTTTCTGCGCATCTGGAAGCACGAAAGCATCACCATGCTGATGGTGACGCACGATGTGGAGGAGGCGGTGTTCCTGTCGGATCGCGTTGTGGTGCTTGAGCCGCGTCCTGGCCGCATCCGCCGCATCGTCGATGTGAACGCTGAACGACCACGGCGCCGCTCTGATCCGTCTTTCGTGGCGCTCAAGGAAGAGATTCTCAGCGATCTTAATGCGGTTGAGACGTGAAGCGTTCTGTTTGGTTCAATGGTGGAGAACAGGTGATGTCGGAAATTGGTAAAGCTGAGCCTTTTAATCCCGCCGCTGCCGGGCTATCGCGGGAGGTCGATGTGTTGGTCATCGGCGGCGGACCGGCGGGCGCTTGGGCGGCGATTGCGGCGGCGACAAAGGGCGCTAAGGTCGCACTGGTCGACAAGGGCTGCTGCGGCACTTCTGGCGCGACGGCTTCAGCTGGCACCGGCGTCTGGTATGTCCCGCCCGATCAGGCCAAGCGGCTCGCCGCGATGCAAAGCCGAGAGAAGCTCGGTGGCTATCTGCAAGACCGGGCCTGGATGAGCCGCGTGCTCGATCGCACCTATGAATCGGTAAACCTTTTGGCTGAGTGGGGATTCCCGTTTCCGCTCGACGACGAGGGCAAAGACTATCGCACCAATCTGCGCGGTCCTGATTATATGCGCCTGATGCGCAGCCGGGTCAGGAAGGCCGCTGTCGATATCTACGATCACAGTCCAGCGCTGGGGCTCCTGGTCGACGACGATGGCGCAGTGGCCGGTGCTCGCGGCTTGCGGCGCCAACAGGGCGACAGCTGGGCGGTAGCCGCGAAAGCGGTCGTGGTCGCGACCGGCGGCTGCGCCTTTCTCAGCGGCGGCCTTGGCTGCAATGTTCTCACCGGTGACGGCTATCTGATGGCGGCGGAGCTCGGCGCCACTTTTGCCGGCATGGAGTTCTCAAACGCTTACGCGATTTCGCCGGCGTTTGCGTCAGTGACCAAGACTCGCTTCTATAGCTGGGGCACTTTCACCTACGAAGACGGCACTCCGATAGCCGGCGCGGGCTCACATGGCGGCCGCTCGGTCATCGCCCGCACGCTGCTGTCTCAGTCCGTCTACTGCCAGATCGACCAAGCCGACGAAAAGACCCAGGCCCAGATGCGGGTGTCGCAGCCGAACTTTTTCGTGCCGTTCGATCGCGTCGGCATCGATCCATTCCGGCAGCGCTTCCCGGTGACGCTGCGGCTCGAAGGCACGGTGCGCGGCACTGGCGGTCTGCACCTCACGGACGAAACTTGTGCCACCACTGTGCCGGGGCTTTTTGCCGCGGGTGATGCGGCGACGCGACAGCTGGTCTGCGGGGCCTTCACCGGCGGCGGCAGCCATAATGCAGCATGGGCGATGTCGTCCGGTTTCTGGGCCGGTGCCGGCGCTGCCGATTATGCCTCGCAAACCGCACGTGCGGCACGGCGGCGCTTTGTGCGCTCGGCTGGCCGCGTTGCGCTGCGCGACAACGGCGCCGCGGAATTCGATCCGGCGCAGGTCACGCGAGCGGTGCAGGACGAGGTGTTGCCCTACGACAAGAACTATTTCCGCTCGGCCGATGGACTCACCGCGGCTCTCGGTCGGCTCGATGCGCTGTGGGCCGATGTGCGCGCGGCCGGGCCGAGCGCGGCACAGCGCGTGGTGCGCGCACGCGAGGCGGCAGCGATGCTCGCAACCTCGCGCTGGATGTATCGCAGCGCACTGGCGCGGCCGGAAAGTCGCGGCATGCATCGCCGCCAGGAGTTTCCGCAGCTCGATCCGGCGCAACGTCATCATCTAATCAGTTGCGGTCTGGATGAGATAGCGATCGCTGCTCAACCGGCGGCGGAGCGCACGCACCAGGAGCTTGCAGCATGATCGAGCTTGTCAGCGAGGCGCGCTGCATTACCTGCAATAAGTGCGTGCAGGCGTGCCCAATGAATGTATTCGATGCGGTGAAGGGCGCAGCGCCCGTCATTGCCCGCAAAGAGGACTGCCAGACTTGCTTCATGTGCGAGTTGTACTGTCCAGTCGATGCGCTCTATGTCGCGCCGGACGCGGCCCAGTCTGTTGCCGTCGACGAGCCGAATCTTGCCGCCTCGGGTCTCCTCGGCAGCTACCGAAAGACCGGTTGGGCCATCGCGGTCGGTGCCGAATTGCCGATGGATCAATCCTTCAGACTGGCGGGCGGCTGATGATAGGGATCAGCGACGCATTTTTGCGGTGTAACTCAGCATATAGCCGAGGAGGTTCTGATGCTTCCCATTCTCGTCGTTCCGGGACTCGGCGGGTCCGAGCCCGATCATTGGCAAAGTCATCTCGAACGTGCACTGCCTGGAGCGGTCCGCGTCGAGCAGGACGATTGGGATCGGCCTAAGCTCGCAGATTGGCTGCCTCGTCTTGCGCAAGCCGTCGCGGCGCACCCGGGCGCGACGTTGGTTGCGCATAGTCTCGGCTGTCCGCTGGTGGTGCAACTCGCGGCACGTCGTCCCGATCTTTGGATTGCGGCCGCTGTCCTGGTCGCGCCCGCAGACGTCGATGCACTACGCAATGCGCCGTATCGGATGCGAAGCTTTGCACCGATCCCGCGCCAGTCCTTGCCGTTCCGAAGCATCGTCGTTGCCAGCAGCAACGATCCGTACATCTCGCAAAATCAGGCGCGTGCCCTGGCGAGCGCCTGGGGTGCCGACTTTGTCGATGCGGGCGCCGCAGGCCATATCAACGTCGCCTCGGGCTTCGGCCGCTGGCAGGCAGGCGAACGCATGGTGGAGTGTATCGCTCACGATGTCGCCGCATCTGACGCCGCCGCCTAACAGAGTTGATGGCACATCCAAAGTATGAGTGTTGGCTAGCGCCGGGTCCGCTCGGTCTCCGGTAGGTCGCGCATCTCGGCCAGAGTACGGTGATCGAGAATGGTGGCGATGGCGTTGCGTACTTCCAGCATCATCAACCGCACCGCGCATTTCTTCTCGCTCTTGCAGTCGTCGCAGCGCTGATAGGCAGTACGGCTCGCGCAGGCAATGGGGGCGAGTGGGCCGTCGAGCACGCGGACCACGTGGCCGATGCGGATCTCTTCCGGCGCTCGCGCCAGCATATACCCGCCGTCCTTGCCGGTCTTCGATCGCACGAACCCGGACTTCCGCAAGTCACCGAGTATACCATCGAGGAATTTCTTTGGGACGTCATTGGTGCTGGCAATATCAGCCACAAAAGCAAGTTGGCCCGGGGCCAAACGTGCGAGATGCACAAGGGCCTTGAGGCCATACTTGCCTTTACGCGTGAGCATGATTCCTTATCCAACAAACCCAAAGTCGCGAAATTGACGGTGGCTATTACTACAATTTCCATCAATAATAGAGAAATGTTTGTAAAGCTAAGGTGGTGTGGTTGCAACGCCAAATGGCGCGAGTGACTGAGTTGTTGCCTGATGGACACTTATACGAAATTGAGCGATGTCAGGACCATATTCCGAGAAAAATGCCGTAGCAGACACCAGGCTAACGTCGTGGAGCAGCGATTCCACATTCGTTGACCTGGATTGCGCAATGCGCATAGTTCGCCGTGGCAAACCACGAGCCTGAGAATAGGCTTGAGCATATCTGCTCCGACAGGGGACAAAAAGTTTGTTGGAAACGCAATAGCTTGACCAATCTGTGTGGATTCCTCCACGGCACCATCAGCAAAATCCAGCATTGATTTATCTTAGCTTTTTTCCGAAAAAGTCCCACTGACCCCCCGGGTGGGACTCAATTCTGTTCTGCTTTGTTCTGGCGCTTGCAGCATGTGCATCGAGGCTTCTGCGAGTCGTCGTTGATCGGCGGCCTGGGTGTATCGTTCGGGCATTTTGAGGTCGCGCCAGCCGAAGATCGCCATGAGTTGGTGCGGCGTTGCGCCGTTGTTTGCAGCGATAGTAGCAGCCGCCTTGCGCAATCCATGAGCGCGACCAGGGACTCCTGCTTCGACACAAACGTCACGGAACCAATTGCCGAATCCCGCATCTGTGAACGGTCGGCCCAAGTCGTTCACAAGAAAAGTCAGAGCGCCGCAGCTTGAGGCATCTATGATCCGCTGCAACTCCGGAAGGATTGGCAGTGTGAGTCTTTTCGGCTTGCTCTTGCGCCCTTTGTATTGCGTAAACGCGATTGCCCCCTCCCGGACGTGCTGTCGACCCATCCGAATGATGTCTGATCGCCGTTGACCGGTGAATAGTAGCAATGCGAGTGCAAGACGCGCTTTTGAGCCTACCGGATATCGCGCCTCGAATCGTCGAACTTCATCTTCCGTCCAAGTGTGATAGCCAGTTGGGTTGTTGCTTTTGAGATATGAGACTTCCCGTGCCGGATTGTGCGGCGCGAGAGACTTACCGTCAGCGTCCTTTCGCCTCGCTGCCCACTTGAACACGCCTCGAATTGCTTTGACTCGACTATTGGCCGCTTCCGGAAAATCGAGTTTCCGATCCCGTAAAACCTCGATGGCATCGGGTCCCATTTTGAAGATCGGGAAATCGCGAAAGAGCTTAGCTGAGCCGGGCGCGATGGGTTCTTCGAACGTGTTCTCAAGTATCAGGCGACGAACGTGCTTTGTTCGTGGATCAAGCTGTTTGTATTCTGCACACTCCGAAAAATATTTGACGCATAAATGCCCTCGTTTTTGGGTAGAGTCCGTTCCCTCAGGGAGACGGACATGCGTAAGAGCAGATTTACGGAAGAACAGATCATCAAGGTGCTGAAGGAGCACGCCGCCGGATTGTCGGCCGGCGAGCTGTGCCGCAAGTATGGCATTAGCGATGCGACCTTCTACAAGTGGCGATCAATGGATCGGAACAGACCAGCCGCGGCGTGATTAGCAATAAGTCGGTGATGCGTTAGTCGCGTCGGTCTATCGGGGGCACTCGAATAAGCTGGTCGCGGCAAGCGATTTATGCCGCGTCTGACGCGCTTTCGGGAGTTAGCGTTTATCTGTTCGTCCCTGTGGTTAGTTTCATTTTTCAATGCCAGGTGTTGTTGGTTTCGAATAAGAAGCCGTTCACGCAACGGTCTTGTAGAGCTCTAAGTAATAGGGCCGCAAGGAGCGGAACTGCTGCAGTTTCAACCGCGCCGCTTTGAAACGCGCCAAAATTCCTATAGCGCTGCCAAAATGCGTCGGCGATTTGCTCAAGCGTCGACCGACGAAGGAAAACCGGCCGAAGGTCAATCAGCCATTCGCCCATCGGGGAGAAAATGGTTTCTCCTATTCACCGCGCGATGCAATCCGAGCGAACAAATCGCCGGCTATGCCTCGTCAAGCGAATCCACATCTAAATGCCTATCGATGGGGACCGACTGGGCGCTCATGTTTGGTGTCTCAATCCAGTTATCCAGAAAAGTGCAGTAATTCGTTTCAAAAGAAACCAGTTTTGCGCGTCAAGTAATCACGTCTTGTTCTGCGCCATGATGATCAACGTGCCGTTGACGAGCGATAGCGGAATGAACGATCCACGCAAAATCGAGGACGGTTCGCTCAACTCGTTTGCGACGAGTGCGTGACGGTCTTGGTATAAGCACGCTCATGAATCGCATGCCAGCCGGAAACCGTTGCGGAAAACTTTACCGGTGGCGTATTCCCGCTTGATCGAAGATGGAAGTGATGCGAGATTGATTGCGGGGCGTCATCTGTACAACTGTTATGTGCCGAAGGCCGTCCGCTTGGCGTGTACGATGACACGCTGGTTGCTGAAAGCGATGTCGGCACGAGGCGCGATCCCGTGGGGCAGGTTGTTGCTCATCGGCTGCGCCAAGGAGACGGTGTACAATGGTTCTGATTGCGCGACGATGTCGCGAAGCTGTTCGATATAGCGTTGTTCTAAATGTGTCCCGTCCAGTGGCGCAATATGCTAGCGTCGAAAGAAGCAATGCAAGCTGACTCGAACCCAGCGGGAAAGAATAAACTCGGCCTGCTGACATTGGCGCACGCGCTGCTGTATTTGCTAGTCCGAAATCAGTTCGCTGAATTGAAGTTGCCGGTAAGATGCCGATGCCTGAAGTAAGCAATCGCAACCCATCGCGAATCAAATTGCCCTGCACGCCCGGCGCATCCAGGCTCACCGTGCTTCTTACCAGGGACCTGCAAAGGATCACCTATCGATATCTTTTCATCGGCGCATTTTTCGCACTTGTATTGATGGCTATTCTTAATAGTCAAGTTGATGAGGCTCTGAAGGCGATAGGGTATGGAGACGATTTCGTTTCATCCTTCCCATTCATCAGGAGCCTTTATTCTCATTTTCTGTCGGCCGGTTTGATTGAGCGTGAAGCTATTGGTTACTTTCACATGTTGGACGCGGTAGTGTGGATATCTATTGGCGTTTGGGGGACGTGGTTGTTCCTGGGAGTTCTATTTTTGCGCCAATATGACGACAGTTTTCGATTTGCGCGTGACCAACAGGTTGTGATTCTTCTTGGTTGCGCTCTGCTTTCATTGTCTGCGGCCTTTATCACGTACGTCAGTACGCAAGATAAAATTCTGAATGATCCAGAATTTGAGTTTTTTCTCGCGCATCTACCAACCGTTTATTTTTACGTTCTTGCGTTGATCTATTACTACACCGGGCTCTTCGTTGCGCTTGGATTGCATTTCTTGATTTGGAAGCTCTGTCGGCAAGGGGCGCTGAGAAGGTCTTCTCTAGGATAAAGAATCTCGGGGGGTACGTCCGATGGTGGATAGGATCCTGTTACCCACGATAGTGGTCACTAATAAAGAGCCTACCGAAATTACGTCCGAGGACTGGGGCGTACAGGTTGCTGCGACCACTGCAGATGTTTATTTCGGATATTAATTAGCATTTCCAACCGCGGCTGAATATTTAGCGCAGGCGGCCGCGCTGGGTATGGGGGTTGCTATTGTTGGAAGCACCGTTGTCGAGGGATATGAAGGCTATCAAGTCAACGGTTTGCCGGGAGCCGTCGTTGGGGGAGCTAACGGCCTTGCAAATGGTACATTAGCGGCTGGCGGCGGTTATGTCGGAGCAAAGATTGGCGAGGCTGTCGGCGATCGTCTTGCAAGTATAGGAGGAGCAGAAGCGGCTGAAGCTGCCGCCGAGGCTGTTGGAGCCGGCGTGACGGCCACCGAAGTGATGGAAGGTGTGGGGGCCGGAGGTGAATTAGGAGCTGAAATTGGCACTGTCATTATGCCCGGGGCGGTGCCGTAGCTCTCTACGCCGCGATCCTCCATGATGGCGACAGTGACGAGAAGTTCGCCTGCTTCAACAGAGTCAAGGCCGCGTACGACGTGCGCTCCCGCGCCGTTCACGGGGCTGGAAGCAAGCCCGCAATGCTTGAGGAGGGATACAACTCAGCCCGCCATATCCTGATTCGTTTGCTGACGAAATGCATTGACCTGGGACGTGTACCGACTGTCAAAGAACTCGACATGATTGCCGTTTCAGCGCACGTAAGTACATAACGTGGCGCTCAAATATCTTCATCCATCGACGTCCGAAACTTAGGCAGGACGAGTAGGAGATGTGCGGCCAAGATGCGGTGGGACAATCTCAAAAATACGCATCGGAATACAATGGGAGTGCCACGCAGAGCGGGACGTGCTAAGTGCATGAAAGTGCTAGATTGCACTGGCCCCTCCACGGGCACCAGCCTTCGCTCGCGAAGGCAGGCAATGGACACGAGCTACAGCTCGGCAAGGCGAGGGCGGCCTTCGCCGCTGGGGCTGACAGGCCGGCTCCGGAGACAACGGCCGAGCAGCAAGCGCTGCCCATCGTGGCCTGGCGAACGGGCCGGCGTACGAAGTGAGGGGAAGATGAGCGACGCCGTTGCAGCACCGACCACTGGACAAATTTACAAAGTCGCGCTCGCCAGCATCATCGGCTCGGTGATCGAGCAATACGATTTCCTCGTCACCGGCGTGATCGCGGCGACGGTCTGGGGCGGCGTTTTCTTTAAGGAAAAAGGCCTCGCGGCGGTGGCGGCGGCCATCACGGTCTACGGTCTCGGCATCATCATCAGACCGGTCGGCGCTTTCATCTTCGGTCACATCGCCGACCGGCAGGGCCGGCGCGACGCGATGGTCTATGCGCTGGTGCTGATGGGCCTTGCCACGCTGGCGATCGGATTGACCCCGACCTACGACAGGATCGGCGCCGTTGCGCCGGTGCTGCTGATCATTTTCCGCCTGCTGCAAGGCATCAGCTTCGGCGCCGAATTCGGCACCGCCTCCACCTGGGTCGTCGAACAAGCGGCGCGCTCGAAATTCCGCGCCTTCTGGGGCGCCTGGGTGGGCTTCGCTATACCCATCGGGCTTCTGCTCGGCTTCGGCTCCGTCATCCTGGTGAAGTCGCTGATGAGCGCGGACGACTTCAACACCTGGGGATGGCGCATCTTCTTCATCATCGGCTTCTTGGTGGCGATCGTCGGGCTCGTCATCCGCATGCGCACCATGGACAGCTTCGTGTTCGAGCAGCACAAGCAGCAGATCGCCATTCTGAAATATCCGTCCAGCCAGGTCTGGCGCGAAATGCCGCTGACCATTCTGCGGACGTCGCTGGTCAACGCCATGTTCGGCGGCGCGTTCTTCCTCTACTTCGTCTTCGGCACGAGCTACATGAAGGCGGCCGGCTTCACCGGGAACACGCCGGAGGTGATCGGGCTCATCGCCGCGGGCTTCATGCTGGTATTCATGCTGATCGGCTCGCTGCTGGCCGATTACATCAGCCGCCGCGCGATCCTGCTGATTGCGGCGATCGTCTTTCTGATATTTGCCATCCCGTATTTCTATCTGGTTAATACCGGCGACGTGGTGCTGGCGGCGGTCGCGGATATCATCGGTTTCGGTTTCGTCTTCGGCTTCGGTTATGGGGCCATTCCGACTTTCTATACCGAGAATTTTCCGACGCGATATCGCGCCTCAGGCGCAAGCGCCGGTTATCAGATCGCACAGGTTTACGGCGGTGGCCTGATTCCCATCGTCGCCGGACAGATCCTCAGCGCCTACGGCGTCAAAGGCGCCTATCCGTATATCGGCGGCTTTGTGATGCTCTACGCGGTGGGCGCGATCATCGCCATTCTGTGCACGCCGGAGACCAAGGGCAAAAATCTCGAAGACTGAGCGGCGGTTCACGGCCAAGCGCGCTGCGCGCTTATCGCCGTTTCAACGCCATGTGTTGTCCGATCAGCACGGTCGCGACCACCGCCGCGGCATAGGCCGGGGTGGAGACGCGAAGCGGCTCGCCACGGCCGCGGCGCATTCGCTCATCGCGGCCCTCCTTCGGCGCAGGAGAGTTGTCTACTTTGTGATATGCCGGTGCTGATTGACTTGGGATCAATATGCCGGGGGAACCCATGATTTGCGCAACGCGGCCGGGGCGTCCATGAAATTCGCCCATTTTTCCCACATCTGGGCCAAGCCCGGAATGACGCCGCATCAGCGCTACGAGCAGCTCTGGCGTGAACTGCAATTGTGCGATGAACTCGGCTTCGACCATTCCTTCTGCGTCGAGCATCATTTCCGTCCCGACGAGAGCTGGATGTCGTCGCCGAGCCTCTATGCGGTGGGGGCCGGAGCGCGCACCAAGAATCTGCGCATCGGGCCCATGGGCTATATCGTGCCGCTCTATCATCCGCTGCGGCTTGCCGAAGAGATCGCGATCGTCGACCAGATGCTGGGCGGAAGGATGGAGCTGGGCCTCGTGCCCGGCATCAATCCGGATTACTTCCGACCGTTCGGCCTGGACTATGGACAGCGCAAATCGCCGACGCTGGAATTCGTCGACTATCTGCGCGCGGCCTTCGGCGAGACGCAGCCGTTCTCGTTTCACGGCCATGACTTTCATACCGACAATGCGCTGATTGCGGTGCCGCCGGTGCAGCGCCCGCATCCGCCCTTGTGGATGATGAGCCGCGATCCGCAGACGCTCGAATTCTGCGCGGCGCACCGCATCAATCCGGGATATTTCCTGGTCTATCCGCGCGCCGATGCGGCGCCGCGCTACCGCAAATTCCTCGCCGACTGGAAAGCCGCCGGGCACGCGAAGAAGCCTGACATCGCCTATTGCACGGTCGTCTATGTCGACGAGACCGACGACAAGGCGGTCGAGACGGCGCTGTTTCGCGCGAGCCGCGCCTATGAGGGGTTTCTGGCGCCGCCTAAGCTCGGCGAGACCTTCGAACAGCGGGCGCGCGAACACGCCAAAATGTTCGTCGGCCGCGGCGAGCCCGGCGCCTCGGAAATCATGC
>Ga0335073_10012367_pt1 | contig 11984 bp, 8 predicted proteins | sample Lox_Sample_22_FD_207093 | JGI IMG/M metagenome (GOLD analysis project Ga0335073, IMG submission 207093) | Soil microbial communities from Loxahatchee National Wildlife Refuge, Florida, United States - Lox_Sample_2.2 | ecosystem: Environmental > Terrestrial > Soil > Wetlands | place: USA: Florida... | reverse complement strand
TTCTTCTTCAATCTGACTCCGCATCTTCATTTCGGCTCTGAGCCGAACGTGATTGCCGTCCGCCTGCAGCCGGAGCCGAATGCTTCGCGCTGGTATCCAGGGGCGGGAATTTATCGCAACGTGTGGCTCGACATCACGGCGCCTGTACACGTCGCCGAGTGGGGCACATATGTGACCACGCCGGAAGTTACGGATGAAAAAGCAACCGTCTCGGTGAAAACCGACGTGCGGAATCAATCGGATAAAGATGCGAACATCATCGTGCGGCAGATAGTGCTCGATCACGCCGGAAAAACTGTTGCCAAGGCGAGCGGCGAATCGACAGCGGTGTCATCTGACGCAACGCGAACCATCCCCGCAACGCTCACGATTCCGCATCCGCATCGCTGGGACATGGACGATCCTTACCTCTACACGCTCGAGACCGAGGTGCTCGAGGGAGATCGCGTAATCGACAAATACACGACCACATTTGGAATCCGCACGATTGCGTTTAATCCCAAGCAGGGTTTCTTATTGAACGGCAAGCCACGCAAGATTCATGGAGTGTGTTTGCATCTGGACGAAGGCCCGCTGGGCACCGCGGTAAATTGGCGCGCCAAGCAACGCGAGTTGGAAATTTTGAAAGCTGCCGGCGTAAATGGATTACGTACCAGCCACAATCCACCGGCGCCGGAAATGCTCGAGCTTTGCGACCGCATGGGAATCGTCGTGATGGATGAAGTTTTCGACATGTGGAAGATTCCCAAGGTGGCGAATGGATACAGCAAATATTTTGATGAGTGGTCGGAGCGCGATTTGCGCGACATGGCGCGGCGCGATCGTAACCATCCCAGCATCATTATGTGGAGCATCGGCAACGAAATTCCGGAGCAGAAATCTGCCGACGGATGGAAGATCGCGAAGCAGTTGACCGATTGGTTCCACGAAGAAGATCCGACCCGGCCGACGACTTCCGCAATGAATGAGTGGGCGGACGCGATTCGCACGCACTTCGCCGACTACGTGGATCTGAAGGGCTTCAACTACTCGCCCATGCATTACGAGCAGATCATGAAGGAGCATCCGGACTGGGTCGTCTTCGGATCGGAGACGGAATCGTGCGTGAGCTCGCGTGGCGAGTATCATTTGCCGCTGCTGGCATACGAGAAGCCGCCTTCGCACCAGGTGAACAGTTATGACACGGTTGCGCCGGTGTGGGCGTACTGCCCCGATGTGGAGTTTACTTATCAGGACAAGCTGCCGAGCGTATTCGGCGAATTCGTCTGGACGGGATTCGACTATCTTGGAGAGCCTACGCCATATTGGGAGTGGCGCACCACGCATGAACACGACTGGCCGGCGCGCAGCTCCTATTTCGGATTTGTCGATCTCGCCGGATTTCCCAAAGACCGCTACTACCTTTACCAGAGTGAGTGGACCAAGAAACCGATGGTGCACCTGGTTCCGCAGAACTGGAACTTGCAGGGGCATGAAGGAGAAACCTGGCCGGTGATGGCGTACACCAATGCGGACGAAGTTGAGTTGTTCCTGAATGGCAAGTCTCTGGGCAGGAAGAAGCGGCTGGTCGATACATGGACGATGCCGGTTGGAACAAAGGTCAGCGAGGACGGGAAGTTCGTTACGAAATACCGGCTGGTCTGGGAGGTGCCATATCAGCCGGGCACCTTGAAAGCAGTTGCGTACTCTGGCGGTAAGCAAGTCGCGGAGCAGGAAGTGCGCACGGCCGGCGCTCCGGCGCGAATCAAGCTTATTGCAGATCGAAGCCTAATTCACGCCGATGGTGACGATCTTTCCTACGTAACCGTCCGCATTGAAGACAAAGACGGGAACCTTTGCCCGACGGCCGATAATCTCGTTCACTTCAACGTAACTGGAGCGGGAGATATCGCGGGCGTTGGAAATGGCAATGCGGCCACGACTGAGCCGTTCCAGGCAAATCACCGCAATGCCTTTAACGGGCTCGCGTTGTTAATCCTGAGATCGCGGACTGAGCCGGGCAGAATTCATGTGGTCGCAACCAGCGAGGGATTGGCCGAGGCGCAAATCGAAGTGCGTACGGAGCCATTCGCGGCCGCAAAGAAGTAGCGTCACGATCCGCCATCTGGCGTCATGCGCGGATCGCCGAGCAGTGAGCGGAGCAACAACACCAGTTCCTCCGGTTCGCCGGTCAGTAGCGCGTGGTCCGCACCTTTGCAAACGGCGCCGATGGCCGAGTGAAGATAGATAACAGGTACTTTTGCGGCGTCAGTCTTTATTCGTTTGGCGATGCTGTCGCAGTCGATCTCTCGACTCTCTACCAGGACCGCAAGAGCAATCTTTGGAAAAAGCCGCAGGATCTCCAGCGCCTCCTGTGTTGAATGGGCTGTGAGCACGTTAAACTTTGCCGTCTCCACCACCAGCTTTCTGGTTGAAAGCGCGTGCAGTGGCTCTGGTTCTGCAATAAGGAGTGCTGGTCGTGCCATAGAGGTTTCTTGGATGCAGGAAATACGCGGCCACGGCTCGAAACTCTCGAATTGATCGCCATCCGATACTTTGCCCGAGCCAAAACAGCATCTAAGCCTGGGAGTTGCTCGAATTCCGGCTACTGACGCTGGTTTTCTTGCTATATTCATCCGTTGATGATGGCCGAACCGCTTCTCGCAAAGCCCGCAGCGCTCTCTGCCGGGCTGGAATCCCCCGATGTATTTCGGCGTCTTGTCTACAGCGTTTCCGACTACGCAATTTTTCTACTCGATCCAAAGGGAAACGTTGCCTCCTGGAACCCTGGCGCGGAAAAGTTAAAGGCATACAAAGCCGAGGAGATTATCGGGAAGCACTTCAGCGTCTTCTACACTCCTGCCGCTCTCGCAATCGACAGGCCCAATTATGAACTCCGCGTCGCAGCGGAGACAGGGCACTTCGAAGATGAAGGCTGGAGGGTTCGCAAAGACGGCAGCCGGTTTTGGTCAAGTATTGTCATCACACGCGTACTGGATGATGGTGGGCGGATCATCGGGTTCGGCCAAATCACGCGTGACCTGACTGAGCTCCGTGAGTCCGATCTGCGTTATCGGCTTTTGATCGAAGGTGTCGCCGACTACGCCATCTTCTCGATGGATTCGCACGGCAACATCACTTCCTGGAACACTGGCGCGGAAAGGATCAAAGGTTACAAGCCGGAGGAGATCGTCGGGAAACATTTCTCCACCTTCTATACCGAAGAAGACCGCAAAGCAGGGCTGCCGGAACATGTACTTCGCACGGCTGAGCAGACCGGGCATTTCACTGGTGAAGGCTGGCGCGTGCGCAAGAACGGTTCGCGTTTTTGGGCCAGCGTGGTAGTGACGCCATTGCGCGACGAAGAAGGCAATCTGTGTGGCTTCTCGAAAGTCACGCGCGACATGAGCGATCGCAAGGCGCTGCTCGATCAGCTCCAGCAGCACGCTCACGAGCTGGAGCTGCGCGTTCGTGAACGCGACGAGAGCAATGCAGAGCTTGAGGCCTTTGCCTACTCGGTCTCACACGACCTGCGCGCTCCTCTGCGCGCCATTTCCGGATTCGCAGAGGCATTACATGACGAGTACAGGGACCGTCTCGATGAGGTTGGGCGCGACTACCTCAACGAAGTTACGAGTGCGGCCGGCCGCTTGAATACGCTTGTACAGGATTTACTGGAGTACGGGCGGGTGGGGCGAATCAACATGCCTCTGGCATCCGTAAGCGTGGAAACTGCCATCAATGGTGCGAGGCGCCAATTGGGGGAGCTCCCGCCGGGTACCTTGTCTGTGGCGGTTCCCGCGGGATTGCAGGTACGTGGCTATCCTCAGGTCTTAGCCCAGGTGATTTTCAATTTGCTCGCGAACGGTTTGAAGTTTCACAAGCCTCATGCAGCTCCTAAGGTCGACATATCTGTTGAAACCCGGAACGGGATGGTTCGATTGAACATTCGTGACAATGGAATCGGCATCGCTCCTGAGCACCAGGAACGCATCTGGAACGTTTTCGAGCGCTTGCACGACCGGGAGTCGTATGTCGGAACCGGCATCGGACTCGCCATCGTCAAACGCGCAATGTCGCGAATGAATGGATCCTGCGGCGTTGATTCGAAACCAGGTGAAGGCAGCACCTTTTGGATCGAACTGCCGTGCGCGTAATCCCAAATTAAACGGACTCTCAAAATGCTTAGTGGCCCAGTATTGCTTGTGGAAGACGATCCTTCGGATTTTCGGTTAATTCAACGTGCATTCAATAAATTGCCGAATGGATTCGAGATCCTTCGACTGACGAATGGCGATGACGCGGTGGCATATCTCTCGGGAGACGACCCCTATGAAAACCGCGCCGCGCACCCCATGCCATCGCTGGTATTGCTCGACCTTAAGTTGCCCCGCCGCTCTGGATTCGAGGTGTTGCAGTGGTTGCGCCGCCAGCCTGCGGGGTTGTGCCGAATGCCGGTGGTGGTGCTCACGTCTTCGCGACATACCGCCGATATCAATCGGGCGTATGATCTGGGAGCGAATTCCTATCTCGTGAAGCCGGAAACCGGCGGTCAACTAGATAATCTGGCTTCGGAATTTCGTTCCTACTGGCTCAGACTCAATGAATTTCCCAGTTTTCAGGCGGCTCTTTGAGGTAATTCATGGCAGACGAGACCTTTCGCACAATTCTAATCATCGAGGATGAATCCGCCGACGCGGCCCTGCTTCTGCGGGGCTTCGAGAAGGCGCAGGTTCTAAACCCGGTCGTCCACCTCACCAATGGCGATGATGCATTGAGATATCTTGCAGGAAAGGGCGAGTATTCCGACCGAAAAAAGCATCCCCTGCCGGCACTGATGCTGCTGGATCTGAAATTGCCAGGCATGACCGGCATTCAACTGCTGCAGTGGATGCGAGTGCAAGGAGAGATCAAGCGCATTCCAGTGGTTGTTCTGACCAGCGATGAGAACCCGGACACGATCAATGCGGCGTACGATCTGGGCGCAAATTCCTACCTTGTGAAGCCGGGCAACGCTGCAGAAATAAACCGCATGGTACAGACGATCCAGCGTTACTGGATGAAATTAAACGAGCCGCCACCGCTAGTAATGCGGGCGGAGCAGCAGTAGAAAATTACAAGTCACTGCGACGCGGTCTTGCGAATTTGAGAATTGAATCAGCCGAAGAAGTGCAGCCAGAAAACCCCGACGACAAGGGTTGTAATGGTCACCGGCACTCCCACTTTCAGATAATCCGCAAACGTGATTTCAACCTCCGGCCGGGCTTTTTCGATCACAATGATATTCGCGATAGAGCCGGTTATGCTCAGGTTCCCGGCAAGCGTGCTTGCCATGGCAAGCAATAACCAGAAATGGGTCGCATTATGAAATTGAGGCACTAAGTCCTTGAGCAGCATAGCTGCCGGGACATTGCTCACTACATTTGAAAGTAGTGCAGTTACTCCTGTGAAGATCCACGCGTTATGCAGGTTGAGATGTCCGGCGACTGAAAGCATTTGCTGCGCGATCCCCGCCTGCTCGACTGCTCCGATGATCAGAAACAGTCCAATGAAGAAAACCAACAGCGGCCAGTCGATCTCTTTGTAAATTTCCTCGGGATGCACGGAACGGCGAATCAGCAATGATGCCCCGCCGATTGCAGCCACCAAAGGAGGAGAAATTCCGGCAAAAAATCCCGTGAGCACGAGAAGCACGATGATCACTGGAAAAGCCAGTCCATAATGGTCGGCTGCGGTGCGCTGGAAGGAGATTTGAGCGGGTTTCCCGGGGAGCCGCGTCGCGCTGCGATCGGGGTAGATCGCCTGCAGCAGCAGCCAATCGACGAACAACCCGATCAGTGCGACCGGGCCCAGCGCGGACAGGAACTGGCGATAACCGATGCCCGAAATTGACCCGATCAAAATATTTTGCGGATTACCGGTGATCGTGGCCGTGCTGCCGATATTGGAAGCCGTCGCCAGCGCCAGCAAATATGGCATCGGCTTCTTCGAAAATTGCTGACAAATTTTGAGCAGCAATGGCGCCAACATCAGGCAAACTACGTCATTCACGAGAAATGCGGAGAGAATTCCGCTGGTGAAAATCACCCCCGGCAGCAGGTGCGAGGGCGAAACAAATTTCACCACCAGGCGCGCGATCCATTCGAAAAATCCGGCGAAGTGAAGGCTCGAAACGATGAGCATCATCGAAGCGAGTAGAACGATGGTTGCGAAATCGATGCTGTGGATGCCTTGCGCCGGGCTGATCACGCGGAAGGCAAACATCAATGCCGCGCCGATGACGGCTGCGGCGGGACGATCGATTTTTGTTCCCGGAAATCTCCCGATCGCGAATACGAGATAGCTGGCGAGAAAAATTCCATAGGCCAGCACCAGGTGCAGTTGGGGGTTCAGCACGAATGCGGCGATCACGCGGCGAACTCCCGTGCGCGAGGAGCCGGAAGAAATGCCAACTGCTGGTCACGTTGACGTGTTACTGCGGCGATTTTTGCGGTGTCCGCTTCGGCCATTGCTTTGACAGATTTTGTCATGTGCAGCGCGCTGCAGCTTTTGCGAGGCCGTGAAATCAGGCGTTTGGGCCTCATTGCGATTGGCAAAGCACATGCTACTCCCATAAGTACATGTACGAAGAGACAGTCCGAAGCTGAACCATGGAGTTAAATATGGGATGGATTCCGAGACAATATCCGCGATTTAAGGCTGCGCTCTCGGTCGAACTCCGTCCGAAGGGTGCAACCGTCCCGCTGCGGACCCAGACCTCAGATATCGGTCTCGGCGGCTGCTACGTGGAGATGATATTCACGCAGGAAGTTTCAACCTTGATGGACATCACCTTGTGGATTGGGGACTCAAAAGTGAGTGTGACCGGTGAGGTGGTGAGCAAGCACGCGTCGTTTGGGAATGGTCTGAAGTTTACCGGGCTCTCGAAAGAAGGCCGGGAAAAGTTGGGGCAGTACCTGGCCTCGCTCACGCCAAGAGAACGGATGGCGAATGAGTCGCCATTCGCCGGTGGGCCCACACTCACGAAGTAGCCCACGTGTAGAGATGGGGCAACGACTGGAGCTACGGTCGGAGCCGTAGCTCCTTCTGCAGTCAGAGAATGACGCGTTCGTCGCCGATGCGCTTGGTGATGTGTTCGCGATCGAGATATTCCAGCAGCGGAATTGCGTACTTGCGCGTGACCCCGGTTAGATCTTTGAAACGGCCAACATCAATCTTTGGCGAGCGCGTCTTCTGGTCCGACATTGTTTTCCGCAGATCGGCAACCGCCGAGTGATGGAAAACAAGATCATCAGAAACTTTGATCAGGATCTTGTCACGCAGAAGCAATGTAACCAGCTTTTGCGCGCGGGCTTTGTCGATCTTCAGTCCAGCGAGCACATCCTTTAGCGCCGGAACTTTTAATCCGGCGGAGGCGAAGGCCTGCTCGATTATCTTTCGCGATTCGGCTTCCTCTTCTTTCATCACCACGCCGCGGCCGGGAAGGTGAACGAGGTCGCCGGAAATAACGATGTGCCTGTTCTTGATGGCCTCGTCGAAGAGCACCGAGAAAACTTCCGGCGCAACTCCGGCCAGTCGCTCGCGCAGATTCTCTCTCGGCATTCCACCCGCGAGCGGGTTTTGCTTGTGAAAGGAATCGAGGATCTGCAAAAGACTCCTCCGAGCCACACTCAATGCAAAATTCAAGATGAAGGTGCCGCCAACATTCGTGATCTCAGGAATCAGACCGGCTACGGACTCGACCTCAGCTCTAGTCCAACCCGTTCGAGCAACAGCTTCAGCAGTGCTCAATCCCTGAGTACCCTGCGACGTGACCCGTGCGCGCATCACCTCTTCTCGGGATTGCGTACCAAGCACCTTCAATAGATCGGCGTAGGTCTCAACGTTCTTCACCCGGGAGGGAGGCTTGTTCTCAAGCACGACCCCGCCGCCAATCGTGATCACGGGTGAGAACTGCCGGATGATGAAGCGATCTCCTGGAACGAGTAGAACCGGTGCTGCAAGCCGGAGTTGGGCGAACGCGTTGTTTCTAGGTTTGAGTGCGGCGCTTTCGTAGAGTTGCACCGTTGCAATGGTTTCCGAGGCAAAAGCATGAAAATGCACTCGCGAGCCGTTCTTTAGCGCTTTCGCCGATGGCAATAATGAAAGTTGCACGTCGAGTCGACACGAAGTCTGAAGCAGGCCAGGCGAGGCGAGCATCATTCCGCGTTCGAGTTCGTGCTTTTCAACTCCGGCAAGATTCAGCGCGGTGCGTTCTCCCGCGATGGCGCGCTCTTCATTTTTTCCGTGCACCTGCACACCGCGAATTCTGACCTTCTTGCCTGAGGGAAAAAGTTGCAGTTCATCTTCTTTGCGGATCGTGCCTGCAATCAGAGTCCCTGTCACCACCGTGCCGAATCCCTTCATGGTGAACACGCGATCGATGGGAAGGCGGACGATTGCGTTCGAATCGCGCGCGGAAATTTGTCCAGCGATGCGGACGAGTTCGCGCTTCAGTTCTTCGAGACCGGTTCTCTTGAGTGAACTAACCGCAATGACGGGAGCCTGATCGAGAAACGATTCCCGCCGATAATCTTCGATTTCGAGGCGCACTACTTCGAGCGTTTCGGTATCGACCACATCGGATTTTGTGAGCACAATAATTCCGTGCTGAACTCGGAGCAAACGGCAGATATCGAAGTGCTCTCGAGTTTGCGGCTTGATTCCCTCGTCGGCAGCAATCACCAGCAGAACCATGTCGATGCCGCCAACTCCCGCGAGCATATTGCGCACGAAGCGCTCGTGGCCGGGGACATCGACGAATCCAAAACGTAAGATTTCACCGTTTGCGCCGGGCAGTTCGAGGTGAGCGAAACCAAGATCAATGGTTATTCCTCGTCGCTTTTCTTCTTCGAGGCGATCAGCGTCAATCCCCGTCAGCGCCTTGACGAGCGCGGTTTTACCGTGATCGATGTGGCCGGCCGTGCCGACGATGATGGATTTCATGGAAAGTTCAGTATATGCGGACTGATTTAGTTCTTAGCTTTTAGCCGCTGAACTCACGACATGATTTCCTCCGTGGCTTTGCTCTGTGGAACTCCGTGTTCTCTGTGGTGAGTGTTTTAAAAGCAACCACAGAGGACGCCGAGTTTCGCTGAGGAACGCCGCAGAGGGACAGCAGCTTCTTAAGTTGTGTTTTCTTCGCAGTCGAAACGGTTTTAGCTTTCGCGCCCTTTACGAAAATGCGACAATAGAGTTTCCCCACATGACCACCGCCGCCCTGGACATTACCCCGCAAGTCCTGCGTGACCATGGACTCACGAGTGAAGAATACGACCGCATCAAGGCGCTGCTCGGCGGGCGCGAGCCGACGCTGACCGAGCTCGGAATCTTTAGCGTGATGTGGAGCGAGCACTGCTCTTATAAGTCTTCACGCGTTCACTTGAAGCGTTTGCCGACGCGCAGCCGCCGTGTGGTGCAAGGGCCGGGCGAGAACGCGGGCATCATCGATATTGGCGACGGCTGGGCCTGCGCCTTCAAGATCGAATCGCACAATCACCCTTCATTCATTGAGCCATTCCAGGGCGCGACGACAGGAGTTGGCGGCATCCTGCGCGACATTTTCACCATGGGAGCAAGACCGGTAGCGGTGATGGACTCGCTGAGGTTCGGACCGATTAGTACAGGCCATGTGGGGACGGGTGCCCTCACCCGTCCGGCGGAGCGACGCTCCGCAATCGCGCACGCCGACATTCACAAGAATCACTCCATCCTCGAAGGAGTGGTCAGCGGCATCGCCTCTTACGGAAATTGTTTTGGCGTTCCCAATGTTGGCGGCGAGACGAAGTTCGAGCCGTGCTATTCCGGCAATCCACTCGTAAATGCCTTCGCGCTCGGCCTCGTGCGCAAGGATCAGATTTTCTATGCGAAGGCGGCCGGCGTGGGGAATCCCGTGATTTGCGTCGGCGCGAAGACCGGGCGCGATGGCATTCATGGCGCGACCATGGCCAGTGAAGAATTCAGCGAAGAGTCGGAAGCGAAGCGTCCGAACGTGCAAGTCGGCGATCCATTTTTAGAAAAGCTATTGCTTGAAGCCTGCCTCGAAGCCATGCAAACCGGCGCCGTCATTGGCATTCAGGACATGGGCGCCGCCGGCCTCACTTGCTCCACTTGCGAGATGGGCGCACGTGGCCAAGTGGGAATTGAAATCGAAATGGACCGCGTTCCGCAGCGCGAAACCGGCATGAGCGCTTACGAGATCATGCTCAGCGAATCGCAAGAACGCATGTTGCTCGTCGCGCAAAAGGGACGCGAGGAGGAAGTCTACCGCGTGTTCCGCAAATGGGGGCTTGATGCGGTTGAGGTAGGCAAGGTCATAGGCGAAAACACGCTGCGGGTTTTGCAGCACGGCGAACTTGTCGCGGAAATTCCAAACACTGCTCTCACCGACGATGCTCCGGTTTATAAGCGTCCGATGCAGCGTTGGGAGCCGCCGGTGACACGAGAGATTCCGGAGCATGTGAATTTCGGCGCGAAATCTGACTACACGGATGATCTGAAGCGTTTACTCGCCAGCGAAAACATCTGCAGCAAGCGATGGATTTACCAACAGTACGACTCCATGGTGCAGACCAACACCGTCGAAGGCCCGGGCACCGGTGATGCTGGCGTGATTCGGATAAAAGGCTCGCAACGCGCGCTTTCGATGGCGCTTGATGGAAACGGGCGCTGGTGCTATCTCGATCCGAAGCTGGGCGCAATGCATGCCGTGGCCGAAGCTGCGCGCAACGTGGCTTGTTCGGGCGCGGTTCCGGTCGGCGCCACCAACTGCCTGAATTTCGGGAATCCGGAGAAGCCACCGATCATGTGGCAATTTTCGCAGGCGATTGATGGAATCACCAAAGCTTGCGAGGAACTCGAAATCCCGATCACGGGCGGCAATGTCAGCTTCTATAACGAAACGCTGGGCGAGGCGATTTATCCCACGCCAGTGCTTGGCGTGGTTGGAATTTTGGAAGACGTAAGCAAGGCCGTGTTCCCGCACTTCCGCGAGGCCGGACGGGTGGTGGTTCTGCTTCGTGGCTCTGAGCCCGGCGATGCCACAGATGCTGAGGTCGAGTTTGGCTCGTCCGAGTACGCAAAGGAAATTCTGGGCGAGTTGTGGGGATTTCCGCCAGCACTTGAGTTGGAGAAAGAAGCCGCCTTGCAGAAGGCTGTGATTGAATTGGTCAGCTCAGGTCTCGTCGATTCGGCACATGATTGCTCAGAAGGTGGGCTGGCGGTGGCGTTAGCGAGATGCTCGTTTGTAAAAGGGATTGGATGCACAGCGGAGCTGCGCTCCGCGTGGACGGGCGTGGACGTCCGTCCCTACATGGCCAGTGCCGGCGAAGGCCAGCTTGCACCAGAATTTGTGCTGTTCGGAGAAGATGCAAGCCGGATCGTGATCTCCTGCGTCCCGGCCAATGTAGACCGAATCAAAGAAGTAGCTGGGAAATACGGCATTTTTGCCGATCTGCTGGGCGAGACGGTTCCTGAGAAAATAGAGATTAAGCTGGGCGGGCGGGTAATCGTCTCAGCTCAGGTTTCCGAGTTGAACGATGAGTACGAGGGCGCGCTCGAGCGCGCGCTGAGAAGCAATGTGGTAATGGCCGCAGACTGAATGCTGGTTACTGAGTGCTGAATGCTTACCAACGACAAATTTCGCGATGAGTGTGGGGTAGTAGCGATCTACTGGCATCCTGAGGCGGAGACGCTCGCCTACCTGGGGCTGCATGCGCTGCAACATCGCGGTCAGGAGTCGGCCGGGATCGTCAGCTCCGATGGCATGTCGCTGCACATCCACAAGGCGATGGGGCTCGTCGCCGATATTTTCACGGAAGAGAAGCTCTCGCGAATTCGCGGAAGTCTCGCCATCGGCCACACTCGTTACTCGACCACGGGTGATTCCGCTCTGTTAAATGCCCAGCCGATCATGGTGCAATCGAACAAAGGAATGATTGCGCTGGCGCACAATGGCAACCTGACCA
>Ga0335073_10012366_pt1 | contig 11984 bp, 14 predicted proteins | sample Lox_Sample_22_FD_207093 | JGI IMG/M metagenome (GOLD analysis project Ga0335073, IMG submission 207093) | Soil microbial communities from Loxahatchee National Wildlife Refuge, Florida, United States - Lox_Sample_2.2 | ecosystem: Environmental > Terrestrial > Soil > Wetlands | place: USA... | reverse complement strand
ACCGTGATCGGGCGCAAGTTACCGCGGGAAGGAACGCCGTGCACATCGTGATCATGGGTTGTGGGCGCGTCGGCTCGACGATCGCCCACATTCTGGAGGACCAGGACCACTCGGTTTCCATGATCGACCAGGACCCTGACGCGTTCCGCAAACTCAGGGCGGGCTTCAAGGGCAGCAAGATCACCGGGATCGGTTTCGACCGTGACGTCCTGATCGAGGCCGGTATCGAGCGGGCCGACGCGTTCGCCGCGGTGAGCAGCGGCGACAACTCCAACGTGATCGCGGCGCGGGTGGTCAGGGAGTCGTTCGGCGTCCGGCAGGTGGTGGCCCGGATCTACGACCCGCGCCGGGCCGAGGTGTATCAGCGGCTCGGCATCCCGACCGTGGCCACCGTGCGCTGGACCGCCGATCAGATGCTGCGCAAGCTGCTGCCGGAAGGCGCGCAGCCGCTGTGGCGCGACCCGACCGGGGCGATCGTGCTGGCCGAGGTGGCCTTCGCCGATCGCTGGCTCGGGGAGAAGGTGACCGCGCTCGAGGAGTCGGCCCGGACCAGGATCGCGTTCATCTCCAGGCTGGGAGAGGCAATGCTGCCCACAGCCAGCACGGTCCTGCAGGAGGGCGATGTGCTGCACGTGATCGCCGAAGACCGGGATCTTGAACGAATCGCCGCCGCGTTCGTGAAGCCCGCCACACCGGGCAAGGGAGGGCGTTGATGCGAGTCGCCATCGCCGGGGCGGGCTCGGTTGGCCGGTCGATCGCCGTGGAACTGCTCGACAACGGCCACGAGGTCCTGCTCATCGATAAGGACCCAAGGAAGATCAAGGTGTACAACGTGCCCCGGGCGGAGTGGCTGCTCGCCGACGCGTGCGAGATCGCCTCGCTGGAGGACGCTTCGCTGGAGCGCTGCAACGTCGTGATCGCCGCGACCGGGGACGACAAGGTCAACCTGGTGGTGTCGCTGCTGGCCAAGACCGAGTACGGGGTGCCGCGGGTGGTGGCGCGGATCAACCACCCGAACAACGAGTGGCTGTTCAACGAGTCGTGGGGGGTCGATGTCGCCGTGTCCACCCCCCGGCTGCTCGTGGCCCTGGTTGAGGAGGCGGTCAGCGTCGGTGACCTGGTCCGGCTGATGACGTTCCGGCAGAGCGAAGCCACCCTGGTCGAGCTGACCATGCCCGCCGACGCCCCCCTGGCCGGGCAGCGGATCGGCACCATCGAGTGGCCAGCCGACACCGCGCTGGTCGCCATCCTGCGCGACGGCCACGTCATCGTGCCGAACAGCGACGATCCCCTGGAGGCCGGGGATGAGCTGCTGTTCGTCACCAGCGAGGATGTCGAGCAGGAACTGGAGACGCTGCTGGCCGGCGGCTGACCGCCCGGGCCGGGCCCGCCGCTCCGGGCCCACCCGTTCGCTACCTGGTCTCGGTGATCTCCGGGCCACGCTCGAACGGGTTCGGCCAGTCCGGGGTGCCCGCCTCCTGCGCGAGCTGCTCCTCGAGCGCCTGCTGTGCGTCCTGGGGCAGCCGGATCTCCAGCAGGTCCCCGGGCGGCGCCGGATGGTCGCCGCGCACCACCACGACGTCGGCGAACAGCTCCTCGAACGGCCCGGCGAGCTGCGGGTGCTGCGCCGCCGGGCCGCGGATCATGCCGCGCAGGAACCAGCGCGGGCCGTCGACGCCGATAAACCGGACCGGCTCCAGCTGCCCGCGACGCCCCTCTCCGCCCGGATGCAACCGCGCGTGCAGCTCCATGCCGAACGGGCCCTGGGCCTCCTGGCTGTCGCCGCCTGCCTTCGCCACCTCGTCGGCGAACTCCTGACGGACCTCGGCCCACAGACCGCTGGTCTTGGGCGCGGCAAAGGCCATCAGCTCGATGGCGCTCTCCCCGCGCCGCAGCGTGATCCAGACGCCCACGCCCTCGGCCACCTTGACCTCAACCTCCACGCCCGGCTGCACCGGGACGAGCAGGCTGCCGAAATCTATCCGGTCATGCTGCGGAAAGCTCCCGGCGCCGTCCCACGGGCCGGACCGCTCATCCGATTCATCGGCCGCCTCGACGCCAAAGCCGTAGTCCTCATCCTCGTCCAGCTCATCCGGGTCGTCGTAGCGCTCCGGATCATCCTGGGCCGTGTCAGAGTCATATCCGGGCTCCGCGTCCTCGCGGCGGTGCCGTCGGAACACCCTGCACGCTCCTAACTTCCTCGACGGAAACTTGTTCTAGCCGGCCGGCGCGGCCGCCGCAGCGTGGCCGCCTGTTGAGCCGAACCCGCCCTCGCCCCTGGCCGACCCCGGCAGCCTCTCAACCTCGTGGAACACCGGGTGCTCCACCCGCTGGACCACGAGCTGGGCGATCCGGTCCCCGCGCTGGAACCGCACCGAGCTTTCGGAATCGGTATTGAGCAGGGTTACCCGTATCTCGCCACGGTACCCGGCGTCCACCGTTCCTGGCGCATTCACGATCGTGACGCCGTGCCGGGCCGCCAGTCCCGAACGCGGGTGCACGAAAGCCGCGTAGCCGTCGGGCAGCGCGATGGCAATGCCGGTGGGCACGACGGCGCGCTGCCCGGGCGCGAGCTCCACGTCAGCGGCGGCGAACAGGTCAGCGCCGGCATCGCCCGGATGGGCCCGCTCGGGCAGCGGGAGCCCGGGATCGAGCCGCTGGATGAGGATCCCGACGCGGTCTGGCTCGGAGTTCATGCGCGGCATAGGTTGACCATCGTCTGTGAGCTCCCTGGTGAGCGAGATCGGCGGGCGGGCCTGATTCACGGAGGTGACCTTACCGCCGACCGCCCAGATGTTCCCGCATCCTGGCGGGCAACGCGCCCACCCACCGCCGCTTCCCCCTACTTGGCCGGCGGCGGCGGGCGCTCGCGCCGCAGATGCGGCCAGGCGTAGGAGATCGCGGCGGCGGCCGGTACCGCGACGATTGCCCCGGCGATTCCGGCCACGATCCCGCCGACGGCCAGGACCAGGATGATCGCGAGCGGGTGGAGCCGCACGATCCGCCCGACGACCAGCGGCTGCAGCAGGTGGCCCTCAATCTGGTGCTCCAGCAGGAAAACACCAAGCAGGATCACGGCCGCGATCCACCCCTTGGTCCCCAGGGTCACCAAGATGGCCAGCGCGCCGACCACGAGTATCCCCACCAGCGGCACGAAAGCGGCCAAGAACACCAGGATGATCAGGGGCACCAGGAGCGGGACGCCCAGCAGCCACAGGGCCAGGCCGATGAACGTCGCATGGATCGCGGCCACGGCCGTGGTACCCCGCATGTAGCTGACCAGCGCCGTCCACGCGGCCGCTCCCGCGTTGTCCGCCCGCCGCCTGCTGTCCTTCGGCAGCGCCTTGACCAGCCAGGCCCAGATCCGCTCGCCGTCCTTGAGCACGAAGAACGTGACGAACATCATCAGGACGAGGCCGGTCAGCAGTTCTATGAAGATCTTCCCGCCGGTGACCACCGTGCCCGCGACCAGTGACTTGTGCTGGGACAGGAAATGCACCAGGTCGTTGTAGTACTGCTGCAGCCGCGCGCTGCTCAGGTGGAACGGCGCGCCCGCCAGTGAGGCCTGCACCTCATGAGCGGTGTGCTTTACCTCGGTCTGCAGCCGTGGATAGTCGGCCGACACCCGGTTGGCGGTCAGGATCGAGATGCCGGCCACGACCACGATCGCGGCCAGGATCGTGCACCACGTCGCGGCGAGCGCGGGCATCCCGGTCCTGCGCAGCCGCGCGGTCAGCGGCTGCAGCAGCGCGGTCAGCAGCAGCGCCGCGATGCAGGGCAGCACCACGAGCCGCAGCGCGATCGCCACCCGGAACGCTACGTAGATCAGCAGGCCGACCACGAGCAGCCGCCACGACCAGGCCGCCGCCCGCTGCAGGAAGCCCGGCACCGGCGGCTCCCGCGGGAGCCGGCCCGCCACCGCTGTCCGCGGCTGGCCGGGGTTCCCGTTGGCCGCCTCGTCCGCCTCGCGGCGCGGCTCGGCCTGGCGCTCGCTCGCGCCGGCGCCGCCCTCTTCCGCGGCAGCGCCCTGCTCCTGGGCCGCGGCCGAGCTCCCAAGGGACGGATGGTCTGTCTCGCCGACCCTGCTCGCGCGCCACGCCCACCGCCCACTCATGTTCTTCATGTAACCAACTACGGTGGGGTAATGCGCAGCTATACCGAACGGCTTCGCGTGCCTGCCGCCTATTGGTGGCTGGGCATGTTCACCGCGGTCACCTTCGCCAGCTTTGCCTGGGCCGGATTCGACCTCATCGTGGCCGCCTTGTCCTACGTGGTGATCTGCGGTGGCTGCTGCGCCCTGCCGCTGGTGCTCTGGGGCCGCACCACGGTCGAGGTGTCCAGCGGGGAACTCCGGGCCGGTTCGGCTACTCTGCCGCTGGCCGTGGCCGGGGAGGTGGTGGCGCTGGACGAGGCCCAGGCCAGCGCGCTGCGCGGGCCGCACGCCGACCCACGGGCGTTCATGCTGATCAGGCCGTACCTGAAGCTTGCCGTGTACATCGAGGTCACGGGGGAACACCAGGACCGGCCCTACTGGCTGATCGGCACCAGGCGGCCAGCGGAGCTTGCCGCCGCGATCGAAAGATCGCGGCCACAGGCCCGCGCCGGCGGCACCGCCGTGGGATGATCGGCAGATTAGCTGGAGGAAGGTTTCTGGATGGCAGACAAACGGGCCGCGGGCGGCAACAAGATGCTCAGCGCCGTGGTCGGTTTCGCGGCGGCTTTCGGCGCGCGGAAGATACTCGTCTTCGCTTGGAAGAAGATCACCGGCAAGGAGCCGCCCGAGCACCCTGAGGACCCGCAAGTCGCCCTGGGCGAGGCACTGACCTGGGGCATCCTGCTCGGGGTGGGTGTCCAGCTGGCCCGGATGCTCGCCCTCCGCGCCGCCACCAAGCGGGTCGCCGGGCCGGCCGACCCACCGGAGTGATGCCCCGGCCCTACCCTTTCCGCACCCGGCGGGGCCAGGATTAGAACTGGCAGATCGGCCAGGGGAGGTGGCAGATGGCCGAGCAGAGGGTGCTGGGCATCGTCCTGGCGGGCGGAGAAGGCAAACGCCTGGCTCCGCTCACCGCGGACCGGGCCAAGCCGGCGGTACCGTTCGGCGGTATGTACCGGCTGGTGGACTTCGCGCTGTCGAACATGGTCAACTCCGGCATCCGGCGTATCTGCGTGCTGACCCAGTACAAAAGCCACAGCCTGGACCGGCACATCACGACGACCTGGCGGCTGAGCAGCCTGCTCGGCAACTACGTGACGCCGGTGCCCGCGCAGCAGCGGCTCGGCCCGTACTGGTACACCGGATCCGCCGACGCGATCTACCAGTCACTGAACCTGATCTACGACGATCAGCCGGACATCGTGATCGTGTTCGGGGCCGATCACGTGTTCCGGATGGACCCACAGCAGATGATAGATCAGCACGTGGCGTCGGGGACCGGCGTGACCGTGGCCGGCCTTCCCGTGCCCCGGCAGGACGCGACGGCGTTCGGGGTCATCAAGACCGCCGAGGACGGGCGCACGGTCCAGGCCTTCCTGGAGAAGCCGGCCGATCCGCCGGGCCGGCCTGGCCACCCCGATGAGGCATTCGCCTCGATGGGCAACTACGTCTTCACCAGTGACGTGCTCGTCGACGCGCTGCGCAAGGACGCGGAGGACAGCGAAAGCCGGCACGACATGGGCCGTGACATCATCCCCATGCTGGTGCGGGAGCGGCTGGCCGAGGTCTATGACTTCACCGGCAACGAGGTGCCGGGCGCGTCCCCGCGCGATGCCGGGTACTGGCGCGACGTGGGCACCCTCGACTCGTACTTCGAGGCGCACATGGACCTGTGCGCGGTGCAGCCGGTCTTCAACCTGTACAACGACAAGTGGCCGATCCTGACGCACGTGCCCTCGCAGCCGCCAGCCAAGTTCGTGCACGACAGTGGTGACCGGGTTGGCCGCGCGATCAACAGCATCGTCAGCAACGGCGTCATCGTCTCCGGCGGACTGGTCAGCAGCTCGGTGCTGTCACCCGGGGTCCGCGTCAACAGCTGGTCGCGGGTCGAGCGCGCCGTGCTGCTGCACAACACGCAGATCGGCCGGCACGCGGTGGTCCAGGACGCGATCCTGGACAAGAACGTCACAGTTCCCGAAGGAGCCGTGGTCGGCGTGGACAAGGAGCGCGACCGGGCTCGCGGGTTCACGGTGTCACCAGCCGGCATCACCGTGGTCGGCAAGGGCCAGCCGGTGCCGCCGTGACCGCCGGCTCCGCTGGCCAGCTCAGCGTGGCCCTGCTGACCAGGGAGTATCCGCCCGAGATCTACGGCGGCGCCGGTGTGCACGTGGAATACCTGGCCCGCGAGCTCACCCGCCTGGTGAACCTCACCGTGCACTGCCAGGGCGCCGACCGCCCGGCCGCGGTCGCGCACCGGCCATGGGACCACCTCGCCGGAGCGAACCAGGCGCTGCAGACGATCTCCACCGACCTGTCGATGACGGCCGCGGTGGGCGCGGCCGACCTGGTCCATTCCCACACCTGGTACGCGAACCTGGCTGGCCATCTGGCCGCGCTGCTGTACGGGATCCCGCACGTGGTGACCGTCCACTCACTCGAGCCGTTGCGGCCATGGAAGGCCGAGCAGCTCGGCGGCGGCTACGCGCTGTCGTCGTGGTGCGAGCGGACTGCCGTGGAGGCCGCGGCGGCCGTCATCGCGGTCTCCAACGGCATGCGCGACGACGTGCTCGCGGTGTATCCGGCCGTGCCCGCCGACCGGGTGCGGGTGATCCACAATGGCATCGACACCAGCGAGTACCGCCCCGATCCAGCGACCGACGTGCTCGACCGCTACGGCGTTGACCCCGGCCGGCCTTCGGTGATCTTCGTGGGCCGGGTCACCCGGCAGAAGGGGCTCCCGGTGCTGCTGCGGGCGGCCAGCGCGATCGACCAGGCTGCCCAGCTCGTGATCTGCGCCGGCCAGGCGGACACGCCCGAGCTCGAGGCGGAGGTGAGCGATCTGGCCGGGCAGCTGCGGGCGAACCGGTCCGGGGTGATCTGGCTATCCGGGATGCTGGCCAAGCGCGAGGTGATCCAGCTGCTGACGCACGCTACCGTGTTCGTCTGCCCGTCGCTGTACGAGCCGCTCGGCATCGTGAACCTGGAGGCGATGGCGTGCGGCACCGCGGTCGTCGGCTCCCGGGTCGGCGGCGTGCCCGAGGTGGTGGCGGACGGGGAGACCGGCCTGCTGGTTCCGCCCGGGGATCCGGCCGCGCTGGCCGGGGCCGTCAACGTGCTGCTGGCCGATCAGCACCGGGCCGCGCAGATGGGCCGGCTGGGGCGTGCGCGGGCCGAGACCGAGTTCGGCTGGGCCAGCATCGCGGCGCAGACGGCCGCGCTCTACGCGGAGCTGACCGGGGGCCGACTTCCCGGCTGACCCTGGCCAGGTTAAGATATATCGCAATTAGCCTGCGGCGAGGGGAATCCTGATGGCGGGAGCAGATCCTGGCCAGATCGAACCGGAGGAGATCCTGGTGACTGCGGACAGCGAGCCCGAACCACGCGACCGACCAGCGATCCGCGCGTCCGACCAGGACCGGGACGGTGTCGTCCAGCGGCTGCAGCAGGCGTTCGCCGAGCGGCGGCTCGACGACGACGAGTTCGATGAGCGGATGCGGGCCGCGCTCACCGCCCGGACAAGCGCCGACCTTGACCGGCTCACCGGCGACCTTCCCGCCGCCACGCCCGGCAGCGCCGCGCCCGCGGCCACGGGCGTCAAGCCCGGCCGGTGGGCGGTGGCCTACAAGAACTCGATCCGCCGCGGCGGACGCTGGCGCGTCCCCGAGCGCTTTACCTCGGTGGTCTACAAGGGCAGCGGCCAGCTCGACCTGCGGGCGGCCGAGCTGACCGCGCCGGTCACCACGGTGGTCGCGGTCGCCTACAAATCGCGGATCGACATCCTGGTCCCGCCCGGCGTCCGGGTCGAGATGGACGGCTTCGGGGTGAGCAAGGGCTGGTCGGCGGAGGAGGAAACCGAGATCCGGCTGCCGCACGACGCGCCCACGGTGCACATCCGGGGCATTGCCTACAAGGGCACGATCGAGGCCCGCACCAAGCCCCAGGAACACTGACCCGAGTCCGGCCGGCCCGGCTTCCTAGCCGACGCCTTCGACAGCGATCATGCGAAAGCGGGCCGCGCCCTCACGCAGCTTCTTCGCTTCCTGGTAGCTCTCCGACTCATACCAGCGCTTCGCGGCTTCCAGGTCCTCAAATTCGAGCACCACCAGGCGAGACGGGTGCCAGTCGCCCTCGAGGACCGCGAACTCGCCACCGCGGACGAGAAAGCGGCCACCGCCAGCCGCGATCGCAGCGGGTGTCGCGGCCTTGTACTGCTCGTACTGCTCCGGGTCGGTGACGTCGGTTTCGACGATGACGTACGCAGGCATGGCGGGGACTCTTCGCCGGCCGCGATCAGGTCACCGAGCCGGCGGCGGCACCGGTAACCCGGCTCCCCCAGCGTGCCAGCTCGCCGTCCAGGTCGAGCGGCGCGATCATCTCGCCGCCGCGCATTTCCTGCTCCCAGTCCTCCGCCGGGACCCGCCACATCACCTCGAACTCGATGCCGCTGGGGTCTTTGGCGTAGAGGGACTTGGATACCCGGTGGTCGCTTGCCCCCACGAGCGCCCCGCGCTCAGCCAGCCTGCCCCGGATCTCGGCCAGCTCCGCCAGCGTGCCCACCTCCCAGGCCAGGTGATATAGCCCCACGTACGGATTCTGCGGCCGGGGCGCGTTCCCGACCTCGAACAGCCCGAGGTCGTGATCGTTGGCCGACTCCGGTGAGCGCAGGAACGCGGCGCGGCCCGGGATCTCCATGCGTACCTCGAAACCGAGCGCATAGCGGTAGAACTCAACGGTCCGGGCGAGATCTGTGACATAAAGGACGGCGTGGTTCAGGCGGCGTACGGCCATGGCTGGTCTCCAGGATCGGCGCTTCTGCCAGAGGAAAGCCGTCAGCGGCTGATCTGATTCCCGGGGAGCGTCACGTTGCCGGCGAGGGCCGTCATGGCCTGGGCGGATGCGCGGGCGGGGCGAAGCGGGCTAGGTGATCGCGGCGTGGCCGGTGTAAACACCGCGCGGGCGGATCGGCGTCGCGCGCGCGTACTCCTCCAGCGCGTGGGCCAGCCAGCCGGCCGTCCTGGCGATCGCGAACACCGCCTCGCCGGCCCCGGGAATCATCCCGGCCACCGCAGCCAGCACCGCCAGCGCGAACTCGATGTTCGGGGCGGGCAGCGCCCGTCTGCTGGCCTCGGCCAGGACCGCCTCGGCGACGGCCAGGCGGCCGGAGTCCGGGGCGGCCTTCCTGACCAGGTCCAGGAGCAGGATCGCTCGCGGGTCGCCGGCCTGGTACACGAAGTGGCCGAGCCCGGGGATGCGCTCTCCCCGGCGCAGCAGCTCGCCGACCACCCGCGGCGCGTCGGCCGGCTCGGCGGCCGAGGCGAGCAGCACCTCAGCGCCCAGCGACGCCCCGCCGTGCAGGGCACCGCTCATCGCGCCCAGGCCGGTGCCGACCACGGCGTAGGGGTCGGCCCGCACCGACGCGGCGACCCGGGCGGCCAGCGTTGACGCGGCCAGCTCGTGATCGGCCGCCAGCACCAGCGCCGCGCGCAGCGCGGCCACCAGGCCAGCGCCGGGAGGGCGCAGGCACAGCTTGGGCGCCAGCCGGCCGGCGATGCTGTCGTCGCTGTCTGCGGAGAGCTGGCCGGTCGCGGGCAGGCAGTCGACCATGGCGGCGATCAGGCTGTTGGCCGCGGCGATGACCGCGGGCGGGTCCAGGTGCAGCCGGAGCCGGTCGGTCGCCGCCACCGCGGGGACGATCACCTGCAGCCGCTCCAGCGGGTAGGTGTCCGGCGGGAGCGCGGCCTGAGCCGCGGTGCCCGCGGCGATCGCCTCGCTGGTGGCGTGCCACGGGCCGGTGGCTGCCTCGTCCCCGAAGAAACCGGTCCAGAGCAGGCCGGCCACGTCCTCGAAGCTCCGGGTGGTGGCCAGCGAGATCGCGTCATGCCCGCGGAAGCGAAGGCGGTCGCCGGAGATCTCGGTCAGCTCCGACTCGATCACCAGCTCGGCGCCGCCCGGCGCCCGGCGCGGCCTGCCGCGCCGGGCCAGGCCGGCGATCTCGGCCGCGTCAAACAGGCTGGCCCGGCCGTCGGAGTCGCGGCGCGGAGTGAGCACGCCGCGGCTCACGTAGGAGTACAGGCTGGCCGGCTTGATGCCCAGCCGCTGCGCTGCCTCCGCGGCCCCGATCCACTCCGTCACGCGCGCCTCTCCTCGAGCCGGGCAACCCGGCCGGACTCACCCCTGACCCAGGGGCGAGCCGCAGGGCCCGAGCCTGGAGTCCGGTTTCGTCAGGTTGATTTTAATCAATATTGACTCATGTGGACATGATGATACAGGCTATCCGTGGAAGCAACGGCAGGCCAGCAACTGGGTATGCCGGGGTGTTGACCCAGCAAGGAGATCGCAGATGCCAGACACCGCGCAGGTTAGGTCGGACGGGAACGGCCAGGGTGGTGCGGACGCGCCGGCCGGGCTCGAGGGCGTGGTGGTCGCGCATACCCAGATCGGCGACGTCCGCGGGCTGGAAGGCTTCTACCACTACCGGCAGTACGACGCGATCGAGCTGAACCGGCGCCGGACGCTCGAGGATGTGTGGCATCTGTTCTTCCGGGGGCACCTGCCCGACCGGGCGGAACGGGAGGCGTTCGGGCGCGAGATCGCCGACCACCGGGAGCTGCCCGCCGAACTGGTCCCGTTCCTGCGCACGCTGGCCACCACCGGCACGTTCGATCCGATGACCGCGCTGCGCACCGCGATTTCCTTTGCCGCGCAGCGGTCCGGCTTCCGCTCCTGGCTCGACATCTCCCCCGCTCAGCTCTACGACAACGCCATGCAGCTATCGGCCCAGACGCCGGTGCTGCTCGCGGCGCTGTACCGGCTGCACAACGGGCAGGAGCCGGTCTCACCCGACCCGCAGCTTCCCGCCGCCGCCAACTATCTCTACATGCTCACCGGCGAACGCCAAGACGCACAGCGGGTATGGGCGCTCGAGCGGTACCTGGTCTCCACGATCGACCACGGGTTCAACTCCTCCACGTTCACCGCGCGCGTGATCACGTCCACCGGCGCCGACATCGGCTCCGCGGTCACCGGCGCCATCGGCGCCCTGTCCGGGCCGCTGCACGGCGGCGCGCCCAGCCGCGTGCTGGAGATGCTCGACGACATCGGGAGCCCGGACCGGGCCGAGGCCTGGGTACGCGCCGCGGTCGGGCGCGGCGACCGGATCATGGGCTTCGGCCACCGGGTCTACAAGGGCAAGGACCCGCGCTCCGCGCTGCTGCGGGAGGTCGCGACCACGGTGGGCGGGCCCACCGCCGACTTCGCGACATCCGTGGAGGACACGATCGTCCGGGTGCTGGCCGAGGAAAAGCCCGGGCGCGCGCTCAACGCCAACGTCGAGTTCTACGCCGGCGTGGTGATGGACGCCTGCGGGATTCCGCGGGAGCTGTTCACCCCGACCTTCGCCTCGAGCCGGGTCATCGGCTGGTGTGCGCACGTGCTCGAGCAGGTCTCCGGCAACCGGCTCATCCGCCCGGCGGCTCGCTACGACGGCCAGCCGCCGCCCGAGCCGGTTCCGGCCAGCGAGCAGTAGCCCGCGGGCAAGCCGCCCTGCTCAGCCCGGGCGCGGCGCCGCAGGGCGGTATGGGTATATGGGTCGGCAGCCCGGCCCGTGGGCCCTGCCCTGGCCGTGTCTTCACGAGTTCTTCTCGGTGGTCACGCACCCGCGTGTTTACGACCCGCCAAGCACAACGGATCAGGCGGTCGACCAAGTCGGCGCGTGGCTCGAATCACCCTCCGCCGCGGTGATCAGCGAGGGCGAGACGTACTGGAACGAGCTGAGCCGCTTCCTGCTGGACGGGAAGATCGCAGGCCCCGGGGTGCACGACGCACGGATCGC
>Ga0335073_10012365_pt1 | contig 11984 bp, 6 predicted proteins | sample Lox_Sample_22_FD_207093 | JGI IMG/M metagenome (GOLD analysis project Ga0335073, IMG submission 207093) | Soil microbial communities from Loxahatchee National Wildlife Refuge, Florida, United States - Lox_Sample_2.2 | ecosystem: Environmental > Terrestrial > Soil > Wetlands | place: USA: Florida... | reverse complement strand
GGCATCTACATAGAGGTTGTCGGTAGGCGCGACGGCATCGTCGAAAGTGCTGTAGTACGTCGGCCTTCGGTTCAGCTCCACCAGCGTGCTCTTCTGGAATCCCTGAGTGATCCTGGTGTTCTGCTGATAAGAGCCGTCGGGATTGAAATTGAAGGTGTAGGACAACGTCAGCGGCCAGGAGAACTGCTTCAGGTCGGTGGTGATGTTGCTGCCGGCCTGGGTGGTGGTGGAGGAAGAGATGTTGGTATTTTGGATGACGTCTTGGTCGTCAACCGTCCCATCCTCATGTACGTAATACCGTTGCCAGTTGCTAAACTCGATGCTCTGCACGACCGTGGTGTCTACCCTGCCATGCGAGGTGTTCACGTAGCCCTCAACTGTGAAGCCGCGGTTCGAGGTGACGGATAGCGTCCCGTACGCAATGGTGCCGTTGTCGGTGATGTTCTCGCTCACCATCGGGTCCGGCTGACCTATTGTGTTGCGAGTAACTGCGCCGGTAACCTGCGTCGAATCCAAATCCTGGTACAGGAGCAGGTTGGCCGTCGCTGAAAAATACATGTCGGCGTTGTACACGCTGACCGCGACGACGTGCTGTTGGCCGTTGCTCAATTTTGCGGCAAAAGGAGTCAGGTCTACACGGTAGGGCTCGAAGTTCAGGGTGTGCACGCCGGGAATGGGTTGCCACAGGAAAGGATCAATGCCGCCGGTAAAGATCCAGGGATAGATGGGCGCGACGCCAGCCGGGGTACCATCAATGCTCACTTCGGCCTCGCGGAACGCTGTAGACGGGCAACTGAACAGCTCACTGGCAACATTGTCGGGAGCGCAGGTGTACCAGAACTCGTCGGTCTGCTGGCCTTGGGCGAAAACGTCCAGGTAGGCGCGCTCCACGTTCGTGGGCAGGGTGAAAGTTCCCGTAAGCTGGTTGCTAGGCGTGTTCAGCGCGACCGTGCCGCCAGTTGGACCAGCCGACATTGGCAGTACAACACTGGCGCTGGGCGGCGGACTCTGCCCGTGCTCCAGCGGATAAAACTGCAGATAGGCGCTGCCATGGTAATGGCTGGGGAGTCCACTGTTGACTATGTTGAAGAGATCGACCATGCCCGGTTGCGATATGGTGAACAAGGGGCTGAGTTCGGTCAGATTACTTTCCGTGTGCCAGCGGCGCACGAAGTTTTGCGAGGGCTCTGCCGTCGTTCCAAAGAAAATGTTCGCGCCGCCAATCCAGATGTTGGTGGTGCGATCATATTGCACGCCCGCATCGACCGACCAATCCGCCTCAAAGACGACGGCCGCCCACGGCCCCGGACATCCCGCTGGAGGCGTGTAGTTGAAGTACTGTGGGCTGTAATTGGCAAAATCGTAGTTCTGGAAGAGGGTCACGGTGCAGGGCGTGGTCGTCGGGCGCGGTACCGGCGCATTGGCAGTGACCGTTTGGGGAGAGCCGACCACGGGCGTGCTTGGAGCAACGTAATTCTGCGCCACGGCGGCGCAAGTAAGCACCGCCATCACAGTGTAGGCGGAGATGAGGACTCGCTTGAGGAATGACATTGGGTGCTCCTTGCAGAAAATGCGGCTGAACACACGCGAAATGGGATGGCAACAGCATAGTGGGTTCGCAGCTGTACTACAAGCAGATGGGATGATTTCGCGGACAGTGGGGAGAGCTGCCGGTTTTGGATATCGGGATGGATTTGGATAGGGATTCGCATCCAGCAAATGGGTAGTGTGCTAATTTAGGACACTACCGCAAAATGTGACACGGAGTATCGGCCGCACTCCGCCCTTTCACGGCCGTCGCCGGGCCTGACGCCTACAGCTCGAGTCCGCCGGTGAGTTCGCTGATCTTCTCGACATGATGCTCCAGGCACCACTTTTCCAGCGAATCGACCAGCGTCTCACAAGCGCACGGGTCCCAGAAGTTCACCGTGCCCACTTCGACCGCAGCCGCGCCTGCCAGCATGAACTCGATGACATCTTCGGCGGTGCTGATACCGCCCAGACCGATGACAGGTATCTTCACCGTCTTCGCCGCTTCCCACACCATGCGCACTGCGATGGGCTTGATCGCCGGACCGGAAAGCCCGGCGGTGATGTTGGCGATGCGCGACTTGTGGGTCTCCGCATCGATGGCCATGGCAACAAATGTGTTGACCAGCGAGATGGCATCGGCGCCGGCTTCTTCGGCCACGCGGGCCACCTCGGGAATGCTGGTCACGTTGGGCGAGAGCTTCACGACCAGCGGGCGGGCCGCGATTTTCTTCACCGCACTGACCAACTCAAACAGCGCTTTCGGGTCGGTACCGAAAACGATGCCTCCACACTTGGTGTTGGGGCAGGAAACATTGAGTTCATAGCCGGCAATGCCTTCGCCATCGTTCAGAATGCGGACGACATCTTCATATTCCTCCTGCGAGTGCCCGAAGACGTTGCACAGGAAAACGATGTTGTCGATCTTGCGCAATACCGGGAGCTTCTCTTCCAGAAACGCGCGCGCGCCGATGTTCTGCAGCCCGATGGCGTTCAGCATTCCGGCAGCAGTTTCAAACAGGCGCGGCGGAGGATTGCCGGCCATAGGCTCGCGCGACAGACCTTTGGTGACAAAGCCGCCCAGCCGGCTGAGCGTGACCACGTCTTCGAATTCCACGCCATACCCGAAGCTGCCGCTGGCGGCGAGCACCGGATTCTTCAGGGTGATACCCGCGATATTCACGCTCATATCGAGCGCAGGCCTGAGCGCGGCGCTCACGGCACCTGCCTTTCGTGGGCCAGCGCGATGGGCTGCTTTACGCTGGCGGTGCGCTCCAGCTTGTCCCAGGCGAAGCCGCGCCCTTCCACCGCGCGCTTCAGGGTCTTCAGCAGGACCAGCGAGAACAACTGGCGGTAGGCAAAGCGCTGCAGCCAGACGTGGCCGAGCAGCAGGAAGTCCCGCTTGCCGCCGGGCTGTTGTCGTTCGAGCGTGAAGGCGATCGCCGAGGCGATGAAGTCGATGAGCATGAAGAGCGCGAAATACACCACCAGCTTGTGGAAGTCGGCAGGATTCGCCGACTCGGGATGGCGATACTTGTCGATGAAATAGGTGATTGTGCCCACGGCAAACATGATGTCGATGAAAGGCGACACCAGCGGCAGCAGGATTTGAAAGATCACCATGTTGGGGATGGCGACCCAGCCCAAGGCGCCCTTCTGCTTGACCGCGCCGATGTGCTTCCACACCGCCTGCATGATGCCGAAGGACCAGCGGAAGCGTTGCCGCATCAGGCCGTTCGCGGTGGTCGGCGCTTCGGTATAAGCCAGCGCGCGATCTTCGTAGTTCACCTGATAGCCGGCCTGAAGCAGCGCCATCGTAAGATCGGCGTCTTCGGCGACGGTATCGTGCTGATAGCCGCCGACCTCACGCACCGCAGAGGCACGCCAGGCGCCGATCGCGCCCGGAACCACGCTGACCGCGTTCAATGTGTTCAGCGCGCGGCGTTCGAAGTTCTGGCTGGTGATGTACTCCAGCGCCTGCCAGCGCGTCCACAAGTTAACGCGGTTGCCGACCTTGGCGTTACCCGCGATCGCCGCGACTTTGGGATTGCTGAAGTGCGGCACCAGCTTGGAAACAGCGTCGGGCGCGATGATCGTATCGGCGTCGATGCCCACGAACAACTCTTCCGTAACTTGCTCCAGGCCGTAATCCAGCGCGTCCGCCTTGCCGGAGTTCGCCTTCGTCAGGACTGTCACGTGGCCTTCCCGGATTTCCCTGCGGAATGCGGAGTGCATGATTTCCAGCGTCGCGTCCTTCGATCCATCGTCGATCACGATGACGCGCAGATGCGGATAATCGGAGTCGAGCACGGAGCGGACGGTGCGCTCGATGACCTTCTCTTCGTTATACGCGGGCACCAGCACCGCGACGGCGGGACGGTAGCCGGGATCGAAGCTGGCGTTGCGCTGCCGTAAACGATCGTAGATGGCCAACGCGCCAACCATAATCAACCGGCCACTCATCAGCACGTCGCCCACGAAAAAGACGAAGATAATGAACGACCGCAACAGGCCGAAGAGCGAGAAATTCAGACTGTCGACCCACGCCGCCCAACGCTCGTTGGTGGAGATGGGGGGCATGACATCGGCGCGGGTCTTGCCCATCAGGTCGGAGACCGGCACAACCTGGTATCCGCGCGCCTTCAGGCCATCCAGAATCATGCCCACCGCGATCACGGTCTGGCTGCGGTCGCCGCCGCCATCGTGCAAAAGAATGATGTTTCCGCACGACAAATTGCCCGGCTGGCACGGCGGCAGATTGGCCATGACGTCGTCCGTGATTTCTTGCGCGGTACGCCGCGGATTATCGCGCCAGTCGTTGGGATCGATCTTGTCGCCCACGGTGATGTAGCCGAGGTTCTGCGACCACTCCAGCGGACGCATCTGGTCGGCGGTATCGGGCTCCTGATCGATGGAGTATGGCGGCCGGAACAGCACTGGCTTGACCCCGAGCTTGCCTTCGAAATAGCGCTCGGTCAGGTTCAGCTCCACCTCGAAGTAGCGGTTGGAGATGTTGCTGATATCAGGATGGCTCCAGGTGTGGTTCCCGATCTCGTGGCCTTCGTCATAAATGCGTTTGACCAGACCGGGATACTTGTCCGCCTCCGAGCCGATCAGGAAAAATGTCGCCTTCGCGCCCTTTCGTTTCAGCACGTCCAGAATTGCGGGCGTCCACGTCGGATCGGGACCGTCGTCGAAGGTGATCGCTACTTTTTTCTGCGGCGTGCCGCCGTACATATCGACGACATACGGCGAGGGCAGCGTCTGGAAGATTTCGTCGCTGACGAGGTTGGTGTCGGGATCAACCTTGATGGTGCGCTCGCCGGGGGCGGGTTTCGATTGAACATGCAGGATCTCGCCCAGGCCTTCAATGTCCACGTCCTGCCCCGGAGGCACAGTGCTGAGTTTCGCCGGCGCAGCAGCTTCGAAAGGCTTGTCCCACACCGCCCACAACGAGCGGTCTTCCGCCCCCAGCCGGAACAGTGCAAACGTGTCGATGCCGAGCGCATGCGCCGCCCGCATCTGGTTCAGAGCAGTGACGCCATCCAGATACCACACGTCGTGACGAATGTTGTTTTCGTCCAGATAGGCGAAGTGAGGATTCATGGCGTCGTCGTCGAAGTTGATGTCGGTCTCGGATTCCGCCGCCTCCAGCCACGCATCCTGCGCCGACACGTTCTTTACGTCCTCAGGAGGCGTGTCCGGCTTTTGCCCCTTTTTCATCGCCCAGTCGTAACCGTAGTTGGCGACCGCGCAGATGATCTTCTCTTTCGGCATGACCTTCAGCGCGTCCTGAAGGTTTTTGACGAACCAGTCCTGACCAGCCACTGCGCCCGGATCGCCACCGGGGAAGTGCTGGTCGTAGTTCATGAGGATCAGGCCATCGGAAATCTGTGCCAGTGAGGCGTAGTCGCTCTTGTCATTGACCGCGACCGCGACGTAAAGCTTTAAGTCCTTGGCGTGCAGGTCGTTGGAGAGTTCTTCGACTAAAGTGCGGAAGTCATCACGCGAGCTGTCGGGAAAGGCCTCAATATCCAGAGTGATGCCTTTGTACTGATCGGTCGCGAGGAAGGCCATCAGTTCGTTGCGGAAACGCTGGCGCGCCGCCGGATTGGCCATAAACTCTGCCGTTGCATTCGGGTCCCACTGGTTGGAAATGGGATCGTAGTTGTTGACCAGCGGAAAGACTTCGGTCTGCGCCTTCTCGGCCTTGAGATAGGCCATCACCTTATCGTCGATGGGCCGCGGCTTGCCCTTGGGATCCATCACGTCATACAGCGTGTTCAGTTCGGTTACGGCCTGCAGGCGGCCATCGGCCGTGAGCACGTGCATCCACTCGGGAAAGAGCAGGTCGATCTGCGGATAGTATTCCTTCAGCGACGCGAAGCTGGCCGCATCCCATTGCACGTAAAATGCGCCACGAATGCCTTCGTCGGAGTTCAGCACCACCTGCGATGCCGGGCGTTTCGTCTTGCGATGCGTGTTCAGGTGGCGCGGCCGCTTGCGTTTCTGGTCCGGCTTAAGGGCGCGGTAAGGCTTCTTGACCTCCGGCAACGCGACCCCGGGCACCGACGATCCCCGCAAAATCGAAACCACAAACAGCACGACCAGCAGAGTGATCAGGATGACGCTGGTATCGAGGATCAGCCGCAAACGGCGCCAGCGCTTGCGGTCGGGGTCAAAGAAGATCTGTTTGGATGGCGGCATTTTGGCGAAATCAGATTAATCGTACTTGTGGGCAGGGAGGAGAGCAAACCGGCCTTTGCCTTGCGAGGTTAGATCAGGTATTCGGCCCCTTGAGGTTGTTCCTGCAAGTAAGAACCCTACTGCCGGCGAAACCACTCGCGCGGCGTGGACAATTTCGCATATGGTCTGGGTCCGACATCCCGTTCGGCAGATGCCCGGGATCAGGACACTTGCCATACAAAGAAGCTGATGGCTGAGAGCCGGCGGCTGATAGCCGACGGCATGCTGCTGCTATATTCGCCACGTGCAGGCAGTACAGGCTAAACCGGCGGTCCCGAGCGATTCCCCTTCCCTTTGGCATATTATCCGAGGCAGCCCGACCTACTTCCTGCTGCTCACGATGGCGGCGCTGGCCCTGCGGCTGGTCTTCTACTTCAAGTATCCGCACGTCACCGGCGACTCGTTCGTCTACGGCGACATTGCGAAGAACTGGCTCGACCACGGCATCTTCGGGCTGACCCATTCCGACGGAATCCACCCCACCTTGATTCGTCTGCCGGGCTATCCCGCTTTTCTGGCCGCCTGCTTCGTGCTGTTTGGCCGGGAACACTACAACGCCGTCCTGCTGGTGCAGATCGTCATCGACCTCATCACCTGTTACTTCATCGCCGACTTGGCGCGCCGGACGGTCTCTGCGTGCGCCGCGCGCTTTGCGTTTCTGCTGGCGGCGCTTTGCCCATTCACCGCGAACTACGTCGCCGCTCCATTGGCTGAGACGCTGAGTATCCTCTTCGTTGCAATGGCCCTGGATGCCGCCGCCGCCGGGTTGAACGTTTCGCAGCCAGGGCGCTTCGCGTGGCTACCATGGACAGGGTGCGGAATTGCGGTTGCGTGTGGCATTCTGCTGCGGCCCGACGGCGGCATTCTTCTGATCGCCCTTGGGCTGTGTTTGCTGTGGAGGCTGTGGCGCAGGCCCGCAGAGCGATCTCACCTCTTCTGGGCAGGAGTCTTAGTGATCGCAATTTCCGTTGCGCCGCTCGTGCCCTGGACCATCCGCAATTGGCGCGACTTCCACCGCTTCCAGCCGCTCGTGCCGCAGTCCGCCAGCGATCCGGACGAATTCGTTCCTGCCGGCTTCGATAAATGGGTGCGCACCTGGTCGGCCGATTACGTCTCGAACGAAGACCTCTACTGGCTGGTTTCCGGCGAGAAGATTGAAACAGACGTGCTGCCGGGGCGCGCCTTCGACACCGAGCGGCAACGCGAGCAGACCGAGGCCCTGTTCAACGCGTACAACGAAGCCCTGGTGGTCAACCCGGAAATCGATGCCGGCTTCCTGCAATTGGCGAACGAGCGCATCCGCCAGAATCCGCTGCGCTTTTACGTTTGGCTGCCGGCGTTGCGCATCGCTGATATGTGGCTGCGTCCGCGCACCGAGATGCTGCCGCTTAATTCGCGCTGGTGGGAATACGCGAATGATCCCGAGAGCTCGGTGATTGCAACGCTGTGGGGAGTGCTGAACCTGCTGTTTATTGTGGCTGCGGTCATGGGCGTGATCCGCGGACCGCGACCACTCTATCTCGGCATGATGCTTCTGTTTGTGCTGTTACGCTCGGCATTTCTGGGCACGCTGCCAAATCCCGAACCACGCTACACGTTGGAGTGCTATCCGGTGGTGTTGCTGTTGGCGGGAGCGTGGATTTCGGGATGGACGCGCCGCGATGCATAGATCTGGCGTATCGGGCTGCGGTTACGTGATTCCGCCCGTCAGCGCGCTGGCCAACTCCGCCGGAGTGTCGACCAGCACATCCGGCACCACCACCTCCAGCGAGCGCGGCGCGAAGCCGTAGGTTACGCCCACGCTCCATATGCCGGCATTTCGCGCCGTCAGAACATCGACCTGCGAGTCCCCTACCATGACGGATTCTTCGGCGGCGACACCCGCTTCGCTCAGCAGAGTATTGGCGCCCAGCGGATCGGGCTTCTTGGTCTCGAAGCTGTTGCCGCCATAGACCTGAAAAAATCGGTCCGCCAGGCCTAGCCCGGCGAGAATGTCACGCGACACCCTCACTGGTTTGTTGGTCAATACGGCGAGCTTCCGGCCACCGCCATTGGCATGAAGCAACTGCCGCAGCATCGGCTGGATCCCGTCGTACGCGCGGGTGCTGTCCAGCTTGTGCTCGCGATAGTGGGCAAGGAAGAAATTGAGCGCCTCCTGCAAAAACGCGCGGTCGGCGGGATCGCCCAACGCACGGCGAATCAGCATCGGCGCCCCGTCGCCTATGTAGGTGGCGATCACCTCCATGGGCAGCTCTTTGCGTCCATACCGGACCAGCATGGCGTTCACCGACGCCGCCAGGTCGTGCTCGGAGTCGATCAGCGTCCCGTCCAAATCGAATATAACGAGCCTGATTTTGTTATGCGGAATGGCGCGTGAAATCCGTATCATCACCACAAGTATAGCGAGCAGGCGCGCCTGACTTGGTGCGACCGGCTGCAGGCCTGTGAGCTCTGCAAAAAGATGCCTTATGCGCGTTACAATGAGTTACGTTTTTTTTGGCCGCACCACGGTCCCAATCTCACCCTGAGGTAATGGATGGCAACCACAAAAACACCGCCCAAGCCTGCCGCCCCGGCAGATCGATCCGAGAAATACGAAGGGCTCACGGCGCAGCGGTTGATCGATATCTATCGCCTGATGTATCTGTCGCGCAAGCTGGACGACCGAGAAATCCTGCTGAAGCGCCAGCAAAAGATCTTCTTCCAGATCTCGGGCGCAGGGCACGAGGCGCTGCTGGTGGCCGCGGGACTTGCCCTCCGCCCCAGCTACGACTGGTTCTACCCTTATTACCGCGATCGTGCGGTCTGCCTGACGCTGGGCGTGACTGCCTACGAGCAGTTGCTGGAGGCGGTCGGCGCCGCTGACGATCCCAGCTCCGGCGGCCGCCAGATGCCCTCGCACTGGGGGCACAAGAAGCTAAACATCGTTACCCAGTCTTCGCCAACGGGGACGCAGTTTCTCCAGGCCGTGGGCTGCGCCGAAGCAGGGCGCTACTTCAGCCGTCGTCCGGAAACCGCGGCCAAAGCCGACGGCGATTATCGCCAGTTCAAGGACGTCACCTTTCACGGCGATGAAGTGGTTTACGTCTCCTGCGGCGACGGAACCACCAGCGAGGGCGAGTTCTGGGAGGCCTTGAACTCCGCTTCGAACCTCAAGCTGCCGGTGCTGTTTGTCGTAGAAGACAACGAGTACGCCATCTCTGTTCCTGTTGAGGTGGGCACCGCTGGCGGCGATGTCAGCAAGCTGGTCAAGGGCTTTCCGAATTTTCATTTTGCCGAGGTTGACGGCACCGATCCGCTGGCCAGCTATGCGGCTTTCAAGACTGCCGTCGAGTACATTCGCGCCGGCAATGGTCCGGCCTTCGTTCACGGACACGTGATCCGCCCCTACTCGCATTCGCTTTCGGACGACGAGAAGCTCTATCGCCCGGAATCGGAGCGCCAGACGCACATCGAGCGCGACCCGATCACGCGCTTCCAGCTATTTCTCATTCGCGAAGGGATTCTCGACGAGAAGGGCATCGACGAATTGGAGAAGGATGTCGAAGGCGAGATCCAGGAGGCGAGCGATCGCGCGGTCGCAGCCGCGTTGCCCGAGCCGGGGTCCTACATCAATTTCGTGTACTCGCCCGATCTCGATCCTTCATCTTCGGTATTCCAGACGGAAGCCGTCCATCCCACTCCGTTAGATCAGGGTGCCGCGGCGGCCGAAAAAACCATGGCCGACCTGATCAACGCCTGCATGAGAGACGAAATGAAGCGCGATCCGCGCATTGTGATGTTCGGCGAGGACGTGGCCGACTGCAGCCGCGAGGAGTATCTGAAGGCCAAGCAGGTGAAGGGCAAGGGCGGCGTCTTCAAGCTGACGGCCGGGTTGCAATACGAGTTCGGTTCCGAGCGGGTGTTTAACTCGCCGCTGGCAGAGGCCAACATCGTCGGCCGGGCCGTGGGCATGGCCACGCGCGGACTAAAGCCGGTGGTCGAAATCCAGTTCTTCGATTACATCTGGCCGGCGATGCAGCAGCTTCGCAATGAGCTGCCGCTCATACGCTGGCGCTCCAATAATGCGTTTTCTTCTCCCGCCGTAGTCAGGGTCGCGATTGGCGGCTATCTCACCGGCGGATCGATTTATCACTCGCAGTGCGGCGAGAGCATCTTCACCCACACTCCTGGCATGAGGGTGGTTTTCCCCTCCAATGCGCTCGACGCCAACGGCCTGCTGCGCACTGCAATCCGCTGTGATGACCCGGTCATGTTCCTGGAGCACAAGCGCCTCTATCGTGAGACCTTCGGGCGCGCGCCTTATCCTGGGCCGGACTACATGATTCCGTTCGGCAAAGCGAAGATCGTGCGTCCCGGCCACGACCTCACGGTGGTGACCTACGGCGCAGTGGTGCCGCGAGCGCTGCAAGCGGCGCAGCGTATCGAGCGCGAGAACAGCGTGAGTGTCGAGTTGATCGACCTGCGCACGCTCAGCCCCTACGACTGGGAGGCTATTGCCACATCCGTTGCCAAGACCAGCCGCGTCATCGTGGCCCATGAAGACATGCTGAGCTGGGGCTACGGAGCGGAGATTGCCGCCCGCATCGCCGACGAGCTGTTCGACGAACTGGACGCGCCGGTGAAGCGCGTCGCAGCCAAGGACACGTTCGTTGCCTACCAGCCGATCCTGGAAGATGAGATTCTGCCGCAGGCCGAGGACCTGCACCGGGCCATGGTGGAGTTGTCGGCGTACTAGCGCGTCTCTCCAATTTCTCCGGGAAGCGGCCCGCAAAGAGGCCCGCGAAGAGGTGGCCTGCCGCGGAGATGAGATTGCCCGGGAGGACGCTCCCATCGGCGTTTCGGGCGCGTTCGGAGGCGCCAGGCCCGCATGGTTGTTGCCTTTTCGAGCGCCCCTGTGGAAAAAACCGCATAAAATCAGGCGAAAAGTGCTTTCCACCCACAGGACATTCGTATACGATACGCACAATCGGAGCAATATTACTGCTCAATCCAAGGAGGATTACGAATGGCAACAGGTATGACCAAGACCCAGCTCGTCCGCCACATGGCCGAGAAGAACGAGCTCAACAACAAGCAGGCGGCGGCGTTTCTGGATTCGCTGGCGGAAGTTGCGATCAAAGAGACCAAGAAGAACGGCGTATTCATCGTGCCCGGCCTGGGCCGTCTGGTGAAGTCCAACCGCAAGGCGCGCATGGGACGCAACCCCCAGACCGGCGAAGCGATCAAGATTCCTGCCAAGGTCGTAGTGAAGTTTCGCGTCGCCAAAGCTGCCAAAGACGCGATCGCACCCAAGAAGTAGTGGAGTGGGTCTTTTTTACGGGAGGCCGGCCCGCACGCCGGCCTTTTGCTTTGGGAGTGCTTCGTGCTTCGCGACTAGAATGCTGAGAACGCTGGGTGGGCGTGAATGAAACTGGAGTTCCTCGCCGACGGCCCTGACGGTTGTCCGCTGCTTCGCCTGTATGATTTCGATCTCGCCGATGCAATGCGGCTCAGAGAGGCGTTACGCGCTTTATCGGATGGCTCTCGCCAGAGCATTCCTCTACACGACGAGTGGTGGATCACCACGATACAGGATTGCCAACTCGATCTGCGCCAAGGCAAGCGTGATCTAGGAGTGGTCCAACGGTTGCCGATGCGCTTCGAATGCATTCTGACGCAAGCGGCGTGGCTTGAGGCGATGGAACTGACGCAACCGTTCTGCAAAA
>Ga0335073_10012364_pt1 | contig 11985 bp, 11 predicted proteins | sample Lox_Sample_22_FD_207093 | JGI IMG/M metagenome (GOLD analysis project Ga0335073, IMG submission 207093) | Soil microbial communities from Loxahatchee National Wildlife Refuge, Florida, United States - Lox_Sample_2.2 | ecosystem: Environmental > Terrestrial > Soil > Wetlands | place: USA... | reverse complement strand
CAGATTCCGGGTGCGAAGCTCACCAGAGGTGTGTGCACGGCGACGCCGCGAAGCCGCTCCTGCGCCGCCCGCAGCTCCGCTAGCGTGACCAGCAAAATCAGATCTCCAGAATGATGGGCATGATCATCGGCCGGCGAGCTGTATTTTTCTGGATATACCGTTTAAGGTCGAGCCGAATCTTCTCTTTCATGACTCCGTAGTCGGCCTTCTCTTCCGCCGAGGATCCATCCAGCGTGCGATTCACGATTTCTTTCGCCTGTTCGCTGAGAGCGATTTCACCGGCCACGAAACCGCGCGTCACCACTTCCGGCGCGCTCTCGACTTTACCGGTGTGTTTGTTGATGGTGATGATCGCCAATACCAGCCCGTCTTCACTCAGGTGTCTGCGGTCGCGAATCACCAGGTCTTCCACCACGTCCGTGGTGGAACCCGCGTCGATACAAACCCGCCCTGTTGTAACTTTCTCTGTCTTCGATGCACTGACGGCATCCAGTTCCAGAACGTCGCCATCTTCGAGCAGCAGCGCCTGTTCGACCACGCCGGTGTTCTTGGCCAGCTGCATATGTTTTTGCAGATGACGGTAGTCTCCGTGAACCGGGATGAAAAATTTCGGCCGCAACAGATTGATCAGCAAGCGCATTTCTTCCTGGCTGCCATGACCGCTTACGTGAATCAAGCCGTTTTCCCCATCGTCATAGATCACATTCGCCTCACGGCGGCACAGATGATCGATGACCCGATAGATGCTTTTCTCGTTGCCGGGAATAACCCGGGAACTCAGCACCACCGTGTCGCCGCGTTCCACGCGCGCATGTTTGTGGTTATCGACAGCTGCGCGGGAAAGCGCCGACATTGGCTCTCCCTGAGTACCGCTGATCAGGATCATCAGCTCGGAAGACTGATAGTCGCGGATCTGACCGGGATGAATCAGCAGTCCTGGCGGCACGTTAAGATACCCGAGATCCTGTGCGATTTCGGTGGACTCCAGCATCGACCTTCCCACGACGGCCACCTTACGGTGATGTATCTGCGCCAGTTCCAGAGCAATGCGAATACGGTAAATGGAGGAAGAAAAGCAGGTGAAGAATAGCTTCTGCCTGGTCCGCGAGAAAATCTCGTCCAGACGCGGCCTGACTGCCCACTCGCTGGGCGTGTACCCCGCGCGGTCGACGTTCGTCGAGTCCTGCAGCAACGCAAGAACGCCGCGCTTGCCATACTCTGCAAACGTGTGAAGGTCGAAGGCCTTGCCGTCCGGCGGCGAGAGGTCGATCTTGAAATCTCCGGTGTGCACCAGAACGCCTACAGGAGTCTCGATCGCCAGGGCTACACAATCCACCAGGCTGTGTGTCACCCGGATAGGCTCAATGGTGAACGCACCCAGGTGAAACTTCTGCCGTGGCGTAATCTCAATCAGCTCCGCGGTTTCGAGCAACTTGTGTTCTTCGAGCTTGCCTTCGACATACGCCAGAGTGAACTCAGTTGCGTAAATTGGGACTTTGAGTTCGCTCAGGATCCAGGGCAATCCACCAATATGATCTTCGTGGCCATGGGTCAGCACGATCGCGCGGACATGCTGGCGGTTCTCGGTGAGATAGGAAATGTCAGGGACGACAATGTCGACACCTAAGAGTTCGGTCTCAGGAAACATGAGACCGGCGTCAATGACGATAATGTCATCCGCCCAGCGGAGCGCCAGGCAGTTCATTCCGAATTCGCCCAGGCCGCCCAGGGGGATGATCTGTAACTTACCGGAAGGCATGAATTTTTTATGCTACCACGCAACAGTCAGCGCAACAGGTCTTCAAGCGTCGCGCTTAAATCCGTTTTGTCATCGCGATATTTCACGATGACGGGTGTGTACAGACTCAAGCCTGACAGGTTACCAGTGCCCCGCTTGAGCTCTCTCGATCCGGGCACGACCACAGCTCCCTCGGGAATGATGAGAGGTTCCTCTGCCGATGCCCGCAGCACTTCCCCGCGTACGATGTCGTAGACCGGCGTTCCCCGGGTAAGGATCGTACCCGCAGCCAGCACTGCCCGCTGCCGAACTACAGTACCCTCATAGACTCCGGTATTTCCGCCAATCAGAACCTCGTCTTCAATGATGACAGGAGTGGCATTCACCGGCTCCAGCACCCCGCCAATCTGGGCCCCGGCGCTCAGATGTACCCGCTTGCCGATTTGAGCACAACTGCCGACCAGTGCGTGAGAGTCGACCATGGTGCCTTCATCCACGTAGGCGCCTGCATTTACGTACATGGGAGGCATACATACAACTCCACGAGCCAGGAAAGCACCCTCTCTTATTGAGGATCCGCCCGGCACCACACGCACCCCATGGTCGACGCTGAATTTCCTCGAAGGATATGTGCTCTTGTCCACAAAGGAGAACTCGTCACATCCCATGTGCACCAGCGTCCCCAAGCGAAACCCGAGCAGAATGCCCTGCTTGACCCAGGGATTGACTTTCCATCCCAGCGGGGTTTTCGGGCACGGCTCTGCAGCCCGCACGCGGCCGGTGTTGAGCGCTTCTCTTAACTCGAGGAAAGCGTTCATAGCGGCCTGGTCGCCAATGGCCTCGGCTCCGGCGGCAAAATATCGTTCGATCTCGGCTTGAAGCTCCCTCGATTTAGCCGCCATCATGATCCTTCAGCTTTCCCGTTTTCGCTAACAGCGAGAGTCGGATGGTCTATTTACTGCAGCAGTCCTAATTCTTCAGCTACCGTCTTGAGTTTTTGCCGGGTCGCCGCAGACACCGGCACCATGGGCAAGCGATAGTTTTCCTTGAGACGACCCATCATCGCCATGATGCACTTTACTGGCCCAGGGCTCGACTCCCAGAAGTTGGCCGCGATCAATCGGGAGTATCGCCGGTTGAGCGCGCGAGCCGTAGCCCAATCACCCTCCCGCGCGGCTCGAACCATGCGCGCCATCTCTCCAGGAACTTCATTGGATGCCACAGACACCAACCCGGCGCCACCCAACGCGATCACAGGCAGAGCCATCAGGTCATCCCCCGCCAGCACGGCGAAACCAGGGGGCGCCGAATAAATCAGATCGGTGATCTGCTGCAGGTTGCCGCTGGACTCCTTGACTCCCTGAATATTGGGTGCATCTTCAGCGAGCCGGACGATCGTTCCCGGCTCCAGGTTGGTCCCCGTGCGGCCAGGAATGTTGTAAAGCACCACGGGGCACGGAACCGCCTCTGCGATGGATCGGAAGTGACGGTACTGACCCTCCTGCCCCGGTTTGTTATAGAACGGATTGGCAGTGAGCAGTCCGCTTACGCCCGGAACCGACGCTGCCTCACCCGCGCGCGCCACCGCTTCCAGCGTGGAGTTGTGAGTACACCCAGCGAGGACGGGAACTCGCCCTGCCGCCGTCTGCGTAACAACGCCGATGACTCGCAGCCATTCTTCATGGCTCAACGTTGGCGTTTCGGCTGTCGTTCCGCAAGCTACCAGGAAGTCGATGCCACTTTCGATCTGCCACTCCACCAGCATGCAGAGGGCTTGCTCATCGAGGCTGCCATCGTCGCGAAAGGGAGTTACCAGGGCTGTGCCACAACCGCCGATGGTCATAACAAATGGAGTCTACTAGAACTAGCCTTATGTATGGGTCGGCACGCCGATGAATGAAACCAGTTCTATCGCAGCTGAGGATAAATCTCCCTGAAGTCAAAGCACCCGGTCTTGCCGCACAGCCATTCAGCCGCCCGAACAGCCCCCTCGGCGAAACTGCGCCGCGAAAGCGCCTCGTGCTGGATTTGGATGACATCATCTCCAGACTTGGCGATGATGGCATGAGTTCCGACGTGGTCCCCCTCGCGTCGGGAGACAATTTCCACCTTTAGCGAGGGATCCCCCTCCAGTAATGCCTGCTTCAGAGCCAATGCGGTTCCGGAAGGCTGGTCCTTCTTCTCCCGATGATGGACTTCCGTGATGCTGATCTCAAATCCAGGCGCAATTGACCCTAGCTGGCGGGCGAGACGATACATCACCTGAACGCCAACCGAGAAATTCGCCCCGTACACCAGGGCGCCATTCCTGCGTTCGCAAATGGTTCGAACTTCGTCGAGCTTGTCGTACCATCCTGTCGTGCCCACCACTACCCGGGCCCCATTCGCCAAACAAGCGCGCACATTGGGAAGCACAGCCTGCGGCGTGGTGAAGTCAAACACCACGTCAAATCCTGCCAGCATCGGGGCGGTCAGGGCCGATGCGTTGGCATTTTCTTCCTCTCCGATAACCTGGACGCTGTGTCCACGCTGGACGGCGACCTCAGCAACGATCCGCCCTGTTTTGCCTCGTCCCAGCACTAAGAAGATCATGGTTTATTGATGCACGCTTTCTGCTGTTTTTCTCGCCGTGACGTCGAAGATCTCGGGATCGGGATCGACGAAGAAGGCGGCATGCAAGGATCGTACCGCCTCGTCTACATCATCCTCGTCAATCATGAAGCTCATGTTGATTTCCGAAGCGCCCTGGGAGATCATGCGCACGTTGATGTGCCGGATGGCGTGGAAAACCTGGGCCGCAATGCCGTTCTGCCCACGGATATTTCCCCCCACCATACAGATCAGCGCCTTGCGTCCCTCATAGGTCACGTCGGCCAGCTTGCTCAGATCGGCTGTCAACTCCGGCAGCTGCTCGGTAGAATCCACGGTAAGCGAAACGCTGACCTCCGAGGTGGACACCATATCCACCACGCATTTGTGCTTATCGAAAACGTCAAAAACAGCCCGCAGGTAGCCATGCGACATCAGCATGCGGCTGGCAACCAGATCGATGATGGTCAAGCGACGTTTGGCGGCGATGGATTTGAAAGGACTGCGGCAGTCGGTCGCCAGGGCGGTGATGCGGGTGCCCTCATTCTCTGCATTGCGTGAGTTCAGCACCAGCACAGGGATATTTTTCTGTACGGCAGGCAGGATGGTAGCCGGATGCAGAACCTTGGCGCCGAAGTAGGCCAACTCCGCGGCCTCTTCGAAGCTGATGGTTTTCACCCGCAAGGCGTCCGGGCAGACCCTTGGATCCGCGGTCATGATCCCGTTGACGTCGGTCCAGATCTCGATGGCTTCGCTATCCAATCCACCACCAATCAGTGCCGCGGTGTAGTCCGATCCGCCTCGCCCCAGCGTTGTCGTAACCCCATCTACCGTGGAACCGATGAAGCCGCCCAGGACCGGAACCTGGCCCGCATCAATCAGAGGCCGCAGGTGCTCGACGCACCGGCCCTCGATCAGTGTGGAATTAGGGGTTGCTTTGCCATGCTGTCCGTCGGTCACAATGCAGGTGCGCGCATCCACGTGGACGGCGTTGATTCCCTGCTCGCGAAATGCCTCGGCAATCAATCGGCTGGAAAGCCTTTCGCCGAAGCTGACCACCATGTCATTCGTCCGCAGGGTCAGTTCGCCAACCGCGGAAAGCCCGCGCAGAATCTCGTCGATGGAGTCGAATTCCTGCTGGATCCAGTTCTGGATCTCGCTCTTGCGAGCTGCAGGAAGCAGTTGGCTGGAAGTGTCGCAGTGACGGTTGCGGAGGCGAGCGCTGATCGCCAATGCGCCATTGCGATCCCCTCGCCCTGCCGCATTGGCTGCCGCCAACAATTGGTCGGTAACCTTGGCCATCGCGCTAACCACGACCACCGGGCGCTGCCCCCGCGCCAGCCGGCCGGCAACGATTTTTGCTGTGCGTTGGATGGCAGCAGCATCTTCCACCGAGGTGCCGCCAAACTTCATGACAACGGGCTTCATACGGAAACGGCCAGGTGATCGCGAACCCCGGCCAGCTTGCCCTGCGCAGCGAGAAATTCACCGTTCAATACCGCAGCACCTGCTCCGCCACGAATCGTATTGTGGGAGAGAACGGTGAACTTCCAGTCCAGCAAGGAACATGGACGCAGGCGCCCAACCGCAGCTGCCATGCCGTTGCCCCGCATGCGGTCGAGCCTGGGCTGAGGCCGGTCATCCGCAGCAATCCACTCCACCGGCTGTTTCGGCGCAATTGGCAGGGTGATTCCGGCAAGAGGCGCAAACTCTTTCCAGGCAGCGAGAATCTCGTCCCGTGTTGCCCGCGTTCCGAGCTCAATGCTAACGCTCTCCGTATGTCCGTCTTCGACCGCAACCCGGTTGCAATGCGCGCTCACCCGGGCAGCCAGAGGCTCTACCTGCCCCCCGCTCAGCTTGCCCAGAAGCTTCTGCGTTTCAGACTCGAGCTTTTCTTCTTCCCCGCGAATGTACGGCACCACGTTGCCGAGAATGTCGAGCGAAGCCACACCAGGGTATCCAGCGCCGCTCACGGCCTGCATGGTGCTCACGAAGACACTCTTCAATCCGAAGCGGTCCGCCAGCGGCTTGAGCGCCAGAACCAACCCAATGGCGCTGCAGTTGGGATTGGTGACGATATATCCCCCCGATTGCTTGCGCCAGCTCTGCGTCTCGAGCAAGCCCAGGTGGTCCGCATTCACTTCGGGAATTACCAGCGGAACATCGCTCTGCATGCGGAAGGCGCTGGAATTGGAAATCACGGCGCAGCCCGCTGCGGCAAATTTGGGCTCCAACTCACGCGCAATATCCGTATCGAGAGCAGCGAAGATCACACCCGGTGCACCTTCGGGAGTTGCCGGGGAAACCATCATCCCGGCGATCCGCGCCGGCAGCGGCGTTTCCAGTTTCCAGCGCGTTGCTTCGCCATAGGTCTTACCGCTCGATTTGTCGCTCGCCGCAAGCCAGGCTATCTCAAACCACGGATGCCCTTCGAGCAACTGGATAAAGCGCTGGCCGATCACCCCGGTGGCGCCAAGAATGCCAATCTTGTGTTTTGTCTGCATTGTTTTGGAAATATTCTGGTTAAATTTTAGACTATCCGATCCGGCTCGAACCGCGAGCGCACCTTAGCGGTCAATCCGCCGCACGACGCTGCCTGACTTTAGATTACAGCGCTGCCAGAACGGCTTCGGTAAAGGCCTTGGTTCCCGCGGCTCCACCTACGTCGCGGGTGAGCGTCTTCTTCTCCACGTAGACCTTTTCCAATGCCGCTTGAATCCGATCGGCAGTGCCCTCTTCGTCCAGATAACGCAGCATCAGGATGGAGGACTGGAGAAGTGCCGTCGGATTTGCCATATCCTTGCCTGCGATGTCAGGAGCCGAGCCATGGACGGCTTCAAAGATGGCGCACCCAGTGCCCAGGTTCGCACCCGGCACCAATCCCAGGCCGCCGACAAAGGCGGCGCACAAATCGCTGACAATATCGCCGTACAGATTTTCGGTGAGCAGCACGTCGTACTGGTACGGATTCATTACCAGCTGCATGCACGTGTTATCGACGATGTGCTCCCCATATGTGATCTCGGGATAACCCTTCGCCACCTCACGGGCACAGCGAAGAAACAGTCCGTCGGACATCTTCATGATGTTCGCTTTGTGAATGGCATGAATTTTGTGCCGCTTGAACTTGCGCGCGTACTCAAAAGCAAACTTCGCAATGCGCGTCGAGGCTTTCTCGGTAACAACCTTCAGTGATTCGACAACACCCGGCACGACCTCGTGCTCCAGCCCGACGTACTCCCCTTCCGTGTTCTCGCGCACGATGATCAAATCGACGCCGGGGTAACGTGTATCCATACCGGGCAGGTTCTTGATCGGCCGGAAGTTGGCAAACAGCTCGTACTTCTTGCGCAGATGAACATTGATCGACGAAAAGCCGCCCGCGATGGGCGTGGCTACCGGGCCCTTGAGCGCAAGGCGGTTGCGATCGATTGACTCGTAAACAGCCTGCGGAATGTACTCGCCATGTTTCTCATACGCCGTGGCGCCAACCAGAAATGGTTCCCACACAAGCTTTGCGCCGCTTCCGGCGATGGCTGCTTCCAGGATGCGTACGACAGCTTCGGTCACCTCCGGTCCGATGCCGTCTCCGGCGAGGAGTGTAATCGTATGTGTTCTTTCCTGCGATCCTGCGGCTGTCATGCATTCCTCTCGGCGCTTATCGTTTGCCGGTTTTGGTTGCTTCTCTGGAGTTGAGCAGATGCTCCAGCTCTTCCTTGAATTCGCGCACATCTTTGAAGTCCCGGTAGACACTGGCGAAGCGAATATAGGCAACTTTGTCGATGGAGCGGAGTTGATTCATGATCAGCTCGCCAATCTGAGTGGTGGTCCGCTCACGTTCCGGCGAATCGACCAGAAAGGCTTCCGTTTCGTCAACGATTGCCTCCAGCTTGGCAGCCGAGACCGGACGCTTTTCGCAGGCCCGAAGCAAGCCGCTCAGAACCTTTTGCCGCTCGAACTTCTCCCGGCGCCCATCCTTCTTGATCACCATGTAGGGGATTTCGTCGATGCGCTCGTAAGTGGTAAACCGCTTGTTACAGCGTTCGCACTCGCGGCGGCGGCGAATTGCGTCCGCTTCTTTGCTTTCGCGCGAATCGACCACTCGATCCTGCGCAAATCCGCAATAGGGGCATTTCATCAGTAATTAAATTCTAGCAGTGGAAGTGAGAGGGTGATCCTTGACTTCGCCACAGACCAGTCCCGCAGAGCCCGCACTGAGCACAATCCAGCTACGCTCTGCCGACGGCCGCAGGCTCTTCTTCGTGCCCGAGCTTCTCCGACTGCTCGGTTATCTTCTTGAGCGAGACATGCTCGACCCGCGCCCAGACCAATCCCAGGGGAATGACGGACATAAAAGTGACGATCAGCAACATGGCCCCGCAGGCCAACGCGGGCTCGAACTGCACCCGGAAGATGCTTTGCATTACCCCGGCAGTTATGCCGATCTGCGTAAACCATCCCACCACGGGCAACGTGATCATCGAGCCCGCCATGCTCGCGGCCATCAGCACCAGACACCGAGCCAGCGTCATCGCCGACAACTCGGGCGACAAGACAAACGCGTTACAGGTTTGCAGGTAGGCGGTGGTCACGAAGGCCCACATGAGCAGCGAAATGCCCATGGCCAGAAAAAACTCTCCCCACGTTGCTATCGAATCGAGACCGTCCCGGAAAGCCAGGATCTTATTCGAGACAGCATGGCCGAACGAGGGTGATAGCGCACCCAGGCTCCTTTCCGCCACACCCGCAATTGCTTTTCCTGACACCCGGACGCTAATGGCGAAGACGGCCAGCGCGACTGTCAGTACCAGCGCGCCGATGGCACCGTGCTGCAACGCCTCGTGATGCGGCAACGTGGCCCGATCGGGAGCCAGTAGCAGGGCTCCGGAGAAGATCAGCGCCGTGGCCGCCAAATCGAACATACGCTCTACCGTGTACACCGCAATCTGAGAACTCAGGGTGAGCGCGGTCCGGCGCGCCACCAGATAGGGACGCAGCAGATCGGCCGGACGCCCGAAGAGCGCCACACCCGTAAAGCCAATGACCTGCGAGCCGACCAGCGAAAACGAAGGGACCTTTTTCTGCGGCTTGATGAGCACTGCCCAACGGGCAGAGCGCAGCCAATAGCAGAAGATGATCAGGGCCACACCCAATGCAATGCGGCGCCAATCCACATGCTGCAATTGGTCGAGGAAAACACGCCACTGGAAGTGAACCCGTGTGTGTACCAGCCACGCCAGAGCGCCGAGCAGAGCCGCTCCTGCCAGGTACAAGATCCAGGAATGCTTCTTCAACTGTGACTCCTAATCGTGCTTTTGGCTGGCATGCGTGGAAGAGAGGGCTGCGGTCCCGCCTGATTGTAAGGAAGGATGCAACTTCTCCCATTGTTTTCTGCGGTTGAACTCAGTGATCACGCGAGCGACGTAGACTCGCGTTTCGCGATAAGGTGGAATGCCGTGGTACTTATCAACCGCCGCCGGCCCTGCATTATAGGCGGCAAGCGCGAGTGCCAGCTGATCGTGGTATTTCACCAGCAAAGCATCCAGGTAAGCGGTGCCGCCATTAATGTTCTGGTCGGCCCGGAAGCTGTCGGTCACTCCTAGCTGAGCAGCGGTCCCTGGCATCAGTTGCATCAGCCCCTGGGCTCCGGCCCGGCTGACCGCATGAATGTTGCCTCCGCTTTCTGCCCGGACGACACTGGCAAGCAGATCTACATCCAGATTGTGTTCGGCTCCTGCCCGAGCAATCAACTGATGCACATCCGCATGGGTAAGTTTGGGCTCCGCAGTCAACTTAGGCGACGGAGGAGGATCGGGAACCTCCTCCACCGACGCGATCTCTGCCGCGTCCACTTCCACAAAATTGCTGCTTCCCTGGCTGGTATAGAGCCGGACACGATCACCATCGGGCTCGCGGTGATCGCAAACCATGTTGAAGCCATTAGTCAACGTGACACTTTCCGCCGCGTGCAATACCGGCCCAATCCCCCAAAAAACAAGGATCCCCAGGCAGCCGAAAGTGGACATTTTGCTCACTGGGCAAACTGTACCATGGGTTTCCCGGCATTTGCCTCGGCGCCATTACCTTCGACTTCGTCCGTTACCGAGCTCAGCACCTTTTCGATCGCCAGAGCCACGCCGTCCTCGTCGTTGGAGGCGGTAATCTCCCATCTCCGTTGCCGTGCCAGGGAGAGAATCTCCGGGCTGGCATTCCCCATCACCACGCTGCGTCCGGCGTAGGTCAGCATTTCCAGATCGTTGAGGTTATCGCCGATGGCCATGATCTGATCCGGCATGAGCCCGCGGATGCGCGCCAGGCTATCCAGCGCCGCTCCCTTGGAGCATCCAGGTGGCAGGAGGTCGAGAATACTCAAGTTCCGGGCGGCGTACTCGGTTCGATGCATGGCGACGCGGCCAGCCACATCGCTCCCCAACAGCTGCTTTTCTGCCTCCGCCATTTCCTCCAGAGTGCCGCAGACCATCCCCTGAATGGGCTCCTCACCCGTATCGAACGCTCGCTCAATAGGCTCGATCTCCATCAGATAGGGCCGATTGGCTTCCACCCAGCGGTCGATTCGCGAATGGAGCTGCCGAAAGCTCTCAACCACCAGGCAGCCAGGTCCCTCCCTATCGAAGGTAAAGACCATACTGCCGTAACCGCGCAAAAAAGCGCAGAGCTCGCGTGCGGTTTCTACCGGCAAAAAGCGGCGGTCCAATAGATCTCCGTCAAACGTTCTGACGACCGCGCCGTTCGAGGAAATCATGACCGAGTTTTCGCGAATGCCGGCCTGCTGGATCAAGGGCATTGCATACGCCTGCCGGCGGCCGGTAGCGATCACGATCTCGATACCGGCAGCCTCCGCCGCCTGAAGCGCGGCGCAATTGCGAGGGCTGATTTTGGGGCCCGTCGACTGGGTCAGAGTGCCGTCGATATCGATTGCAATTAGCTGGATGCTCACCCCTCTATTTTAACCGGTGCCCCTCCCCGGTTCGGTCCCCGCATCCAGAAGAGAAGCCTTGCAATATCATGGGTTTATGCCCTCAATTGCCTTCCTGGAATGTTCCCGCTGCTCCACCCGGATTTCTGCGGCCGGTCCGCAAACCGTTTGCCCTCAATGCGCTGGCATTTTGTTTGTCCGATATGACATGGCTGCACTCCGGTCGTCGGCTAAACGCGAGGAAATCGCCCGGAGAGCCGCGGCCGCCAATACCTCCCTGGGTATGTGGCGTTACGCCAGTGTGCTGCCTGACGTGGAACCGGTCACGCTTGGCGAGGGCTTCACCCCCATGCTTCGCAGCCAACGGTACCCCAACCTGTATTTAAAGGAGGAAGCGGCCAACCCCACCGGCACCTTCAAGGCCCGGGGATTGTCCCTGGCGGTCTCCATGGCGCGCCACTATGGCCTGAAAAAACTTGCCGTGCCCTCCGCAGGCAACGCCGCCGGAGCTCTGGCCGCCTACGCAGCCGCCGCGGGAATAGAGTCGCACATCTTCATGCCCCGCGATGTTCCGGTGGCCAATTATCTTGAATCCGTCGTTTACGGAAGTAACGTGACCCTGGTGGACGGTCTGATTTCCGACTGCGCTCGCATCGTGGCCGAACGCAAAGACGCTGAGGGCTGGTTTGACATCTCCAGCCTGAAGGAGTCCTTCCGGGTG
>Ga0335073_10012362_pt1 | contig 11986 bp, 9 predicted proteins | sample Lox_Sample_22_FD_207093 | JGI IMG/M metagenome (GOLD analysis project Ga0335073, IMG submission 207093) | Soil microbial communities from Loxahatchee National Wildlife Refuge, Florida, United States - Lox_Sample_2.2 | ecosystem: Environmental > Terrestrial > Soil > Wetlands | place: USA: Florida... | reverse complement strand
CTTGTGCCCGACAGGGTCTTCTCCTGGGAAGCCTTCGCGCGCAGCTCGCTCGGAGATCAGCGCAACGTCCGGATTAGCCCGATCACCGGCTGTGAAGTTACGGCCAGCGATGAGGGAGCTATGCATGGTGGGCAGATACTCCGGATCGATCCAACGCACATTGATCAGGGGTTCCTTTCCAGGGGGAACCGGATGATCCGGACGGGTGATGTTATCCACCCACGTTTCACCGGTCAGGGGAGCGACACTGGTGATGCTCGCCGATTGCACTCCGGGCAATTGCCGAAGAGATGCAAGCGTCCGATCGACAAAGGCCAGTTTCGCTGTCCTGAAATTGGGCTTGTCATCGCTATATTGCGTGGAAAAAAGATCAATCTGGGCCAGTGTTACGTGAGTGGTATCAAAGCCCCGGTTTTCGTTCATCAGATGCGCAAAGCTGCGCAGCGCGAGCGATGTGACGATGAGCAGAACCACGGTGCAGGCAACCTGCGTGGCAACCATGATGCTGCGCGTGCGGCTGCCTTCCTGGGTATTCACGGTGCGAGCCGAACTGCTCTGTAGAGCTGCCTGCGGAGGAACTCGAAGAGAGCGCAAGGCAGGTAGAATTCCAAATGCGACTGCGGCGAGAATCGAGATGCCGGTGGCGAACAGAAGCACTGGCGCATTGACATGCACCTCATCGAGACGTGGGACATTGGCCGGTACCTGGGAAAGAAGGATGCGTACGCCGGCGAATGCCAGCGCCGCCCCGGCTGTTCCTCCGGTCAGCGCGAGCAGGAAGCTTTCCACGAGACGCGAGACGACCAATTGGCTTTTACTCGCCCCCAGTGCCGAACGCACGGCGGTTTCACGCTCTGCATTGACCGCACGCGCAAGTTGCAAGTTGGCGAGATTTACGCAGGCGATCAGCAGCACTGCACCAACGGCTGCAAACATAAGCCAAAGCGCGCCGCTAATGCCAGACGCCACATCTTTTGACAGGGGAGTCAGAGCGATTCCGAAACGAAGGGGAAGATGCGCAGAGACGGTGTATGCATTTTGCAGAGATTCCAGTTCAGCACTTGCCTGGGAGAGTGTGACGTCGGGCTTCAGGCGGGCGATTGCCTTGTAATCGAAGTTGCCCATGTCGGTTTTCAGATCGTAGTCAGTCGCTATCAGGGGTTGGAATAACATCACGCTGTGCGAAGGGTCCTGGAAACTGATCGTCGGTGAATAGGCGATCTGAGGAAAGCTCATTTGTGCAGGCATTACGCCAATTACCGTGCTGGGGTCACCACCAAGCCGCACCGTCCGTCCTACGGCATTTGGATCGCCTCCCAAAAGAGATTGCCAGCCTTGATAGCTCAAAATCACAACGGGACTGGCTCCCGGTCTTGCATCGCCCTCTACGAAATTACGGCCGAGAATGGGCTGAACGCCGAGCAAGGAGAAGAGATTCGGCGAAGAAAACACTCTTCCCACAATGCGTGGATGGTCGCCATTCGGAGAGACGCTCGCGCCGTTCTGGGCAAAGATAGCAATATCTTCAAGCGTCTTTGCCGTTTTCTTCAATCGCTCAACGTGCCGATAGTTATCCGGAAGCGCAGTTCGGCCGGAGTGGTCTTCTTCGGATTCGCGCAGCACGACGAGGCGGTTCGGATCGCGAAAGGCAAAGGGCTTCAGCAGGACGGCGTTGACGACGCTGAAGACCGATGTAACGGCTCCGATTCCCAGGGCCAGGGTGAGAATTGCAGTGAGCGCAAATCCAGGTGCTTTGCGCAGTCCCCGTATGGCGATGCGGATATCGCGGGAGATCTCTTCGAGCCACGGCAACCCGCGCTGGGAGCGGTAGGACTCACGGGTCTGCGACACACCGCCGAATGCACGCAAGGCATTGAAACGCGCCTGCTCCGGCGACATCCCAGACTTCACATTCTCAGCGATGGCGAGATCAATATGTGCGCACAATTCTTCGTCGAGATCAGCGTCGAGCTTCTTCCCGCGAAACAGCGTCGCGCAGCGATTGAGAAGAGTGCGAATCCAGTCCATATGCAGCTCCTAGTTCGAGGACGCCAGGAATCGCGCCATGGTCGAGGCTACGCGTTCCCAGTTTTCGGTTTCTTCGGCAATCTTTTTGCGACCGATCCGGCTGAGGGAATAGAACTTGGCGCGGCGATTGGTCTCGGATGTGCCCCATTCCGACTTGATCCACCCACGCTGCTCGAGGCGTAACAATGCCGGGTAGATTGTGCCCTGGTTCAGCACAATCGAGTCGCCGCTGACTTGCTCGATGCGGCGGGCGATGCCGTAACCATGCAGCGGTCCCAAGGCTTCGAGGGTTTTCAGGACCATCAGGTCAAGTGTGCCTTGCAGAACATCGGATTTGTTGTCGCCCATTCGCGCTCCTGTTGAAATTCAACATATACGCTTACCATAGTCAGAATGTCAACAGGGAGGTGACAAATATCACGACTTTTCGCCGCGATCTTCACGACGACGACAAGGGAATCCATGACGTAGAATTCTCGTATGACCGATCGCATGGCTCTTTTCCTAGCCCAGGCAGATCCCGAAGTTGCCGCCGCCATTGACCACGAAACCATTCGCCAGCATGAAGGGCTGGAGATGATTGCCAGCGAGAACTTCGTCTCTGAAGCGGTGCTGGAAGCCGCAGGTTCGGTATTTACGAACAAATACGCGGAGGGCTATCCGGGACGCCGCTATTATGGCGGCTGCGAATTTACGGATGTCGTCGAGAACCTGGCACGCGATCGGGCGAAGCAGATCTTCTCCGCAGAATTTGCCAACGTGCAACCGCACTCCGGCTCGCAGGCTAATTCTTCCGCATATATGGCGGTCCTGCAGCCCGGCGATACCATTCTTGGTCTCGACCTGGCCCATGGCGGTCACCTTACCCACGGTCATAAGTTGAGCTTCAGCGGGAAGCTGTATCGCACTACTTTTTATACGGTTCGCCGCGATACCGAGGTGATCGACTACGACGAACTCGAGTCGATCGCGACGCGCGAGAAGCCCAAAGCCATTATCGGCGGGGCCAGTGCTTATGCGCGCTTGTGGGACTTTGCCCGCATGCGGCAGATCGCCGACAAGGTGGGAGCAGTCTATATCTTCGATATGGCGCACATTGCCGGCCTGGTTGCGGGCGGGTCGCATCCATCGCCTGTGCCGCATGCGCACATCACCACGACGACGACGCACAAGACACTCCGCGGGCCGCGCGCCGGCATGATTCTTTGCGGCAAGAACTACCAGGTTGGTGAAAAACCGGACCAGACCATTGGGAAGGCGGTCGATATGGCCGTCTTTCCGGGACAGCAAGGCGGGCCGCTGGTGCACATCATCGCCGCGAAAGCGGTCGCCTTTGGTGAAGTGCTGCAACCCGATTTCAGGACCTACGCAGCTCAGATTGTCTCGAATGCCAAGGCGCTGGCTGCCGGTTTGCAGGAGGCCGGCTATCGGCTTGTCTCGGGCGGCACTGACAATCACCTGATGCTGGTCGACGTGTTCGAAAAAGGCATTCTTGGCTCAGAAGCGGAGTGGGCTCTCGGCAAGGCTGGAATCACCGTAAATAAGAATGCGATTCCGTACGACACGAATCCGCCGCTGAAGCCGTCGGGCGTTCGCATCGGCACGCCTGCGCTCACCACGCGCGGCATGAAAGAAAGTGAAATGCGGATCATTGCGACCTGGATCGCCAAGGCACTCGAGAAACACAATGACGATGCGGCGCTCGAGCGCATTCGCGGGGAGGTCGCAGAGCTGGCGAATAAGTTCCCGCTTTATGCATGGCGCCGTACTCCGGCGGCTGTAGTGGCATAGGCTGAATTGGATTGGGCCGACGCGATCCGCCAGGCGCCAAACCTTCAAAGAATTTAGAGGGCGACATGCAGTCGCCCTTTTTTCATTGCAAAGTCGAAGCTGGTTTGGTCGAATGGTCTCGCTTGATCCTCGCCGTCTAAGATGTGTTGACAACTCCCGGGAACGGTTGGGGTTTGTACAAGTGAGATGCGAGAAGGAACTGGAGCGGCAGGCACATTGAAGCGGCTTCAGCAGGTCAGAAAGACGGAGGCTACCATGCGTGCAGCAAAGCTTGTTTTGAGCGCATTGATCGCCGTGAGTTTACCGGCATTGGCACAACAGAGGCCCGAGCCTCGCGGAAATCCGATTCCGCCGACACGCGGGCCGGCTCCTACCCGCGCACCGAAAGCCAATCCGGTGCAACATACCCCGAGTGCGAATCAACCGGCACAGCAACGGAATTTTCAAGATAAGCCCGGTCACCCCAACGTTCCGCACGTTGACAAGGGCAATAAATGGGTAGGTCACGATACCGGCCCCAATGACCCGGCATATCATCTCGACAATCCGTGGGAGCACGGTCACTTCACGGGAGGCTTTGGTCCCTCGCATCGTTGGCACCTGGCGGGCGGCGGACCCAGCCGCTTCTGGTTCAATGGCTGGTACTGGAGCGTTGCACCTGCCGACTTTGCTTTCTGCGCTGGCTGGGATTGGGACAGCGACGACATCATTATTTATGAAGATCCCGATCACATCGGCTGGTATCTCGCTTACAACGTGCGGCTCGGAACTTATCTTCACGTAATGTATCTTGGACCGCAATGATCCTCACAATAAGTTGAAACCAGGCGCGGGACAGGCAGATAACCTGTCCCGTTCTTTTTGCGAACGGCTTCAGCTCTCTTCGGTCATTTCAATTTGCGGGAACCTATCAGCTGTCAAAGTCAGAGGAGGGTGTTTCTTTTCCGGACATGCGGCAAACCCGATAGGTTAGCAGAATTACATGCATGGAAGTTCTAAGTTGAGAGTGCATCCGTCCATCGCGTGAGTTATGCTCTCTCTATGTCGATCGAAACGATCCTTCAGGAAATAGATGCGGAGATTGCCAGACTAACCCAGGTACGCACTCTGCTAGCCGGTTCTCGCACCATCAACTCATCGGGATCTCGAAGCAAAACCAAATCCGCAGGCAAGACGAGGAGAAAGCGGGTACTGAGCGCTGACGCGCGCAAGCGGATTGCGGATGCGCAGCGTAAGCGCTGGGCAGCGCAGAAAGCCAAATCGAAGAAAGACTGATCGCGCCGGGTCCGCGACACAGCATAAGTGGAAAGTATGCCCTCTGGTTTACCAGGTCTCAACAGCTAAGACATTGGGCGGGCCGGAGTGGCCCTCGATCACCTGGGTTTCAATCACGGCTTCCATATTCAACTTTTCCCAGTTGGCGGGAACCTTGGCCAACAGCGAGTTGAGATAGACCGGGTTGTAGAGGATTTCTCCCGCCGCTTCGGTGCCCTCTTCCGAGATGCCGGCCGCGATGATCACCGGCTGGCCGGTGGTGTTGTCGTGTATGCGGGCAACGATGGCGTAGTCACGCGAAAGCTTCTGGTAGGGCAGGTCCCACGCGGTCGCCCAGCTGGCCTTGCTGTTGCTTTTGCGGTCGACGAGAAGCGCGTCACCATTCTTCGATTCGAAACCGAACCGTAATTTCTGGGTGACGCGCAGTGTCCAGATGTTATCGAATGCGCCGATCAGCACAATCGGCCCTTCGCGCAGCTGCGCGAAAGTCGCTTCCGAGGCGGGTACTACGCGGAACGCTTTATGGCGGGCTTCCAAAGCCGCGGCTGTGCGAGTCAGAGTGATGACGTCGGCGAGCGCGAGGTTTCCCGCCAGATGCAATCTGACATAGAGCTTTTGTGGCTCGGGCGCGCTGACCGGCGCTTCGAAGGACTCGATGGAGTCCATATCGATACTCTTTGACGGCTCGCCGAGGCAGAACGTGGTTGTATTCGGGGTCGAGATGAAGGGCTCCCAGAAGCGATCGATGTTTGAGGGCGTCTCCGGGGGCGGCGGAGGGTGGAGCTGCAGTCCGGCAAATACCCCTGCGGCGCAACCGATGACGAGGAAACCAGCAGCGAGCATCCACCACCAGAATCGCGAAGACGCCGGCGGTTCTACTGCAGCAATGGGAGGCGGAAAGCTGTGCGAAGCGCTTGCCAGCGCCTGGGGTTCCGCAACTTCGGCTGCGGGTTCCGGCGCGAGCTCCGCCGGCCGAAATACCGGCACATAGGATCCCACCGGGAGCTCGATGACCATTTCGCCGGAATGCGCGGAATCATAGTAATAAAGTCCGAGCCGTTTTCGCACTTCGCCCGCGGTGATGCGGACGATGGGGTCCGCATTGGCGTCGTAGGTTGGCGCGCGGCCGAAAACCTCGATGCCGATGCTGCGTTCTTTCAAGTCCGAGGCATTGCCGAGCAGAGTCTGCTCAACGGTGTATGCCAACAGGGCCGGGTACCGCTTGCTATTGGAAAAGAGGGGATGCTGCAGAAGGCGCTCCAACTGTGCGCGGATTCCTGCGGGATCGGGAACAAGCCCCAGCTGTTCCATGTCCTGCATGGATTTAGGCACCGGCATCCGAAACTCCTTGAGCGACTCTAAGCCCAATTGGGCAAATACTCGCCGCCCTCGAGTTGCGCACGCGGATGCTTTGAATCCACTTTCGCCAAGGCTCAATCGAGCTGCGAGTCAAACGACAATGCAGGCACGTCCCGAACGTCTATCGCCGCAGTTATCTCCCTCCAAGCGAGAAGTGGAAAACAAGGTCGTATTCATTCCCGGGTTACCTGCACAGCGTATGATACGTTCCGCATGTTCGGTTGTCTACAAGTGAATAAATTTATTGATTTCATAGGATTATCGAACTCATTAGCCATTGCTACCCGAAGAAACCTGTTGGCAACCTTCAATTCCGCATACAGTCGGAGTCGGTCCAGGAGATGTGCCGGAAGTGTGTCACACCTATGGCGCGTTTTCTTGTGATTGCGGCTCCTCGCCCCTCCGGTTACCAGACCTGGCCTTAGTCAGGCAGGACTAATCGGGGGGCGCTTTTTTGTGTGGGGCGCCGCAATGTTGCGCAAACGTTTGCGGCGTTCAAGTGGAATCAGCCTCTCGTTTCCGAACCTTTCGGAGGAGTCCTAACTCATCATGAAGTCACGCTCGTGTTTTAAAGTAATCCTCAGCCTGCTCCTTCTCTCGATTGCATCCCAACTGCCCGGACAATCCGCCCCTCTTTCAGCGGAGGAAGCACACCGGCGTGCCGAAGAGCTACTGAAACAGATGACGGTCGACGAAAAGATCGGCCAAATGAACCAGGCATCCGGGGTCGTCATGCCCTTCCTGGGTAGCCAGAAGCCGGACGATCTGATTGTCCAGGGTAAGGTTGGGTCAATTCTCTGGCTTATCGACGTGAAAGAGATGAATCGCCTTCAGCATCTGGCGCTGGAGAAGTCGCGCCTCCACATCCCCATCCTCTTTGCGTTCGATGTGATCCATGGTTATCGGACGGTGTTTCCCATACCGCTGGCCATGGCGGCCTCCTGGGATCCGAGCGTGGAGCTTACCGCACAACGCCATGCTGCCGAAGATGCCCGGGCTGCGGGTGTCCGCTGGACTTTCACCCCGATGGTTGATATCGCGCGCGATTCGCGCTGGGGACGCATTGTCGAAGGAGCCGGAGAAGACCCGTATCTCGGCGCGGCGATGGCCCGCGCGCAGGTTCTCGGCTTTCAGGGCGATGCCATTGGGCCTGAGAGCGTTCTCGCCTGCGTGAAGCATTATGCGGGGTACGGGGCTGCCGATGGCGGCCGCGACTACGATTCCTCTTACGTTCCCGAGGAACTTATGCGCAATGTCTATCTCGTTCCGTTCCATGCCGCGGAGCAGGCGGGTGCCGCAACCTTCATGAGCGCTTATATGGATCTGAACGATGTACCGGCGTCTGGAAATCGATGGCTTCTGACCGACGTTCTTCGCAAGGACTGGGGATTCAAGGGATTCGTCGTATCTGACGCGTTTGCTGTCGGTAGTCTGGTGACGCATGGATTCGCCAAGGATCCGGAGGACGCTGCCTACAAGGCCGTGAGTGCCGGACTCGACATGGACATGGCCAGCGAGACTTATACGCAGAATCTCGCCAAACTTGTCGCTGAGGGCAAAGTTACGGAGGCGGAGCTCGATGCTTCAGTCCTGCCAATCCTCGAAGCGAAGTACAGGCTAGGTCTGTTCGAACACCCTTATATTGATGAAACCAAGGTCGAGGAGACGCTGAACCGTCCTGAGGGCCGCGAACTCGAACGCAAGGTGGCCGCGCGCTCGATGGTGCTGCTGAAGAACGAGAACCACACTCTGCCACTTCGAAAAGATGTAAAGAAGATCGCAGTGATTGGCGCTCTTGCAGACTCGGCACGCGACATCGAGGGCGGATGGACAGTGGAAGGACTGTTCGGCGGCGGGTCCAAAAGCCACCCTGTGACTGTGCTTGCCGGATTGCGCAACAAGCTGGGCGGGAGTGTCACGATCGACTATGTCCCGGGCCCCATGCCTGCGCGGGCTTTCCCGTCGTTGTTCGACGCGATCTCAGGAACCAAGCCGCAACCGCCGCCGACCGAAGAGCAAGTGGCCGAGGCCCTCGCCAAAGCAAAGGCAGCCGCAACCGGAGCCGATGTTGTTGTCGCAGTTCTGGGTGAGACAGCGATCATGGGCGGCGAATCAGCCTCACGGGCTTCGATGGATTTGCCGGGGATTCAGGAACAGATGCTGGAAGCCGCCGCGTCAGCAGGAAAGCGCGTCGTGCTGGTTCTCGAGAACGGCCGGCCGCTCGACATCCGCTGGGCTGCACAACACGTGCCTGCGATCCTCGAGTCGTGGTATCCGGGGACCGAGGGTGGAGACGCCGTGGCCGATGTGCTGTTTGGGGATGTAAATCCAGGCGGAAAGCTGCCGATCAGCTGGGCCCGCGCCGCCGGCGAAGAGCCGCTCTATTACAACCACAACCTGACGCACGAACCGGAAGACCGCCCCAACTTCACGTCGCGTTACTGGGATGTTTCAAGCAAGCCACTCTACCACTTCGGCTACGGGCTCAGTTACACCACGTTCAAGTTCGAACATCTTCGCCTCAGCAAGACGAGCATCAAGGCTGGCGAAGCCACTGAGGTTCAGGTTGATGTTACGAACACTGGCAACGTTGCCGGCGATACTGTCGCGCAGGTCTATATTCATCAGCGCTGGGGATCGGCATCGCGCCCGGTACGCCAGCTTAAAGGCTTCCAGCGTGTGGCACTAAAGCCGGGCGAAACGCAAACGCTACGATTCCCGCTGGGCAAGGATGAGCTTGAGTTCTGGAGTCCGCAGACGAAGGAATGGGCGGTCGAACCCAGCGCGTTTGACGTCTGGGCGGGAGAAGATTCAACCGCCAGCCTCCATACAGAACTTACGGTGACCGAATAGCACGGCGCAATGAAAACGAGGGCCGGGATGCTACCGCACATCCCGGCCCGTTTTCATTTTGCAAAGTGATTTTCCGCTAAACCGAGAGCAACCGGCCGAAGAAGCTGCGGTACCGTTGCAGCGCGACGCGAAGCTCTTCTGTTGAAACGCCGTCGCCGCGGTCCCATTGTTTTTCGAGGCGCGCGCGCTCGTCGGCAAACATTTCGGCCAGGCGCTTCATGGCGCCCGCCACCAGCGTATCGGCGCGCTCCACGGCCTGACGCGGCTCATCGACAAATCCTACCTGGATGGAATCCCACTGGGCGCGAAGGTTCCTGGTTTCTTCCTGAGAAAAGAGAGCGGTACGCTCATCTGTTTCGCTGGTATTTGCAGAATCCGCCTTCATACGCAGGTTTGTGGTTTGGTTTCGATCGCGTTCGTCCACGAATGGATCGTCGCGCTGATCCTCGTAGGTCTGCTGCTCATCTGCGTGGGCGAGTGCCGCGGTCGAAAGCACGGGATTGCCGGCGACCTCATCTCGTCTAATCTCTGCCATATGTACCCTCCGATGTATGAACCGCCTCTATCGCGGACTGCTAACGAATTGAAGATCCCGCGCTCCAGCCGGCATTCAAACGGGCAACGCAGAAAATCGCCATCAGCAAAGTCAGATGAGTCCCAAATGCAAAGGTTGCCCCGGCGTATCGACGCTGCCCAGACCTCTCCCAAACCCTGATGATTCGTACGTCTTACTGCCCGTCGACAAACGGGAGAAAAGCCGCCAGGAAGTCTTTGGGTTTTTCAACCGAAGGTGCGTGTCCGCACTCGGGAACGATGACGAGCCTCGCGCCGGGAATGCCCGCAGCGTACGCGCGCCCCTGTTCGAGCGGCACCAGTTCGTCATTGCCGCCCCACACCACCAGCGTTGGAACCGTAATGGTGCCGATGCGTTCCTTTACGCCTTCAGCCGGTATTTTGGGGTTGTTCCAGATCGAGCGTTCGGTGAAGCCATCGTTGGCCTTCATTTTCATCTGCCATGCCTCACGCACGACTTCCTCCGTCACGCGCGATTTGTTGTAAAACACAATCGCGACACCATGCGCGTCGGCCAGCGTACCCGCGATCGGAATCGGCATCGCTCTATTTCCGAAATGGTCGGTCGACATACCTGCAGCATCCTCCAGGATCAGGCGTTTCGGCTTCGGCAGCGCATCCGGGCCAGTGTTTCCGGGATCGAGTGACTCGATGGTGTAAAGAGCCGAGATCCATCCGCCGAGGGACTCGCCGGCGAGCGTGAACTCATGGATATGAAGCTGGCGTAAGAACTCACCGAGGAAATCAACGTAAGTCTGGATGGAGTAATCGATGAACGGCTTGTCGGACGCGCCGAAGCCAATCTGATCCAGAGCAATCACACGGTGCTTTTCGGCGAGAGGTCTCAGTACATTGCCCCAATCGAATCGCGCTTCGCTGCCGAATCCGTGCACCAGTACGAGCACCGGGCCGGAACCCATGTCGTAATACATGATCTTCTGCCCGAACACTGCTACATTGTGCCTGGCCGGAAGCTGCGACTCGGGAATGATCAACGGCCTATCGGACTGCGCCGCAAGCGGGGCGAGAAAAAGCGCATACAACAAAAGTGGGAGAAGGCGTGGTCGCTTCATAGTGGCTTCTTTCTTGCCGGAAAGTTGAAGGAATCGTAGCACTTCGGAGACAACTCGCGGCCGCCTGTTCGCGAAAACCTGGTTTGAAACGCGCAGGGCCCACGGAGTCGAACGACCTTCGTCCCATGTCCTTGGTAACGCCTGAGGTGTGATAAATCACGTGAGAATGGCCGATTCTGTTTCAACATAGGAGCAGATTCCTTCCATGAAGACCCTGTTTCACTTGTTGTCCAGTTGCCTTGTCGTCTCGTCGCTCACTTGCGGAGCCCAGGACCTCCACTCCCACATGGAGCAGATGAAGACGGCGTATACCGCGTCCGGCAGCATCGTCGCGATCGACGGCCAGACGCTGGTGATCGAACCCAACATGCCGGGTCCTATCTGTGCGCTGCCCCGGCAGGAAGATGGAAAGACCACCTGGTACCGCTATGCCTTTCCGCTTTCTTCGATCACTGTTCCGTTGACGGAAGTGGACGAGAGCATCCTCAGTGAGGACACCGTATTCACCAATCCCGACGCGGCAAAAGACTACAAGCCCGGCGACAAGGGCGACACCACGATGGTCGTGATTGTCGGAATGCCGGGGAAGAAGTTCCGCGCCCTCATCTACGACCGCGAGAAGCTCGCGCAATTGGGCCCCGGCCCGCACCGCAGTTCCGAATACGGCCAGGTGCAGGACCAGGTTGAGGCATTCGGATTGATCTTTGCGGACGCCGAAGCCGCCCACGATTTTGTGGCGGCGCTCAAGAACGCAGTGATCATGGCCAAGACCCAGGCGATGGTGAGATAGCCGCTGTTCGATCTGGTTCCTACGGCAGCTCGCGCACCCAGATATTCCTGAAGCTCATCGGCTCGCTCTTGTCGCCGTGCGCTTGCAGCTTGATTGGAGCCGTGTCGTACTTCTTGTAAAACGGCTTGCCGATATAGAGCGTCTGCCCCTTCAGTTCGAAGTGATTCTGCACAAGTATGCCGTTGAAGAAGACCGTGACGTAGGCCGGAGTCTTCAGCGATCCATCGTCGTTGAAGGTCGGCGC
>Ga0335073_10012360_pt1 | contig 11988 bp, 12 predicted proteins | sample Lox_Sample_22_FD_207093 | JGI IMG/M metagenome (GOLD analysis project Ga0335073, IMG submission 207093) | Soil microbial communities from Loxahatchee National Wildlife Refuge, Florida, United States - Lox_Sample_2.2 | ecosystem: Environmental > Terrestrial > Soil > Wetlands | place: USA... | reverse complement strand
TATAGCAACGGAAACGACACGGATTTCGAAGAACGCTAGCTGAGGCTCCGCTCCCGGCGGGCGGCGGCCATCGCCGACGCCGTCCAACTGACGGCGAGCAGGGCCACGGACGCGATCAGCGAGGCGGCACTAGGCCAGCGCGCCCCGGTGTTCGAGGCGATATCGCTGCGCAGCGCGGCGTTCGCCGGGGACACGTTCGCGGCCAGCGCCACTATGACCACGGCGAGCGTGGCGAGCGCGGCCGCGCCGGGGTGGCGCAGCAGCGGCGGGTTGCACATCGTCCCGGCGGCGGCCCCGACGAACAGGCACACCAGCGCGGTCACCAGGCCTGCCAGGAAAATCGCCGGATGATTGAAAGTGGCCGTGATCTTGTCCGTCACGCCGGACTGCGGCTGGGGCCCGGCAGGCTCGCTGGTGAGCAGCGTGAAGACGGCGCCGATGATGCCGAGCACCGCACCGCCGGCGAGCGCGGCGACCAGCGCGGCCAGCTGCGCCCGGACGGGACCGTCGGCCGGGCCGGCCGCCGCGGCGACCACGGCCCGTGACGCGTCCGGCTCGACCACCAGCATGGACCTGGTGATGAACGCGACCACCGGCACCAGCATCGCGGCGCTCCAGTCCAGCCCCTCGGCGAGCGGCGTCGACCCGGCGGCCCCGACGGCGATCAGCGCCCCGTAGGCGATCAGCGGGAAGATCCACCGGTTCGACCGCAGCAGCAGGGCCGCCTGGTAACGCAGCAGCGCGGTCATCGCCCGGCCGCCCGCTCGCCGCGCTCAGACTGCCCGGTCTGCCCGGTCTGGGCGGCCGGCTCAGTGCGCACGCCGGTCACATGGACCCCGTCCCAGCCGAGCACCTGCCGCAGCACCTCATCGGAAGCACCAGACGACACGCGCACCACCGCACCGTCCAGCGACAGCACGCCCGGCAGCCCGCCGAGCACCGCCGCCGGCGACGATTCAAGCCCGCTCAGTTCGATGACCACGACGGTCTCCGCCGCAAAACCGGACCCCGCCCCGCCAGCGGCGTCACCAAAGCCATCAGCAACGGTCACCTGCCCGCTGTCGTCCAGCCGCCACCGCTCGGAAATCCGCCCGGCGAGCCGCGCCTGCTCGTGATCCACGAACATGACGGCCCCGCCGTCGGCCAGCCGCTCCGCGACGGCGGCGTCGAGTTCACCGCGCGCCGCCTGGTCGAGCCCGGTCCACGCCTCATCGAGCACCAGCAGCCCCGGCCGGGCGAGCAGCGCCTGAGCGATGGCCACCTTCTGGCACATCCCCTTCGACAGCGCCCGCAGCGGCTGGCCCGCGTAGCCCGCCGCGCCCAGCCGGTCCAGCCACTCGTCGACCGCCCGCGCCGCCGCCGGGCCGCGCAGGCCGTGTACCCGCGCGAGGTGCAGCAGGTAATCCCGGCCGGAGAACGGCAGCCCGCCGGGGAACCGCTCGGGCACGTACCCGGTGTGCGGCCGCCCGGTCACCCGTCCCGTCGACGGCAGCGACACTCCGGCGGCGACCCGGAGCAACGTGGACTTGCCGCTGCCGTTCCGCCCCTCGAGCCTGATCAGCCGCCCCGGGAGCACGTCGAGGCTCACGGAGCGCACCACCCATGGCTGGCGCGGCCCGTACCGCTTGCCCACCGACTCCAGCCGCATCCGGACCTCCTGCCGCGCAGCGTAACCCACCGGCTGGCAATCGTGTGCGCCCCGCCCAATGTCACGAAATGGTGCAACACGGGGAGCGAACACGCGAAAACGGGCCGCGTGCGCGCCCGGTAGTAGCACAATGAGGCGCGCATCACGGATGATCGCAGAGGGCGGATACATGAGTGTTATGGAGACGGCGGGCGCGCACACGCTCGCCGGCCACACGGGCGCGGTCAACTCGGTGGCTTTCAGCCCGGACGGCGCCCGGGTCACCACGGCCAGCGAGGACAACAGCGCGCGGCTGTGGGACGCCGCCACCGGCCGGCTCCTCCACACGTTCACCGGTCATACCGACGCGGTGTTCGCGGCGCCGTTCAGCCCGGACGGGCGGCGCGTGGCCACCGTCAGCGCCGATGTGACGCCGCGACTGTGGGACGTCGCGACCGGCGCCTGCGCGTACGAGCTCGTGGGCCACACGATCGCCGTGTTCGGCGTCGCGTTCAGCCCGGACGGCGCGCTGCTCGCCACCACAAGCTACGACGAGACCGTCCGGCTCTGGCAGTCGCGCAGCGGCGCCCCCCTGCACGTGCTCGAAGGCCACAGCGACATCGTGTACGGCGCCGCGTTCAACCCCGACGGCGCACTGCTCGCCACCGCGGGCGGCGACGGCACCATCCGGCTGTGGAACACCAGGACCGGCGCGTGCCTGAGCATCCTGACCGGCCACACCGGCATCGTTTCCGCCGTGACGTTCAGCCCGGACGGCGCGCTGATCGCGACCGCGAGCTTCGATGGCACCGCACGGCTGTGGGACGTCCGGACGGGCAACTGCGTGCGCATCCTGAGCGGCCATTCCGACACCGTGTGGTCTGTCACTTTCAGTCCGAACGGTCGCGTGGTGGCCGCCGCGAGCGAAGACGCGACCGCGCGGCTGTGGGACACCGAGTCCGGTGCCCCGATCCGCACCCTGGAAGGCCACACGGACTCGGCGTTCGTCGTCGCGTTCAGTCCGAACGGAAAGATCATCGCGACCGCGAGCTCGGACGCGACCGTCCGACTCTGGGACGCCGCCACCGGTAAGTGCCTGCGCACCCTCGAGGGCCATGGCGGCGCGGTCAGCTCCCTGGCGTTCAGCCCCGACGGCCGCCAGCTCGCCACCGCCAGCACGGACGAAACCGCCCGCCTCTGGCCGCTCTGACCCGCCGGGGTCCCGCTTCAGCCGCGGGGAATGATCGCGTACGTGACCGCGGCCGCGGCGGCGCCGAGGACGCAGCCGGCGATGACCTGGGCGGTCGTGTGGTCCTTCAGGGCGACGCGGGACCACGCGGTGAGCGAGACGAGCGCGTAGCCGGGGAGGACCCACGGCCCGTACATCAGGCCCAGGATCGTCACGGAACCGCAGGCGACCGCGCAGTGGATGGAGATCTTCCACACGGTCGTGATAGCCGCGAGCACCGCCACGCTGACGAGCATGCAGCCGAAGTACCCGGACAGCTCCGGCGGGGCGCCGAACGCGACGAGCAGCGCGAGTCCTGCCGCGAGCGACGCGATGACGAACGTGAGGACGATCAGCCTGGCGCGCTTGGCGCCGACGTTCCTGTCGTCCCACCGGCCGTGCCGCATGCCGCGGGTGATGAACAGCGTGGGCACCACGCCCGCGAAGAAGGCCGCGAGCAGTCCCCAGCCCAGGCCCGCCACACCGTCCGCATGCCAGCCGACGATGACGACGGTGGCGATGATCCAGTTCTTCGGCTCGAGCAGGTACGTGACCCACTCCGCGACCGTCCTGCGCCTCACCGGTACTTCACGGCACCAGGCAACCACCAGTCCCGGGCGGCTGGCAAGCTCGATTCCCGGGTTGTCCCGCACGCGGGCGGAGAGTTACGGTCCCGTCATGCCAGCACGCACCGGAACGCAGTTTCTTGATCGGCTAGCCGCCGCCAGGACACACGTAGAAATCCAGGGTGAGACGCTGACCGGGGGAGTGGCCGAGCACCCCGCGTTCCGCAGTGTGGTGCGCAGTTACGCGGAACTGTTCGACATGCAGCACGACCCGGCGTACCGGGACGTGCTGACCTACCCGTCGCCGTCGACCGGCGACCCGGTGGGGACGTCGTTCCTCGTCCCGCGCACGCCGGCCGACCTGGAGAAGCGACGCCTCGCGTTCAAGCTCTGGGCCGACCAGTCGCTGGGCATGCTCGGCCGCACCGGCGACTACCTGAACAGCGCGCTGATGGCGCTGGCGTCGGCCGCCGACTGGTTCGGCCAGGCGGACAGGGCGTTCGCGCGCAACATCGCGGCGTACTACGAGAAGGTCCGCGAAGAAGACCTGCTGTGCACGCACACCCTCATCCCGCCGCAGGCCAACCGCGCCGTAACGGGCAGCCAGCAGGGCGGGGGAGCGCTGATGGCGCACGTCGTCCGCGAGGACGACAACGGGGTGGTGGTGCGCGGCGCGCGGATGCTCGCCACGATCGGCCCGTTCGCCGACGAGCTGCTCGTCTTCCCCTCCACGGTGCTGCGCGGCACGGAAGAGGACAAGCCGTACTCGTTCGCGTTCGCGATCCCGTCGGACGCCCCGGGCCTGCGGTACATCGCCCGCGAGCCGCTGGACTACGGCCGGACGCACTTCGACCACCCGCTCGGCTCGCGGTTCGACGAATCCGACGCGGTGGTGGTCTTCGACGACGTGCACGTGCCCTACGAGCGCTGCTTCGTCCTCGGCGACCCGGAACTGTGCAACGGCTTCTACACCGCCACGTCGGCGGTCGCGCACATGACGCACCAGGTGCTGGCCCGCACCACCGCGAAGACCGAGTACATCCTCGGCCTGGTCACGCTGCTGACGGAGGCGATCGGCATCGGCCAGTTCCCGCACGTCCAGGCCGACCTCGCCGAGATCATCACGACCCTGGAGACGCTGCGCGCTTTCGGCCGCGCCGCCGAGGCGGACGCGGCGGTCAACGAGTGGGGCGTGCTCACCCCCGCCTGGGCCCCGCTGAACGCGGCGCGCAACCTCTACCCGCGCCTCTACCAGCGGTTCCCCGAGATCCTGCGCAAGCTGGGCGCCTCCGGCCTGATGGCGACCCCCACCGAGGCCGACGTGACCGGCCCGGCCGCCGCCGACATCGACACCTACCTGCAGGCGGCGACGCTGCCAGGCGCGGAGCGGGTCCGGCTGTTCCGCCTCGCCTGGGACACCTGCATCTCAGCGTTCGCGGGCCGCCAGGCGCTCTACGAGTACTACTTCTTCGGTGACCCGGTCCGGATGGCCGGCGCCTACGTCGGAAGCTACGACAAGACCCCGTACGCCGACCGTGTCCGCGACTTCCTGCGGCGGTAACGCATGTGCCGCTGGCTCGCCTACACGGGCGCACCCATTCCGCTGACCGAGGTGCTCTACACGCCGGTTCACTCGCTGATCGACCAGAGCCTGCACTCCCGGCTCGGAGCCGAGACAACCAACGGCGACGGTTTCGGCGTGGGCTGGTACGACGCCACCGCGGCCCCCGGGCTGTTCCGCAGCATCGAACCCGCGTGGAATGACCTGAACCTGCGCGAGCTCGCCGGCCACCTTAGTTCGCGTCTGTTCTTCGCCCACATCCGGGCGGCGATCGGCTCGGCGGTCCAGCAGACCAACTGCCACCCGTTCCGCCATGACCAGTGGCTGTTCATGCACAACGGGTTCATCGACGGTTTCGCCACGATCAAGCGCGACCTGGTGCTCGCGGTTGACGAGTCGCTGTTCCCCGAGATCCAGGGCACCTCCGACACCGAGGTGCTGTTCTACCTGGCGCTTACCTTCGGCCTGCAAACGGACGCGCCGGGAGCGGTAGCACGCGCGATCGGGTTCGTGGAGGCGTGCGGGCGGGCGCGGGGCATCGGCTACCCGTTCCAGGGCACCATCGCGACGTCCGACGGCGAGACCTTGTGGGCGTTCCGCTACTCCAGCCAGGGCAAATCCAGGTCCCTGTTCTACACCCGCGATGTCCCGACGCTCCGGCGGGAGTATCCCGACAGGGAAATTCTCCGCGAGGTACCGGACGACGCGCGGCTCGTGGTCTCTGAGCCGATCGGCGACCTGCCCGGCGCGTGGGAGGAAATGCCCGAGTCAACCTACGCCGTGGTCCGCCCGGGAGAGGACGAACTGCTGCCCTTCCGCCCAGAGCCTATGGACAGACGCCGATCCTCGGCTACCAGCGATTCATGACCCGTCGGGCTGCCCGCCACCGCAGGCATCGCGTGTGTAGCGGATAAATTCGGTCCCGTTGCCGTCTGTGACGGTGTTGGCCTGGATGAAGCCGGCGGCTTCGGCGACGTGCCGTGAGGCGTGGTTGTCGGGGGCGACGTGCGCTTCCAGGCGGGTGACGCCGATCGAGGCCGCGTAGCCGACGAGCAGGGTCAGGGCGTTGCGCGCGTATCCCCGGCCTCGCTTGCCGGCGTGGGTCCAGTACGACACTTCCCCGGTGCCGTCAGGGCCGATGCGCAGCTCGCAGTTGCCGACGAGGGCACCCGATCTGGGGTCACGGGCCGCGAACGCCCTGACTGGGCCGTCTTCCTGCCAGTTCCTGGCCCAGTTGGCGTAGGCGGCCCGGACTGTCTCCTCCGTCGAGCGCGCCGGCCACCAGCCGAAGCGGCGCGCGGTTTCCTCGTCCTCGCCGGCGAGGTGCGCCGCGACCTCGCTGTCGTTGTGCGCGTTGAGGATGATGCCGTCATTGCGCAGCTCGGGAACTGCCGTCACCAGGCCATAGTGCGGCGATCGCGCGCCTTCCGCACGGGGTTTTCCGGGCGCCAGTCAGCCCCGTCGACTGATAACAGCAAGAAGCGGCTAGCGCCGCCACCAGCGCGTCAGAGCAAGAGCCCTGACAGTCAGGAGACCTGGAAGGAGCGCTTCGCCAGGCCCATCCAGTAGCCGTCGATCACCGTCGCCACCGGCGCTGACGGGTCGGACGACGCGCCGAGCGTGACGAACAGCGGCAGGAAATGGTCTGCCGTCGGATGCGCGTACGGCATCCCCGGCGCCTGCCGGAACCGGGCCAGCGCCTCCACGTCCCCGCGCGCAAGCGCGTCGGACGCCCACGCATCGAAGTCGGAAGACCAGCCGGGCACTTCCGACCCGAACACCATCTCCCGGGTCACGAACGGCAGCCCGTGAGTGAGGAACCCCGACCCGATGACCAGCACTCCAGACTCGCGCAGCGGCCGCAGCCGCGCCCCGAGAGCGAGCAGCGCCGACGGGTCCGACGTCGGGATCGACAGCTGCAGCACGGGCACGTCCGCGAGCGGGTACATGACCATCAGCGGCACCCAGGCCCCGTGGTCGAGCCCGCGGCTCGGATGCTGATGCACCGGCGAGTCAGAAGGCATCAGCGACGACACCTCGCGCGCCAGGGCCGACGCGTCGGGCGTGGGGTAGTTCAGCGTGTAGTACCGCGGCTGGAACCCGCCGAAGTCGTACACCAGCGGCGTCGCCGCGCCAGGCGCGGACAGCATCAGCGGCGCGGCTTCCCAGTGCGCCGAGACGATCAGCACGCCCCGCGGCTTGGGCAGCGTGTGCGTCCAGGACGCGAGTTGCGACATCCACAGCGCGTCGTCGAGCAGCGGGGGAGCGCCGTGCCCGATGTACAGCGCCGGAAGCGCCCCGTCATCCGGAGTCCAGGCGCGCTGCGCGGCGCTCGCGGGTTCCGCGGTCGCGGCGAACTCGTCGTACGCGCCCGCCGGCACCAGCGGATCGAAGATCGAGCGCGTGGCCACGGCCACTCACCACCTAAGGGCGATAGAAACTTGACGCTTCAACTCTACCTTCAGGAATCTTGAAGCGTCAAACTTATTGCCGTGCCCGCGCACGGCAATCCGGACATTGTGCGCCCGGACAGTTCCCATCAACGCCGTACAGGCGAACAATCGGAGAATGACCCTACGCGAGGCACTGGCCGCGGGCACGTTCTCGGTCACCGCCGAACTCAACCCGCCAGTAGATCCCGTCGCCGACCCGGTGCGCGCCACCGCGGCGAGGCTGGCGCCGCACGTCGCCGCGGCCAACGTGACCGACAACCAGGCGGCCACGGTCAAGGTCACTCCGCTCGCGGTCTCGGTCTGGATGATCGAGCAGGGTCTCGAGCCGATCATGCAGGTCACCACCCGCGACAGGAACATCATGGCCCTGCAGGCCGAGCTCCTCGGCGCCTGGGCCCTCGGGGTCAGGAACATCCTCGCCCTGTCCGGCGACCCCCTCAAGGTCGGCAAGTACGCGGACATCGCCACCAAGGTCGGCGACGTCGACTCCAACGGCCTCGTCAAGCTGATCAGGAAGATGAACGACGGCGAGCTCGCCGCCGGAGAGAAGCTCACCACCCCGACGGACTTTTACGTCGCGAGCGCGATGAACCCGCTAGTCGACCCCGCGGAGAAGGTCAAGTCGAAGCTCGAAGCCGGCACCGAGTTCTTCCAGACCAACATCGTCTACGACGTGCCCCGCTTCGCGAAATGGTTCGCCCCGCTCCACGAGCAGGGCCTGCTCGAGAACGTCCCGGTCCTCGTCGGCATCATGCCGCCGCGCAGCACCCGCGCGCTGGAGCACATGCACAACCACATCCCCGGCGTCGAGGTCGATGACGCGACCTTCGCCCGCCTGAAGGGCCTGACCGGCGACGACGCGAAGGAAGCGGGCGTCCGGGTCGCCGCCGACGTGATCAGCCAGCTGCGCGAGGTGCCCGGTGTGGGCGGCGTGCACATCATGGCACCCAGCTGGGAAGCCGAGGCAGTCGAGCGTGTCGTCGAGGCAGCAGGGCTTGAAGCGTCAACCTCATGACGTAGCCTGGACGGCATGAACTGGCTCACCGCCGAGGAGCAAGCCGCCTGGCGTTCCGTTGTCGCGCTGCTCATCCGGCTGCCCGCCGCCATCGAGGCCGAACTGCAACGGGACGCGGGCATCAGCCAATTCGAGTACCTCGTGCTGTCCGGCCTGTCCGAGGCCCCGGACCGCACGCTGCGGATGAGCGACCTGGCCGCGATGGCGAGCGGCTCGCTGTCCAGGCTGTCGCACGTCGTCAGCCGCCTCGAGGCCAGGGGCTGGGTCCGCCGCGAAGCCTGCCCAGGCGACGGCCGGTTCATCAACGCGGTGCTCACCGACGACGGCTGGGCGAAAGTAGCCGCCACCGCCCCCGGCCACGTCGCCGCGGTGCGCAGGCTGCTCATCGACGTGCTGACTCCCGAGCAGCTGCGGGAACTCGGTGCGATCAGCGCCGAGGTCCTCACCGGGCTGGCGCAGCACACCATCATCCAGAACGGCCGCGTGACGTCTCCAGCCCCGCCCGATTAACCCCGCTCCCGGGCCGGCACCACCAGGCCCGACTCGTACGCGGCCACTACGGCCTGCGTCCTGTCGCGCAGCCCCAGCTTGGCGAGCACCCGGCTGACGTGCGTCTTCACCGTCTCCTCGGTCACGACGAGGCGGGCCGCTATCTCCGGGTTGGACAGGCCCTCGGCGACCAGCCTGAGCACTTCTGTCTCCCGGGGGGTGAGCGCCGCGAACGCCGACGGCGCGGCCGAGGCCGGCCCGGCCGCCGGCCGGATCCGGGTGAACTCGCTGATCAGGCGCCGGGTGACCGCCGGGGCGAGCAGCGCCTCGCCGGCCGCGACCACCCGGACCGCCTCGAACAGCCGCTCCGCGGTCGCGTCCTTGAGCAGGAACCCGCTGGCCCCCGCCCGCAGCGCGTCGAAGACGTACTCGTCCAGGTCGAACGTGGTCAGGATCAGCACCCGCGGCACGTGCCCGGCGCCGGCCACGAGCTGCCTGGTCGCCTCGATTCCGTCGGTGCCGGGCATCCGGACGTCCATCAGCACCACGTCGGGCTTGAGTTCCCGGCAGGCGAGCACCGCCTGGGCGCCGTCCGACGCGGTGCCGAGCACGGTGAAGTCCGGCTGGGTGTCGAGCAGCGCCGCGAACCCGGCCCGCACCACCTCGTGATCGTCGGCCACGACGATGCCGATCTCCTCGCTCATGAGGCCACCTCGCTGGCGCTCGGAGTCCGCATTCGCGGACGCGCTCTACTTACCGGCTCGCTCGCAAGCTCGCTCACGAGGCCACCTCGCTGGCGCTCGGAGTCCGCATTCGCGGACGCGCTCTACTTACCGGCTCGCTCGCAAGCTCGCTCACGAGGCCGCCTCCGCCCGGGATGATGGGGTCTGCAGCCTCGCGACCTCAGGTTTCGCCGGCAGGACCGCCTCGACGAGGAACCCGCCGCCCGGCGCGCGCCCGGTCCACAGCGTGCCGCCGACCGCGAGCGTCCGCTCCCGCATCCCCAGCAGCCCGTGCCCCGCGCCCGTCGGCGCGTACTCCCCGGTCTCCGGCGTCTCCCGCGGGCCGTGGCCATCGCCGTCCGGCGATCCCGCGGGTCCCGGGCCGTTGTCGCGGACCCGCAGCCGCAGCGCGTCGTCGGCGTAGCAGAGCTCCACGTCGACGGCGGCGCCGGGCGCGTGCCGCCGCGCGTTGGTCAGCGCCTCCTGCACGATCCGGTAGGCGGCGAGCTCGACGCCGGGATCGAACTCCGTCACCGGGCCGGACACGATCAGCCTGACTCCCGCCCCCGAGGCGTCCCTCGCCACGTCCACCAGCCCCGTGAGCTGGGGCAGCCCGGGCAGCGGGTGCCGGTCGGCGACGTCCGCGCCGGCGTCCTCGGCGTCCTCGCGGAGCACGCCGAGCAGCCGCCGCATCTCGGTCAGTCCGGCCCGCGCGGTGTCGCCGATCTCAGCGAACCGGTGTGCCCCGGCCGCGGGCAGCCCCGGCGTGGTCAGCCGCGCCGTCTCGGCCTGCACCGCGACCATAGAGATATGGTGCGCGACGACGTCGTGCAGCTCCCTGGCGATGCGGGCCCGCTCGCCGCGCGCGGTGTGGGCGAGCATCGTGTTCGCGAGCGCCTCGCCGGCCGCGGTCCTGGTCCGTGCCTCGCGCCGGGCCCGCACCGCGATCCCGGCGGCCGCCGCCGCGGCCCCGCCCCACGCGAGCAGCACGGCCGTGGCGCCGCCACGGCCGGCCAGCGCCAGCACAAGGAACGGCACAGCCAGCACGACCCCGAGATACTGCGCGCTGGCGCGTGCCCAGACGCTGGCTCGGCGGGCACCGGGCACGCGCCGCAGCCAGTCCTCCCAGTTCAGCCCGCCCCAGATCACGTCACCGGCCGCACCCGCGGCGTCCGCGAGGCCCGCCAGACCCGTGCGGCTCAGCGCGCCCGTGCCCGCACCGTCAGCCGGCCCCGTGCCGTTCGGCTGCGCCGCGCCTGTCCCGTCCGCCCGGCGCGCCTCGCGAGACGGTCCCAGCCGTGGCTCGGCGGCGCCCACCCGGTAGGCGGCGATCAGCTGCGCGAGCACGCCCGCGATCGTCGTCTCGCCGAACCCGGCGAGTAGCAGCGCGTTGGCGGCCGCGATGGTGATCGCGGCGGCGGCCGGCCGCAGGAACAGCAGCGGGAGCGTGGCCGCCAGCGCGAGCAGGCACGTCGGCGCCGGGCCGAACACGGCCTGGCCAGGACCCAGGGTGGCATGCCGGCCGGCCGCCGCGGCGAACTCGGCCGCCGCCTGCGCGACCGCGGCGACCGCGAGCAGCGCGACACCGGCCGCCGGCGCGTGCCTGGCGGCCATGACTCGCGCGAGCCAGTCCGGGACCATGCCCTACATTGTCCCCGCAGCGCAGCGCGGTCGCGTCCCCCACGGCAGGCAATCGGCGGGTAGCTCGTGCGGGGGAGCACGAGACCGTTCGGTACTACCGGAACAGGAGCGCGGAAGACCACTCTGTCGCGTGACGACCCCGGCCCGGCGCGGACCGTAGATTGCCTGACCATGGAAGCAACGATCGAAGTCGCCGGGCTGCGCAAGCGGTTCGGGCCGGCGGTGGCGCTCGACGGGATGTCCTTCGCGGTCCTCCCCGGCCAGGTGACCGGCTTCGTCGGCCCGAACGGCGCCGGCAAATCCACGACAATGCGCGTGATCCTCGGGCTTGACGCGGCCGATGAGGGCACCGCGCTCATCGGCGGCCAGCCGTACGCCACGCTCCGGCACCCGCTGAACCACGTCGGCGCACTGCTCGACGCGGCGGCCCTGCAGCCGAGCCGCAGCGCGCGCAACCACTTGCTCTGGCTGGCCCACTCCCAGGGCCTGGACGGCCGCCGGGCCGACGAAATGCTGAAGCTAACCGGGCTTGAGTCCGTCGCCAAGCGGAAGGCCGGCGGCTACTCGCTCGGCATGCGGCAGCGCCTCGGCATCGCCGCCGCGCTGCTCGGCGACCCGCCGGTGCTGATGATGGACGAGCCGTTCAACGGCATGGACCCGGAGGGCATCGCCTGGATGCGGTCGTT
>Ga0335073_10012359_pt1 | contig 11989 bp, 9 predicted proteins | sample Lox_Sample_22_FD_207093 | JGI IMG/M metagenome (GOLD analysis project Ga0335073, IMG submission 207093) | Soil microbial communities from Loxahatchee National Wildlife Refuge, Florida, United States - Lox_Sample_2.2 | ecosystem: Environmental > Terrestrial > Soil > Wetlands | place: USA: Florida... | reverse complement strand
TCATCTTTGGCGCAAAAAAGGGGAGGTCGTTTGTTTACGCGGTGATGTCTCCAGTCGGAATCACAACCGTAAACATTCAAATGTCAACCCTAACCCCGGTAACAGGGAAAGCCGCAAATTTGTACAGAGCCATGAAAACATTTCGAAATGTCGCCTGAGACCTTCGTCCACACGACAACGGGGACGCAGAACCCGTGAAGACATGGCCCAACCTTCGCCCACGCCGTCAGGAACAGCAACTCCAACGCCTGCAGTCAACCTTGAGGCCCTCGACTTTGGCCATCCAACTCCACTCTTCCCTCGTCCATTCAAATCCCAGCCCTCCAAACCGCGAACGGCTCGCCGCAACAAAAATCTCAAACAAATCCTCCAGGACGAACAAAAAGCTCTTGCTGCACAAGCTGCTGAGACCGCCGACGCCGGCACCAACGGCAACACGAAAGCTTCCGTCAGGGGGAGATCTGGAAGGACATTACGTGTGGAGGGATTACAGTGGAGTGATATTGATGCTCCTCCAAGCCTGTTGCCGCAGAAGAAATATTGCGATATCACTGGACTCGAGGGGAAATATACCGACCCGAAGAGCAAGTTGAGATTCTATAACTCCGAGGTTTATGCTGTGATTCAGAGTTTGCCGGCTTCAATAGATCAGGAGGTATTTCTCAAGGCGGTCTTGTCCTGACTTTAGTACTTGGCACTAAGGAGCGCAAATGTCGTCTTGAAATAGCGTAGAGTAAAACAAATAGATTGTGTGATACCCGGGGACGCTGTTGGCAATTTCAATGCTTCCTTTTGAATCGAATCGTCCATAGATGATTTTATTCCCTAAATTACGCGATACAACTCAAATCAACAGCTACATATACAGATTCGCGTAAAAGAAATAATTCGAGGCATCAAGAGAGGACCATACTCAACAAAGCCAGAAGTATACCCTATCACATCAGAATCAGCTTTTGGTAAAGGTGTACCTCTTCATCGGGCCCCAAGTAGCCTGTTCGGCCCTTTCTTCAGCCTTCAACTCTTCGAGATTCAACTCCCGACGTCCACTCACAAGGTCGATTTCCATCGTCTTAACCCAACGAGTTCTCTTGTAAAACTTCCAGAAGAGGAAGAAAGCCAGGATAATCGGTACGGCCAAGTACGCTTCGAAAAACGCTTGTGCATTGGGTGTTCCGCCGATAGGCCAGACCGCTACATAGAATTGGGCAATGAGGATCAAAACGTTGAAAGCGACGCCGAAATAAGAGCCCCAGACACCTGCAGCGGCTCTGAATGGGAGTTCGTCAAGCGTGTGTCCTTGTTTAATCCAAGCACGACGGAATCGAATGTGGGCGAAACAAATTGTGCCCCTGAGATTAGAGCCGGCAACGAAACTACTTTTGGGGATACATACCATGTGAAGAAAACGCTCAATCCTGAAAGAGCGAGAAGCCAGTTGAAAACGGTGGCTCCGACCGGTGCAATGTTGATATACGCCAATCCGGAGAAAAGCAATGCAAAAACGAGGGCGAACATCGGACGTCCCTTTTTGTCGATAAAGGTGAAAAGCTTTGGTGCCTGGCCAATTTCTGCGAGGGCCGCAATAGTACGCGTAGAGCCGTATGTCGAGGAATTCCCGACGGAAAGCACGGATATGAGAATAACGGCATTGAAAATCGATGGCAACACATTGATTCCGGCGTTTTGAATGGCGATAACGAATGGCGACGCCTTGATATCGACAGATGAAGTTCCGTTGAGCAATTGCGGGTTCGTATATGGCACAATGAGACCAACAAGGAAAAGCGACACCATGTAAAAGATGGTAATTCGCCAAAACACCTGTTTTGTAGCTCGGGGAAGTGTGCGTCGTGGATTTTGGCACTCTGCAGCCGCGAGACCGACCAATTCCGTTCCCGCAAAGGCAAACCCGGCCGTAACGAATACGGAGCAGACGCCTTTGAAACCGTTCGCGAAAGCACCGGGATTATGCCAAGTCGCTGCACCAAGGTATCCTCCTTGGGGACCTCCGCCGCAGTCGATTACGATAGCCAAGATAATGAAGCCGACAACCGCGATGACTTTGGTGATGGAGAAGACGAATTCGGCTTCACCATATCCCCGGACGCCGGCAAAGTTGATTGCAACGATCAGAACTAAGAAGATGGTAATGAAGACGCCGACATTGATACCCGAGTTCCAGTATTGGACCGTGATCCCAGCGGCTGTCAGTTCGAGAGGAAGAACGACTAGCCATCCCATTGCATAATTCCATCCCATGGCAAATCCCCACGCAGGATCAACGAAACGAGTGGCATAAATGGAGAACGCACCTATTTACGATCAGATGGAAAGTAAACAATCTTTTTACCAGAGATTGGAAACATGACAGCGAGCTCACCGAGGGCATGTACGACGAAGAAGAGCATGAGACCCACGAGACCGAAACCGATAAGCAAACCGGCGGGTCCACCAGTGGCAAGAGACGAGCCGGATCCGATGAAGAGACCTGTTCCGATAGCCCCACCGATAGCAATCATCTGCATATGTCTGCCTTGGAGTTTCCGTGAGAGACGAGAGGTATCGTGTGTCGTAACCTCCTTCTCGGGATCAACGATCTGTTGGCCATACTTGTTCAATCGAATGTTATCTTCACGACGCTTAAACGAATGGGCGATTCGTGTGAAGATGGGTTTTTTCTCCTTGACTTGTTCGGTATCGACGACATTGCTGGGAGTCTTGTAAGCTGGCAAACTGGATTCGCCGTTGGAGACATAGTCAAGCCCCTTCTCATCCTGCTTATCAATTGTATCTCGCGGTGGATATTCTTCCATCGTTTGAAAGGCGGGGAAGTATGAAAAGCGATATTGGGCTAAAAAAGAACTTTATATATTATTCTGCGTATGGAACAGTTTGGGGGCGGGTGGCAACGATAACATAGAGCGGCGCACGGAAGAGCCTATTTACGAAGAATATGAGATGCGGGATGGGCGTTAGGGAGTCATATGATAGGAAATTTGAGCCGACTGCTGACCCAATCAAATTCCTCAAGCAACCTTATCCAATGTCCAGCCAATCCCCGTATACCTCTTATCAACCGAAATAGGCCGGGCACCACTAAGCGAGAAGAGTGGGAGGCCGACAAGCCAAAGAAACAAGGTTATAAGGAAAAGGAGGCGGAATAATACAAATGGGCTTGCTTTCACATGCGGGGTATGTAGGACAACTGACACAACGCCCGATTATGGGCATCAAAGCGCCCCGTTCCACAAAGAGAGATAGCCGATTACTATAGGGCATTTTTCCTTCCGACAAAGATAGCTAGATACTGGTAACTCAATTTGACACCCAACCCCTCATCCCTGGGCCAACCGGAGCGTCCCCAATCATAAGATTGGGAGGAATAAGCGAGAGAAGGTTACCCCCCGTGAAAACCAACCTAACAAAAGCCCAATCAAAAGGAGAAAGATCGCTTCCATTGAAATTCGTCGCATGCACAAGCGAGTTCGCTTTAGTATCTCCGAGCCGTCCACGAAATTTACTCCATCCTTCCTCGCTAGTCGGTTGGCCTGCGTCGTCAAGTCCAAGTCGCTTGAAATCGCTACCATCTCTAGCGGGACGCCACCATGCACCGGAACCAACCCAACCTCCGACCGCCACAAGTCCGGGGGCTTGAAATTCGATGGTCGGTCCCTCCACGGGGTCCCGATTGCGACATGCGTGGCCGTTGAGCGCGGGATGGACAATGGCGTGGGTTTCATCTTCCCATTTCACTTGACTTGGAGTGTAGGTTTCGAGGTGTCCGTGTGCTTCAAATCCGACGTTGACGATAGTATAATCGGTCCCTGCGGGTTTGAGTGTGATGGTGAAGTGTTCGAGATCGCCTTGGTGGATGCCGATGGTGGAGATGATACAATCGAACTCGGACCCCAACCGGAGGGCACGAACGGTTTGACCGCCTTGATAAGCATAGAGGATGAGGTAGTGGATCGTGATGGTATCATCGTGTTGTTGGATGGCGTAATACATTGGAGCGGACGGGAGTGGTTGTCCTCTGAACTGCGACGGGTTGATTGCGATGTAATACGATTCGTCGGGATGAGATTGAAGGGTCTCTTGCGTGGGATTGTGAATCGGTGGATGAGCGGTCAGGTTGCCGTGTTCGCAAAATGTCGAAACAAGTTGACTACCATCTCGATAGACAACATAGACATTATCATTCAATACAGCCAAATCGGGGAATTCGCCGCGCTGATGAGGAATTTTCCGCGTGTCTTTCCATTCGATGCCGGTGGGATCAGATGAACGAGTGGCCCAGAGCTGGTGCACGTTCTTGTGTGGTTGGCTGTACATCATAAAAAGACAATCTTTGATTGCTGTCAATGCGGGAGCAGAAGCCACTTGACCTGCGATCTCGCGTGGCGATGTCCAGTGATTCTGACTGAAGGAGCTGACTGAGATCTTGTTGGAATCTGAGATCTCGCTGGGATCGACTCGAGGAGCGATGTAAACCATGACGACCTTGTTCTGAAATGTGGTGATAGAGGGAAACGTGCCGTGCTGGTCGGTGATTTTGACGGTATCCCACGCTTGTCCATCGGCAGATTGACTCATCCAGAGTTGAGAACTGCCCGACTCGGTGTACACCATGAAAAGCTTGTCCTCATATACGGTAAGCGAAGTATTCCATCCCTCATGACCAGAAATCTTCTGAATCCCATCCCATTTGAACCCATCAGTTGAACTCGCAATCCAGAGTTGGGAAGACAAAATACCATGCCAGACCATCCACAATTTGTCGTTGAAAACAACAAGCCTAGCACCGGCGCCTGCAATCCCAGGAATCTTTTGTGTGTCATGCCAGCCGAGCCCATCAAAGGATATAGAGATGAAGATCTGATAGCTCCTCATCCCCTGGTAGACCATGTAAAGATGTCCATTGAACGCGACAATCGAGGGGGCGTCTGAAGTGGAGTGGCCGGGAATGGGGTTTCTGAAACCAATGTTGCGATAATGAAGAGTGCTGTTTTTGAGGAGATGCTCGATGCTGCATGGAAGATACGGTTCGTTTTCGTGGAATTGAAAGACAGGCGAGAATTTCTTGACAACGTCGAGGGTAACTGTGGCCATGAGGTGTCGACGTTTGGAATTGACAAGACGGATGACGCGCTCTTCCTTCCTTTTCAGATACCGCGCCGGAAGCCGGGCCCGACCTCAAATTCCAGCGCCGGGTAAATATCCTATCCACGTGCCGACAAAAAAAGACTTTTTCTTTTGACGTATGCCATTGCGGTGGTGTAATGTTGGCTATCGAATCAAAAGTGAGACACGCCAGATTTTGTGTGGAGCGGGACAGAAATTTGTCCCCATACTCTGAATCGCGGCATTTTCGCGGGCCGTTCCCTCAGACTTTTTGACATCGCGTCCCTCGATGTTTGAACAACACCCAGCTTCCGTTTCTGGGCCTTCTTGTCCGGGTTTCCCGATTCTAATGGCGTTAGTCTATAAAGATTTGTTAACGGCGAATTGGCTACCGATGGATTGGACCGCATTAGTCCCGCAGTTTGGGAATCTCGATGCGTTTTCGCGCAGATCCCCTTATCGATTCACGAGCATGTCTCAAGTGCATTTCGGTGATCTATCAATGACATCAAACACCTCATTATATCTTCAAGTCGGACATATTGCCTCTTGGCTCCTTTTGGTTCATTACTGCAACAGACAATCCGAAACGACATGTCCAAACCTGAAAAAGAAGAGGTATGAAACAACAATGACAAGCCTTAAACTTATAGCAGAATCAAGTTCACGTTATCGAGTACGTAGAAGAGGAGAAAGTTGAACCGCATTCTCCCTTCAAGTTTGACGCAACCACTGGAGACCCCCTGCCTGAAGATCCCGTTCTCAAAGCCCGTGAAACTCGACAATGCACATTCCGCAGCATCGTCGCCGGCTCCTTTTTCGGATTGATCATTGGCATGGCCAATATCTATCTTGGTCTCAAGATTGGATGGGGAATGGGTGCAGGTGCTTTCGCGGCTTTCAGCGGATTTGCGGCCCTCAAAGGCATGGAAAAGTACTTTCCCCATTGGTTTTTGGGAGGGTATTTTGGCCCAAAGGAGAATGTCAGTTGTCAGTCTGCAGCAAACGGTGCTTGTGCGTCTTATGGCCCATTCGTAGCCGCGTATGATCCCAATTCGAAACAGGATATTAACGAAAAGTGTGCCTGCAATGTATGGATTGGGGCTCCTCTCAACTCCTCAACAGGATTTTGGTAAACTCGTTGGCTTGGGTGTGGTATGCGGCTTCTACGGCATGTTTTTCGCTGTTCCTCTCCGGAAATTCTTTATTCTAAGACAACGTCTCGTATTCCCCGAAGCCGTTGCCACCTCCATCGCCATTCGCACCCTTCATTCATCCATGATCGTTGCACGTCAACAAATCTACTGTCTCTTGGCGAGCTTTTCCGCAGCTCTCATTTGGGCTGTAGTCAAAGGTTACGCTCCTGGGATTCTCCATCAGTGGAGCTTTTTCTACTGGATCTCACGCTTTGGCGGATCTCGGTTCCTAGCTCCCCACAATTGGGGGTGGGGGATCGTGGAAACCAATGCCTGCTTTTTCGGTGTCGGGATGATTGTCGGATGGAATGGCTCGTTGAGCTTTTACGGAGGGGGAGTCCTGGCTTGGGGGCTTTTGGGGCCTCTTTCGGTTGCGTTGGGATGGACAGTGGGAAAGGAAGTGTCTCCGGGACATTGGGTGTATTTTCTTGGCAAGTATGGGTCTCCGCGGTATTGGTTGTTGTGGCCCGGCGTGTTTATCATGATTTGCGCGTCTTTGATGGAACTGTTGGTTCAATATAAAGTGTTTTGGGTTGGGATAAAGGCCGGAGTGAAGGACATCCTTGACACGATTCGGAGACGTCCTCTGACTGGGTCAACAGAGGATCCCATGGGACCGGCAGATCAGGTTCCGATATGGGTATCTCATCTCTTTCCACTTAATATTGATTTTGTAGGCGTGGTTGTCCGGGCTTATTGCGTCCATTGTGCTAAGTTGCGTCCTCTTAAAGGTGCAGTTTGACGTCCCTGTCGGACACAGCATTCTCGGAATTATTCTGGCGTTCCTCTTCTCCTTCATCGGCGTGCATGGAACCGGCACTGTCGCGATTAACCCAGTCGGTCCAATTGCGAAATGCTCTCAGATGATCTTTGGAGGAATCTCCAAAGCTCAAGGCCAAACAGTCAAGGCAGCGCAAATGAGCAATATCATCGCGGGATCTCTTGCCGGACAAGCAGCAAGTCATTCCGTTGACATGGTTACAGATCTCAAAATCGGACACTTGCTGAGTGCAACTCCAAAGGGACAGTTTTGGGCTCAGTTGTGGGGGACAGTGATTACGATTGTGCCGATGGTAGGAGCTTTTCTGGTGTATACAAAGGCGTATCCTTGTATTCTCGATCATGATATCGAGAAATGTCCTTTTGCATTGCCAGCCGTAATGGCATGGAAGGCTGTTGCGCTCGCCATGACGGATTCCGACGATCCTATTCCTCGAACGTCCGGTATCATCCCCCTCCCATCTCAAGAGAGTATTGACGGCAGGAATCACGGCAATCATTCTCGGAATACTGTCAATCGGTACCGTTATTGTCAAGTCTCGCTTTTCGCCTAAATATCGAGGGTGGTTTCCGAACTGGGTTGCGATTGGAATTGCCTTTACAGTACCTGCAGTAGCCTATGGTTTTGCCATGGTGTGTGGTGCTCTGTTCGCATTCCTCATAAAGCGATACAGGCCCGCGATATGGGAGCGCTTTGGGTATCCGCTTGCTGCTGGGTTGACGGCCGGGGAAGCGTGCGCGGGCATAGTCACTGCGGGATTGGTTATTGCTGGAATTGATGGCGAGGCAGTTGGTACAAGCGTTGGGTGCCCATTCGGATCCTGTTAGTTGAAGAGTGCTATAGATGATTTAACGATCGTTGTTTCTGTATCCACAGATAAATCGCTTAAAGAAATTTGCAAATTGTCATTACCGCGGAGATTTGATGAGTTCAAGTGGTGTTAGATGACGTATCCTTCGATTGAGAAAAGTTAAATGCTAAATAAAAGTGACCTTGTTACATCTCACCGCTAAAAATTATCTCCGTGACTCGGACTATAGAAATACTCCCAACATACCTCCAAATAATGCAAGGATGGTCATCCATTGAACAAGGCTTCCTCCCACTATGACATCAAATCCACTCATCCCCGCCGAATGCGACGAAGTGGTGGCAGGAGCCAACGTGACCACCTGAGAATTCGACTGCGTAGGCGCAGAAGTCGCCGTCGGGAACAGACCCGCCGTCTGCGTAGCATTATTCCCGGACGGAATCCCCGTTACTCCAGGCAACATAGACTGACAAGTGACGAGAGCGGCAGAAAGAACACTCGCTTCCGTGACGTTGACCGTCGCATAACACTGACTACAAGCTGGACCCTGTCCAATAAGAGTAGTGCAGAAACAAGACTGGTCGGTACAGGCTGTCAACGCCTGATTGATCAGAGCACATTGACTTGAACACGCCGTTAAACTTCCCCCCGTCGGTGTCGCCGTCGGAAACTCCGAGTTACAGATACTTATTGCCGCGCCGACGGAACTCGCGAGCGTAGCGTTGATGGTGAGGAGACATTGACTGCATGCTGGACCAGCGGCTACCACAGTCGGACAAAGACAGGAATCCCCCGCTGTGCAAGTTGCCTCTGCCGAAGCAATCGGAGCACATATATCAGCGCAATCCGTCCCCGTTGCTGTTGGAGAAGTCCCCGTGGCTGTCCCGCTGAGAGTCGGGGAGGAGCCCGTGACGGGCGGTGCTCCTGTTGAAGGACAAAGTTCGGTGACTTCTTGAATGTCGCTGGAGATGTCGGGATCGTCTGTCTGCAGACATGTTTGGCAGGCATTGACGTCCGCGCCGGCTCCGGTGATGACTCCACATAGACAGGTGATGTCTGTTACGTCACATTCACTCAGGGATGCGATCCAAGCGCACGACGTCGAACATGCGGCTGGGACCTGTCGACGGTGTAATCGGTGAGGCAGGTTGTGTGCATCAGTGGAGACCGTCAAAATGACCAAAGATAGGAATATGGTCACTATATATGAAGTCTAATTGTCAGTCACAATTTAAAGGGAGGGAATACGGCGGTCTTCATATTGTGAGGAGAGGGTGATGAGTTGAACCCTGTGCGGCATCCATGGTTTTCGACGGATACTTATATTGGCTTCGTTGCGCACGTCCCTCTCAGCCCTTGGTGGCATTTATATGAGGGAGATTATCTCTTGCCATCAAATTAATTGCACGATGAAACGAAAAATGAGGGAAAAAAAGTTTATTCCCGGACCCTGATGCACAGCCATCAGCCGACGCACACAAAAGTTGAAGAGCGGATGCGCATATGATCTGGAATATCCTAAAAATAAATCAGCAGTTCCATGCGCCACAAACTGTAAACGGGTGGATATTATAGTAGATGTATGCGGAACTCGCCATTCTGGGGTGTTACAGAGACGAGACGAAGACTTGGCATTCATCCTCGTTTAACTGATCTTCGCTATTAAGCCAAAGTAAAAAGCGCAATACAAGAGTGCTGTGTGGAATAAGAATTGCGAAGGTACGAACAATAAGGGGTCAAACTTTTAACTGTCTGATCTGTGACTTTACACCGTAATCTTCTCAGCAGGCCGTGCAAGTCATATAACCCGCACTAAAATTATTTACGCCTTGTCGCCAGCTGCCGAGTTGCTTGGACGAGTGCGACTCGGGTCGATGGGATCTATATTCAACCTGCTGAATCCCCTGACAATCTCGTCACCAGCACCGACGTCTTCTGTTCAGAGCAGCAAGCGAGGCGCAGCCACAGGAGAAGGCGGGTCGGAGGATGTGATTGTTGCCCTGGACGCCGAGGTGGAATGTACTACTCCCCCTGTCGAATCAGACGAAATGCGCGCCACCCTCCTGGCACGGGAAAGTAACGAGGACGAGAGGATGGAGCAAGGACAGCCCAGTATTGTAGTAGAACGAGTCGCCGATACATCTTCCAAAGAGGACGGTGGGAGGAGAACCTCGTCTTCTCCACTCGCGGATATTCTGAATCCTGTGCAAGGCACCCCGGGGACATCGAGTACCACACATATCGAGCTTTCGTCCTCAGAAAGAGTCATAGTCGAGGAAGTCAATTCATTATCAGCCCTCCCCCTCGAGCACATCAAACGAGAATCTTCTATAGCGTCGCTACCGATCAACAATTTGGACCAGAATGACGAGGAAATGGACGTCGATGTCGTTGGAACCGCAACAGAAGAAGTAGCTACCCCCAACATCGAAACCCTCAACTCGAACATACCAACGGCTCTGATACCCCCCAGTCAACCGATGCTGCCATCCGCCTCTACAGACTCTCAAGCGACAATCTCCGACGTCGTAGAACCAACGCCTACACAAAATCCGCCTATACCCTCCCGCTCTCCACCTCCCTCCAGAAAACGCAAATTCACTCCCGAATCCTCTCCTGATGAACCCCTCTCGGCTGGACTCCCACCCCCCGGCCCTCACCCCGTCCACCTCGAAACACACACACACGAACAAATTTCAGTGGAAAAACCTCAACCCACGCCTGCGTCCCGTGCAGTCAAGAAACCCAAACGTCCAGCCCAGATAAAACGACCTACGCACGCGAAAAAGAAATCCGCAGCCACGAACGGACACAAGAAACTCAATCGAAAACACACTGAGAAATCCGAAAGTGTAGGGCTCGACGAGGTACTGTCCCTCTCCCCGCCCCCTTAAGCCTCCCGTAGGACAAACTGACGTGACAAAGGGTACCCCCGTCTCATCAACACGTCAATCTAGTCTTGCACCGTCCGTGGCGTCGACATCCTCCTACGACAGTTCAGCGCGAAAATCCAAACAATTATACTGTATCTGTCGCAAACCCGATCAAGGATCCTGGATGATAAACTGTGAAGTCTGTAATGACTGGTTTCACGGCACCTGTGTCTCTCTCGAAGAATCCGACGAACCGTTAATCGATACGTACGTCTGTCCCGTCTGCACCTCCGAAAGTAAAGGCAAAACATCCTGGATCCGCAAATGTCGCCTCCAGGGGTGTAAAAACCCCGCTATCCAGCAAGTCAAGCCCGTGCGCGGGACGAAAAGCGGTGGTACCCGAGCAAGTAAATACTGCAGTGACGAACACGCCATGGAATTCTTTAGAAGGAAATTACGCGACCTCGACTCTGAATCGTTGACTCCATCTCAACTTAAAGTTCTCGTCGAGAATGTCCCCTCTGTCGACGACTTTAAACGCCTTGGCGATGTGGAACCCGTCGTTCCAGACTCAATCCTCGCCAAATACAAAACCCCCGCCGACGACTCACGTCTCGCCGACCTGCGTCTCGAACGTGAAAAACTCGTCCGAAAAATGGAAATCGTAACTCTGCGACAAACATTCCTCCACCTCGCCGTGGACAAAGCAAAACAAATAAACACGGATCTCAAAATGGCGGGACCAACACAACTCACCGTCGGCAGCAAGTCCAAGAACAAGACTAAACCCAAGGAGCTTTGCGCGTTTGATGAACGACTGTTACTCGGGGACGCAGAGTTTCTGGAATGGACGGCCACGGAGGAAGGGAAACGGGTTTTGGGGGAGAGGAGGATTGATGGGGAGGAGCAGTGTATGGTGGAGAAGAGACGGTGTCGGCATGTGGGGTGGCAGGCGTTGAGGGGGGAGGATATATTGATGGAGGAGTCGTTGTTGAGGGAACAGTTGGACGGGATTGCGAGGGAGGAGAAGGCTATTAGGTATGCGACCTTTAATTCTTGAGCGAGGCTAATGAGTAGGGAGAGACAAAAGGTGAGGGCGAGGAATGCGATTCCTGGGAATGGTCAAACGATTGCAATAAGTGCCGGGAGTTGATTTCCTCCGGTACAGTGTAAATAGCGTGACTTGAGCTCTGCGAGGATATCT
>Ga0335073_10012358_pt1 | contig 11990 bp, 12 predicted proteins | sample Lox_Sample_22_FD_207093 | JGI IMG/M metagenome (GOLD analysis project Ga0335073, IMG submission 207093) | Soil microbial communities from Loxahatchee National Wildlife Refuge, Florida, United States - Lox_Sample_2.2 | ecosystem: Environmental > Terrestrial > Soil > Wetlands | place: USA... | reverse complement strand
CCCGCCACCCCGCCACCTTCGCCGCCCGGCACGGGACGGCTCCCCCCGTGCCGACGGGCGCCCCGACCACCACCACGACCACCGCCGCCCACAAGCCCGTGACCTCACCGGCCGGCACCACCGGCACGGGCTCGACGGGCACCGGCACCACGGGAACGGCCTCGCCCGTCAACGCCCGCAGCGTGACCCTGGGGGACTACGCCGGGGAGTCCGACCCGTCGGGCGTGGCCGCCTTCGCCGCCGCCACCGGCACCCACCCCGTCCTCGCCACCGACTACCTCGACAAGACCGACGGGTGGGCCGCCATGGACAGCGCCTCGAACATCCCGGCCTGGAGCCACTCCCCCTACCGCCTGGTCCTGGGCATCCCCATCATCCCGGGGACGGGCACCCTGGCCCAGGGGGCCACCGGCGCCTACGACCAGTACTTCACCGTCCTGGCCCGGAACCTCATCGCCGACGACGAGGGCAACGCCATCCTTCGCCTGGGATGGGAGTTCAACGGCAACTGGTTCCCGTGGTCGGTGGCGACGGCCGCCGACGCCGCCGACTTCGCCGCCTACTGGCGCCAGATCGTGACCACCATACGGGCCGTGCCGGGCCAGCACTTCCAGTTCCTGTGGAACCCCAACGCCCCGAGCCCCACGCCCTACACGCCCGACCAGGCCTACCCCGGGGACGCCTACGTCGACTACGTCGGCACCGACGTCTACGACAACTACTTCGGGGACGGGGCCTTCCTCCCCTCCGTGGGCTGGGAGAACCAGCTGCAACAGCAGTGGGGACTCGACTGGCTGGAGTCGTTCGCGGCCCAGCACCACAAGCCCATCGCCATCCCCGAGTGGTCCGACGAGTACCGCGACGACAACCTCGGATTCGGCGACGACCCCTCGTTCATCGACCACATGGCTGCCTGGTTCGTCTCGGCCAAGGTGGCCTTCGCCGACGTGTGGTGCTACGACTCCTCGGCCACCTACCGCAACAACCTCCTCGACGGCACCTTCCCCAAGGCCCTGGCCGAGTTCAAGCTCGACTTCGGCTGATCGGCACCGGCCCGCGTCAGCGCCGACGGCGGCCGTCGTCGAGGAGCCACCGGGCCACCTCGACGTGCCCGGGCAGCACCCCCTCGGCACCGAAGGCCCACGCCAGGGTGTGGGCCACGGTCCAGGCCCGGGCCCGCTCCCGGTCCAGACCGAGCTCGGCCACCACGGCGTCGAGGCGCCGCCGCACCGGCTCCGGGCCGTGGCCCAGCTCGGCCCCCCGCACCACCGACGCCGCCGCCAGGGCCGGCTCCGCCGCCACCGGCTTGGGGTCGATCACCAGCCAGGGCTGGCGCCGGGCCGACAGGACGTTGCCGGCGTGGAGGTCCTGGTCGACCAGGACGGTGTCGTGGCCCGACCGGGGGAGATCGGCCAGGAACGACTCGGCCGCTTCCACCAGGCGGCGCTCGAAGGGCCGGCCGCAGCGCTCCCAGCCCCGACGGACGGCCACCGCCCACCCCGGGGCGAGCTCGGCCGCCCCGCGGAAGGGCGCGCCGGCGGGGACGAGGAGGCGCCGGGCCAGGCCCACCAGCACGGCCAGGGCCCCGTCGGTGTCGCCCCCGGCCGCGGCGTCCGCCAGGGACGTGCCCGGCTCGCAGCGCTCGAGGAGCAGGGCCCGACGACCGGCGTCCCACGCCAGCAGGCGGACGGCCCCGGCGCCGTCCCACCGCTCGAGGGCGGGCGCCTCGTGCTCGCTGTCGGCATCGGGGAACTGGACCTTGAGCACGGCCGGGGTCCCGTCGGCCCGGGTGACGGGGAGCGCCAGCGACGCGAAGGCGTCGGCGAAGGGCGGCCCCACGGCCAGCTCCCACGTCCGGGCGCACTCCCCCACCAGGGTGCCCAGCGATGCCAGCCACGACCGGCCCTCGGGGCACGACCCGAGCCACTGCAACCCGGGGTGCCCGTCGTAGCCGGAGGAGGCGGGCGGACCGACCACCCCGCCAGCGTAGGGGGATCGTCAGGCGGGGCCCGGTGCCGCCCCGGCCAGATCCCCGCTGCCCCCCGACGAGGCCTCGGCCTCCCACGGGCACGCCGGCAGCCGGTCGAGCGGGTCCTCGCTGTCGTCGTCGTGGGTGGTCCGCACCGTGTCGGTCCCGCACCAGCACCGGTGCCCGCGCACGAAGATCGGGTCGCCGAAGCTGTTGGTGGTGTAGAAGAGGTCGCCGTCGTCGAGACGGGCCAGCACGGCGGGCACGAGCCAGCGGTCCGGAGCACCGGGCTTCGGAGCCGTGCCCACCCCCACGATGTGGTGATGGCCCCAGTTGGTCTGCGCCTTGGCCACGCACACCACCTGGAACGCCTCGACCATGGGACTGCCCTCCCCGGGTGGACCGGAGACCCGCACATCGGTTGCTGTGTCGATCCTAGGACCGGGGCCGCGCCTCGACATGCGACATCGGGGCCGCCATCGCCCAACTCGCCCACAACACGGGAGCCCGGTGAGAAGCCGTGAGCGGCGGGCGGACCTCAGAGCTGGAAGGCTCGACCCGGCGCCACGGTGACGTCCAGCTTGGGATCCACGCACAGCTTGACCCGCACCGGGCCCTTGATCCCCGGATCGTCGGGCCCCACCGTGTGGTTGGCCGTGACCGAGCCCTTCAACGTGGTCTCGGTGTCGCCTTCGGGACACTTGCGCCGCTGGGAGGCCGGATGGGACGCGGTGTACACGAACGTGGTCGTCCCCCCGTCCGACCAGCTGATCGTGGCCGTCCCCGAGCCGGTGAAGGCGGCGCCGGCGATGGTGCCCGAGCCCCCGGTCACGGGGACCTGCGAGCACGACCCCGCCGTGAGCTGGCCGGTGAGGTTCCCCGACACGGTGGTGCAGATGGCCTGCACCTTGACGGGGCCCGGTGCCGTGGTGGTGGTGGACGACGAGGCCCCGGCGCTCGGGCTCCCACCGTCGGCGCCGTCACTGCCGGCGCTCCCGACCCCGGTGCCCTGGCTCCCGCTCGAGGCGGCGTTCCCGTCGGCGCCGTGTCCCGTGCCACCGCCCGAGTTGCCCGTCCCGCCACCGGGCGACGTCACCGGGTTCGCCACCGGCGTGCTCGACCCGGTCAGCTCGAGGCCCAACAGCGTCCCTCCGGCGGCCACGACCACAGCCACCGCACCCACGAGGACCTTGCTCCTCGTGCTCTCGAGCCTGGCGCGTATCTTGGGGATGCCCGCACACTACCGGCGCCCGTCGCCAGGCGCCCCCGCCCGCCGGCGCCGGCAGGCCGGCTCCGGCTTGGTCGGGGGAACGCCGCTAGGCCGTGGGTGCGGGCGAGGAGGCCGGGGCGGGGGGCACGCCACCCCCGCCGGGCCCGCCGCCGTAGAGCAGCGGGGCCACGAAGCGGGGCGGGCGGGGCGTGGCCAGGGCACCGTAGATGCGGGCCAGCAGGGCCGCCCACACCACGGCGGAGCACCCCGCACCGTCGCTGGAGCGGGCCCGCCCGTCGACGATCGCCTCGACGCGGTGCGGTCCTCCCACGGCGGTCAGGTCGGGGACGACCCGGCCCCCGCCGGGGCGCGGCGACAGGGGTGGGCCGGCGGCGTCGGTGCCCGGGGGGCAGGGCGCGCCCGGGAGCGCCAGCGACTGCCACGACGGGCGACCGAACACCGTGCTGGGCGACCAGCACCCGATGGAGGCGGCCTCGGCGCCGCCCGGCGTGCACCACGACGTCACGGCGGGGTCGGCTCCCTCCACGCGCAGGTGGGCGCCCACGCTCACGGCGAAGGGGCTCGTGGCCGGGAAGTCCGGGGTCCGCCCCGTGCTCGCCGTGGACGTGGCGGGGCCCACGCTGGCGCACACCGTGGTGCCCAGCATGGCCGCCAGGTGGAGCCGCACGTCGATCTCGCGCTGGGCCGATGCCGACCAGTCGGGGTCCCCCTCGCACCGCCCCCAGGCCAGGGCCAGGACGACGGGCGGCGGGTCCTCGCCCCAGACCACGCGGTCGAGGAGGTCGATCCACCCCTTCTGCGTGGGCGGGGCCACGAGCACGAGGATCTTCGCTCCCGAGCACAACGAGGCCAGGGTCTCGACGTCGGCCGTCACGGCCACGGCCCGCCGGTCGGGCCCCTCCACCCCGGAGCCGGGGGGGCGGGGGCGCTGCGGTCGGGCCACGCCCACCCCGAGCGTGGTGACCTCGGCCAGGCGACGCTCGTGCTTCTGGCAGAAGAGCTGGAGGTCGCTCCGACGCGGTCCCAGCCCGAACTCGGCCACGGCCACGGTCTGGCCCGAGGCGTCACCGGGGGGGAAGGCGTAGCGGGTCTCGAGGTCCTCGGGCGCCAGCGGGGGCCCGGCCGGGAATCGGGACGGGGCGGGGCCCGAGGCGTCGTGGTCGCGGTCGGCCATGCAGCGCTGGTCGAGGCCGAACACCCCGGTGACGACGTCACGTAGCACAGCGGGGATCACGACCGCTCCGACCCGACCCCGGTAGACACGGCCACCCGGGCTCAGGTAGCGCCCGAGGTGGACGCCGAACAGGGCTTGGACGGCTCCGGCCCGGCCCCGCACGCCGAGGCTGCGGCCCGACGGCGTCGTCGTCGCCAGCCCCGAGCGGGCCAGCACCGAGACCAGGGTGGCGACGGCCCCGGGGTGGGCGCCGTAGCGGGCCTCGAGCTCGCCCCGGGTAGGCGACGCCCGGGGGGCGGCGTCGGCGGCGGGCAGGTCGGGACCGCGCAGCGTCAGGGTGAGCTCGATCTCCTCGTCGGGCCGCACGTCGCCGATCCGGCGCGCCCCGCTGGCCGGTCCCCGTGCGGACCCGTCCAGCTCGACCACGCCACCAGGCACGACGCCTCCCCTTGCGCCCCGGCGGCGGCGGAGCCCGCCGTGCGCGACCGACGCCCGCCGCCGAGCGGACCGTGGCACCAGTGTCGGGCGCCCGCCGCAAAGCTCCGGTAAAGAGGCCGCCGGCACTGCGGCCCGGGTGCAGAGGCCCTGGTCAGGAGGGCACGAGCCTCACCGGCCGGGAAAGGGCGCGCCGGCCCCGGCACCCCGGCCGAGGGCACCTGCCCGGTCCTGCCACCGGGCCGCCTCCTGGAACATGAATTGCCGTTCGGCATCGAGGGCGGCCAGCTCGGCGTACAGGGCGGCGAGGGCCCGGTCCTCGCCGTCCCCGGGCCGGCCCGACCCCGGGGCCAGCCCCTCGCACAGGTGATGGGCGATGCGCCCCGCCGGTTCCTCGGGGTGCCGCCGGGCCGCCAGCACCCTCCCCACCTCCAGATGCAGCGAGGCGCGCCGGCCGGGCGGCAGGGACCCGAGCACCACGGTCCGCACCAGGTCGTGGGGGAAGGAGAACCGGTCGGGACGCTCGGCGTCCTCGATCAAGAGACGGGCGGCCAGGCACTCCTCCAAGCGGGCGTTGAGGGCCTCGGGGGCGACGCCGCCCAGCGCGGCCAGGATGTCGGTGGCGATGCCGTGGCCCACCACGGCGGCCCCGGCGACGAGCGCGCTGCCCTGGCTCGACAGCCGGGCCACCCGCCGGCCGACGATGCCGGCCGCGCCCCCGGTGGCGAGGCGCTCGAGCCTCGGCCCGAGGTCGCGGGCCGCTCCCGGCTCGAGGAGCTCCTCGTCCAGTTCCCGGAGCAACTCCCGCAGGACGAAGGGACTGCCCCCGCTCACCCGGCGCAGGTCCTCGGCCTGCCGGGCCAGGAGCTCCACGCTCTCCGGGGGCGCTGTCTCCCGAACGAGGGCCCGGACCTCGGCCTCGACCAGGGGCGCCAGCCGCTCCTCCACCGCGCCCGACGAGGCCAGGAGGTCGTCGACGGCCTCGGCGCGCTCGCCGCCGACGTCGTCGCGCCGCGTGCACAGGAAGAACGTGCCGGCCAGGGCGCGGTGGCGCACGAGGTGGCGGAGCAGGGCCACGGTGGAGCAGTCGGCGTTGTGGAGGTCCTCGACGACCACGATGGCCCGATCCCCGCCCCGGGCCGCCAGTCGCCGGGCCACGTCGTCGAAGAGCCGGAACCTCGTGGCCGCCGCCGCCGGCTGGGCCCCCTCCCAGGGGAGGAACACCACCGGCTCCCCCAGGACCTGCTCGAACGGCTCGAAGGGGACGCCCGTCCACTGGTGGCAGGTGCCGACGAAGCAGTGCACACCGAGGCGCCGGGCCCGGGTGGTCAGCTCGTTGGCCAGCGCCGTCTTGCCGATGCCGTCCGGCCCGGAGATCACGCCCACGCCGGGGAGGGACCCGGGCGGCGCCTCCAGGGCGGCGGTGAGCGAGCGCAGCTCCTGCCGGCGTCCCACCATCCTCGTGGCCGTGCCATGGACGCCCACGGTGGCGTCGGCACGCTCCCGGCGACGGAAGTCGAGGGAGGGCCGCTCGAGGAGGATGTCCTCCTCGAGCCGTCGCAGCCGCTCGGCCGGGACCAGGCCCCGCTCGTCGAGGCGCCTGGCCAGCACGGCGTAGCTGCGCAGGGCGTCCTTGACCCGGCCGCAGCGGTAGAGGGCCAGCATGTGCCGGGCCGTCAGCTCCTCCCGCACCGGGAAGCGCTCGATGGCCTTGGCCAGGACGTCGACCAGCAGGGCGTGCTCGCCCAGGACCAGCCGGGACTCGGCCAGGGCCTCGAAGGCCACCGCCTGCAGCTCGTCCAGGCGCTCGCGCTCGGGGCGGGTGGCGGTGAGATGCTGGGCGTCGACGAGCGCCTCGCCCCGCCACAGGTCGAGGGCCTCGGTGAGGAGGGGGACGGCGGCGGCCGGGACGCCGGCCGTGTTGGCCTGGCGGGCGGCCAGGACGAGGCGCTCGAAGCGGTCCACGTCGAGCTCGTTGGGCTCGAGGGTGAGCACGTAGCCGTGGGGGCCGGCGGGCAGGCGGCCACTGGCGGTGTCGTGGTCCCGGGCCGGCTCGAGGGCGCGGCGCAGGTGGGCCACGTGCACCCGCAGGGCGGTGGCGGCGCTGGGCGGTGGCGAGCTCTCCCACAGCTCCTCGACCAGCTGGTCGGCGGGGACGGGGCGGTTGGCCCGGACGGCCAGCAGGATGAGGAGCTGACGGGCCTTGGCCCCGCGCAGGGTCACGGGCGAGCCGTCGTGGCGCACTTCAGCCGGTCCGAGAATCCTCACGTCCACGCCGACCCCGCCCTGTCGCGACGGCCGCCACGCTATCCCCCCGCTGACCTGCGAGAAAGCCCGTCGAGGGGAGGAGCCGGGCTGGCCCGCCGGCGCCGGGTGCCTTTACGTGCCGTTTGCGACGGGCTCGCTACAACGGTCCTGTCCCCCGCTCCCCCTTCCCCCCAAGGGGGAGAGGGGTACACCCCGAGGAGGAGCCCATGCCCGGACCGTCGCCCTACGTCGGGACCACCCTGCGCCACCTGGCACCCCCCTGCCACGAGATCGTGGCAGCCGCCAACGCCATGCTCCAGGACGCCAACGCCCGGGAGACGATGCGCCACATGCACGTCGAGGGGTACCCCCTCGTGAAGATGGTGGAGGATCTCGGGCTCGAGGACGACATGACCCCGCGCATCCGTCACATCCTCGAGACCCTGCCACCCCATGTGATCGAGGACATCCGGCGAGCCATGCTGGCCATGCTGGGCGGAGCGACCTTCGAGATCCCCCTCGACTGCGGGGTCTCCGACGCCGACCTCGACCAGGGGGCTCCGATCGAGGTCGAGGTGGTGCGCCAGGACCGCCGCCCCACCATCCGGGTCAGGCTGGCGGCGACCTGACCGGCCCCGACCGTCCCGGGCCGGGGGCGGTCGTGCGGCATACTCGGGCCCGGACGTCGCCAGCACGGAGGGTGCCATGGAATCGCCGGCCGCCATCGCCTTCGACCCCTACCGGGCCTTTGCGCTGGACGATCCCTACCCCGTGTTCCGCTGGCTGCGCGACGAGGACCCCGTCCACCACGCCGAGGACGCCGACCTCTGGGTGGTGACCCGCTACGAGGACTGTCTCGAGGTCCTGCGGGATCCCGAGCTGTTCTCCTCCAAGCTCGGGATGCGCCTGGCCTTCGAGGGGTCCCGACGTCGCCTCGACGGCGACGCCGCGGGCGCCGAGGACCCGTTCGCAGCGATGGGGGCCGAGGACCTGCGCGTCCTCATCGCCATCGACCCCCCGGACCACGTCCGGCTGCGGCGCCTCCTCAGCCGGCCCTTCACCCCACGTGAGATCGGGCTCCACGAGGCGTGGATCCGGCCCATCTGCGAGGAACGCTTCGACGAGCTGCTCGCCGCGGACGAGGCGGGCGGGGCCGACTGGGTCGGCGACTTCACCTGGCCGTTCCCGGTCCTGGTCATCGGGGAGCTGATGGGCATCCCCGCCGCCATGCGCGCCGACTTCAAGCGATGGTCGGACGACCTCATCGGCACCTTCGTGGGGGGGACCGACGCCAGCGACCGCCGGGCCGAGAGCCTGGTGGAGATGGTGGGCTTCTTCGGCCAGGCCATCGAGGAGCGCCGGACCGGGCCCGGCTCGGACCTCGTCAGCATGCTCATCGGCCGGGCCGAAGCCGACGAGGAGCCGCTCACGGCCGAGGAGCTGGTGCTGTTCTGCATCCTGCTCCTGGTGGCGGGGAACGAGACCACCACCAACCTCCTGTCCAATGCGGCCAAGGTCTTCTGCGCCGACCCCGGCGTGCTCGGCGCCCTGCACGAGGAGCCCGGCCTCGTCCCCGGGGCGGTGGAGGAGGCGCTGCGCTTCGACAGCCCGGTCCAGACCGTGCCCCGGGGCACCACCCGGCCCGTCCGCCTGGGCGCCACCGATCTGCCCGCCGGCGCCGTGGTCCTGGCCCACATGGGATCCGCCAACCGCGACGAGCGGCACTTCGCCGACCCGGACCGCTTCGACCTGCGACGCCAGCCTGCCGACCACCTCGGTTTCGGGAGCGGCATCCACCTGTGCCTGGGAGCCCCGCTGGCCCGCCTCGAGGCCCGGGTCGCCCTGGAGACCCTGAGCCGACGGGTGGCCGAGATCGAGCTCACCGCTCCCCCCACCCCCACCGGCGGTCTCCTCCTGCGCGGCGCCTCCTCCATGCCCGCCCGGTTCCTCCTGCGGTGAGGCGCACCGGGCCGGGCCGCCGGGGCGGGGTGCTGCCGCGCCTCGGCCACCTCCCCCGGGCGCGGGGCCGGTGCGCCTGAGCGTCCGGGTGACCCCCGGGGCCCGGCGCACCGCCGTGGGCGGCAGTCACGGCGAGGGCCCGCACCGGGCCCTGCGCGTCAGGGTGACGGCGCCGGCGGCGGAGGGCGCCGCCAACCGCGCCGTCGTGGCGGCGGTGGCCGAGGCGCTCGGCATCCCGAAGGGTCACGTCAGGATCGTGGCGGGCGGCGCCGGCCGCACCAAGGTCGTCGAGGTGGACGCCGAGGTGGACCGGGAGGTGGTGGACCGCCTGCTTCGGAGCTAACCGGTGACGAAGCGCAGGCGCTCGACCTGCTCCGCCCAGCCGCTCGCCCGCCAGAAGGCGGTGGCCCGGTCGTCGGACGCCACCACGACGGCCTGGAGCCGACGGGCGCCGCGATCGGCCAGACGGCGCTCGGCTTCGGCCAGAAGGCTGCGTCCCAGGCCGCGACGGCGGTGGTCGGACGCCACCACCAACCGGTACACCGAGCCGCGCCACCCGTCCCACCCGGCGATGACCGTGCCGACGATCCGGCCCTGGGACTCCGCCACCCACAGCGCTGCCCCGTCGTGCTCGACCAGCGCGCCGAGGCTGCGGGCATCATCGGTGTGCGTGGGCTCGGCCCCGGCCGCCCGCCACAGCTCGAGCACGGCCGGGACGTCGCGGCCATGGGCGGCCCTGATGGTGATCATCGGGTGAGCCTACGGGGCCGGACGCGGTCGGACGCCGCCGCGCCGCCGGGCCCTCGGGCCGTCCCTGCCATACTGCCCCCATGGAGCAGCGGGTCTCGCTCGTGACCCTCGGCGCGACCGGCTCGGCGAGGCAACGACGCTTCCACGGGGCCCTGGGCTCGACGGGCGAATCCCCCGACCGGGCCGCGGTGTTCTTCGGTGCGGGCTGTCTCGCCGTGACCCTGGCCACCGACGTCCGCCGGTCCGCCGGGGCCGACGTGGTCCTGGCCGACACCGGGGCCGCCGGGGCCCTGGAGCCGGACGGCGCCGTCGTGCTCCACCGAGATCCGACGGAGCCCTGAGTCGTGGCGTCGTCGGGCCGCCCGGCGGCGTCGCTCGGTCCGGTGCCACGCCCCTGGGGGCTGTGGCACCTGGCCGCGCTGGGCTTCGCCGGCTCGGCATGCGTGCTCGTGGGGGTGCACCTGCCCGGGTCCCCCTTCGTGGCCGCCGGCCGCAGCCCGTGGATCCTGGGGTCATCGCCGCCGGCGGGCCGAGGGACCGAGGGTGCGGCCCAGTTCCTCGGCATCGTCCTCGTCTACGCCGGCATCGCCGTCCTCCTCGGGGCGTGGCTGGAGACGCTGCGGACGGTACGGGCGCAACCGCCGGCCGGGACCCGGGCCCTGCTCCCCGTCCTGGGGGCGTGGACGGCGCCGCTCGTCCTCGCCCCGCCCCTGTTCAGCCGGGACGTCTACAGCTACGCCGCCCAGGGCGACCTCGTGGCCAGGGGCATCGATCCCGACCTGCGGGCCCCGGCCGTGCTCGGCCCGGGCCCCTTCACCCGGGCCGTCGACCCGCTCTGGCTCCACGCCACCGCCCCGTACGGACCGGCCTGGGAGCGGCTGGCCGGGGGGGTCGTCCGGCTCGCCGGGGGCAGCGTGGCCGGATCGGCGGCCGGGTTCCGGGTGGTGGCGCTGGCGGGGATCGCCCTCCTGGCCTGGGCCGTCCCCGATCTGGCTCGCTCCGTGGGGGCCGACGACCCCGGTGCGTTCACCCTGGCCCTCCTCAACCCCCTGACCCTCCTCGTCCTGGTCGGGGGAGCCCACAACGACGCCCTCATGCTGGGGCTGGCCGCCACGGCCTGTGCGCTCGGTGCCCGTGGCCACGTGGTGGCGGCCGTCGTCGTGTGCGGCCTGGCGGCCGAGATCAAGGTCCCCGCCCTCCTGGTGGCCGTGATCGTGGGCTGGGCGTGGTGGGGCGGTCCGGGCACGGCGCGGCGGGCCGCCCGGGCCGCGGCCGCCACGCTCGGTGCCGTCGGGGTGATGGCCGCCGCCGGCCTGGCGTGCCGGCTCGGCTGGCGGTGGGTCGGTGCGCTGTTCGGCTCCGGCAGGGTGGTCTCCTGGCTCGACCCCGCCACGGCGGCGGGACTGGCCCTCCACGACCTGGCCCGGGCGCTCGGCGACACCGGTGGTGCCGGTCCCTTCGTGACGGCGGCTCGCCTGGCCGGCCTCGCCCTGGCCACCCTCGTCACGCTGCGCCTGGTGGGGCGGGTCGACCGCATCGGGCCCGTGCGGGCCCTCGGCTGGAGCCTGCTCGCCTTCGCCCTCCTCGGACCCGTGGTCTGGCCCTGGTACGAGACGTGGGGGATCGCCTTCCTGGCCGTGGGCGCACACCGGGCCGCGCTGCGGACGGTCGTGCTCCTCTCCGCCCTCGGGTGCGTCGCCGACGTCACGGCGCCCGGGCTCCTGGTGTCGGCCCCGCCGGCCCTGGTCGTCGCCGGGTGGGTGGCCGTGGCGGGGGCGGCGGCCTGGTACCTGGTGGCGCGGCGCCCGTGGTCGCACGACGAGGCGGTCGGGCGCCTCGCCTCCCGGCCCGTCCGCGCAGCGTGATGGCAGCGACGCCTCGCGGGGCGGCCGCCCGGCGTGGCCGCCAGCGCCGTTGGTAGCATCGCCGCGGTGGCCGGCCCGAGCTCCGAACCGTCGCTGGAGGAGGCGCTCGGGCGTCTCAAGGCCTCCATCGCAAAGCACGCCGAGGCGGGGGCCACCCCCACCCACGAGGCCGTGGCCGATCTGACGAAGGCGGTCCGGGAGCTCAGTGACCACCTGGTGACCCTGGGGGGGAGGATCGACCGGCTCGAGAAGAGCGCCCCCGAGTGGACCATCCGGGGATGGGAGCCCCCGCCCGGGGACTGACCCCGGGTCGCGCCGCTCCTCCGGGACGACGAGCGGCGCCGGCCGCGGGACGGGCCG
>Ga0335073_10012357_pt1 | contig 11990 bp, 11 predicted proteins | sample Lox_Sample_22_FD_207093 | JGI IMG/M metagenome (GOLD analysis project Ga0335073, IMG submission 207093) | Soil microbial communities from Loxahatchee National Wildlife Refuge, Florida, United States - Lox_Sample_2.2 | ecosystem: Environmental > Terrestrial > Soil > Wetlands | place: USA... | reverse complement strand
ACAGCGGGAGTCGAAGGAGATGAGACTACGAACCAGCCAGGCTGGTTACGCGCTCCATTTCTTTCTTGTTGATCTTGATTTTGCCTTCCTTTTCCAGCATGCTGCGCAGGTTCTCGACGTAGAGGTTCTCGTACTCCTCGCGCTTTTGTTCCAGCAAAGAATCTTTGGCTTTGTCCCAGTCCTGTTGGATTTGCGCAGCCGTAGGCTCCTGGACCTCAAGCACCTTCAGCACGGCGCCGTTGGCTCCGGCCTGAATCGGCCCGGTAATTTCGCCCACCTGCATGGTGAAGATAACGCTGGCCGGCCCGCTCAGCGCTCCCAGTTCGGGCAATTGCGCATCGCGTCCCACCAGATCGCTGGTTTTCACCGTCACGCCCGCTTCCTTGGCCGCTTTCTCCAGGTCGTGTTCGGAGTGCGCGCGGTCGGCTAGTTCCTGGGTTTTTTGCGCCAGCAACTGCTGCGCACGCTGGTCTTTGAACTGCTGCTCCACTTTGTTCTTCACTTGCTCAAAGGTTGGCGTCTGCGGAGGCTGAATATCGGTGACCTGATAGACGGCGTAGCCAACCGGCGTAGCCGCGATGGCGGGCGGCCCATTCTTTTGGGCCCCAAACAGCGCCGTCATGAATTCAGGCGCGCTGCCGATGGCGGGCAACTGGTCGGTTTGCGCCACCAGCCCGGTAGTGGTTACGCTCAGGTTTCGCTCTTGCGCAGCCTTGTCCAATCCCGCGGTGCGTGCCAGGGTTTGAATTGTGCTGGCTTCGCTCTGTGCCTCGGCCGCCGCCTGCTGTTTCTTCAGGATGGGTTCGATCTCCGCCTTCACTTCATCGAGCGGCTTCAACCGTGCCTGCTGCTTGGCTTCCACTCGAATGATGTGAAAACCGTAGCTGGTGCGGATCACGCCCGTCGTCTGTCCGACTGGGGTATTGAAGGCGGCTTGCTCGAACTCGGGGACTGTGCGTCCGCGAGTGAGCGGCGGCAGCAGGCCGCCGTCCTTGGCGCTACCGGGATCTTCAGAGTACTTCTTGGCCAGCTCCGCGAAGTCCGCGCCCGCCTTTAGCTGTTTCTCGATGTCGTCAGCTTTGGCGCGCGCCGCATCGACGGCCTTCTGATCCACTTTGCCATTAGCATCCGGTGTGGGCGTTTTGATGAGAATATGCCGAACGGTCACGGTTTCAGGAACGCGGTATTCGTCCTGGTTTTCGTGATAGTACTGTTCCAGCTCGGCGGGCGTAATCGTCACCTGCTGCTCCAGCTTGCTGGTGTCGATCAGGATGTACTTCGCCTTGATCTTCTCGGGAATCGAGTTGACGTACTGTTGCTTGTTCTGTTGATAGAACGCCTTCAACTCGGCATCCGTCGGCTTGATCTGGTTCTTCACGTCGTCCAGCGACACCACAGCATATTGAAACTTCACCTTGGTATCCTGGCGCTTCACTTCTTCCGTGATCTCTTTGTTACTTACGGTAATGGCCGAACCAATGGCCGCGATGAGTTTGTGCTGCGCGATTTCGGCCTTTACCTCCTGCTCGAACTGCTGCACGCCCATCTTGTAGACCGATTGAACCAACTCTTCGTAACGCTCTTCCCCAATAAACTGGCCATCGGGAAACAGCGCCTTCCCAAGGTCCCCCTGGTGCAGATAATCACGCAGCTCGGCATCGGTAACGCCTAGCCCCATCTTGTCGGCCTCGTAAACGACGGCCTTCTCCGTGATCACGTTCTGCGCGGCGCGCTGCATCAGATACGGCATCAACGAGTCCGGCACGTTGCCTTTGAACTGCTGCTGCCCGATCAGGCGCGCCTGTTGCGAGACCTGCTGCGACGTGATTTCCTGATCGCCGACTTTGGCCAGCACGCCCTGGGCCGTGAGATTGCCGCTGAAATAGTCGCCGATGCCGCCGGGGATGAGGTACGTGCTCATCGCCAGACAGACGAAAACCAGGATTCCGCCCAGTACATATTTCTTAATCGGTCCGGGCTTTTGCAAAAATCGAAGCATGTGTGTGAGAACTCCAGAATTGTGGGCCGAACCCTTCATTATAAACTAGCCGCACGGAGCGGCAGCGGCGTCAGAAGGCGAGGTAGTGGGCATGAGGGCCACGATTGGGAACCAGGAACTGCGCCCGCCACTTTGGCAAGCAATCAGTGGGTGCTTCGTCCGTCAGCACCAATCCCAAACCTAGCGTCCGGCGCTTTACGCCAGCTCCCCTCAATGCGGCCAGATACCACTCACCCGGCAAATTTCCCCGCACGAGGCGACACCCTTCCCCGTTCCTGAATCGGTTATGTTGTAATAAGAATTACTGAAATATGCCGACATCGACGCAAGGTACGCGCCGTCGCCTTTTGGCCAGCAAGCGCCGCATTCGTGAACTCAGAATGATCGCCAAGGGGTTGCGTTCGACCGACCACCCCATCATGGCGCACATCATTCCTATCCGCCGCTGTAATCTCGCCTGCGAGTATTGCAACGAGTACGACGACTTCTCCAAACCCGTGCCTCTGGAGACGATGAAGCGCCGCATTGATCATCTGGCGCGGCTGGGTACGTCGATCGTCACACTCAGCGGCGGCGAACCGCTGCTGCATCCCGAACTGGACGAGATCATCGCGCATATTCGTAGGCACGCGACGATCGCGTGCCTGATTACCAATGGATACCTGCTGACCGCCGACCGCATCCAGCGGCTGAATCGCGCCGGCCTTGACCATCTGCAGATCAGCATCGACAACGTCATGCCCGACGAGGTTTCGAAGAAGTCGCTGAAGGTGCTCGACAAGAAGCTGCAACTGCTGGCGGAGCACGCCGATTTTCACGTCAATATCAATTCAGTCGTGGGCGGGGGCATTCGCAATCCGCAGGACGCGCTGGTGGTGGGGCGCCGCGCCGTGCAACTCGGCTTCACCTCGACCATCGGAATCATCCATGACGGCGATGGACAGCTGCGCCCGCTGAGTGAAACCGAGCGCGAGGTTTTTCTCAAGATGAAGAACCTGGAAAAGCGAAACTACTCCCGCTTGAACTGGTTTCAGAACAATATCGCGAACGGAAAGCCCAACGACTGGCGATGCCGCGCCGGCGCCCGCTATCTCTATATTTGCGAGGACGGGCTGGTCCATTACTGCTCGCAGCAGCGCGGCTATCCGGGCATTCCTCTGGAGCAGTACTCGGTCGCCGACATTCGCCGCGAGTTCCTTACCGAGAAAGGCTGTGCTCCGCACTGTACGGTTTCGTGTGTGCATCAGGTGTCCTATATGGACCATTGGCGGGCGCCGCAAACGATTCGCTCTTCGTCTCCTCCGTCATTGGCTGCCGGCCAACTGGTGCAAATCGAATAGCGCGTCGCTTGATCCTCATTTGCAATCATGACGCGCGCAGCGAGAGCGTTGTCTGAGCTTCTCGTGATCCGACGCGCCCACAACGGTGGCGGGCATCTGACTCCCGAACCCCCAGCCCGCAACGACGGATTTGAGCAGTGCCACACGGCTGCGATGGGACTCACTGCGAGCGCAAGTGGGTTATAATCGGGTTGCCCTTCTGAAGTTTTTCCTCACAAACGGGCGCGTAGCTCAACTGGCAGAGCAACTGACTCTTAATCAGTAGGTTGAAGGTTCGATTCCTTCCGCGCTCACCATATTTTCAATCACTTACAGAGGTTAATATTTTCGGATGTCCCGCAAAGTGTGCCGCAAAATTTTTGTCGGCCCTCTACGCTCCCGGTTCCGTTGCCGAGCCCGTCTGGTTCAGTGCAGCTCGCACGACCTCCAGCTCGGGATGTTGATACTGCATCGCAAGTCTTCACATCCTTATGCCCCATGGTCTTCATGACCGCCGCCAGGTTTCCGGTCTGCTTCATGACCCGCGTGCCGTAGTCGTGCCGCCCACAATACAAGACCAACGCTCGTGGGAGCCCCGCCTTGGTATGAGCTTCACGAAAGCGCTTCGCCACCAGGAGAATCCCGCGCAAACGGTTACAATTCTGTGCGGAGCTGGTGAGAGTTGAAGTCCCTCAGACGAGAATCCAGATCGACAGTATGCTTAATTCACCAATCACGCTTTGACTGGAGTAGGCGTCAATTGCCCCTTAAGGGCGCCGCCCAGTCGAGCCCACAAAGGTGCGGACGCGTCAGTAACTGATTCCCTCTGCATTGGCCGAAGCAAAGTCGATCTTCTCACCGATACGTTGCCCGACTCCCTTGAGCCACGCCCCCGAGCTTGACTTCTTCAAGGCCGTGGTCTATGAAAAGGTTATACAACCTGCATAAAGGGTGAAGGAGTTCACCCACAACCGCTGTCCTTTCTGAAACGGACAGATGATGACTCCTGACGGGGAAGCTCGTCGCGGAGTCATGTCTCCGGCGATCGCTTCCCAGGAAATCGAATTAGGAGCCACGTTCCATGGAGAACGCACGGGGGTTCGCGTATCAGTTCGCACTCCTTCGGATCGCACATATTTTGTCCCCTGTTGCTGCAAGAGTAATCGTTCGCATAGGGGTATGCCAATGATGCCCAATCGATCAACCCGGGCGAGAACTCAAGAGGTCCCCGTCTTTACGCGCATCGCTCTTGAACGGGCTTTGGTAAGCGGACTCTGTTTGATCTGTACCGCGGTGCGGGCTTCGGAGCGAAAAAGCATTCATGCGTTTCTGTACGAAGGGATGATGTCACCTGGTGTACGCCAGGACTTCCTCCGCAAGGGCGGATTCTGCAGGCGCCATTTCTGGATGGCCAAACGAATCGAAGAGGATTCGTGGCAAGCAGGTGGTATCGGACTCGCAATTCTCTGTGAGGGCCTGCTCCGCCTAGCAAGCGACAGTTTCGTGCCGAACGCGAACGCTCCCCGCTCTCGAAAACGGACGATCATGCGTCGCACGGAACCACCCACAATCAGCATCGGATCGCCATGCGTGTTCTGTGAAGAGAACACAGCCAGGGAGTCGTATCTGATTGAAATATTGGAAAAGCTGCTTGGCGAAGCCCAATTCCAACCAGTTGCGCGAGGCGAGTTGCCATGTGTCGCACATGCCCGGATTGCCGCGACGAACTGGAGGAGTGAGCATAACCGGACTTCTGTCTCATCGGCAGTTCGCAGCCAACTTCAGCTTCTCGCCGGTGAGATTCGCACGTTCATTGACAAACACGACTATCAAAATCGCAATGAGCTGCGTGACGAACAGCGCGACGTCTTGCAGCGGGCAATTCAGGTCCTGGTTGGATCTGATCATAGGTTCGGTCGGAGTGAGGACCGTTCATGAAGAGGAGGATGACTGGCAAGGTTGGCGCGAGTTGACACGACGTCTGGGTAAGAGAGTGCAGTTGGTGGGGCGATGACATTTTCGTCACCAATCCGGAGATAGTTCAACGCGGCATTAAGGAAGGCATTGCCAACTCGGTTCTGATCAAGCTCAACCAGATCGGCACGGTGACGGGAACCCTGCGGTGCATCGATCTGGCGCGCAAAAATGGCTACACTTGTGTCGTTTCGCATCGCTCCGGCGAGACCGACGATACGACGATTGCCGATTTCACGGTGGCGACCGGTGTCGGCCAACTGAAAACAGGATCGGCATGCCGCGGCGAACGTGTCGCCAAGTACGACCGGCGGCTCGAAATCCAGGCGGAACTCGGAAGCGCTGCCAAGTATGCCGTACGTGGGGTGTACGCCGAATGGATTGGCGAGGTGGTGGAGAAGTTATGACGGAATTCGTCGAACGCGGCGCACAGTTGGATGACAACGAAGCCGGGATCGCAAGACTCGTGGAGGGCTTGTTCTCGCTCACTGAAGGTGAGCTGAGCGTGGGTGCTCTTGTAGCCCTTGGCGAGCAGGCGGTTCCGGCTTTGCGCCGCGTTTTATCGGAGGGGGCACCCAGCACCGTGTACCTGCCACGCCAACGAGTAGTGCGCACCTTGGGTGAACTCGGCGCATTTTGGGTCCTGAGCGAATATCTGTTGCGAGATAAGAACATTGCAGATCCCGTTCTTAGGCTGGCCGAAGAGGCGGTTGAGAACACAGCGGCCCGCGAGATGGCACGCAGCCAATCCGACGAGAATTTCTACGTGCTGCGTGCGCTGGCGATACGAAGAAAACTGCCGGGCGCCATTGAGGCCTTGGCGCAGTTCCGTCGCGAGGCCGCGGCCCCGGTACTGGTAGCTGCACTGGAAAGCGACTTTTGCCGCAATGCTGCTGTTGAAGGTATCCGTCCGATTTACAAGACGGCAGTTCCTAATCTGATCGAAAACGTTCGTTCTCCCGAGCCGTCGCGCAGCGAGGAAAGCCCAACGAGTTTGCGCCGGCGCCGAGCCGCGGGCCGTTTACTAGCAGACCAAGGAGTCGATGCGAGTGCCTGGCCGTCGCTGGAATTCTTGCTCCACGAGAGCGATGAGTGGTTACAGTCCTGCGGGGCGGTAATAGCGTTCCGTATGAATCGGCACGAACCGGCACTGCGGATTCTTCTAAGCCGGTTGACCTCGAATGATTGGGTGCTGGTCGACGAGATTGCGCAGTTTCTAGGGCAACACTTATCGGCCGCGAGGGAGGCCATCGGTCGCGAACTCGAAGCTGCTTCGGAATCGCCATCTGTCGAAGACGCGAGGCGCTGCCGTTTGCTGCGATGGGTGCTCAAGTTGGGGGCAGAAAGCAAGAGTGGAGAAAACCAGGTTGCATGACGATCACATCACGTTGAACGCGAGCCAGCGCCAGCACCTGCTGATCACGTGCAAACACATTGACAAGCTGCTGGGCGATGTGGAGGCGACGCTCAATGCAGCCGCATCGAAAACCGTCTTCCCGAACTACGTCAACGACATTACGGCCGTACAACGAAAAACCATTGAAGACTATATTGCGAGGGTCCGCGGCCAGCTTCTCCAAGTGTTGGCCGGACAGTCACTGGCCCCCGAGAAGCCCCGCGTCTCCGCCGTCCATTCCATTCACGTCAATCTGACGTTCGTGGATATCGCCATTGCGGAACTTGCACCGCACTACATGCGCGGTTATGGTCCGGTGTCGGAGGAGGGCGCCGCCGATCTGAACGGCATCGTCTCCGAGTTGCAGTCCGCGATCAAGGAGCTGACCCGTTACATTTTGCAGCCCAATGCTGGCGAGCTGCGAGAAAGAGTTGAGAAGCTGGCGAAAGAAGGCTGGGATGTTGCGGGTCTGCAAACCTTGGCGGAGGTTATTGACCGTCACGGATTCACGGAATTTCGGCCAACCATAGCCATGCTGCTTGATCGCGCCGAGGATACGGCGCTCGAAATCGCGGTGTTTGGACGAGTCAGCACCGGCAAGTCTTCACTGCTGAATCACGTGATTGGCGCCGATTTGCTGCCGGTAGGGGTTACCCCCATCACGGCGGTGCCGACGCGGATAAGTTACGGGCAGAAGCCACTGGTCAGGGTTTGGCAGGAAGGTCTCGGAGTTTCCGAGCATACCATTGACGAACTGCCAGCGTTTGTCGATGAACGACTAAATCCGGAGAACCGGAAGCGGGTGGGCAGGATCCTGGTGTTGTACCCTTCGGAGCGCCTGCGCGAAGGCATCATCTTTGTGGACACGCCCGGTGTCGGGTCGCTGGCGACGCGTGGAGCAGCGGAGACGCTCTCCTATCTGCCACGCTGCGACGCCGGCATTGTGCTGGTGGACGCTGGTTCAACGCTCACCCCGGACGACCTGAAAATCATCAGCGCATTGACCCAGGCCGGCACTGCCGCGACCGTGCTTGTCAGCAAAGCGGATCTGCTTTCTCCCGCCGATCTGGCACAACAGATCGCCTATGTAAAGCGGCAATTGCAGAGCGAGTTTACCGCCGAACTACCGGTCCGGGCCGTAAGCGTTATGCCAAGCCATGCGGAGTTACTCGAGCAATGGTTCGCTGAAGAGCTCTCGCCCTTGTACGAACGCAAGCAAAACCTGCTTCAGGAGTCGCTGGCGAGAAAAACCTTAATGCTGGCAGGTGCGGTGCGTTCCGCTCTGGAAGCACGGGTCTCTTATCAAAGCCCGGAGGGCGACGATCGCGTTCAATTGGAAGAGATCGATCTTGAGCTGCGGCGGAGTGCTGGCCATCTGCAAACGTTTCAAACGGAGTTACGGCGCACAACGGATGAGATTCCCCAACTCAGTTCCTTCATCATGCAGAAGGCGGCGGAAACTGTAGCCGATCTCTGGGGCAGAGAGCAGGAGGTGGACTGCGCTGAGGTGCTGCGAAACACGGCAGCCGAAGTGGCTCTCGAGTTGGCCGGCGAAGTCCGCAGAAAACTGTCGCGAGTACAAGAGATGCTGCAACAGGAGCTATCGAAAGCAGCAACTTTACTGAGATCGAGCGATGTGACGAGCGAAGAGGATTTGCAGATACTCGCTGAGATGCCGGTGTTTCACATGAACCGACAGAGCCAGTTTGTCAATCGGCCAATCTCGGGAAAGTTGGGCAGGTGGTTTCGGCTGCGCGCAGCAAGGAGCATCCTGCAATCGTATGAAGGCGGGTTGAACGAGGCGCTGCAGAGCTTTTCTCGCTTGTTGTACTCGTGGGGGATCGATGCACGCTCGGATCTGGAGCACCGTTTTGACAGCTTTGCCAACCGTTATCGAGCGCAATTGGAGCGGCTCCTGCTGGATCGAAAGCGGACCACCGTCGATTCCGACTGGGTCAGGTCTGACCTGGAGAACCTGTCGAAGATGTTCGTTGCGGAGATACCCGCGACCAACAATGAAGCAATTGCTTCCTGATTTTATGACCGAGATAGGAAAGGACCGAAGATTTTGCTGAAATATGTCGTGGTTGGCGTTGGGGGCTTTCTCGGCGCGATTGCCCGCTACGCTCTCGGAACTTACATCGGCGGGCGCTACGGCGTCCGCTTTCCGCTTGGCACGTTCGTCATCAACGTGAGCGGCTCGTTCCTGATTGGATTGATTCTGACATTGCTCGCCAGGACGACGGCCAGCGCATATTGGCGCTATTTGATTCCGATCGGTTTTATCGGTGCGTACACGACATTCTCGACATTCGAGTATGAAACGCTCCGTGCCATACAGGATGGTCAGCTGATGACCGGATTTCTGAATGTAGCGCTTAGCCTGGTTATCGGGTTTATCGCGGTCTGGGCTGGTGCCGCCATAGGACGGGTAATGGTATGAAGGAGCAGTTTGTCCCGCTTGCCCCAGAGACTTCGATTGTTCGGGCACTCGCCCGTGGCATCTGTCCCATCTGCACTTTGATGCGAAGTTTTCAGAACGCAATGATTGAGACCGCCAATCGTTATCCTGCGACCAAGTTGTGCAACTTTCACGCGTGGTCGCTCGCCCACGCCTCTCCCGCCGTGGACGCGGTAACTATCTTGCGCACTATGCTTGAGGAGGCCTCGGTTAGAGAGACATCCGGTCCGATGGAATTGCACCCCTGCGATTGGTGCGTAACGATCCGCGAACACGAGGACGAGAAGTTGTCGGAATACTCTCGCGAGCTTAAGCGAGACAATTTTCGCAATTGGGTAACTCAATACGGAACCGTCTGTCTGTTTCATGGTCGTAGGTTGATCAACATGCTTCCTCCATCGGAAGCCGAGATGATCCGCAGGATGCTTGTCACAAGTCAGGACGACCTGGATAAGCAGTTGGCGGCGTTCGAAGTGCGAGTGCGCAGAGGAGAAGCAGGAGGTGGCGGCATTCTCGGCCACATAACAGAATTTCTCGTATCGCAGCGCGGCCTTACGCGATAGGAGGGCAAATGCTAAACACCGGACCCGCTAAGAAAGTAACCGTCTACGTGATGGAAGGCCAGACCTATCACGGTACGGCTTGCTATGCCGCAATCCTTGACTATTTGTTTTTTCGGGGTATCTCCGATGCGACAGTTGTGCGAGGTGTGGCGGGTTTCGGTACCGACCACAAACTGCACACCAGCCGACTGGTCGACCTTTCCGACCAGATGCCAATCAAAATCGAGTTTCTTGAGAGTCCTGAGCGTGTGCAAGAGGTCATGCCCAAGCTGACGGAGATGGCGTGCCACGGCATTATCGAGGTCCACGATACGACCGTTATACGGCCTATTCCTCCGGGCAAGAAGTTGCAACCGGAAGTTCCGCCCGCCAAGCTGCAGTCGCACGCCAAAATGATGCGCATTCTTATCGGGGAGCACGACAAGTGGAATGGCAAACCCCTGCACCAAGCTCTGGTGCAGGCTTTCCGGGCGAATGATATGGCCGGCGTCACGGTTTACCGGGGCATACTCGGCTACGGCGCCAATCGGCGGATACACAAAGATTCAACTTTGAATCTGTCGCACGATGCTCCGATTCTGCTAACGGTTGTCGATAGCGAAGAGAAGCTGCGCGCACTCATCCCGGTTCTTGACCAGATGGTGCTGCAAGGCCTGGTAGTTCTTTCCGATGTCGACATTATCAAGTACTCCCATGCACAGCCGGTGCCGGACGCAGAGGAGGCGCAGAGATGAAACTTGAGGGTAAGGCCAAGATGCTTCGCATCCACTTCGGCGAGGATGACCAATGGCAGGGCAAGCCGCTGTATGAGGCTATCGTGGAGCGCTGCCGTAAGCTGGATATCGCCGGCGCAACCGTGTATCGAGGCATCGAGGGATACGGCGCGAGCACCATGATTCGTAGGTCTCACATGCTTCATCTCTCAGCCGACGCTCCGATTCTGGTGCAGGTCATCGATACGGCAGAGAACATCCAGCGCCTCATCCCGGCGCTGGATGAAATGGTGCAAGAGGGATTGATCGCAATGTCCGACGTGGAAGTGATCAAGTACGTGCACCAGGAAGGGCAGAGATCCCAGCCGTGACGGCGCGTTCCAACGCTGACCTCATTTCCGGCCAAACCAGGACTGATGCTCGCGGAGGCATCTTTGGCCGCATTGAGGAACTCGAACACTTGCGTCAGCGCCTGGCGCAACGGCGCTCATTGCTGTTGCACGGACCAGCGGGCGCGGGCAAGACGCTTCTGTTGTCCGCAGTTCTGCCGGACGTTCCGGATATTCTCTACAGCTGCAGCAATCCGACCCCGCAGGCGCTGTTCCGAAGCTTGGCGGAATTGCTTCTATCGTCACGGCACCCGGTATTCACAAAATCATGCCCGAATGGATCGGCCTCGCTACAGGCAAGAAGCGCCGTTTCGCTTAAGGGACTGGTCAGAGACGCACTGCTCAACTCCAGGTATCGCGCCGTCCTCGATCACCTCGTCCGGCCATCCCAGGCGCTGGCCGCAGCCATTCGCGAACTGATGCTGAGCTGGTCGGTACCCGTCATCGCGGTTGCGCGTTCGGCGCACATGGAGGATGTGGGATTTGTGTTGCCGTTGTTCGCTGATCGGAGTGACAAGTTTGCCTTACGAAACTTCGATCCTGAGGTGGCGGAGCAATTTGCGGCGACTTTCGCGCGTAGAGAAGGTTTGCAGGCCGACAATCTGGGGCAGTTTCTCGCAAGAGTGGTCGAGTACAGTGACGGCAATCCTGGGGCCATGCTGAAGATGATTCGCTTAGGACGCGATCCCAAATATTTTCACGGGAGCCAAATCAAGATCACCCCGCTTTATATCGACTACAAAATGTCGACGATAAGCGAATGATCGGGTCGGTGGACGTTGCGGAAATGAGCCGCAGATGCAGAATGTAGAAAACATATTCGAGTCGAATCCGGCCCAGCAGACGGCGCCATCAGACGCGCAGGCGCTGTCCCGGCTGGCCGAAATTGCGGCGGGACTAGGCGAGCGCTCGACTGACGAGGATATCCGCCAGTTGGTCTCCAGAATCAATGAAGGGCGTTTCTTCGTAGCCTGTGTGGGTCAGTTCAAGCGCGGAAAATCCACATTGCTGGACGCCTTGGTAGGCGAAGAACTGCTTCCTACCGGCGTTGTGCCCGTAACGACGGTTCCCACGGTGCTGCGCTATGGAACGCAGAGGACCGCCCGGGTTTTGATCGACGGCAAATGGAAGACGATCCGTCCTGAGGACCTCGCCCAGTATGTCTCCGAGGAACTG
>Ga0335073_10012355_pt1 | contig 11990 bp, 9 predicted proteins | sample Lox_Sample_22_FD_207093 | JGI IMG/M metagenome (GOLD analysis project Ga0335073, IMG submission 207093) | Soil microbial communities from Loxahatchee National Wildlife Refuge, Florida, United States - Lox_Sample_2.2 | ecosystem: Environmental > Terrestrial > Soil > Wetlands | place: USA: Florida... | reverse complement strand
CGGCGGACGCGGCGGGGGCGGCGGGGGCGGCGGGGGCGGCGGGGGCGGCGGGGGCGGCGGACGCGGCGGGGGCGGCGGACGCGGCGGGGGCGGCGGACGCGGCGGGCACGTCCCCGGAGAGCGCCCGATCACCCGCCATTCGCGCACCCTCCCGACGACCCGCTTAAGGTCTAGACCCTTACGACCACGATATTCCACCACGGGCTCCGCGGCATTTCTGGATCTTCTCGCATATGACGCCCGCGCTCAAGGAGCATCTGGGTTCTGGCGGGCCGCCCGCTGGCCGCAATGACCTCCTGAAAGGGTATGGACAGTTTGCCGCGGACACCCGTACGCTACGCGTCAACCGTGCGGTCCCGTCGCAAGAGGAGGCCACCGATATGAGCACCGGCGACACCACCAGCACCGGCACCCAGCTTCCCGGCGGGCACGAGCGCGACGCGGCCGACCTGGCGCGCTTCGGCTACAAGCAGGAACTCAAGCGAGGGCTCGGGCTGTTCAGCTCGTTCGCGGTCGCGTTCAGTTACATCTCGCCGTCGACCGGCATCTTCACGCTGTTCGCGCTCGGCCTGACCACGCTCGGCGGGGTGTTCATCTGGACCTGGCCCGTGGTGGCGCTCGGCCAGTTCATCATCGCGCTGAACTTCGCCGAGATCTCCAGCCACTACCCGGTGGCCGGCTCGGTCTTCCAGTGGACGAAGTACCTTGCGGGCCGCAGCTACTCGTGGTTCACCGGCTGGATCTACCTGTTCGCCGGCATCATCACGGTCGCCGCGGTGGTCGCCACCCTGCCGCTGGCGCTGATCCCGGCGCTGAACGGACTCGGGTGGCACTCCCTGAACGCCGCCAGCCTGCATACCCAGCTCGTCGTGGCGCTGATCACGCTGGTGGTCATCACGGTCCTGAACATCTACGGCGTCCGGCTGGTCGCGATCATCAACAACACCGGCGTGCTGTTCGAGATCCTCGGCATGTTCGTGTTCGCGCTGGTCCTCATGGCCTTCCACAACCACCAGGGGTTCAAGGTCGTCACCAACAGCGCGGGCATTCACGTGGCGCCGAACACGTTCCTGGCCGCGATGTTCATGAGCCTGTTCGTGATCTACGGCTTCGACACCGCGTCCACGCTGGCCGAGGAGACCCGCGACCCGCGTCGCAACGCGCCCAAGGCGGTCCTGTTCTCGGTGGTCGGCGCGTTCATCATCGGCGGGGTGTTCCTGCTCGGCACGCTGATCGCGATCCCGAACATGGGCGCCGCGGTGAAGGGCGCGTTCGGCCCGGCGGCGATCATCGAGGCAAACTTCTCCACCGGCTTCGCCACGCTCTACCTGCTGGTGGTCTCGGCCGCCATCTTCGTCTGCTGCCTGTCTATCCTGGCCGCCACGATCCGGCTCTGCTTCGGAATGGCGCGCGACAACCAGCTGCCGTTCTCGCGGCCGCTGGCGCGGGTGTCGCCCAGCCTGCACACGCCGGTCTGGACCTGCGTCGTGGTCGCGCTGATCTCCGCCATCCCGTTCATCAAGTACGCGGGCGTCGGGATCATCGCGATCGCCGCGACCGGAATGATCTACCTGAGCTACTTCCTCGGCAACCTGGTCATCCTGCGGGCGCGGGCCCGCGGCTGGCCCAGGGTCAGCGCGCCGTTCCGGCTGGGCCGCTGGGGCGTGCTTGTGAACATCGTCGGCCTGCTGTACGGCGGGGCGATGCTGATCAACTTCGCCTGGCCGCGGGTGGCCAGCAACCCCAAGCCCAACCAGACCGGCGGGCTGCTGAGCCTGGGCCTGGGCTTCCTCAACGGCATCCCGATCCTGTGGTCCGTGGCGATCTTTATCGCGCTGATCGGCGCCATCTACTATCTGATCGTCGGGCGGTCCAAGGCGTTCGCGCCGGTGACCGCGCCGGCACCGGACGACGAGATACCGGCCACGGGCGCTCAGGGGGCCGCTCCGCAGGCCGGCGGCTGAACACCCCGGGGAGGGCTGGCGGCGCCGGCCCGGACGGGCCGCCCGGCTCGCCCGGCCGGCCCCGGCCGCGCCCCGCTGCCGGGCCTTGTGCAGGACCAGACTCCGCCCCCGCGGAGCCGGCCGGAAGCGGGAAGGACCTAGATGCCGCCACAGGCAGAGGCCGGGCGCCGGAGGGCCCGGCCCGCGCTGCGGACCAACGCCAGGAAGCCGCCGGTCATCGTGCGGGGGCCCGGCGCCACCGTGCACGGGCAGATCGAGGACTGGCTCGCCGGTGAGATCGCGGTCGGCGCCCTGCTGGCCGGCGACCGGCTGCCGGCCGAGCACGACCTGGCCGCCTGGTTCGGCGTCAGCCGGATGACCCTGCGCCACGCACTCGCCGAGCTGGCCCGGCGCGGGCTGGTCACCAGGACGGTCGGGCGGCGCGGTGGCACGTTCGTCGCGGCGCCGAAGCTGGAGCAGGACCTGACCACGCTGGCCGGGTTCTCCGAGCAGCTGCGCCGGCACGGGATGGTGGCCGGTGCCCGGGTGCTGACCGCGAGCGAGCGCCCGGCCGGCCCGAGGGCGGCGGCGGCCCTGTCCCTCGGCCCGGACGACCCCGTGTACGAGGTGCGGCGGATCCGGCTCGGTGACGGCCGGCCGATCGCGGTGGAGCGCTCGCTGTTCCCGGCCGCCCGGTGCCCCGGCATGCTGGACTGCCGGCTGGACGGATCGCTCTACGAGCTGCTCGACGTCAAGTACGGCCTGCGGCCCTACCGGGCCCGCGAGAGCATGGAACCGGTCACCGCCGGGGTCCGCGAGGCCGAGGCGCTCGAGGTCCCGGAAGGCGCCCCGCTGATGCTGGTCGAGCGCACCGCGTACGCCCGTTCCGGCGAGGCGGTCGAGTTCGCCCGCGACCTGTTCCGCGGCGACCGCACCCGGGTCGTGGTCTGGACCTCCGAGCTGGCCGGAGACCTCTGAACCGGCGGCCGCGGCGACCCTGCGTGAGCAGGGGCAGCGCGCCCCGGACGGCGGAAGCAGCCCCCGGTTCTCCGGCGGCCCGTGCCAGACTCGTCTCGGGCGGCAGACCCGGATCGGGAGCGGGAGAAGGACATGACGACGAGGTCGCCGGTGGACCGGGTGATCGCCGCCTGCGCCGCCAAACCGGGATCGGCGGAGGACTACCCGTTCGGCGACGAGGTGGCGGTGTTCAAGGTCGCGGGCCGGATGTTCGCGCTGGTGCCGCTCGGCACGGCGCCGGCCAGCGTCAGCCTCAAATGCGATCCGGGCCTGGCGGTCAGCCTGCGTGACCGCTATGCCGCGATCACCCCCGGCTACCACCTCAACAAGCGGCACTGGAACACCGTGCTGCTCGACGGGTCGGTCCCCGACGAGGAGCTGGCGGAGCTCATCGATCACTCCTATGACCTGGTGGTGGCCGCCCTGACCCGGGCACAACGCAACGGCCTGGGCACCTGACGATGCCCCGTTCCCTGGCCCGCCGGCCCGTATCGGCCAAGATCGTTTCGGCTCTTCATCCGAAACCTGACCACAAATCATTCCAAAACGGGCGCTGGAGCGACGGTTTCGAATACAGAGTGATGGCCCGCGGCCGTTCTGGCGGTGTAGGCGGGTTCAACGGTCCCTCGAGCCGAGTTGCAACCGATGGCCAGGCGCCCGCGAAGTGATTGTCGGAGGGTTCGCCTGAGCGCATGGTTGCGCGCAGTCGAGATATAGCTTGACATCCCTGCAGACGCGATACATCGTATGTGTCGACGCCGGCCGGCCAGGGCCGGATGACCGGGTTAGGCTCTCACGGGGAGATCGTTGTGACTACCGCGCGCACCAGCCAGGCCACCAAGATCAGCAAGTTCGCCAGGATCGCCGCATGGCCGTGCGGCAAACGGACGAAGTACCTGGTCGTCGTGTTCTGGCTGATCGTGGTCGCCCTGCTCGGGTCGCTGGCGGGCAAGCTGCAGGGCGCGGAGCGCAACGACGCCTCGTCTTACCTGCCGGCCAGCGCGGAATCCACCCAGGAACTGAACCTGCAGGCCAAGTTCACCTCGCCGAATCTCAACCCGGCGGTGGTGGTCTACACGCGGTCGTCCGGGATCACGGCGGCCGACCTGCGCAAGGCCGAGGCGGACGCGCGCAGCTTCGCGGCGCTGCCCGCCGTGCACGGCCGGGTCACCGGCCCGATCCCGTCGCGCGATCACCAGGCGCTGGAGACCATCGTCGGCGCAGACCTCGGCTACAACGCCAACATCAGCGGGTTCATCAACGGGCTGAACGCCACGGCGTCGGCGGGCGACCCCGGGCTGGCCGTGCACATCACCGGGCCTGCCGCGAGCGCCGCGGACGAGATCAAGATCTTCAAGGGCATCGACACCACGCTGCTGTTCGCCACCCTGGGCGTGGTCATCGCGCTACTGCTGCTCACCTACCGCAGCCCGGTGCTGTGGCTGCTGCCGATCGGGTCGGCCGGCGTGGCCCTCACCGTGGCCGAGGCCGTCATCTACCTGCTCACCAGGCACGGCCTGGTGGTCAACGGCCAGAGCGCCGGGATCCTGGTGGTGCTGGTCCTCGGCGCGAGCACGGACTACGCCCTGCTGCTCATCGCGCGCTACCGGGAAGAACTGCGCCGGCACGAGGACCGGCACGAGGCGATGGCGGTGGCGCTGCGGCGGGCCGGCCCCGCGATCATGGCCAGCGCCGCAACCGTGATCGCGGGCATGCTCTGCCTGATGGTCGCCGACTCCGCCGACATCTCCGGGCTCGGCCCGGTCGCCGCGATCGGCATCGCCGTCGGCCTGATCGCCATGATCACGCTGCTGCCCGCGCTGCTGGTGATCTTCGGGCGGTGGATGTTCTGGCCGATCCGGCCGCGCCACGGCTCCGCCGAGCCGACCGCGAGCGGCCTGTGGGCCAGGACGGGCAACGCGATCGCCGGCCGGCCGCGCCTGGTCTGGACGGTCACCGCCCTGCTGCTCGCCGTCGCCTCGCTCGGCCTCATCGGCTTCAAGGTCGGCTCGCTCACCACCGCGCAGTCGTTCCGCGGCACCCCGGCATCGGTGGCCGGCGAGCAGGTGCTGGCGAAGCACTTCCCGGCCGGGGCGGGCGAGCCGGTCGCGGTCATCGGCAACGCGGCGGCGGCCGGGCCACTGCGCGGCGCCCTGGCCGCGACGCCGGGTATCGCCTCGGTGACCCCGCCCGTCACCGCCGACGGGCTGGTCTACCTCCAGGGCACGCTCACCAGCCAGCCGGTCAGCCAGGCCGCGTTCGCCACGGTGGACCGGGTCCGGACGGCCGTACGCAAGATCCCGGGCGCGGACGCGAAGGTCGGCGGCGGCACGGCGGTCACCGTGGACGTGGAGAATTACGCCGCCAGGGACCGGAACGTGATCATCCCGCTGGTGCTCGTAGTCGTGCTGATCATCCTCGGCCTGCTGCTGCGGGCGGTGGTCGCGCCGCTGGTGCTGATCGGCACCGTGATCCTGTCCTTCGGCGCCGCGCTCGGCCTGTCCGCGCTGGCGTTCCGCTACCTGTTCGGCTTCGCCGGCGAGGACACTTCGGTGCCGCTGTTCATATTCGTGTTCCTGGTCGCCCTGGGCATCGACTACAACATCTTCCTGATGACCCGGGTCCGCGAGGAGACGATCCGGTCGGGCACCCGCCGCGGCGCGATCACCGGGCTGGCCGCGACCGGCGGGGTGATCACATCGGCCGGGCTGGTGCTGGCCGGCACGTTCGCCATGCTCGGCACGCTGCCGCTGGTTATCTTCACCGAGATCGGCTTCGCGGTGGCGATCGGCGTGCTCCTCGACACGATCATCGTCCGTTCCGTGCTGGTCACCGCGCTGACCCTGGACATCGGGCGCTGGATGTGGTGGCCGAGCAGGCTGGCCCGCCGGGCCACCGAGCAGAAGAGCGCCGCGGCGCTGCCGGTCACGCCCGTGCACTGACCCCGCTCCCCGCGCTCACCCCGGGTCCCTCCGCTGACCCCGCTCCCCCGCTGGGCCAGGCACGCTACCGGTGCTTGGTCCAGCGGGGCCCCGTGAAATCCCAGTCGGCCTCCCAGCCCGCCAGCCTCCGGCGGTCCATCAGCCACCGGGTCAGCCGGGCCATCCCCAGCAGCAGCCCCGCCAGCGCCAGCGGGGCCAGCAGCTCCGCGCTGACCTCCCGGCTGGCCAGCGCGGACGGGAACAGCGGGGGCCCGGTCGGCCGGCCGGAGCCATCCACCCAGACCCGCACCGTCCGGCCGATCAAGGTGCCGGCCGGCACCGAGACCTGCCCCACCCGCTCCCGTCCCCCGGGCAGGTTCCACCGGGCCATTGCCTCCACCTGAGGTGCCCAGCTTGTCCGGAAGTAGTAATGGGGCAGGGTCGGGGCGGTCTGCAGCAGGATGGCGGGAACCTGGTGCCACAACTGCTGGGCGTGCTGCTCGCGCTGCCCGCCGGACTGGACCCACCGGCCCGCCCCGATCCAGGACAGCGGCGCTCCGGCCAGGAACACCGCCACCAGCCCGGCCGTGATCCAGGCCTCGATCCGGTCCGTGCGGCGATGCAGCGGGCTTCTGCCCAGCCATAGCCGCCGGGCGAGGCGCGCCAGCCGACCCGTCCTGACGAGCCGCCTTATCCGCACCGCACGCACCTCCCGCACCCGCTTACTACCCGCTTATCGGCGGTTACATTGCGTCATTATTGCTCCGATCTCGCCGCAGCCCCGGGCCGGGGGTGCCGGGGCCGGGGCTGCCGGGGCCGGGGCTGCATGAGCGCCCGGGCCGGGGTGCCCGGGCCGGCCGAACTCCGCTCACATCGAGATCACCGCGGCGCCGGTGAACCGGTCGCCGGCCAGATCGGCCAGCGCCTGCTCCGCCTGGTCGAACGGGTAGGGGTTGACCGTGACCTGCAACCGAAGGCGCTCGGCCAGCCGGAGGAACGCCTCGCCGTCGCCGCGGGTGTTGGAGGTGACGCTGCGCAGCGTGCGCTCCTGGAACAGGTGCCGCTGGTAGTTCAGCTCCGGAATATCGGTCAGGTAGATCCCGGCCACGGCCAGCGTCCCGCCGCGGTCAAGCGCGGCGAGCGCCGGCGGGACCAGGGTGCCGACCGGGGCGAACAGGATCGCCGAGTCCAGCGGCTCCGGCGCCGGGTCAAAGGAGTCCTGCGCGGACGCGGCTCCCAGCTCGAGCGCCAGCTCGCGGGCCTTCTCGTCGCGGGTGAACACGTGGACGGCCGCTCCCTGCGCGATCGCGATCTGCGAGACCAGGTGCGCCGAACCGCCGAATCCCCAGATCCCGAGCCTGCCGCCGGCCGGCAGCTCGGCGCGCTCCAGTGCCCGGTAGCCGATAATGCCCGCGCACAGCAGCGGCGCGAGCTCGGCGTCGGTGAAGCCCTTGGGCAACTCGTAGACGTACGCGTCGGCCGCCACCATGTACTCGGCGTATCCGCCCTGGATGTCCCAGCCGGTGTAGACCGAGTGGGGGCAGAGGTTCTCCAGGCCGCGGCGACAGTAGCGGCAGGACCCGTCCGTGCTGGCCAGCCAGGCGCCGCCCACCCGGTCCCCGACGGCGAACCTCGTCACCCCCGGCCCGGTCGCGACAACCTCGCCCACGACCTCGTGGCCGGGCGTGACGTCCGGCGCCTTCGGCGGAAGATCTCCCTCGGCCAGGTGCAGGTCGGTGCGGCATACCCCGCACCGCAGCACCCGGATCAGCAACTCCCCCGGACCCGGCTCAGGAACCGGCCGCTCGATCAGCCGCAGCGGGGCGGTTCCTATTGGCCCGGGCTTACTGACCACCCATGCCCGCATGCCCTCAGGCTATGCCGGCGCGTCCGGCAGGCCGGCGGAGAGGGTGGTCACGGACGCTCACAATACGTAATTTGACCATGACCGAATGTCCGAGAACCGGTTGACGAGCCACGGCGGCCGGCGCGACGATGCAGCAGGCGTGCCGGGGTGAGCCAACGGGGAAGGCTTCATGTCTGGTTCCGCGGGGAGGTTGCCGCACCGATGCGGGAACGCGCCGCGCCGCGGGCGGCTTTTCACGCCCGGTCGCGCCGGCGCGTCGTCCGCGACCCCGCAGGGCGTAGTCACGGCGACCAAGGCGAATGGCGACAACTCGGCGTCATGGAACCCGACCGTTCTGGTCATCCTGCCGTCGAGCGCGGTGGCCAGGACGTACACGGAGACAATAACCAATTCCGTCTCGTAGGCCGAAGGGTATGATGGCGGCCATGTTCGATCGGCACGCCACGACGACGCCGGGCCAGACCCGGCGCGATACGGCGTGATCTGAACCCAGACGCCAAAGGCCCCGGGAGCTGCCATCCCAGGGGCCTTTCTTGTGGCCGCGGCGTCGGGATGGTGCCCCGGGCTATGCACCCGACGGAGGCACCGATGCGCACCAGCCACGAACCCGCCAACCACGAACCCGCCAGCCAGGCCGCCGGCCCCGCACCCGCCGGCCAGGCCGTCGGCCAGGCACGGGCCGGGCCCGCACCGGCGGATCACCGCCGGCTCGGCCGCGAGCTGAACCTTTTCACCACCGACCCGCTCGTCGGCGCCGGTCTGCCGATGTGGCTGCCCGAGGGCGCCGTGATCCGGGCCGAGCTGGAGAAGCTCGCGGCCGAGGAGGCGATCCGCGGCGGCTGCCAGCGGGTCTTCACCCCGGTGCTGGCCAAGCGGGCGCTGTTCGAGCGGTCCGGCCACTGGGCCAAGTTCGCCGACGACATGTTCCCGCCGATGCGCGTGGGCGGGGAGGAGTTCGTGCTGCGGCCGGCGAACTGCCCGCATCACGCCCTGATCTATGCCGCCGGGCAGCGCAGTTACCGCGACCTGCCGGTGCGCCTGGCCGAGCTCGGCGCGATGTTCCGCAGCGAGCTGTCCGGCGTGCTCGGCGGGCTGTCCCGGGTGCGGCAGATCAACCTCGACGACACCCATGTGTTCTGCGCGCCCGGCCAGGTGCCCGGCGAGATCGCCCGCGCCATGGCGTCGGTGCAGCGCTGCTACCGGCTGCTCGGCATCGACGTGGCCCGCTACCGGCTGTCGCGGCGCGGCGACGGTGACGGCTACCTGGGCGGCGGCCAGCTGTGGGCGGCGGCCGAGCGCCACCTGGCCGAGGCGCTGCGCGACCTCGGGATCGACTACGAGGACGCCCCGGGAGAGGCGGCGTTCTACGGCCCGAAGATCGACGTCCAGGTTGCCGACCCGGCCGGCCGCGAGGAGACCCTGTCCACCGTGCAGCTGGACTTCAACCAGCCAGAACGCTTCGACCTGTGGTTCACAGGGCCCGACGGCGGCAGGCACAGGCCGGTGATGATCCACCGCGGCGTGCTGTCCGCGATGGAGCGGCTGGTCGCGTTCCTCATCGAACGCTGCGACGGCGCGTTCCCGCCCTGGCTCGCCCCGGTGCAGGTGCTCGTGCTGCCGGTGGGCGAGCAGCACGAGCGCCGGGCCCGCGACGTCGCCGGCCGGCTGACCGCCGCCGGGCTGCGGGCCGAGTGCGACCCGCCGGAGGCCACCCTGGGAGCAAGGATCCGCCGGGCCCGCGAGCGCCGGATCCCGTACCTGGCGGTGACCGGCGACCGCGAGGACGCGGCGGGCCAGGTCGCGCTGCGGCTGCGCGACGGCCGGCGCCCCGGCGGCGTCGCCGTCGACCGGCTGATCGGCGAGGTGTCGCGTCAGGTCGGCCGCCGCTCGCCCGGCCTCGGCTTCGGCTAGCTCGCGGGCACCGGTCCCTGCCCGCCAGGGCCGGGGCTAAGCTCATCGCCCATGCATGGCCAGCGGGCCGGGACCGGCGAGGGCGGGACCGCCGAGGGCCGGACCGGCGAGGGCCGGACCGGCGAGGGGCGGACCGGCGAGGGCCGGACCGGCGAGGGACGGACCGGCGAGGGCCGGACCGGCGAGGGCCGGACCGGCGAGGGGCGGACCGGCGAGGGCCGGACCGGCGAGGGGCGGACCGGCGAGGGCCGGACCGGCGAGGGCCGGACCGGCGAGGGCGAGGCCGTGCTGGCCGAGGCGCTGGCCGCCTACCGCGCCGCGATCGGCCCGCGCCTGCTCGCCGCCTACGCGCTGGGGAGCCTGGCGCACGGCGGCTTCAGCCCGCTGGTCAGCGACGTCGACCTCGGGCTGGTCCTGCGGGACCCGGTCAAGCCGGCGGACCGCTGGACCATGCACACGGTGGCCCGCGGCGTGCGGGCCGGCGGGACGGCGCTGCACGAGCGGCTCTCGGTGTTCTGGGGCACCCCCGCCACCCTGAGCGGCCGGGCCGACGGCGGCCGGTTCCCCCCGCTGGACCGGCTCGACCTGCTCGAGCACGGCCGGCTGCTGGCCGGGCGGGATGCCCGCGACGGCCTGCCCCGCCCGGGGCAGGAAGAACTGCTGGTCGCCGGGGCGCGGTTCGCGCTCGGCTCCCTGGGCGGACGCGGAACGCTCCGTCACCGTGTCATCGACCTGGCCCGGCACGGCCGGCAACGCGACGACGCGGTCACCGAGATCCGGGACCCGGCGCTGCTGGTCGCCCGCGGGCCCCGGCGGCTGACCAAGGTGGTGCTGTTCCCGGTCCGGTTCCTGTTCACCGCGGCCACCGGCCGGGTGGGCACCAACGCGGCCGCGGCCGAGCACTACCTGGCCGCCGGCCGCGCGCCCGCCGCCGAACTGGTCGCCGCGGCCATGACCTGGCGCCTGCGCCCGGCGGCCGGCGAAAGGGCGGCGATCGCGCTGCTGCGCCGCGAACTCATCCCGCTCTACGTGCAGTACCTCGACGATCACATCGCGCGCCTGCACGCGGCCGGCCAGCACTCGCTGGCGGGCGGATTCCGCCGCTGGCGCGGCCGCGTGCTGGCCTGACCCGCAGCCGCCCCGCCACCCGCCGCTTGCCACCGGACCCCCGCCCGGCCGCGCGACGACGCGGCCATCCGACCGCTGCGCCCGTTCTAGCCTGGTTCTGCCGGTTCCCCTCCCCTGGGCACGGCGCCGCAGGTCACGGCAGGCAGGAAAGGTGATCGGGATGGGTCCCCCCCGACAGCAGGACGACACGGCCGGCCGGCGCGCGGCGATCGCCCGCACGAGCTTCTTGCGGAGCTTCTGCTACGCCGGGCAGGGGGTGTGGCACGTCGTCCGCACCCAGCGCAACATGCGCGTCCACCTCGCGGCCGCGGCGGCCGTGATCGCGCTCGCCCTGATCCTGCGGGTCAGCGCCGTCGACTGGGCCTGCCTGCTGGCGGTGATCGGGCTCGTGCTCACCGCCGAGGCGCTGAACACGGTCGTGGAGGCCGTCGTGGACCTGTGCACCGACGAGTTCCACCCGCTCGCCAAGATAGCCAAGGACGCGGCGGCGGGCGCGGTCCTGATCTCGTCGGCGGCCGCCTTCGGCGTCGGCATCGCGGTGTTCCTGCCACGGCTGCTCCGGTCGGCCGGCTGACCAAAACGAGTGGCCCTCGCGACGCCCGCCGTCGGCGTGTTCGTGGCGCTCGACGTCCAAGCTGGGCGTGCTGACCCTGCTGCTGGTGGGAATGTTGGTCCTGGAGGGGCGCTTGGTGCCCGGTCGGCCGGCCCGGCTCGTTCGTGGTTGAACCGTTGTAGGGCCAAAAACGGTACAACGATCTTGGCCGACACCGGCACAGGCGGGGCGCGGCCATGGCGCCCTCCCTCGGACGCGGCCACCCTCGGGACGCGAGCCCCCGGACCCTGCCATCTCCGCGGCCGGGGCCGCCTCCCCGGCCCCGGCCCGGCGCGCGTCGCTGGCCCGGCCACGCCGCGGCTGCCCATAGGGTCGGAAGCGGAGCAACGACCGAATCGGGGGCCGGATGAGGCGGATCGTATGGCTGGTCGTCGCCGCGATGGCCGGGCTGGGTGCGGCGCGGCTGGCCCGCGCCGACCGCTGCCGCCGGACCGAGGCTTCGGTGGTGCCGCTGCTGTCGTTCACCCCGCACGCGATGGCGGGCGGGCTGCTCGGCTACCTGCTGCTGAGGCGGCAGCGGGTCGCCGCCGCAGCGGCCGGGCTCACCGGGACCGCGCTGGCCGCGGTGGTGCTGCCGCGCGCGATCAGGC
>Ga0335073_10012354_pt1 | contig 11991 bp, 6 predicted proteins | sample Lox_Sample_22_FD_207093 | JGI IMG/M metagenome (GOLD analysis project Ga0335073, IMG submission 207093) | Soil microbial communities from Loxahatchee National Wildlife Refuge, Florida, United States - Lox_Sample_2.2 | ecosystem: Environmental > Terrestrial > Soil > Wetlands | place: USA: Florida... | reverse complement strand
GCTGGTGCTCGACGACGGCACTCACATCAACGATGCGATCGGTATCTGCGTCTATTTCGAAGCGACGCATCCGCAACCGCCGCTCATGGGCGAGACGGCCGAAGAGAAAGGCCTGGTAGCCGGCTGGCAGCGCGAAGTGGAGCGCAACGGCTTTTACGCGGTGATGGAAGCGTTCGCAACTGGGCCAGCGGCCTCAAGAACCGCGCGCTGCCCGGCCCGCACGACTACGAGCAAATCCCCGCGCTCGCCGCACGCGGACGCCTGCGTGTCAGCCATTTTTTCGAGGACATGGATGGCCACTTGGCGCACAGCGAATTCGTCGCCGGCGCGCGTTACACCATCGCCGACATCACGGCGTTGGTCACGGTCGATTTCGCCGCCCGAGCCAAAATGCCGGTCCCGGAAAGCGCCACGCATTTGCGCCGCTGGTATACGCAGGTCTCGGCGCGCCCTAGCGCCAAGGCCTAACGACGCCAAGCGCCGCATTGTTCGGTACGCGCCGCATCCTATATCACCATCATTGCCCGGCTGCGAAGTATTGCCGATGCCCTCTGGCGGAATCGGGGCCGCCAGGGCAAACTGTCTCTCGCTAGTGGAGCCTCTCGCCGATGGCGTTGCGCGACGTCAAGCTCGACGACAAATATGATCTCGGCCACAGCCGAGTGTTCGTCACCGGGTTCCAGGCGCTGGTGCGGCTCTGCCTGATGCAGAAGGAACTCGACCGCCGCAACGGCCTCAATACCGCGGGCTACATCTCCGGTTATCGCGGCTCGCCGCTCGGCGGTCTCGACAGCCAATTCCTCCGTGCTGCTCCGTTTCTGAGCAAGAACGACATCCGCTTCCAGGGCGGCATCAACGAAGACCTTGCCGCCACCGCGATCTGGGGCTCGCAGCAGGCGGAGTTGCGCGGCGAAGGCAAGTACGACGGCGTATTCGCCATGTGGTACGGCAAGGGTCCTGGCGTCGATCGCACCGGCGACGTTTTTCGCCACGCCAATCTGGCCGGCACCGCGAAAAGCGGCGGTGTGTTGGCACTCATGGGCGACGACCACACCGCGGAATCTTCGACCACCGCGCATCAATCCGAATACCACTTCATCGACGTGATGATTCCAATCCTCAACCCCGCCGGCGTGCAGGAGGTGCTCGATTACGGCCTTTACGGCTGGGCGATGTCGCGTTTTACCGGCGCCTGGGTGGCGTTAAAGACGATGCACGAGACCATCGAGTCGACGGCGGCGATCGATGCGAGCCTGGAGCGGATCAACATCGTCGTGCCGACCGATTTCGCCATGCCGGAAGGCGGGCTTAACATCCGCCTCAACGATCCGATCCTGGCGCAGGAAGCGCGGCTGCATGACTACAAGCGCGACGCCATGTTGGCTTTCCTGCGCGCCAACAAGATCAACCACACCATCACATCCGGCGGGCGCGATCCGAAGATCGGCATCATCACCACCGGCAAGAGCTATCTCGACGTCCGCCAGGCGTTTGACGAACTCGGCATCGACGAGGTCGCCTGCAACCAGCTGGGAATCCGGCTCTACAAGGTCGGGTGCCCGTGGCCGATCAGTCGTCGCGAACTCGCCGAATTCGCCGCCGGGCTCGATCTCATCATTGTCGTCGAGGAGAAGCGCTCGCTGATCGAAGTGCAGGTGCGCGAGGAGCTCTACGGTACTGCCAACCAGCCGGTCTGCATCGGCAAGAAGGACGAGCAGGGCAATTGGCTGTTTCCGGTCAAGGGCTCGCTCGATCCGAACGAGGTGGCGATCTGCATCGGCGAGCGGCTCTTGAAATATCACCGCAACGACGACATCGCGCAACGTCTGGCGCGATTAAAGGAGTATCAGCGTGTCGCCGCGGAGACGCGCGACATCGCGCAACGCATTCCTTACTTCTGCTCGGGCTGTCCGCACAATTCCTCGACCGTGGTGCCCGAGGGCATGCGCGCCTATGCCGGCATCGGCTGCCATTTCATGGCGCAATGGATGGATCGTTCGACGCTCGGCTACACGCAAATGGGCGGCGAAGGCGCCAACTGGATCGGTGAGGCGCCGTTTTCCACGCGCAGTCATGTGTTCCAGAACCTGGGCGACGGTACCTACAATCATTCCGGCTACATGGCGATCCGCGCCGCGATCGCCGCCAACACCAACATCACTTACAAGATTTTGTTCAACGACGCCGTGGCGATGACCGGCGGCCAGGCCAATGACGGCGGGCTGACGGTGGCGCAGGTCGCCCGCCAGGTCGCCGCCGAAGGCGCCAAGCGCGTGGTCGTGGTGACCGATGAGCCGGACAAATATCCGCGCGGCACTGCCTGGCCGGAAGGCCTCACCATCCACCACCGCGACGACCTGATCGAGGTGCAGAAGAAGCTCGCGGCCGTTGCCGGCGTCACCGTGTTGATCTACGACCAGACTTGCGCGGCGGAAAAGCGCCGGCGCCGCAAGCGGCGCACCTATCCCGATCCCGACAAGCGCGTCATCATCAACGACCTCGTCTGCGAAGGCTGTGGCGATTGCGGCGTGCAATCGAACTGCGTGTCGGTGCAGCCGCTGGAGACCGAGTGGGGCCGCAAACGCATCATCGACCAGTCGAGCTGCAACAAGGACTTTTCCTGCATCAAGGGTTTCTGCCCGTCCTTCGTCACCGTGCACGGGGCGGCGCTGAAGAAGGGCGCCGGTGTTGCCGCCGATCACGATCTGCCGGCGCTGCCCGAGCCGAGGCTGCCGCCGATCGTGCAGACCTACAACATCATCGTCACCGGCGTCGGCGGCACCGGCATCGTCACCATCGGCGGCATATTGGGCATGGCCGCGCATCTTGAAGGCCGCGGCGTCGGCGTGCTCGACATGGCGGGTCTGGCGCAAAAGGGCGGCGCGGTGTTCAGTTACATCCGCTTCGCCGAGAAGCCCGAAGACATTCACGCCATCCGCGTCGCCGCCGGGCGCGCCGATCTCGTGCTCGGCGGCGATATCGTGGTCGCCGGCACGCGCAAGATACTCGCCGCGGTCAAGCCGGGCACCACCGAGATGGTCGTCAACACCGCCGAGTTCTTGCCCGGCGAATTTACCCGCAACGCCGATTTCTCGCTGCCGGGCGAGCGGCTCAAGCGCACGATCATGGCTGACGCCGGCCGCGACAAGACGCATTTCATCGACGCGACGCGGTTGGCGACGGCGCTGTTCGGACAGTCGATCGGCGCCAATATGTTCCTGGTCGGCTATGCCCATCAGCTCGGCGCGATTCCGTTGTCGGCCGCCGCCATCGAGCGTGCGATCGAGCTCAACGGCGAGGCCGTCGCCATGAACAAGGCCGCCTTTCACTGGGGCCGGCGTACGGCGGTCGATCGCGCGCAAGTCGAGGCGCTGGCCGAGCCGGCGACGGCAACCGCGAGCGGCAGCGATTCGCGGCGGCTCTCCGAATCATTTGCCGAGACGGTCGAGCGGCGGGTGCAGTTCCTCACCGCTTATCAGAACACCGCCTACGCGGCGCGCTATCGCGACTGGGTAGACAAGGTCAAAGCGGCCGAAGCCGCGCTTGCGGGGGGCAAATGCGGGCTGGCGGATGCTGTCGCGCGCTATCTGTTCAAGCTGATGGCCTACAAGGACGAATACGAAGTCGCCCGCCTTTACACCGACGGTTCGTTCCTGCGTCAGGTCGAAAGCGCGTTTTCGGGCGACAAGCTGCGCCTTCAGTTCCACCTTGCGCCGCCGCTGCTGGCGCGCCGCGACCCCGCCACCGGCCTGCCGCGCAAGATGAGTTTCGGCCCGTGGCTGCTGCCGGCGTTTGGGCTGTTGGCGAAGCTCAAATTTCTGCGCGGCACGCCGTTCGATCCGTTCGGCCGTTCGCGCGAGCGCCGCGCCGAGCGCCAGCTGGTCGCCGACTATGAAGCGATGCTTGATCGCGTGCTCGCCGCGCTGACGCCCGACAATCATCATCTCGCCATCGGGCTTGCCGTGATTCCGGAAAAGATCCGCGGCTTCGGCCACGTCAAAGCGCGCCATATCGCCGCCGCCAAGGCGGATGAGGCGGCGCTGCTCGATCAATTCAGCGCCGGCGCGCCGGCGCTGCTCAAAGCTGCGGAATAAGGCGAATACTTAAACGCTTTCGCGGCGCCGATCACATGCCGCCGCCGTCCAGCACCGTGCGGCAGGCGTGACTGATCCTGTCACGATGTTCCTGCAGGCAGGACGCCACGCGAAACTCATCGGGAATGGCGTCCTTGCAGAAGCGATGCGCGTCGCCCTTGCAGGCTCTTTCCTGAGCGGCGTTGTGCGAACCGAGTTGATCGTTGCTCGCCGCCTGCGCAACGCTTGACACGGCGAGAAGAGCAATAAGCACGCAAAAGCTACGGATCATGGTGGTTCCCTCGTGGAGGCGGCAAATTGTCGGGTGGAGGCCCGCCAACAGTCAGCTAAATGCGGCCGGATTGCGACGCGACTTCAATTCTGCTGCGGCGCGGGCGTTCGCTCCTGATTGCCGCTTTGCCAAGTGACTTAATTAGGTGACTTAACTAGGCGACTTAAACCACTCTGCGTTGTGGATGTTCCTCGCCCGATTGATTGCGGCAACAGACCAGGCGCACGCCGTGCTGTTTGCTACATGCAAGTGGGCCCACGATCGAGTATGCTGCATCAATGAACGACGTGTTGCAAGCCGCAGCTTCGCCCGCGCACGGCGTGCCGGAGGTTCCCGCCGGTGTCGCCGAAGCGCCGCCGACCGAGCCGGCCGCGGCCCACACACCGCCCGCGGCGCACGATCGATCCGGCATCGGCGTGCTTATTGTCAATCTCGGCACGCCGGACGCCGCCGAGCCGAAAGCGGTGCGCCGTTATCTGAAGGAGTTCCTCAGCGATCCGCGCGTGATCGAGAGAAATTCGCTGCTGTGGAAATTCGTGCTCAACGGCGTCATCCTGCCGTTGCGCTCGCGGCGCAAAGCCCGCGATTACCAAAAAATCTGGAACCGGGCGCAGAACGAATCGCCGCTCAAGACCATCACCCGTGCGCAGGCCGAAAAGCTCGCCGGCATTCTCCAGCCGCTCGGCAAGCATGTCATCGTCGACTGGGCGATGCGCTATGCCAGTCCCGCGATCGCTTCGCGGCTCAAAGCGCTGGTCGAGCGCGGCTGCAATCGCATTCTGGTCATGCCGCTTTATCCGCAATATGCCGCACCGACGACGGCGACGGTCGCCGACGAGGTGTTCCGCTTCCTGATGCGCCAGCGCCGGCAGCCGGCGCTGCGGATCATGCCGCCTTATTACGACGATCCTTATTACATCGAGGTGCTGGCATCCTCGCTGCAGGCCGAGCTGAAGGGGCTGTCCTTCGCCCCCGACGTTATCGTCGCCTCCTTTCACGGCATGCCGCAGGACTATGTACGCAAGGGCGATCCGTATCAGCGTCAATGCGAAAGGACGACGGAGCTTTTGCGCGCGCAGCTCAAGCTCGACGAAACCAAGCTGATGTTGACCTATCAGTCGCGGTTCGGCCGCGCCCGCTGGCTCGAGCCCTACACCATCCAGACCGTGAAGGCGCTCGCCAAGAAGGGCCTAAAGAACCTGGTCGTGATCACGCCCGGCTTTGCCGCCGACTGCATCGAGACGCTTGAGGAAATCGCGGTCGACAATGCCCGTGTATTCAAACGTTACGGCGGCGCCAACTTCGCCGCCATCCCCTGCCTCAACGACAGCGAGGCCGGCATGCTGGTGATTTGGCAGCTCGCCATGCGCGAGCTCAAGGGCTGGGTGTGATCCGGCTTCGGAGCAGGAGCAGGACGACTTAATCTTCGAAGCGTCGTCCCGCTCGACATGTCGGATATTGTCGCGTGCGCAAAACCGGCCGCCACTTTTGCCGGACACGTTCTCGGTTGAAAGACCGCGGCGGAAATAGGCCTCTGGCCTAGCGAACCGGCCTCGATCAACCTCTCGTTAACCATATCCGTTCTAATTCCGTTAACCATCGGGGCGCAGCTCGGCGGCTCGTGCGGCCAATCGCGCGGTGGCCGCACGGGGCAATCCGCGCGCGGCCGCGGCTCCGCGACGGTGGTTGGCTTTGGCAGCTTCCGAGGTGACGCGGACGGCGGCGGTGCGCGCCTTGGCGAGGAGGTCGCCTTGAGGCGCCGTCGTCGCGCGCCGAACAGCGCCGTCTTCGTGCTCGCCGCGGCGATCGGATGCTCGCCGATACCCGCTCGGGCGCAGTCCGCGCCGGCGCCGGGTGGCGCGTCGTCTGCGGATGATCTGTTGGCGCCGTCGCTCGACGGCGCGCCGGCCAATCCGCCGCCGTTTCGGGCCGAAGGCGAAGCGGCGCCAGCGCCGATTTATCGGCCGCTGCCGCCCGGAACATTTGCCGCGCAGAGCCGCATCGGAGCGACGCCGATCTACGGCAGCCCCTCGGGCTTCGGCGCTGGCGATACCGGTTTCGATTCATCCAACACACCGCACAGCAAAAGGAGGAAAAAGGAACGACAGATGCGGATGCTCGCCGCCGGCGGTGCCCCGCCGCCACAAGCCGACACGACCTTCGCACCGGTGCCGAATTTCGTAACCCCCGAGCCATCGCAACCGCCGGTGTTGCAAAAGCCGCCGGCGCCGGAGATTTATCCGAAGAAAGCAGCGCAGCGGACCGGCGCAACGCTGCCGGTCTTGCCGGAAGAGGCGCCGGTGAGCAACCCGCCGCCAGCGGTGTATCCGTTGGCCGCTGCCAACCGGCCCGGGGCTCTGCTGGCGCCGCCGGCGCCGCAATACTTCGACTATTCCTTGATTCCGCCTGTCGCAGGCTCCGCCGGTACGCCGCCGCCAACCTTGCCCCCGCTTAATACCTTTGCGCCGGGAACGCTGCCGCACCAGCCACTTCCCATCGCGGCGACCGATCCTTACGCCGCGCTCGGTATTCGCGCTGGCTCGTTCTTGTTGTTGCCATCACTCGATCTGTCGGGCGGTTACAACACCAACCCGGAACGTGCGGCCGGCGCCGGCCCGGGCGCCGCCTATTTCGCCGTCGCGCCGGAACTGAAAGTCCAATCCGACTGGGAGCGCCACGCACTGACGGCCGACATCATGGGCTCTTACACCGATTACGCCGGCAATCTCGTGCCCTCGCTCAATCTTCCCTTTCTCAATTCCAGGATCAACGGCCGCATCGATGTCACGCGTGATACGCAAATTCTGCTCGAGCAGCGCACGATCATTTCGAGCGACAACCCCGGCAGCCCGAACCTGCAGGCCGAACTGGCCAAGCTGCCGCCCAATCAGGGCGTTGGCGAAACGCTCGGCATCGCGCAAGAATTCAACCGACTGTCGATGTCGCTCAAGGGCACCTTCGATCGCGCCACTTACGACCCTTCGGAGCTCACCAACGGGCAAACCGCAAGCAACTCCGACCGCAACTTCGACCAATATGCCGGCATTTTCCACGTCGGCTACGAGCTCGACCCCGGCCTCAAGCCGTTCGTGGAAGTCCAGGAGGATCAGCGCATCCACGATGAAGAGTTCGACCGCAGCGGCTTGCAGCGCGATTCGACCGGCACCACTGCGAAAGTCGGCAGCGCCGTCAATCTGTTCGGCTCGCTCACCGGCGAGATGGCGGTCGGCTATGTCGCGCGCAACTACAAGGACCCGACCTTGCCGCAGGTCAGCGGCGTGATCGGCGATGGCGCCTTGATCTGGCAGCCGGATGGACTCAACACCGCGAAGCTGACGGCGAGCTCGCAGGTCTACGAAACCGTGCTGGCCGGGGCGTCTGGCGAGCTAAGCCGCGATCTTGGTCTAGAGGTCGATCACGCGTTCCGCAGCTGGCTGATCGGCGCGTTGAAATTCGGCTACGGCAACGATGATTATGTCGGCCTGCCGCTGTCCGACAATCGCTACTTCGCGTCCATCGGGATGACCTACATCTTTACCCGCGAGTTGCAGATGCGGGCGGAAGTGCGCCAGGATTGGCAGCTCGCCACGGAAGCGGGATTTTCCTACACCGCGACCACGTTTCTGCTCGGGCTGCGCCTGCAACGCTGAGCGCGCGTGGGACTATTCGGGCACCCGGTTATGAGTCCGCGCCCTAACCGCCGTTGAGCTCGGTGAGGATTTTTTTTATCTCGGCACGAAAACCGGGCGCGATATCGTCGCGCGCCAGCGCGTAGGACACGTTGGCGGCGAGGAAGCCGATCTTCGAGCCGCAGTCGAAGCTGCGGCCGTCGAACTTCAGGCCATAGAACGGCTGACTTTGCGCCAGCGCGATCATGGCGTCGGTGAGTTGAATCTCGCCGCCGGTGCCGCGATCCTGCTTGGCCAGGATATCGAGTATCTCTGGCTGCAGGATGTAGCGGCCGGTGAGAATGAGGTTCGACGGCGCCCGCTCGCGCACAGGTTTCTCCACCATGCTGGTGATCGAGAACATGCGGCCTTTCGGCGCTCCGACGCCGACCACGCCGTATTGATCGACGCGCTCGCGCGGCACCTCCTCGACGGCGACGATGTTGGCCGGCTCGCCGAGATCGCGCGCGGCGTCGATCATCTGCGCCAGACAGCCGCGCTCGTGCTGCACCAGCACGTCCGGCAAAAGCAATGCGAACGGCTCATGGCCGATGAGTTCGCGTGCGCACCATACCGCGTGGCCCAGCCCCAGCGGCTCCTGTTGGCGCGTGAAGCTCGTCGTCCCGGGATCCGGCAAATCGTGCCGCAGCCGCTCGATCGCCTGTTGTTTCTGTCGTTCCAACAGCGTCATTTCCAACTCGACCTGGCGGTCGAAGTGATCTTCGATGACGCCCTTGTTGCGTCCGGTGACGAAAATGAAATGCTCGATGCCGGCCTCGCGCGCTTCGTCGACGACGTGCTGGATCAGCGGCCGGTCGACCACCGGCAGCATCTCCTTCGGCATGGCCTTGGTTGCCGGCAGAAAGCGGGTGCCGAGGCCTGCCACGGGAAAGACGGCTTTGCGGATTAATTTCATGCTTGTACCGGATTTATGCGGATCAATGCGTTAAACCAATGCGGCTGGACTTATGACCCAATATCCCGGCTTGCCACCTGCAAGAGGCAGGAAAAGGACCGGAATCTTTCTCTACCGCCTTAAAGAAGGACGAATTAAGAGGCGGTCAAGTCCAAGTGAGGCATCCTATCGTATCGACGCGAGCGTGAGGCTCGTGGTCATGAGCGACGAGTCCGGAGCAATGCGTCCGGAGTCATGAGTCCGGAGCCATGAGTCCGGAGCAATGCGTCCGGAGCAATGCGTTAAAGGCTAACGTTTCGCTAACATGGCAAGTGGTCCTCTACGCGACCAACGACACGACACAATCGGGACGATCCGTTATGACATTTTGTAAACCGGTGCTTCGTTTCGTCCTGGCGATGGTGCTCGCCGCCGGTTTGGCCGATGCCGCGGCGGCCCAAAGCAAGCCCGATAACTGGCTGACGCGGTTGTTTCAACCTTCGGCCAATCCTTCGGTTCCGGCGACGCCGGCCGGCACGCACCAATGGAGCGGACAATCGGGTGCCTCGGGCAATCCCTTGATGACCGCGGATGCGATCCGCGCCGCCGCCGCCGCCTTCGACGGCTGCATTCAAGCGCTGTGGCCGCTGGCCGAGCAACGTGGCATCAGCCGCGGCAATTTCGAGCGCTATACCGCCGGCCTGACGCCCGATTTGAGCATCATGGATCTGCTCGATGCGCAGCCGGAATTCACCAAAGCGCCGTGGGATTATCTCGACTTCTTGGTCAGCGACGACCGCATTGCGCGCGGCCGGCAATTGCTGACGCAATACGCGCCGGTGTTCGCCGCGGTCGAGCGCGCCTACGGCGTCGACCGCCACATCCTGGCGGCGATCTGGGGGGTGGAATCGAATTACGGCACCATGGGCGGCGACCGTCCGGTGCTGCGTTCCACAGCGACGTTGGCATGCGTCGGCCGCCGCCGCGATTATTTCCGCGAGGAATTTTTGTCGACGCTGGAAATCCTGCAGCGCGGCGATATCGCGCCCGACCGCCTGCTCGGTTCCTGGGCCGGCGCGTTCGGGCCGATGCAATTCATGCCGACCACGTTTAAGCGCTACGCCGTCGACTTCGACGGCGATGGCCGGCGCAACGTCGTCGATTCGATCCCCGACCTTCTCGCCTCGACCGCGAACAATCTGAAAGCCGACGGCTGGGTAAGGGGGGAAAGCTGGGGCTACGAGGTTGTCCTGCCGTCGGGTTTCAATTACCTGCTGGCCGACCGCGGACGGCAGATGACGCAGCGCCAATGGCTTGCGCTCGGCGTCAAGCGCGCTGGCCCCCGCCCTGATCCTGCCCCGCACGCGGGGCAGGGGGGGCAGCGCGCCGAGCGCGCTTATCTGCTGTTGCCGGCCGGCGCGCGCGGGCCCGCTTTCCTCATGCTGGCGAATTTCAACGTGATCATGAAATACAATCCGGCGGAGGCCTACGCGCTTGCCATCGGCCATCTCGCCGACCGGCTCAATGGCGGTACGCCGTTCGTGCAGGGTTGGCCGCGCGACGAGCGCACGCTCACCGTCGCCGAGCGCTACGAGCTGCAGCAGCGTCTGACGCAGCGCGGCTTCGACGCCGGCGAGCCGGACGGGCTGCTCGGTCCGCGCACCCGCATCGCCATCCGCCATTTCCAGGTCGCGACCGGGCAAATCCCCGACGGCTTTGCCTCGAGCGTCGTGCTCGACCGCCTGCGCCAGCGGTGATTGTGCTAACCCTCGCCCCAATCCTCAGATTGACATTTTCCGGCTACTATCGTGCCTTGGCCCGCCGCATCGGGCTAGCTGCCATGATCGATGTCGGCGGCAGATCATCGGGCATGCGTTGATGGCGACAACTCACCGGCACCGGCTTGCAATTGCGCTCGCGCTCGCAGCGGCGGGCTTGGCGCTCGCCGCGCCTGCCGGTGCCCAATTTTCCGACGGCCACACCGCATTCGATCAGCGCCCGCGCCCCGAGCCGGTGCAGTTCCGCGATTTCTTCGAAATGCCTTGGGGCAGACGATCCTACCCGGCTTATCCGCCTTATCCGCGACAGCAATACAATCCGTTTTATCCGCGTCCGCAATTCTACGAGCCGAGTCGGCCGCCGCCGCCGCGCAAAATGGAGACGCCGCCGGCGCAGACGATCTTGGTCGTCGGCGATTCGCTCGCCGATTGGCTCGGCTATGGACTGGAAGAGACCTTCGCCGACACGCCCGACGTCGGCATCGTCCGCAAGATCAAGGCGAGCGCGGGACTGGTGCGCTACGAAGGGCGGACCGACGGACCGGATTGGTCGCAAGCCGTCAAGGACATGTTGGCGACGGAAAATCCCGCGGCCATCGTGGTCATGCTCGGCATCAATGATCGCCTGCCGCTGCGCGAGCGCGCACAGGACAGCGACAAGGACAAAGACAAAAAAGCAGCGGCGATGCCGGGGCAGGCCACGACGCCCGGCGCAGAATCATCGGCCGCCGCGACGCCAGCGGCGGCCGGCCAACCCGGCGCCATCGCTGCCGAAAAGGAACGCCGGTCGCCGAACGGCTATTATGAATTTCGCACCGATCAATGGGCCGAGCTTTATGACAAGCGCATCGACGAGATGATCGCGGCGCTCAAAAGCAAGGGCGTGCCGGTGTTTTGGGTCGGGCTGCCGGCGGTTCGCGGCACGCGCTCGACCAGCGATATGAGCTATCTCGACGAGCTTTATCGCGAGCGCGCGGAGAAGGCCGGGATCACCTACATCGATGTCTGGGACGGCTTCGTCGACGACAAGGGCGTCTTTGCCGTGCAGGGGCCGGATTTCGAGGGCCAAATTCGCCGCCTGCGCACCGGCGATGGCGTCAATTTCACCAAGGCCGGCGCCGAGAAGCTCGCGCGTTATGCCGAGCACGATTTACGCCGGGTGTTGACCAGTCATTTCGTGCCGGTGGCGCTGCCCGGCCCGGAAGAGCAATCGCCGGCGAAGGGAAATGCGCGGCCGACCATCGGCCCGATCGTGCCGTTGAACGCCACGACCGGCGGCGAGGGC
>Ga0335073_10012353_pt1 | contig 11991 bp, 12 predicted proteins | sample Lox_Sample_22_FD_207093 | JGI IMG/M metagenome (GOLD analysis project Ga0335073, IMG submission 207093) | Soil microbial communities from Loxahatchee National Wildlife Refuge, Florida, United States - Lox_Sample_2.2 | ecosystem: Environmental > Terrestrial > Soil > Wetlands | place: USA... | reverse complement strand
TCTTCAGGCGCTTGACTCTTGCTGATACAGCATCGTGTAGGTATTGTCCGCCAGATGTTTGGAAGATGATGAGTGTTTGGACCCTATTTTCGACAATCGGTACGTCACTGGAATCCATGATATTAACGGACTTGTTGTACTGATCTTGCTCTTAGGCGTTTTCCTGGGTGCTACACAGTAGTAGAGACCTGCTTTGATTTATGATATCCACCTAGACGAGACGATGAATCTACGATGTGTAGTTCGTACAGTTTCCGTGCAAATTTTAGAGATGTTATTGTTCTAAATTTCCTTGCGCGGAGTAGTTGCGCAGCTTAAGGGTTGCATGGCGCACAACGAAGATGGTTTCAATTCCGCAGTACTTTACAAACCCAACACAAAGAATCCGACAACCATGGCGAGTACTACCATACTTGCCATTCCTGTCAGAGACTCTTTCGCTGTGAGTACAGCACCAATGCTCTTCGCAGTAGCAGTGGCTGATGCAACGGTCCCGGAAGAACTCGTTGAAGATGGCGACGGAGATCTATTGCCAAACGTTAATGCTCTGCTCTCAAAATCGACAGAGATGGCTCCACTAACTTGACTTTGGCCTGTACGAAGTTGAACGCGGCCTGGTTATACAGCTCGTCGTATATTAGATGCACAGTCAAGTTGTTCCCACTTGCACAGTACGGATCGTTTGCGTCGCAGTAACTCTGAATTATCGACGCATATCCATCGCAGGAGATATTAGCCGGCCTCGGAAAGATCTATAGCATCGTCAGCCAGGACAATCCATCGCCATCTCTCCGCGGTCCCACAGCAGCCAAAACTCACCCCATCCTGCGTCGCCGTGCCAATATCGAATGTCTTGTTCACCACGAACCGCGGATCCCCCATCTGGATCATCGCAATGACGCTCGCCGAGTAGTTCTGCGCGAGGGGCGGCGAGTAGGGGCCCAAGCCGGCGGCCTCTCCGCCGCCGCACATGACATCGCCGATGACGTGGGCGCCCTGGCTGTAGCCCAGCAGCACGACCTGGGAGCCGGCGCAAGCGTCGGTGTAGTTCATGAGGCGCTGCGTGGTCGCCTCGACGCCGGCGTACGAGGATTGCGCATAGTTCGACAGCGTCGCCGGGTACGCGATCCACTCGACCGTCGACCCCGGGTTGGCCGCCGTGATGAGCGTCGCTAGCGTCCCGATCACGCCCTGCGACGGCGGCTCTAGGGACGCCCGCACCACGATGATGTGCAGGCTCGCGCACGCGTCGCTGCTGCTTGTGTTGGTGACGGCGGGCGTCCCGCCGAAGGTGAGGTTCTGCGAGAAGGCCGCGCTGCAGAGCAGAGCGAGGAGGAGCACACGGTTGAGTGCCATGGTAATAGCTGCAAGACTTAGATATGAAGAGATGGCGATCAGAATAGACAGAGATTAGAATGAAATGCGCTGCAGCATGCTTCTAGAAATGCAAGAGTAGCATCTAACAGTTCCCAAGCTCTTTGTTCCAGCTACGGCTTGTCAAATGGATGCCAGGCTGAAAGTGTTTGATACCGTGTCTCAACGCATCTCAAGGTCTTTTAATATGCCTCACCTTTTCCCGCACGTGGGTCAGCCATGCGATTCTCAAATCACAGCTCAGACTACGAGATTTGAGTAAAGCTTGTGGCGTTTCAAGAGAAGCTTCGGGATGTCCAGAATTGTGCTCGCAAGCGCTTCCTAACTGAGACTTAATCGTTTCTGGACGTAGACTGCCTCCAAGGAATATGTTGTAACTGCCGCGCCACTATGCGGAGTATTCTCTCGATTCGATTTTGGCTGACGAATTCGATGATGGCTGGCTGGATTTTAAACCCACATCCGACGCTATAATACCCAAGGCTGCTTCCGAACACGAGGAGTTATCCATGGCTTCACAATCGAACTACGCAGACTTAACTTGAAGGATAACCTGCGACAATGGAAGTTGTCATTCCTTTCGACGTTGCAGGATGGGTAAAACTTCATGACAAAAATCAAGAGCAGGCGAAGAAACTTGGAACGGGATGAGGATGGGCCCCAAAAGCACCGCCACCGCCATATGATGGTCACGATGGACCTGAATACAGCGAAGCGAGCAAAAGCAAGATCATAGAGCTTCAATTGAGAAAGCCAGCAGAGCAGAGCGTCACAGTGAAAGCTGATGGAAGTTCTTCATTGCGCGGAAGTTGTCAAAGGCTTGCGCTTTGCTGTTGGCTAATGCAATGTACTCCATACTCATTACTCCATGCCCATCTGCGCACGGCCTCACTAACGAGATACAATATGCGCCTCAGTTTGTTGGTCAGTTGCATTGGCAATTGACTCTGAGACTATTTCATGCTCCTCGCTGGCATTGCGCTCAGAAGCGAGATTTGGTTCTATTTGTCATAAGAGTATTTGAATTGATCGAGCATTTGCATTCCCAATGCCGAGGATAATTCCCCTTGTTTATCTCCAGGTGAGTTCTAACGCGCGAAGTAGCTTGCATCTTTGATACAACTGCTTGCTACTTGTCCAAGAACGCCGTGAGATGAACCTCGGTCGTCGTCATTTTGATTTTTTCAGTGCTGGCGGCTCACCCTCCAGATCCCAAAGCTCCATCTCGTGTTTTTCGAGATGACAGGTTTATGGAGTCGTCTGTATATTGGCCTTCAACACTGAGCACCAATAGGGTTCTTGAAAAATAGACGGGATATGTTGTCAGATGTCTATCAGACGTATAGAAATCTAGTTGCTTCTTCGATGGTGAGGCCGTTATGAACCACTTGACGAGTTATTCGTCGCATTGTACACTGCGCCATCATATGACGAGTTATTCCTCATAATGTATATCTCGCCAATTAAGACAGAGCAACCGACAGTCATAGCGACAGCTATGATAGGGAGATTTACGCGGGCAAAATCCAATCTCCGGACACGAATGTGCTTTCGGGCCAGGATATCTCGCCAGAGTAGTCCGGCAAGTGATGCGCTGAATGCTGTACTGAATGCACCGTAGTTGACTCCGAGCGCCATACTGTACACAGTTGCCCAGAATGTCCGGTCTGAAATTGGGATTTGGTTTACCTGATGAATCTTTTGCCACGCTTGTATTACACGAGATAGAAGGATGGTAGTGCCGATGTTCGTTCCTGCAAACTATTGATATGTTGTTAGTTGGTCACACCTATCATTCTGGTATGTAGCGGATCGCTGGAACTCACATTACACAGAATCACTGAGAGAAATCCCATACCACCAATGGCACCAACCGTTCCTGTCTTGTCTACCCAGTGGTCCCATCCATAAGCGAATACTGGAACCCAGCCTTTGGTAACCAATGCCTGTACTAGGACAAACATTGAAAGGGCAAAAGGAACAAGCTTAAATGGAAGGTGTGATACTACCGCGGTGACGGTAGGAAATGTCTCTTGCGACCATCTGTACCAATCTACGAGAAGTGATACGAGCGTCGTCTTCTTTCGTGGTGGTCTCAGTGGTACCATCCTTGACCGGCGCCTCGCACTGTATATCGCTTCGCCAGAAGAAGGCATCTTTTCCTCGTCGGTTTCTCCGTTCAGTGACCTCTCCGATAGTTCTTGTTGTAAATTCCTGGCGTCTCCTTGTGCTCCTTCGTCCAATGTGCTTATCGCCACGGTAGATGGGCTGCCGTCTGGTACATGATCATCTCTTAGTTGGTTGTCAGAAGTTTGGGACTCCGCTGGACCGTCTGACATCTGAGATTTATCATCGCCATTCTCGGGCTCAAGCACTGCCGGAGCTGGAGGTATTAAATTGTCCAGATGTAGTACCCGCATTCCGCTATTGTCGGTCGCCAGCGTATCGTCACGGGTTTCACTCGTGAGAGATTGGGTCCGGTTCTGTTGCTGAGTCTCTGGAGAATGGCTTTGCGTCAAAGGAGTCTGAGACGTGGCTATAGCATCTCTCTTCTCTTGTTCCAAAGCTGCCAATCTAGCGTCTTCCTCTCTGAGGGCTCGCTCGGCCCTGGCGAGTTCAATCTCTTCTCTACCTTTGCGAGCAAGATCGCGTGTCTTATGCCGGTTTATCCATCCGAACGCAACGTCCCAGCAGAACATGACGAAAGCACCTGGTAAGGTAACCCAATAAACGGGATGTTCGTGGGTACTCTGGCTGGCAGCATTGAGAGCGAGGAGAGTGATAAGTGTGGTAGCCATGACGATGGCTCCGAACGCAGCACCTCCTTTGTCGAGGAAGGGATTCATAATCTCCTCAAGTGAAAGAAGTTTGGATTGGTTGCTATCCGTGAGATCGCTTTCTTGTTCTTCAGCGGTACCTCTCGCGTGAGGAATGTTGGGATTCACTGGTTTCCTGGCTTTTGCTTCCTCGGAGAGGGTGTGCATCTCAATGGAGAGCGGGATATAGTACTCATGAGCGAAAATGACGTACAACAGAAAAGGAAACAGCACAATTGCTGTGATGATAACAGGAACAATCATGTTTGCTGTGTAATGGACAAACTTGATATCGAAAGCACCGGCAAGCACGAGATTAGTCGGGTTGGAAGAGACCAAGATGGCGGAGGCAATATTGGCGACGGCGAATTGGGTATGAATCCAAGCTCTTGGATGCTTGATGTTGCTTGAAACTCGGGTCATATAGGCGAGGAATGCCGTTCCGGATAGGATAATTGGATCGTTTCCAATGAAACTACCCAAGCCGAAGAAGAATGCATAGAGATACAAGAACAATCTGTGACCGACCTTGCCTCCCTTTTGAAGCACCTTGAAAGCTAGGAACCTGATCAGACCGGAGGCGTCAATGGAGATGGCAATGTACGCCAACGATAGAAAGAAAACCATGATGTCAATAGGGGAGATGTTATCTGCCCCGACGGTGCCATCGTGAACTTCTTGTCGACCAATTGCCGATAATGCGAGAAGGAAGAGATCTGCTATTAATGGTGCCGTGACAAAGTCCATAGGAAATCGAAATCGAACACAAGGCTTGAGTTTGCCATTGTGATGATCATCGTGATCTTCAAAGTCCGAGGATTGCTGAGAGGAATCTGACCTTGGAGAGATTATTCGCAACGTGCTCAGGGCGTCCAGAATGGCATTCCAAACCACTCGAGGGATGTATATTGAGATATGAAATGGGTACAGTACAATAATATCTGTACAATGGATAGTAGAGTCAGTTCCGCGTGCGGTGAGATGTCGCTGTGCATCAAGTACTCACTTGTTATGATGAACACGACGAGGGTAATGATTGATTTCCAGTTTTTGATTTCGCCGGTTTTAAGGTCGTTTGACATTTCGAAAATCACTTGACGACCGTCGACGGGCCTTTCTCAGAAACGCGATCCGGGAGGAAAATTTCTTCGGAAAGGCTCCTGAAATGGCAATGCGCACCAGCATTGAAGGACTATGGCGAGCGCATTCGTGTTGATGTAAGAGACAGGCGAGCACGTTTCCGTACACTCAACACATGTATATGGCTCAGCCTCAACGTAAAATGGTGGATCTAGAGGACGAGCGGTGGAGAAGGCGTATTGTGAAGAAGCGGAACCAGAGGTGATCTGCAACCTTCCGGTGCAGGTTGGCACGAGACAATACGGCGAGGTGGCTCAGCGCCTCAAGCGTACTAAGATATGCCGCAACTCGTGCCGCACACTACATGCAGGTGATGTACGTCAGGCAGTCGGGGCCAAAAGTTTACCAAATGGCCTCAGTTGCAGTGAAATGGCGAAAGGTCGGTCTGGGGCTGAATATGACTTGTGTAGGTCTATCGCTGTCGCGTGGTATAGGAATCGCGCAGTATGGCGACGAACCCGGGCAAATTACTAGGGAGGATATGGAGCAAGAGAGGCCGATAGCCATCAGTAAAGCTTTATTTGAAGCCGTGGCTCTGGCTGCCCAGCTTTGGCTCGTTTGTCACTCTCGCAGCTCGGTTTGCTGGGCTTCGTGCAACGATGACGCGAGGCTGCATCGAATCTTTCATATCGTACTCTGACAGGCCAAGCCAGCATCCTTCACCGGTGAAGCCGCTCGCTGTCTACAGCCACCGCGCCTTGCCTTTACCACCCTCGCGCCGAGCGCACCAGATCATCTTTGCCTCAATAAAGCGACATGACAAAAACATGTCTCTTCTTTACAATAAAGCTCATGCAACACCTACCTGAATGAAGTCGCCTCTGCATCATCTATTCATCTTTCTTTGCGGAGTTTGCGCTCGCGATAGATGAGGGCATGCCGGCTTTTTCGCCAGCCTCGCCGCCATATTCATTGATCCGCCGTGACGTCGTTGCCAATGCTTCGAATAACACCAACAATGCTCTACAAGTGGTGTGCGTCTGGACGGTATCTGGCCAGTATGGACCCGGTACGCGGGTGTTGTAAGTTCTCCACCCTGTTGAATTCAAGCGACCCACTGGAATCGGCGCGGCTTCATCGGTTAACATCCAAATTCTTTTTAATAGATACTATGTTCTCGTGGCTGCGTGTATCTTCGCCCGTAAGGTCGGCTGGTTGAGAGACGCTTGCTTGGCTGCTGCGTTGCTTTTCCCTGCCGTGGCCGCTATTCATGGCATCGTGCTCGCTGCGGTTCACGTTAATGGTGAATTTCTTCTATGCCAAGATCTTGTGCTTTACCCTCAAGGCTGACACGTTCGTCTTTCAGATGCGGTCGATATGGACATCTACGGAGCCTTCCAACTGTGCGCCATAGGAATCGTGGCTGCTCCAATTACAGTTAGGATGTCACGCACCTATTTCTATTCAACTGGTCGCAATACCATCTTCATTTGGACTGGTCTTGTTCTCGCCGGTGAGTTAGAACCTATTGTTCTCATTTGGTGATACTAATAAACCTGTTGTTAAAGGCCTTCTGAGCTTGACGGTCGAGTTCTACCGAAGCACACCCACTCCTTGTACGCAAGATGACAACGGAAATCCCATATCAACCGACCCTAAACTTTTCCCTTACGGGAGCTCCACCTGTGGTCTCACTTGTTCCACCTCAGCGCCATCTTCTCCGATACGACAAGGCTCTGCAGACAACATTTTCGTGATACCGGCGCCAACTAAGTTTACCTTTGGCACAGGAATGCTCCTCGCTGCAGCATGTTGCATTCCCGCAATCCTCACAATGGTGTCGATGTGGATCAAGATCCTTCAGATCAACTGGAGATCACGCTTCGGTGAGGGATATGATGATGAAAACGCTAATGTAGCCATCGATGGCACTAATGGTGCCACGGTCGCCAAAATGAAAAAGGTCAACGGCGTCATTAAAGGATTTCTGAGCGTTCTAGGCAATCCGATGGTCGGAGCTCTAGTACTTGCCCTCATCGTCATCGGCGAGAGAAATTTCTTCAGTGTGCAAGTGAACTATCAAACCGAACCCATGACCAGTGTCGGTAGGTAGCCTTATTTGTTCCGAGTCTTCACAGCTTGCTAACTGGAGTTCTCAAGGCCAATGGGCACCGATTGTTGGCACTGGAATCGCTGTAATGGGCTCGTTGTACCTTCTCCTGGCATCAGATGAGAGTAAGAAGGCCAACGCAAGCTCAGAAGCTTCTACGCATCATTGTAATTGCTCGCACTGTCGCGATATCGATGACAGACGTCGGAGCTTACGTGGTATCCCTGGCACTCGTGATCCACCAAGTAGCAGAGAGACTGAAAGCATGGACGGTGATTTCAATAGTTCACCTCAAAGTCCGGTGGAGTCTCCAGCGATGCAAGAAGTCAGCACTGGTCTTTTTACGGCATTATCACAGTCTACCACTTCTCCGCGTGCTACCGACGTACGTCAGAGCTTGTCAACTGGCGGCGCACGAACATCAAATGATCTGGTACCAGCAACGCGTCGACACACAATGGGATCGGGAAGCGAAAGCAAACGATCAGAGAAAAATGACCGTGGTTACAGACTTAAAGTGGCTAGTACGTTGACCAACATTAGCAACTACTTCGGCACCGCATCTCGTGATCGGTTTGATGATTCAGAGTTTCAGCATGGTGCAGGACGGGACTTTCCTGAGATTCCTGGTGAAGAGCACCGAAACCGTGACTTGCGTCAAATCAGAGAACAGTACAATCAACCCTGGGAAGCGGAAAGAAACAATTCCGCAGCGCTTCGCAGGCATCGTTCAAGAACTGGTAGTGTCGCAGCCAGCATTGCGTCCGCGAGAGACATCGAAAGGATTCCACCATCTAGAGCACCGTCACCTCTCCCACCTCCGTTACGAGAATCCCAACCACCCTCTACTCATCTGGCTCATGCTACTACTTTTCCTACCCAGAGACCTTCATTCGAAGGGCGTAATCATCCTACATCTTCATCTACTCTTCCTACAGGAGGTTTCACACGGCATCGAGACACTCTAGAAGTACCACCGGCCGTCCATTTCAGTCACACACGAAGCAATTCTGCATCTGCGTCCTCCACGACCCAGATCACTACCATACCCACAGACGACACTTCGCCTGTGATTGTGGTTTCGTCTGATCACGATACATCCTCCCCAGCAAACGAAGAACACTAAACCGATGCAATTTAAGCATGATTAAATTAGAAGGAAATAAGTATGGACTATGGGAATGGCGCTTGTAAGAAGGCAATAGCAAACTAAGGAGAGACAGATCTCCATAGCTGTGGCATTAGCTTGATTCTCAGAAATAGTCTGAATAGATACTAGTCGTCTTCCAGCGAAGACGATTTATAGAGTTTCTAGTCTCCGTACTTTTGCAACGTGATGAAAATCCAGATGGCCGGTTGTAAGGAGCCTATGAAACTTTACCAGCTACAATCTAGAAAATTTCTATGACATGCACGTACTCTCCACTATAGTAATTGACGTTTAGAATGGTGCAAAACGAAGACCTCACAAGTGCGCACCTGAGGCCAGATGCGATTGGTTTGAGGATGAATGCTCATCTATCTTCTCAACTGCTGACAGCCTTTCCTTTTCCTAGCACCTTGTCGAGAAGTTCACACAAGCCCTTCACTTCTGCTTCCGTATTATAGTGGACCATGCTAACTCTCACCACGGAATTCTTGCCGCATCCCAAGATATCATCACACAGCCTCTTAGCATAGAAATGACCCCATCTGAATCCATACTCAGGCGAAACCTTTTCCTTGGCCTGCCATTCTTCTGTCTTCTCTACCAGATCCTTGGGGTCCCAACCAGCGACATTGAAACTGATAGTAGGCACACGCTTGGCCCTGTCAGCCGACGGCTCGCCATAAATCGTGACATCGCCACGGGCGTGCAGATAGTCCAGCAAAATGGCCTGGATCTTCTCCTCATGTGGCTCCGACGACGGGAACACGCGCTCCAGGTAGGCGACGACCTCGGGCAGCGCCTGCGCCAGCTCGTACGACGCGCCCGCGAGCACCAGCTTGTTGTCGAGCGTGGCGGTCGGGTTGAAGTAGTGGCCCAGCGTGCGCAGGTGCGCCTGCGCCGCTGTCGACGCATACAGCATTGCGCAGTGCGGCCCGTACACCTGCAAACGTCAGCGAACGGCTACAAGCGGGAATGGCTCCCTCGGCGAACATCCCACCTTGTACCAGCTGAAGCCGTAGAAGTCCACGCCCAGGTCTTTGACATCGATCCTGCCGTGCGGCGCGTACGCCACCCCATCCACGCAGATCAGCGCGCCGGGCACGGCGTGCACCGCCTCCGCAATGGCCTTGACATCATGCAGAGTCCCGAGGATGTTGGAGACGTGCGGGATGGCGACGAGCTTCGTGCGGGGCGTCAGCAACTTGTTGAGGTCGGCGACGCGCAGCTGCGGGTTGGCTTCGGGCGGCGGCACGCTCCACCAGCGGACCACGAGGCCCAGGCGGTCGGCGACGTCGACCCACGACGCGGTGTTCGCCTCGTGGTTGAACTTGCACAGCACCAGCTCGTCGCCCGCCGCGAAGTCCAGCGCCGCCGACAGGTTGCGGAAGAGCTGCGTCGCCGCCGACCCGATCACCACTTCGCTCGCCGACGCGTTGATGTACTGGGCGGCTACGGAGTAGCCCGCAGAGTACAGATCTGTGGATTTGCGCCCGATCGTGTACGAGGCGCCGAGTTGGACGTTGGTGTTGGACAGGTAGTCGGATATGCTGCCGACGTGTTGTTATTCACTCCATTCTTCTATGCTGCATGTTCAACTTGGGGAGACCTTTACGATTTAATCACGGTGCCCAATGTTTGACTTCCACCTGCATTGTCGAAGTAGACTTGAGGTTGCTTTAAACCGGGGAATTGCTTGCGTGCTTCTTCTACGTCGAAAACCATGATTGAAACTTGAATGTTGGCTAATGGTCGAGAAGTTACTACTGATCCTAAGTAGTGCTGTATAATTCTGGTGATCTTTCGAGAGGTTACAAGTACATCAAACGATAGGGCGTAGGGCGAATGAGGGGTTGAAGAAGTTGCTATGTCGTTTCTGCTGCATGGGAATAATAATAGTGGGACCTGTACGGAGTTCATTTGTTGTCAAGTGCAGTACCTACAATCAGTACTTTGTACGTTTCTATTCGGCTACATACATCCTCGACGCCTTCAATGCAATTGGCTTCCAAGTCCAGTTGTGAATAATACAGACATCGGAGAGTGGAGAATTAACATACTATGCAGAGTAGATCCACCCACTCAGGTGACAGAGTCCCGGGAATATTTTACATATCAAGAAGCGGTTAGTTGGATCTTTGCTGCCAATTACTCCTCCATAAGGCGTGTAACTAAACCCGTTGCAACCGTCTTACCACCCTCACGAACGTTGAAGCGAAGGCCAGTCTCGATGGCTAGCGGGTGAACGAGTTCGCAAATCATCTCGACGTTGTCACCAGGCATAACCATCTTGTTTTCCTTGTCATTTTCACTTCCCGGTGGCCAGAAGATGGATGCTGCCTCGCCTATCCAAGAGTTAGATACGATTCAAATTTCAGTCCGAAGTACTTACTGGCTGTTCGAATGTAGACTTGCGGGCAGTAGTTGTTGTGGAAACCAGTGTGTCGGCCGCCTTCTTCCTTGCTCAGAACGTACATTGACGCCAGGAACTTCCTGTGTGCCTGTATTGCTCCTGATTTGGACACAACCATTCCGCGCTTGACATCTTCTCTCTTCACACCACGGAGTAAGAGCCCTGAATTGTCGCCAGCCTTTGATTCGTCACAGGATTTCTTAAACGTTTCGATATCCGTTACTTTGGTCTTGATGGGCACGGTATTCTTTCCGACGAGCTCCACTTCGGTATCGCGTTTGAGTGTACCTCTTTCGACTCTGCCTGAGACGACAGTACCACGTCCAGGGATAGAAAAGACGTCCTCGACACTCATGAGAAATGGCTTGTCCATATCTCGCGGTGGCACCGGAATCCACTCGTCAACAGCGTTCAAGAGCTCATCAATTTTCTGCTCGCCAATTTCAGGTTGTCTTCCTTCCAGCGCACAAAGCGCGGATCCCATGATGATGGGAGTTTCATCGCCTTCGAAGCCGTAGGTTGATAGTAGTTCGCGCATTTCCATTTCTACAAGCTCCAGCATTTCCTTGTCTTCCACCGCATCAACCTTGTTGACAAACACGACAATTTTCTGCACACCGACTTGACGGGCGAGGAGCAAGTGTTCTCTAGTCTGAGGCATTTGACCGTCACTGGCTGCAACAACAACAATGGCACCATCCATGCTTGCCGCACCAGTAATCATGTTCTTAATATAATCGGCGTGACCGGGACAATCGACATGTGAGTAGTGCCTCTTGTCGGTCGCGTATTCGATGTGTGCAGCGGCAATTGTGATACCTCGTGCTCGTTCTTCAGGAGTTTTATCAATGGAGCTATAATCGAGGAAGCTCGCGAGGCCCTTTTCGGCTTGTCGTTTGGTGATTGCAGCGGAGAGGGTGGTTTTGCCATGATCGACGTGGCCAATTGTACCTTACAAGCATTAGCATCCGCGCGCATGGTTACACTGAATGGGTTATTAACCTACCGATGTTTACGTGTGGCTTGCTTCGATCGAAGGCAGTGGCATAAT
>Ga0335073_10012352_pt1 | contig 11991 bp, 5 predicted proteins | sample Lox_Sample_22_FD_207093 | JGI IMG/M metagenome (GOLD analysis project Ga0335073, IMG submission 207093) | Soil microbial communities from Loxahatchee National Wildlife Refuge, Florida, United States - Lox_Sample_2.2 | ecosystem: Environmental > Terrestrial > Soil > Wetlands | place: USA: Florida... | reverse complement strand
ATCGTGCGGGAGAGTCCAGCCGGAAACCCCATATCGTCCACCACCCGCACCCATTTTCCCGAAACCGTCATCGCTTCCACATACGGCGGCACGGGCTGAATTCCTGCCTGCCATGCTGCATACATCGAGCTCGCGCTGAAATAATCCGTGAACCCATCCATCAGCAGTCGCAATGGCCGCGAGGCGTTCCATGGGCCAAGGTCCAGCACGATCGAATGCATTGCAGCAAATCCCGCGTACGGCAGAGAAGGGAAGTCGGTGACATATTTTCGGTCGCTGTCGCGCAACAAAGGCAGCAGATCATGACCTGCGTCGTCCCACGCTCCCACTGGCAAACGGGCATCTTGGCTTTCAATCACCTTGAATTGCGGGAAGGGAGGCTCGCTTGCAAAGTGCTCGTTCGGATAGACCTCCATATTCCAGGGATGGTCGATCGCAATCAGGCGTGTGCGATCGAGATAATCCAGCTCTTCCATTGGTTCCAGGAGCCGGAACTCGATTTTTCCGTCGCGCGGCTGCACCTTCAGGCCCGAAACCTTCAGATACTCGTCCGGATCGGGATAGTTCCTCTGATTCGGCCCTGTCCAATGCCCTACGATTCCCGGGCCGATGATGTCTGAGAGGAATTCAAATTTCTCTCCGTTCCAGACGAAAACAATCGGGCAGGAGCTTCCGCGCCGGTCAATCTCCACAAATTGGCTCGGCTTGTTTGCGGGAATATTCAGTTCGTCCTGGAGCACACCCGTCGGCCAGAGCATTCTCACCACGTCCGCTTCGCGCTCCACTCCAAGTCCTGCCGTAATTTCCGCAGGTTCTTGACCGAGATAGCCGGAAGAGCCTGGAATCTCCCATTTCTGCTGCAACGCGCCGGCAAACATCTCCACCTTCGTGCCGATGGCCGACTTGTTGTCATTCGTGCCCTTGAGCGCAATTTGCAGCCAGTTGTACTGGTTCCCACCCTCGTCTTTTAGCAGCACAGGCGGCAATCCCTCTTGCGTAATCAGCAGGTCTGTTGCCCCGTCGCCGTCATAGTCGAACGCGATCACCCCGCGTGGATTTTTCAGCTTGATCTTGTCGAGGCCCGTCTCCGCCGTCACGTCACGGAATCCCGCCGCACCCTCGTTGCGGAACAGAGCGATCTTTCCTTCACCGGAAAAATTCTCTCCGACGGCAACCAAGTCCACCCAGCCATCGTCGTCGTAATCGAGCGCCGCGATTCCCCATCCCCGCGCCCAGTCGAGATCGGGCAATTGCACGCGGTCCATCGATTTTCCGTTCTCATTGCGCCATAGGCTCACTCCCGGCGGCGCCCAGTGCGTGAAAGCGAAATCCATCCAGCCGTCCTTGTTGTAATCGAGCGCCACGACTCCGGCCGTAGATCCAGGCATGTCGCTCGACCAAGGCGACGACGCATGAAACTCCCCTTCGCGCGGATTCAGATAGACGGAAGGCGCGCCTTGCCACCCGGTGACCACCAGATCGATCGCGCGGTCGTTGTTTACGTCGCTGGCAATCGCACCCACGCTCGGCGCCGTTCCCGCAAGCCCGGTTTCCTTCGTCCATTCGGTAAAGGTTCCGTTCCCGTTGTTCCTCCACAACACGTTTCCTGGTCCCGTCGAGACCTTCGGAAAATTGAACGGGTCCGACGAATCGCCAAGAGGGAAGTCGCCAAACCGGGTGACATAGAGATCGAGATCGCCATCGTGATCGTAGTCCACAAACGTCAGACCTAACGCCTGTCCATTCGTGTGGATTCCCGCAGCTGCGGTCACGTCCTTGAAGGTTCCATTTCCCTCGTTGTGGTAGAGGACCACGCGGCCATTGAAACTCACGGCAAGATCCACATGCCCGTCGTTGTCGTAATCGCCTGTCGCACATCCGTTGCCCAAGCCGTGCATTTCGAGCTTTGCCGCAGCGGTCACATTCTCAAATCGTCCGTGCCCTAAATTCCGGAACAGCCCCGCATTTCCTTTTCCGTCCGCGTTCACGAGGAAAATATCGGGTTTGCCGTCGCCGTCATAGTCCAGAATGCAAGCCCCGCTGCCCAGATACGCCGCCAGCGCGTCTTCGCCGGGTGCCGAGGGCGCAAGCACCGCCTTCCTCATTGAGCTCTGCGGCCGCGCGGCGTTCCGCCCGTTCGACCTCCCGCCTGTCTTGTGCACTGCCGCCTCATGGGGAATTGCCCAGGGAAGCCCCGACTCTGCGGTCACATTGACGAAGTGAACAGGCACCAGCGGCGGCACGGCTTCTGGAATTGGCTGCATCTGCTGCGCCAGCGAATACTTTCCCTGCTCGCCGTATGTGAAGCTGATCGGCTTCCCCAGCTTCTCTTCGTTCATTTGCTTGAACCGGTCGAGCTGCTGTTTCGCGTCGTCCGCATGACCGGTCCTCATCAGCGCCTGCGCCAGCCCGAATTCCGCCGACAGATGAAACTTGTTGATCAGCAGCGTTGTCCGAAACGCCGCAATGGCTTCGTCGTATTTTTGCATTTGGGAATACATCAATCCGACGAAATACTGCGAATCGGCGTCGTCCGGATCGAGTTCCGCCGATTTTTGAAAATCCGCCAGCGCCGCGTCCGGATGCCCTTCGGATTTCTCGATCAATCCCAGGTTGAACCAGGGAACCGGATTTCGCGGGTGGCGCTGCGCCGATTTCTCCAGGATCTCGCGCGCCTGATCGAACTTCTGCATATTGAGCAGCGCGATGCCCATGTTCGTGCAACCTACGTCGGATTGCGGGTCCATGATGCACGCGCGAGTGAATCTTGCGAGCGCGGTCTCGAATTGCTGGCGGTTCATCAGCGCCACGCCGAAATTGTTCTCACGCGTGATGTCAGCATAGGAATTCGAACCGCTCGATTCATCAGGCGAAGCCTTTGCAGAATTTTCGGCGGCAGGTCGAGCGGTCTTCGAGGAGTGATGGCTTTGCTGCGGTGCTGCGGCGAGGAGCGTGCCGCCCAAGGCGGCGAAAAATAAAATCAATTTCCCAGGTACGTTCAATTCAACCCCTTGTTTTCGGAGCGGAAGCGCGCCCGCGGATGCGCCCCGCGGCAAAACGCGCTGCAATTCTATCGCTTTGCCAGGGGTTTTGTCGCGGTGACTCTGGAGCCTTCTCTAATCGTCAGTAGTTGATCGGCCGCTTGATTCTTGATGTGGTCCACCTGTCCGCTCGGCCAATAGACGTCGATGGCGTCCGCTTGTGTGTGCGAACCGAGCCCGAACGTTAGGATCAGTTCGCTTGAGGAAAGATAGCTCGACCCGCTGCGCAGCGTCTGTTCCTGAGTTCCGTCTAGCGTCGTCACCTTCACAAGCGAATCCAGCCCGTCGCGATTCGACTTCGTTCCCACCAATTTGATTCGTAGGCTGTGATTCGTCGCTCCCGTGTTGCGGAAAAGAACCGCCGGCCCATCGTTGGTCGAAATGAGGATGTCCGGCGCGCCATCGTTATTGATGTCGCCGTAAGCCGCTCCGCGCGCCACGCGGGCTGCGTTGAAGGATCCGCCCATCGATGCGGCGACGTCTTCGAATTTCCCGCCGCCCAAATTCCGGAACAGGTGCGGCGGTTCCGCATAATGCACGCGCTGCTGCACACGTTCGATCGTCGGGTCCAGATGGCCGTCGGCAACGTAGAAATCCAGCCAGCCGTCCAGATCGTAGTCGAAGAAGAAACAGCCGAAGCCAAGAGTCAGCAGCGTGTCGTGCCCGACGCTTGTTTCCGGCGCTTCGTCCACAAACAGCCCATTCTTTTCATTGTGATAGAGCGCCATCATTTGGTTCGAGAAGTTCGTGATGATCACGCTCGGATATCCCGAGTGGTCGAAATCAGCGCCGTCGACGCCCATTCCTGCACGCGCCACGCCTGCCTCGTTAAATCCGATTCCCGCCGGTACGCCTTTCTCGGTAAACGTCCCGTTCCCATTGTTGATGTAAAGCTTGTTTGGTTGCGTGTCGTTGCTGATCAAAATGTCCGGCCAGCCGTCGCGGTTGACGTCCAGGATCGCGATTCCCAGGCTCTTCGAGGTTGTGTCGTACAGTCCCGCTTTCTTCGTCACGTCCGTGAACGTCCCGTCGCCGTTGTTGTGCCACAGCCTCACTGACGTGCCGGGATACGATTCCGGCGTGCAATACGATTTCGTCTTGCCGTCCATCGTGCAATAGAGATCCTTTTCAGGAGACCACTGCACATAATTCGCCACGAGCAAGTCCAAATGGCCGTCGCGGTCGTAATCCACCCAGGCCGCACTGGTGCTCAATTCATTCGGCCCCCACAGGCCTGCTTTTTTCGTGACGTCCGTGAAGGTTCCATTGCCGTTGTTGTGGAATAGATGGCTCTGGCCATAGGCTGTGACGAACAGGTCGTCGTAACCGTCGTTGTCGTAGTCGCCCACCGCCACGCCGAGTCCGTACATCGGCACGGCCAGGCCTGCCTGCCTCGTCACGTCCGTGAACGTCCCGTTGTGATTGTTGTGATAGAGCGCCGACGTTGTCGCGCCGTGCTTCGGATGTCCCGGCCAATCCTCGCCGTTCACCAGAAAAATGTCCTGCCAGCCGTCGTTGTCGTAATCGATGAACGCCACCCCTGGTCCCATCGTTTCCGGCAGCCACTTCTTTCCAAACGCCCCGTTGTTGTGCACGAAATGAATTCCCGCTGCGCGCGTGATGTCCTCGAAGCGAATCTTGCCTGCCTCGGCTAAGGCACCATTCGCCGTCTTCGATTTACTTGTCAACGGAAACAGGGCCAGCAGAAGCGCGACCCCGAAAACCGCCGCCAGGCTGGATGTTTTCTTGATCCCGCGCCCGCTCACTTCCCCCCTCCCGCGCCCGCGTCGGCGGAAAATGTACGGTGCCGCAGCGCTGCGCTCGTTGCGTGAGTTTCTCCCGGCTTCTTGGGCAGAAATTCCGCAATCGGCCCGGAGTCATGCTCGTGAATCGGCTGGCGCTCGAGATTGTCGTAAGGATGTTTCGCCCGGTAGGGTCCGGTAAGGGTCTGCGAGGATTCGTCGGCCTTGAAGCGCAAATATCTCACCTCAAATTCCTTCGATCGTGCCGGCTCATTCAGTCCCGTGTAGCACAGCATCAGATTGTAGTTGGCTTCCAGATCTTCGGGATCGATCGATAGAGTGTTCTCAAATGACTTCACCGCCTCATCGTACTTGTGCTGCAGAAAGAGAATGCGTCCTAGATCGTCGTTTACCACGCGATCTTCCGGATACTGAGCCAGCACGATGTGCAGATATTTGATTGCATCGTCGTAATCGCCGTTCTGCGTCAAAACTCGCGCGTAGAAGTAATTCGCGCGCGCAAGCTTCGGTGCGATTTCGAGCGCCTTGTCGAGGACCTGCCGGGCGCCTGCCATGTCACCCTCAAGCACTCGCGCGCGGCCTACATTCACCCAGCCGTCCGGGTTAGACGGATCGTTTTGCGTGATCTGCTCAAACGCCGTCTCTGCACCTTTCAAGTCTCCCTGCAGTAGCAGCCCGATGCCGTAATCGTTCCACCTCTGCCATTCCTTCGCATCGAACTGCGTCACTGGTTTTGGCTCAGGAGCGCTTGCCGGCAGGACTTGGAGGTCCACCGTGTCCCGCGCCATCACCACAATGGGCAAATCGGGAATGCCCTTGATCTTTCCGGACACGTTTGAGGTATCGCCGTCGTATGTGACCGTCCGGTCGTCATAGCCGGTCGCGAAATCCTCCGGGCCGTTGTTATGCAGCACTCCCGCGAACGCAAACTGCGTATTAACCCACATGAACTTCCGGTAGTTCAGCTTCGCCTCGAGATGGATATGCCCCTTCTCGTCCTTTGGAATGTGCAGGCGGAAGTGAACCGTATCCGCCGCACCGGGCGGAATCAGGTGGGCGTACACGGTCGCCCGCGCCGCCCAGGCATTCCGCCGCACGATCGGATTGCCATGCGCATCGATCAAGAGCGCGCGATAGAAATGCGCTCCCGGATCGACAGGGCCATGCCCGTTGTCCTCCACGCCGCCGCTCCAGAAAATGATGCGACCCTGATCGTCTGTCGCTTTCAGTTCCAGCCAGCAATCGAACGCGTCCACCGTGCCGCCGGGGAAAAAATGCCCAACTCCGAGCGTGCGCACCACCGTATCCAGGCGGACCGTGTCACCCGCGCGCACCAACGCATTCACCCGGTTGAGCGGAGCCGTCACCGGCGTCGGGGGGATTGTCGGAACCGGGCCGGACGGGGTCGGCATTTCCGCTTCCTCTCCCACAGCGAACGTCGTCTCGATCGCGGGTTGCGCGGGGTTCACACCCACTTGATTCTTGGTTTCCGGCCGGTCCGGAGAGATCGCAAAGATATCCACACGAACTTTCTTGTCTTCAAGAAACTTTTCTTCGTCCGCGAGCTGCACGGCGTCGTGGTTCGCAAACGGAACCGCCGTATTCGCCGCCACGAACCGGTGCGAGTGTACGAACCCGTTGATGTTTCCGGCGTCATCCGACCGGATTTCTGGCATGTGACAATTCGCGCAGTTCTGCGGCTTCGGTGGGTAGTAAAACGACCGCGCGCCGAATCCCGAAACGCCACTCGCCTGCCAGTTGTCGTAATCGTCGAAACCTCGCGTCCAGCGGTAATCGTTCACCGGCACGTCGAGATGTACCTTGTGGCATACCGAGCAGTATTCCGCCGTCTGCGTGCGCATGAAGGGTTTTAGGAATGTTCTCCGGTGCGGCTCGGGGTCCTCTTCGATCATGAAATCGATCATCCGCCGCAAAAAGGGATTCTGCGTCGCTACCAGCTTGCTCAGCGCCGGATATTTCAGCGTGTAGTCCCCATTGCCCATCGTGCTCTTGATGCGCACCAGCGAATGGCACACCATGCATCCGATGCCCGCTTGCGCCGGAGGCGTGTTTACGCGCGATGCAATCGGCGTGTTGAAATTTCCGGGGAAGAACAAGGCGGCGTCGTGGCAGCCCGCGCACCACTTCGACGGTTGCACACCAATCGTGCCCTGCATGTAGACGATTGCCTGCCGGTACCACTGATTGTTGAACGACGAGAAATGGTGCATCGAACTCTGCCACTGATTGTAAATGTCGGAATGGCATCGCTCGCAGGATTGCGAGTCCATGAAGAAATCCTGAGTCACCGTTTTTCCTGTCGCCGTCTCTCCTGAGCTGGGGAAAAACTGGCTCTTCGGCCCCGCTCCTTCGTCATCCATGCTGGCCGGCGCGATGTCGGGATTCTTGATCACGTACGCGCGTTCCCAAGGCACGGTTCTCACCCACCACGCCGCCGCCGCAACCCCGGCAAAGAGCGCCACCACCAGCGCCGTCCGCAACGCGGCCTTTGCCGCTCCTGTGGCAAGCCAGCCGCGCCGCCCCATCACTGCCGAAAGCAGAAGCGCACAGCCCAGAATGCTGACAAACACGTGGGAGTACACCACCCGCCATTCGTCATGCCGCGCGCCGGTGTAGACAAGTGCTGCGCCCACCAGACCTCCCACCAGCAAGATGATCCAGCCGGCCCGTTCGATCGGCGAGCCTGTGCGCATTAGGCTGGGAAGCCGCAGCAGCGCCAGCACCAGCAGGCACACTCCAAGCGCCAGGTGCAGTCCCACAACAATTTCATACGGGATTGTCGGTGTCGGCCAGGCATACAGGAGTAGAGCGGTAAGTGCCAGCGCAATAACGAGGTAAGGCAACAGACGTCGTTTCAATGTCCCCCCACAAGCGCCCGGGCATAACTGTGGCGCTTTCCTTCCATTAGTTGGTGTTATTTACAATCCCGAGCGATGTATCAATAGTTGTTTCATACTAGGCGTGACAATTCCTTGGTCGGATAGGCCGCTTCCTTCTGAGGCTCCTCGTTTCAGTTCGTTGGAACACGACTTCAAAACCTGAAATTCGTCTCGACATACGCAAACTGCGCGTTCGGGTCTCGAGGGTAGAGAGCCGCAATTACGCTCTTTCCCCATGCATGGCCGTAGTAGAGCGTCGTGCCGAAATATTTCGTAATTTGGTAATCCGCGCTGATGTCCCACACGTTCGCGAAGCTCCGCAAACCATTGCTCGGCCGTCCCGTGTATCCGAACGTCTTCCGCTGGAACGCGCCGCCGCCCTGGTACCAGAGGTCCTGAGCATTTGCCAGCCGCAGCGCGTGGAGTTCGCTGCGAAGCGAAAGCTTCGACGCCGGCTTCAAATTGAGCGTACCGTAGAAATCCTCGTTGTTCATCATGTTGTAAAAGGGAAACCTTGCGTAGAGTCGCGGCGTTGTCAGTAATTGGAAAAACGTCCCGTGCCTCGAATCGTTCGGGTTTCCATCGCCGCTGCCAAACGAGTACCCCGCGCTCAGCCACGGTTTCCAATAGCTGACCGGCGGCTGCCATCCGAATTCGCCCACCGCCGCACTGGCGTGCTGGCTTTGCACTCCCCATGCACCGCGCTGTAGCACTCCCCAGCCCATCACATCAAACGTACCCGCTGAATCCATGTGAAACACGTGCGCGTAATCGGCCCCGTATGTCGCGATCTCGATCTTGCCGAAATCCGCCGCGCGCGCGGCTTGCGGCCGGTTGTCCGTCTTTAGCACCGTGGTGCGGTGGTCGATGTACCCAACGGCGAATACTCGCAATTGTCCTGCGCTGTGGGCCGTGGTCACGGCCCGTGAATAGCCACCATAGTATGTGTCGATGTCCAGCTCTCCCATGCCGTCCACTTGAAAGACGCCACGCGTCGGTCTGGCCGCAAACAAAGTCACGTTGTTCGACCCATCGTCCCATCCGAACTGCGTGCCATCGAACGACCGTTGCACGGCCGAAAATCCGAAATTCGAGATCAAGCGGTGGGCGAGCCTCGTCAACACGAGCGCAGCGAGGGTGGGATCCTTGGGCTTCACTTCCGTCCCGTCGAAAAATTCGAACCGCCCCAACTTAAATCGCGCCTTCTGGTCGTCCGCCTTCACCACCAGGAAGCCTTGTTTCAAGAACACGTATGCGTTGTTGTTGTGGTTTCCATTCGCCGCGTAATACGTTCCTCCAAGGCCTAGTTGGCCCTGCGGTGCAGCCACTACCGCATCGTCCGGCAACCCAAAAATCGTCGCTTGTGAAATTTCCACTTTCCAGTCGAACCGGTCGCTTTGTTGTCCGATTCCAAGGCGGAGCAGTGAATGGCCGAAGGCGTAATTGTTGTTCCCCGCGTTTCCCTGAAACCAATCCCAACCCTCCACGCGCGTGCGCCAATCGACCGTGATATCGAGCGGGCCCAGCTTGTGCTTCGCCGTCGATTCCTTCTTGTCGCTCGTTGGCGTCTTCACCGCCTTGGTCTCGCTCGTCGACGAGCCCGCGTCCTGCGCCCGCGCCGTCCCGGCCAGCAAGCAGATGACAGCGGGCAACGCCGCCAGTCGGGCTCCACGCCACATAACTCGACGGGTTCCTCTGCAGGTTGCGACAAAAGCCGCGGTTCCGCGCACACTCCCACCCCATAGAAAATTTCCCAATTTTCCCCCGTTCCACTCAATGGATGTGGACGACCACCCCGGACGCCGTCGAGTTTCCATACCCAGAAATAATCTTCAATAGTGGTTTTGAACTACTGTCAGGTTTTCAGTTCAAAATGGCCTCTCAGAAGTTGCCTCCGTCATCCCGCCGGAGCACTTCTTCGCCCAAATGGTAGACTGTCTCGCTGTCGCTCGGAGATTCTGCGGCGCAGACAATTCCTACTTCGAGGCCCATCATCGATCCCAATTTTTCTTCGGCCACGCAATTGGCGCGGGAGGTTCGCACTCGCAGGATTTCTCCCGTCGAACTCGTCGAAGCTCATCTCAGGCGCATCGAACGTTTGAATTCCCGCCTCAATGCCTACGTTCACATAGACGCCGATGGAGCGCTTGCCCGCGCCCGCGCTGCCGAAGCGCAACTCACACAGCGATCCTCTCATGACGACCTCGGCCCGTTGCACGGCGTACCGATCTCGCTTAAAAGCTCCGTGGATGTCGCAGGTTTTCTCTGCGAATGCGGCACCTTGCTTAGGAAAGGAAACACGCCTCACGCTGACGCCACACTCGTCTCCCGTCTTCGCGCCGCGGGCGCCGTAATTTTGGGCAACACCAACGTCCCCGAATTTCTGATGGCCTATGAGACCGATAATCTCCTCTACGGCCGGACGAACAATCCCTGGGACTTTTCTCGCACTCCCGGCGGCTCGAGCGGGGGCGAATCTGCTGCCATCGCGTCTGGATGCTCCGCCGCCGGTATCGGCAGCGACGGCGGAGGCTCCATCCGCGTCCCCGCCCACTACACCGGAATCTGCGGCCTCAAACCCACTCCCGGCCGCGTTCCCACGACCGGGCATTTTCCGGGCTCCGCCGGACCCTTCACGCAGATGGGTGTCGTAGGTCCGATGGCGAGAACGATTGCCGACATCGATCTTATCTTCCACATCGTCGCCGGATATGATCCCCAAGACCCTGCCTCCGCTCCTGTTTCGTTCCGCACCTGGACCGTAGAAGAACTTCGCCGCCTGCCCGTCGCGTATCTAGAAGACGACGGCGTGACTCCCGTCACTCCGGAAACCGCTGCCGCCGTTCGCACGGCTGCCGCGGCGCTGCGTGACGACGGCTTTCAAGTTGTGCCGTGGGAAGGCGCCGGCTTCGATCGCATCTGGAAATTGTGGTGGACGCTATTCGGACGGGGAATTCAGCTGGCAATGGAGGATGCCGTCTCCGGCCGCGAACACGAGCTCAGTCCGCTCTATCGTGCGTTCCGCAAGATCGTGGAAAGCGAGCCACCTCTCACACCTCGCACGTTGATGGACATGCTTCTTCAGCGTGACGCGGTTCGCACCGCATTTCTTGCAAAAATGGACCGCTATCCCATCCTTCTCTGCCCCGTCTGCGCCGTTCCCGCTTTTCACCACGGGGAGCGCGAATGGACCGTGCAAGGAAAGCGCGTCGAATATCTCAAGGCGATGAGCTATTCTCAGTGGTTCAATCTTCTCGCCAATCCGGCGGCTGTGATTCCCCTCGGCCAGTCTCCCGAAGGGTTGCCCATCGGCGTGCAAGTCGTCGGCCGGCCTTGGGAGGACGAAGCCGTGCTCGCCATTGCGGCGCGGGTCGAATCATCCTGCGGAGGTTTTCGCCGCCCGCCAATCGACTAAAGCCCACATGATGCGGCGAGCGGCGAACCGTTTTTTTCTGCGTCTCGTTTGTTCGTTCGCCGCGCCTCTGTGTGCAAAGCGAATTCAAATTCACCGCATCCGTTCTTCCGATTGGACATTGAAATCCACATCCCTCAGACTAACTCTGTCGATTACTTGCCTTGACGCAATTTTTGACTTGAACCCCGAAGTTTCCGCCTGCAGCAGCTGTAACTCGAAGATCAACCGCTGACCACGTCGTCTGCATTTTCTCCAGTTGGCGGTGCGCATCTGGACGGCCCTTTCTCAAACAAAGGGACAAAACTTTAGGAGGATTTTATGAAATCGAATTTCGTTACACGTGTGTTCCGTTCCCTGGCGTTCGTCGTGATCGCGGCGACACTAGCTCCGCAGTTTGCCCACGCCGATCCTTCCGCCCGGGGCGAGTTCACCTTGAAATCTCCGGCGCAGTGGGGAGCGCTCTACATGCCCGCAGGAACCTACTCCTACTCCGTCGATTATCACGGGTCCTACACCATGATTCTCGTTTCCGATCTCTCCGGTCGCGGGCTTGGCTACGTCGTGCCGCACACGACCGCATCGGTCCCTTCGTTGGAAGCCACAAGCATTCAGCTTGATTCCGTCGCTGGGAAAACTTACGTCAGCTCCATGAAGGTAGGCGACCTCGGCTTGGAATTCTCGTTCACTCAACCGAGTTCCAAGACGGAGTTTGCGTTCAAGGGCGCACCCGCTTCGCAGCCGGCTACCACCTTCGCCGCCGCGAAGTAAACGAGTTGCTTTGCAGGGTCCACAAGGAGAGGGCAGGTCCCACCCGGCCTGCCCTTCCCCCTGTCATTGGACACATGGGTTCGGCTCGAGTAGCTGTTGCTGAT
>Ga0335073_10012349_pt1 | contig 11994 bp, 10 predicted proteins | sample Lox_Sample_22_FD_207093 | JGI IMG/M metagenome (GOLD analysis project Ga0335073, IMG submission 207093) | Soil microbial communities from Loxahatchee National Wildlife Refuge, Florida, United States - Lox_Sample_2.2 | ecosystem: Environmental > Terrestrial > Soil > Wetlands | place: USA... | reverse complement strand
GCACCCAGAAAACCTCCTTAATCCCCTGGATATCGATTCGGTGACGGTACCGCTCCCGGCCCCGGCCGCCCGTTGACATCCCGCATACATCCGATCTATTTTCCAGGCACGTGTGAGCGCTGCCCCCGCGCGCAGCCCCGGCACACAGGAGGACCGATGGTGTTTCGCAGACGCTTCGGCGCAACTGCCGTGGCCGGCCTGGCGGCCGCGGCGCTCGTCACGGGTATGGCCGCGTGTGGCTCCAGCTCCGGCTCGGGTTCCGGCACCAGCTCGTCATCCAGCTCGGGGCCGATCCCCATCGGCATCGACCTGACCTACAACAACACCGCGTTCTGGGCCGCGTACATCAACTACGAGTCGCAGTACGCCAAGCAGCTGAACATCAAGCTGATCGGGCCCAAGCTCGCCGCGGCCAACGCCAGCCTGCAGAACCAGCAGATCGAGGAGCTGGTCAACGAGGGCGCCAAGGCGGTCGTGGTCAACCCGGAGACCGCGACCAGCCTCGGCCCGGCCATCTCCTACGCGGCCGCGCACCACGTGAAGCTGATCTCGGTCGACACCATCGTCGGCGTCGGCAAGGTCTACATGGTGGTCCGCGCGTCCAACCTGATCTACGGCCTGGACGCCTGCGCCTACATCAGCTCGAAGGTTAAGTCCGGCTACGTGCTCGACCTCGAGGGCGACCTGACCTCCTCCAACGGCGCGGACCGGACCAACGCGTTCAACGCCTGCATGGCCGCGAACGACCCGGGCGTCAAGATCCTGAAGGACCCGACGGTGTGGGTCGACGCGACCGCGGTGACCGACGCCCAGAACGCGGTCAACGCCTACGGCAGCAAGCTCAAGGCGATCTACTCGCAGTGGAGCAGCCCGGACACCGGCATCCTGCCGCTGCTCAAGCAGAAGGGCCTGACCGGCAAGGTCCTCGTGGTCAGCGACGACGGGGTCCCGTTCGAGATGTGCGACATCGGCAACGGCAGCACCAACGCCTCCCAGTCCCAGCCCGCGAACCTGTACGCCGAGTGGGCGCTGAAGTACGCGGTCGACGCGGCCAAGGGCGTCAAGCTCAAGGCCGGCGACCCGGGCGGCGGGGCCCCGGCCCTGCAGATGCTCTCCTACCAGGGCGACTCCAACCTGGGCGACCCGATCGTCGCGCCGTTCGTGACCAAGACCTCGGAGAGCCTGACCGTCACGCCGGTGGACGGGCTGTCTGGGACGGTCACCACCACCCCGGTCAGCGACGCGCAGCTGTGGGGCAACGTCTACGGCAGCCAGCACGGCGGGGTGTGCAGCGCCGCCGCCGCGGCTGGATGACCGAAGCGGCCAGGTCCGCAGCCTCGGCGGCCGGCGCCACGCCGGCCGTCGAGGCGACGGGCATCTTCAAGCAGTTCGGCAGCACCCAGGCGCTGCGGGGCGTGGACCTGACCCTGCAGCCGGGCCGCTGCCTGGGCCTGGTGGGCCGCAACGGCGCCGGCAAGTCGACGCTGGTCTCGATCCTGTCCGGCATCTACCCGGCCGACGCCGGGACGGTGCGCTTCGACGGCAGGCCCGCGCCGCCGCTCGGGGCGGTGGGCGAGTGGCGCCGCCGTATCGCCACCGTGTTCCAGCATTCGATGGTGGTGCCCGAGCTCACCGTGGCCGAGAACGTGTTTCTCGGCAGCCACCCCGGCCCGCGCGGGCTGGTCGACTGGCGTGCGATGCGCGAGCAGGCCCGCCAGATCATGGCCGACTGGGGCTTCCCGCTCGACGTGAACCAGCCCTGCGCCCGGCTGTCGGTGGAGCAGCGGCAGATCGTGGAGATCGCCCGCGCCCTGGCCGCCGGCACCCGCTGCCTGCTGCTGGACGAGCCGACCGCGGCCCTCGAGCGGGCCGCCGTGACCCGGCTGTTCGAGCGGGTGCGGCAGCTGACCGACAGCGGCGTCGCCGTCCTGTACATCTCGCATCACCTGGAGGAGGTGTTCGAGATCTGCCAGGACGCCGCCGTGATCCGCGACGGTGAGCTGGTGCTGACCGCCAAGGTCAAAGACCTTTCTAAGGAACGCACCGTCTCGGCCATGGTGGGCGCGCAAACCGCGACGCTGGCCCCGGCGGGCCCCGCGTCGCACTCGGCCGGTGCACTGCCGGGCGAACCGTCCGCGCCGGCCGACGCCTGCCTGCAGATCGAGCACCTGCGCGCGGCCTCGCCGCAGGGGCCGGTACGCGACGTCTCGCTCGAGATCGCGCCGGGTGAGCGGGTCGGGGTGACCGGTCTGCTCAGCGCGGGCGTGACCACGCTGGCCCGGGTCGTGGCGGGCGCCGCGCCGTATGAGTCCGGCACGGTGGCGATCGACGGCCGCCCGCTCCCGTCCGGCCGCCGGGACCGGGCGCTGAAGGCGGGCGTGGGCTACATCCCCGAGGACCGGCAGGCCGAGGGCTTCGTGGCGCTGCTCGGGGTGGCCGAGAACGGCACGATGACGATCGTCGACTGGCTGGCCCGCCGGCTCGGCTGGTTCCGGCCGCGGGCGAGGTCCGCGGCCATGGCCCCGCTGGCGCGCACGCTGTCCATCGTCTCGGCCGGCCTGGGCCAGCCGGTCGGCGAGCTGTCCGGCGGCAACCAGCAGAAGGTGACCGTGGCCCGCTCGATCGCCCGCCGGCCGCGGCTGATCGTGGCCATCGCGCCCACCCGCGGCGTGGACGTGGCCTCGAAATCGCTGCTGCTGGCCGAGCTGGCCGCGGTGACCGAGCGCAGCGGCGCGGGCCTGCTGCTGGCCACCGACGAGCTGTCCGATCTGGACATCTGCCACCGGGTGGTGGTCCTGGTCCGCGGCGAGCGGTTCGCCGAGTTCGGCGCGCCGCCGTTCGACCGCGAGGCGCTGATCGCGGCGACCGAGGGCCTGGCCAGCGGCGATGGCGGCCCGCCAGCACCGACCGACACCGACGAGCGGGGCACAGCATGACCGATATCTCCGAGCGGAGCCGGGCCGAGGTCGAGGCGATCCTGCAGGGCCGCAGCCGGCGGGCGGCCGCGATCTCGCTGGTCCGCGAGGCGGCGCTGGTCCCGGTGCTGATCGTGCTGATCGTCGTGGGCACGGTGGTCAACCCGGCGTTCCTGACCGCGTCCAACTTCTCCGGTATCGGCCAGCAGGTCTCCGCGCTCGGGGTGACCGTGGTCGGGGAGAGCCTGATCCTGCTCATCGGCGGGATGGACCTATCCCTCGAGGGCACCTACGGCCTGGCCCCGACGGTCGCGGCCTGGCTGATGGTGCCCGTCCTGGAGTACGGCTCGGGCGCCAACCTGAACCCGTACCTGGCGATCGTCGTCCTGCTCGTCGTGGGCGCGGCCATCGGCCTGATCAACGGACTGCTGATCGTCAAGGGCCGGCTCAACGGGTTCATCGTGACGCTCGGCATGACGATCGTGCTGGCCGGGGTGCAGCAGGGCATCGTGAAGGGCAACACGCTGTTCAACCTGCCCGCCGCGTTCAACGACCTGGGCGCCAAGGAGTTCGGCCAGCTGCCGGTCTCGCTGATCGTGGCCGCGATCATCTTCGTCGGGACCGGCCTGTTCCTGCGCTACCACCGGGCCGGGCGGGCGATCTACGCGGTGGGCGGCAACCGCGAGGCGGCCCGGGCGGCCGGGATCAAGGTCGACCGGATCCGGATCGGCGTCTACATAACCGGCAGCGTCCTGGCCGCGATCGGCGGGCTGATGGAGGCGGGCCGGGTGAGCGCGGTCACCGGCACCCAGGGCTACCAGGAAGGCATCATCTTCGCGGTATTCGCGGCGGCCGTGATCGGCGGGGTCAGCCTGCGCGGCGGCCGCGGGAACATGGTCGGCGCGGCGTCGGGCGTGATACTGCTCGGCCTGGTCCAGAACATCCTCGACCTGTCCAACGTCTCGAACTACTGGATCGAGGCGGTCGACGGCGGCGTCATCCTGTTCGCGCTGCTGCTGGCCAGGATCATCGGCGGAGAGGCCACCGCCGAATGAGCAAGATCCTCGGCTTCGACACCTACGACGTGCGCTTCCCCACGTCGCGCAGCCTGGACGGGTCGGACGCGATGAACCCGGCCCCCGACTACTCGGCCGCCTACCTGGTGCTGCGCACCGACGCGCCGGACGGGCTGGCCGGCCACGCGCACGTCTTCACGATCGGCCGCGGCAACGACATCCAGCTCGCCGCGCTGCGCGCGCTCGAGCCGTTCCTGGCCGGCCGGGACCTCGACGAGACCCTGGCCGACATCGGCGGCCTGTCCCGGGCCCTGGTCGGCGACAGCCCGCTGCGCTGGCTCGGCCCGGAGCGCGGCGTGGTGCACATGGCCATCGGCGCCGTGCTGAACGCGTGCTGGGACCTGGCCGCGCGCCGGGCCGGCCGGCCGCTCTGGCGGCTGCTGGCCGACCTGTCCCCGGCGCAGATCGTCGCCCAGGTCGACTTCCGCTACCTGGCCGACGCGCTCACCCCCGACGAGGCGCTCGACCTGCTGGAGCGCGGCCGGGCCGGGCGGGAGGAGCGGGCCGCGATCCTGGTCCGCGACGGCTACCCGGCCTACTCGACCACGCCGGGGTGGCTCGGCTACTCCGACGACAAGCTGGCCGAGCTCTGCGCGCAGGCCGTGGCGGACGGTTTCGGCAAGGTCAAGCTCAAGGTCGGCGCCCGGCTCGAGGACGACATCCGGCGCTGCGGCGTGGCCCGCGCGGCGGTGGGCGAGGACACCGGCATCGCCCTGGACGCCAACCAGGTCTGGGACGTGCCGACGGCCATCTCCTGGATGCGGGCCCTGGCTCCGGTGCGGCCGGAGTGGATCGAGGAGCCGACCAGCCCGGACGACATCCTCGGCCTGGCCCGGATCCGCCACGAGATCAGCCCGGCCCGGGTGGCGACCGGCGAGCACGTCGCCAACCGGGTGATCTTCAAGCAGCTGCTGCAGGCCCGCGCGATCGACATCATGCAGATCGACGCGTGCCGGGTGGCGGGGGTCAACGAGAACCTGGCCAACCTGCTGCTGGCCGCGAAGTTCGGGATCCCGGTCTGCCCGCACGCCGGCGGCGTGGGCCTGTGCGAGATCGTCCAGCACCTGGCCATGTTCGACTACGTGGCGCTGTCCGGGACCACGGACGGCCGGGCCATCGAGTGGATCGATCACCTGCACGAGCAGTTCGTCACCCCGGCCCGGGTCCGGCGCGGGCGCTACCTCGCCCCGTCCGAGCCGGGCGCGTCCACCGAGCTGCGACCCGAGGCACTCGCCGAGTTCTCGTTCCCGGCCGGCCCCGCCTGGGCGGCTACGGTAAAAGCATGACATTGCCGGACGCCCCGCTCGGGCGCACCGGATTGCGCGTCACCCGGCTGGTGTTCGGCGGCGCGCCCATCGGCGGCCTGTTCGCGCCGGTGGCTGAGGACACCGCGCTGGCCACGCTGGACGCCGCCTGGTCGGCCGGCATCCGCGCCTTCGACACCGCCCCGCACTACGGGGTGGGCCTGTCCGAGCAGCGCATGGGCCGGTTCCTGGCCGGGCGGCCCCGCGACCGGTACGTGCTGTGCACCAAGGTCGGCCGGCGGCTGGTGCCAGCCGACCGCGACGTCGAGGGCACCGATGGCTTCTACGGCACGCCGCGGCTGACCCGGGTCCGCGACTACAGCCGCGACGGCGTGCTGGCCAGCCTGGAGGACAGCCTGCGCCGGCTCGGCACCGACCGCGTCGACGTCGCGCTGATCCACGATCCCGACGAGCACGGGCGGCAGGCCCTGGACGAGGCCTACCCGGCGCTGGCCGGCCTGCGCGCCGAGGGCGTGATCGGGGCGGTCGGGCTCGGCATGAACCAGACCGAGATGCTCGAGTGGTTCCTGCCCCGGGCCGACCTGGACTGCGTGCTGGTGGCCGGGCGGTACACGCTGCTGGACACCCGGGCCGCCGCGTCGCTCCTGCCCGAGTGCGCGCGCCGGGGCGTGGCCGTGCTGGCCGGCGGCGTGTTCAACAGCGGCGTCCTGGCCGACCCCGGGCCCGGCGCCACCTACGACTACCGGCCCGCGCCCGCGGACCTGGTCGACCGGGCCCGGCGGATCGGCGCGGCCTGCGCCCGCCGGGGCGTTCCGCTCGGCGCGGCCGCGCTGCGGTTCACGCTGCGCCATCCCGCCGTCACCGCGGCCGTGGTCGGGACGCGCCGCCCGGAGGAGATCCGCGACGACGCCGGATACCTGTCGGCGTCACTCCACGACGCGGTGTTTGATGGACTATTCGAGGAGCTGGTCGAGGATGGCCTCGTCACGGATCCGGCCGGGGGCAGCCGATGATGATCGACGCGCATCACCACGTCTGGGATCCTGCCCGACGACAGCACGTCTGGCTGGAGGGGTTCCCGACGCTGAACCGCCGGTTCGGCCTCGACGATTACGAGCGCGAGGCCGCACCGGCCGGGGTCACGGCCAGCGTCCTGGTCCAGGTCCTGCCCGACGCCTCCGAGACCGCCGCATTCCTCGCCGCGGTGGACAAGTCGGACCTGGTCCGCGGCGTGGTCGGCTGGACCGACCTGACCAGCCCGGCCGCGGCCGACGAGATCGCCCGGCTGCGCGCCCTGCCCGGCGGGAGCCTGCTGGTCGGCATCCGGCACCTGGTCCAGGACGAGCCGGACCCGGACTGGCTGCGGCGCGCCGACGTGCGCCGCGGGCTGCGCGCGGTCGGGGCGGCCGGGCTGGCCTACGACCTGCTGGTCCGCCCGGGCCAGCTGCCGGCCGCGCTGGAGGTCACCGGCGACCTGGCCGACGTGCGGTTCGTGCTCGACCACGGGGCCAAGCCCGGCATCGCGGCCGGCAACCGCGAGCCCTGGGCCTCCCTGATCAGCGACATGGCCGCCCGGCCGAACGTGTCCTGCAAGGTATCCGGCCTGGTGACCGAGGCCGGCCCGGGCTGGCGGCCCGCCCTCATCGCCCCGTACATCGACCACCTGCTGGACTGCTTCGGGCCGGGGCGGCTGATGTTCGGGTCGGACTGGCCGGTCTGCACGCTCGCGGCCAGCTATGCCGAGGTGCTCGACCTGGCCCGGGGCGCCCTGGGTACCCGGCTGGGCCCGGACGAGATCGCCGCGGTGTTCGCCGGCAACACGATCACCGTCTACGGGCTCGACGTGGTGCGGACGGGGCGTTAAAAAAATCTCAGAGCACGGACGCCAGCCACTGCTCCACGCTCGCGATGTGCACGGTGGCCCAGGACCTGGCCACCTCGGGATCGCCCGAGGCGAGCGCGTCCAGGATGGCCCGGTGCTCGTCGAGCGTCCGCTCCTTGGCGCCGGCCTGGGTCAGCCCGCGCCAGACCCGGGCCCGGGTCGTGGGCGCGGACAGCGTCTCCAGCAGCGAGCACAGCACCGAGTTGCCCGAGCAGGCCGCGATCCGGCGGTGGAACTCCAGGTCGTTGGCGACGAGGTCCTCGATCTCCGGGTGCTTGCCCAGGCTGTCGAGCAGCGCGCCGAGTCCTCCGATCTCCTCCTCGGTGATCCGCTTGGCCGCCATGGCCGTGGCCGCGGGCTCCAGGATCCGCCTGACCTGCAGGAACTCGAGCACCGTGGCGTCCTTGTGGAAGTCGACGATGAAGCTCAGCGCCTCGAGCAGCACGGCGGGCTCCAGGCTGGTCACGTACGTGCCGTCGCCGCGCCGGACGTCCAGGATGTTGACCAAAGAGAGCGCCCGCACCGCCTCGCGCAGCGAGCTGCGCGACAGGCCCAGCTCGGCGGCCAGGTCCGCCTCCTTGGGCAGCCGCTGCCCGGCCCGCAGCGTGCCGGAGACGATCATCGATTTGATCTTCTCGATGGCCTCGTCCGTCACTGCCACCGGAGACCCTCCGTCCCCCGATAGATCCGATGTTTCCCCTAAGTATGCGTCCACTCAGGAGGTGCCGGGGCCGGGGCGCGCTGCGGGGCTACGCCGGAGGGTGATGGTGGTGGTGCCGCGGGAACGGGTCCTGAATCGGTGCCGTCGCGACCGGCGAGGGGGTCGGCGATGCCGTCGCGGAGGGCTTGGGCGCGGGCGACGGCGAACTGGACGGCGAGGGCTTGGCCGGATGGGCGCGCCGGTGTGCCGGGCCCGATGAGGGCGCCGAGGTCGGCGCGGGGGCGGCCGGGCTGGGCGGCGCGATCGCGGCCTGCGCCGGGTGCTGCGCGGGCGGCGGCGCCGGGCCGTTGCTCGACGCGCGGGTCCGCGCCCGGCCGGTGGCCGCGAACGCCGCCACGGCCAGGCCGCCCGCGGCCAGGACGCGCTGCTGGCGGGATGCGTTGCGCAACCGGCCACGCGCCCGGCCGGCCGGGCGCGACGGCGGCGCGGCGTGCTCCGCTGGACGCGGCGGCGGCGCGGCCGGCGCGGCGGCGTGCTCTTCCGGGCGCGACGGCGGCGCGGCCGGCGCGGCGATGTCCTCGGCCGGAAGCAGCGGGGGCGCGATGTCCTCGGCCGGAAGCAGCGGGGGCGCGGCGGCCTCAGCCGGGGGCGGCAGGGGCGCGGCCGGGGGCGGCAGGGGCGCGGTCGCCGCGGCGGGCGGGGGCGTGTGGCTCGCCGGACGCGGCGTCCTCGCCGACCGGCGCGGCGTCTCCCCCGTCCGGCGGCGCCGTCCGGCGGCCCGGCCGGACGGCGCGGCCTTCTTGCCGACCTTGACCCGGACCGAGGCCAGGTACGTCGGCGTGGCCGCCACCCCGAGGTAGACCGGGGCGACCCAGCCCGGCAGCGAGCGACCCAGATCGGCCAGCTCGATCGCGGCGGCCCGGCATTCACGGCAGGCGCGCAGGTGGGGCAGCGTCGCGAACGCGTCGAGACTGCTCGGCGCGCCGGCGACGTCGTGGTCGAGCCCGCCGACCGCTTCCCGGCAGTCCTCCGGGCCGAGGCCGGCCTCGTACAGCTTCAGGTAGGACCGGGTGTAGGCCGCGCTGGCGTCGGCGGCGAGGTCCTCGAGGGCGCCGGCCGGGACGCCGAGGATGGCGGCGGTCTGCGCCGGATCGGCCTGCTCGACCACGGCGTGCCAGAGCGCCGCCCGCTCGCGTTCGGGCAGCGCGGCGAATGCCCGGGCCAGCAGCGACCCGGCCAGTTCTGGGTCGTCGGTGCCCTGGCCGGCCGCCCGCCGGACCTCGGTCAGCAGGTAGAGGCGCACCGCCGACCGCGGCCCGCCGCCGTCGCGGAGCTCGGCCTGCAGCCGGGCGAACGCCTCGGACAGCACCTCTTCCGCCTGTCCGGGCTCGGCGACCAGGTCGGCCAGGCTGCGCGCCGCGGCCACGTGACGCTCGTGGAGCTGCGCGTACGCGGCCGCGTCGCCCGACGCGATCGCGCTGACCAGCCCGGCGTCGTCCCTGGATGCCGGCTCGGAGGTTGACTCGCCCATTACTTATCGTCCCGGTTCGGTCACTTAGTCCGACTGGTTCCGGGCCATCATCTCGTGTTCCCGGCCCCCGCGGGGCGGCTTCCGCGCAGCCGATCAGCTTGACGGGCAGGACGGCCAGCGCAGGCCCGCCGTGCGGACCACGCGCAGCGGCAGCACCGGATGGGCGACCTTCTCGGCGGGCGGATCGGAGATCATCACGCCCGGCCCGGACCCGGTGGCGTCGCCGTACCGCGGCGTGACCTTGGCGTATGCGCCGGTCCCGGTGCTGGCCAGGTACGTCGCCGCGGTCGTCGTCCAGGCCAGCGATCCCGGGCCGATGGCGAGGCCGGCGAAGTACCCGCCCGGCGGGAGCCGGAGCACCACCCGGGCCCGCTGGTCCGCGACCGGCGAGTAGTACAGGCTGGTCAGGTCCGGGCTGAGATAGGCGGTCCGGGTCCCGTCGGTGACGACGACGTCGGTTCCGTGCACCGCGCGCAGCGCCGCGGGGAGCGCGGCCTGGCGGCCGGTGCCGAGGCTGATCGCGTGCAGTGCGGTCTGCGCGCCGGGGCGATCGGATTCCGCCCACACCAGCAGGTTCCGGTAGAAGAACGGCGGCTGGGTGTGCCCCTGGCGGACGACCCGCACCCGGCCGGTGTCCAGGTCGGCCAGCCTGACCTCGACCTTGCCGTCCGGGCCGTACCCCTGGGCCCAGGCGGCGTAGTGCCCGCTGACCGCGGGCGGGTGCCAGGGGCTGGGCCAGGTCACCCCGCCCGGCCCCGACAGCGATCTGCCCAGCGTGAGCAGGCGGCCGGTCGCCGAGTCCCAGGCGTAGACCGTGAACTTGTCCAGGGTCTGCAGCGACACGGTCTGCTCCCAGACGACCCATCGCCCGTCGGCCGAGCCGTCGGCCTGGTCCTGCCCCGGCCGCGGGAAGGACCGGATCGGGCGCATGCGGCCGGTGGCCAGGTTCAGGGCGGCGACGCCGGAGAACGTCGGCGTCCATTCCGAGACGAAGGCCAGCGACCCGGCCATGCCGAGAGGGATGACCTCCCCGCGCAGCGACTCCGGCACGGCCCGGCGGAGCTGGGCGGCGAGGCTGGGCGGCGCTGGCACCGGGCACAGCGAGCTCCAGGCGGGCCAGGCATCCGCGGTCGGCCGGGCGGGCGGCGCGGGGGCACAGCCGGTCATGGTGGCCAGGGCCACCGCGACGGCAACTACCACGGCGGCGGTCCGTCCGGGCGCCGGACGGCGCCGTCTACCAGTCGTAACCACGAGCCCCGATAATGTCGACGATTGTCGCCGATGGCAGCGTCGAATAGGCCGGAACGGTCGCCGACCACCCGATGCTTGCCGCATTGTGCACCGAGTCCTCATAATCGGTCAGCGCGCCATATTGCTGGTAACCCCGTATATCGAACCAGTGGAATATCGTCTGATTCACCGGATGCCCGACCAGGTGCGGGCCGCCCGGGACCTCGTCGGCGTCCCCGGCCAGCGGGACGCCGCCGCGGCGGTTGATGTCGGTGACCAGATTCCGCTCGTAGGCCCGGACCTGTGACCTGGTCGGCGCCCACGGCAGGGCGACGGCCACGTAGTTGTTGCGCTGCTGGTTCTGGTTCAGCACCCGCGGCACCGGGTTGCCGCTCAGGTCCGACCAGCCGGTCCCGGCCTCGTTGGTGCCCAGTTCGGCGGCCGCCCGTTGCTGGGGCAGGGTGCGCCCCATCTGGGCCAGCATCTCCGAGACCGTGGCCGGGCCGCAGAAGTAGCCGTTGAGCTGCGCCTGCTGGGTGGCGCCCAGGTCGCGCGCGGCCGGCGCGGCCGGCGCGCCGCTCCGGCACATCCCGCCCGCGCACCCCCCCGGCGCCGCGGCCGCTCCCGGCGCCGCGGCCGTTCCGGGCAGCGCGGCCGCTCCCGGCAGCGCGGCCGCTCCCGGCAGCGCGAGCCAGCCCGCGGTCAGCCAGGCGGCCGCCGCCGTGGCCACGGTGGCCAGCCTGGCCCCCCGTCGCCGACCTTTCATGATTCCCCCACCGATACCCCGAACGTCACGCAGCCAGTAAGGCTAGGCCAACGCCCCGCCTATTGTCCCGAATTCCAGCGAGCTGTCAGCTAGCCCTCAAGCAAATGCCGGAAATAGGAATCCGGCTTGCGCAGGAATTCACGCCAATGGCCGACAATGTCGAGCTGATCCCAGGGCGCCGGGCGAAATCCCCATTCGCCGAGTTCGAGGATCCTGGCCCCGGGCACCGCCGCCACCACCGGCGAGTGCGTGGCCACCACCGCCTGGGAACCGGCCAGCGTCAGGTCGTGCAGCAGCGCGACCAGGCCCAGGCTGGCGGTGAACGACAGCGGGGCGTCGGGCTCGTCCATGAGGTAGAAGCCGGGCTCGTTCACCCGGGTGCGCAGCACCTGAAGGAAGCCCTCGCCGTGGCTGAGCTCGTGAAACCGCTCCACCTGCCGGCCCGGGTTGTCCTCCAGGTAGGTGTACAGCCCGTGCATGGTGTCGGCGCGCAGGAAGTACGACCAGCGCGGCGGGTCCACCCCGCGCTCGACGATGAAGCTCGAGCCGAGCCCCGGCTCGCTGTGCCGGGTCCGGAACCGGGCCAGCGCCGATCCGCCCTGCGGGTTCAGCCCGTAGGCCTCGGCCAGGATCTCGACCAGGGTCGACTTCCCCGAGCCGTTCTCGCC
>Ga0335073_10012348_pt1 | contig 11994 bp, 10 predicted proteins | sample Lox_Sample_22_FD_207093 | JGI IMG/M metagenome (GOLD analysis project Ga0335073, IMG submission 207093) | Soil microbial communities from Loxahatchee National Wildlife Refuge, Florida, United States - Lox_Sample_2.2 | ecosystem: Environmental > Terrestrial > Soil > Wetlands | place: USA... | reverse complement strand
CCGCTCACGATCGGCGTGCTGCACCGGGTTACCGAACTGGCCGACCGCCCCGCCGGCTACCGCCCGCCCGGAGCCCCGGGATTCACCAACCTGGTGCAGTTGCCGCAGATAGTCGGGGAAATCATGGTCACCGGGCCGAAGAGCAAGAAGGTCGGCGCCGAGGTGGACCGGCTCGTTGCGGCTCTCGGACCCGAGCTAGGCATCCTCACCGAGGCGGACGCCGGCGATCTGCGCCGGGTCGGCGGCAGCCTCCTGGCCGAGGCGGTGAGCCGGCTGCGCCGCGGCGAGGTACGGCGCGAGGCCGGGTACGACGGTGAATACGGAATAGTCGCACTGTTCGGGCCCGGGGAACTGAACCGGGCCGAGGCCCTCTTCGACCTGGCCAGCCCGGCCTCGCCGGCCCGCCCGTCCGCGGCGCCGCGCCCGCCTCACGCGCAGACGCCCGGTGAGCCTCATGCGGATCCTGCGGGCCAGAAGAAAAGAAAGGCCCGGCCGGGCGGACGGTCCCCCGCGCCCGGCCTCGACCCGGATCAGCAGGCCGCGGCGGAGGCGGAGAGCCCGCTGATGATCGTCGCCGGGCCGGGCACCGGCAAGACGCGCACGCTGACCCACCGGATCGCCAGCCAGGTCGCGGGCGACGCGACGCCGGGCCAGTCGTGCCTGGCCATCACGTTCACGCGGCGCGCCGCGGAGGAGATGCGCTCGAGGCTGGCCGCCATGCTCCCGGGCGCCGCGCTTCGCGCCGCCGAGCACCCAGCGGCGCCGGGCATCACGGTCGCCACCTTCCACGGGCTGGGCCTGATGATCCTGCGGGAACACCACGAGCAGGCCGGGCTGGCGGCCGGCTTCCGCGTGGCCGACGACGCAGCCCGGCTCGAGGTCGCCGCCGAGCTCACCGGGTCGGCCCGGGACGGTGCGCGGCTGCTGGCCGGCGCGGCGGTCGAGCCGGCCACCCGGGAACTGCTCGTCAAGGCCCTCGCCGCGCGCGACCTGGTGGACTTTGACGGCCTCATCGAATTGTCCTGCGAACTGCTGGCCGCCGAGCCCGGCGTGGCCCGGTCGCTGCGCGATCGCTGGCCGTGGGTCAGCGTGGACGAGTACCAGGACATCGACGCCGCCCAGTACCGGCTGCTGCGGTTGCTGGCCGGCGACGGCCGCGGGCTGACCGTGATCGGCGACCCCGATCAGGCGATCTACGGTTTCCGCGGAGCCGACGTGAGCCTGTTCCTCCGTTTCGGCCGCGACTACCCCGGCGCGGTGACCCGGCAGCTGACCCGGAACTACCGGTCCAGCCGGGCCATCGTGGCCGGGGCGCTGCAGGCCATAGCCCCGTGCTCGCTCGTGCCCGGCCGGGTGTTGCGTCCGGCTGGGGACGTGACGCCGCCGACCCCAGGCGAGGCCCTGCTCGGCTTTCACGAGGCCGTGGACGAGCGGGCCGAGGCAGCGTGGATCGCCCGCGAGATCGAGCGGCTGCTCGGCGGAGCCTCGTTCCACGCGCTGGACACCGGCCGGGCCGGCGCGCAGGGTCACGACGGGCTCGGCCTGTCCGACGTGGCGGTACTGTGCCGGACCGACGCCCAGGCGGAGCCGCTCGGCCAGGCCTTCACCCGCGCCGGGCTGCCGTTCCAGAAGAGCTCCCACGACCTGCTCGAGCGCCGGACCGGGGTGCCCGGGATCGTCCGGGAGATGCGGCTGGCCGACTCCGGAGGCACGGCCGTCACCGACCGGCTGCGCCGCGCGGTGCGGACGCTGGCCGCCCGGGCGGCAGACCCCGCCGCGGCCGTGGACGTGCGCGCCGCGGGCGAGGTCCTCGCGCCGCTCGCCGCGCGCTGCGGCAGCGACCTGGAGCGGTTCCTGACCGAAATCTCGCTGGGCGCCGAGACCGACGCCCTGGACCCGAGGGCCGACGCGGTGACACTGCTCACCTTGCACGCCGCCAAGGGCCTGGAGTTCGAGGTGGTGTTCATCGCCGGATGCGAGAAGGGCCTGCTGCCGCTGTGGGTTCCCGGCCGGGATCCGCTGACCGAGCCAGAACTCGCCGAAGAACGGCGGCTGCTGTTCGTGGGGATGACCCGGGCGCAGGCGCGCCTCTACCTGACCTGCGCCAGCCGGCGCACCCGGCACGGCAGCACCCGCGAGACCGGCCGGTCGCCGTTCCTGGCCGCGATCGACCCGGCGCTGCTCGACCGGTCCGGGAGCCCCGCCCGGGCCGGCCGCCCCGCCGGCAAGCAACTCCGGCTGCTCTAACCGCGGTCAGAAGCGCAGCAGCATCCGGGTGTTGCCCAGGGTGTTGGGCTTCACGCGGTCGAGGTCGAGGAACTCGGCGACGCCCTCGTCGTAGGAGCGGAGCAGCTCGGCGTAGACCTCGGGAGAGGCGGCATCCCCGCCGATCTCCTCGAAGCCGAGGCGGCCGAAGAACTTCACGGCAAAGGTGAGCACGAAGACCCGCCGCACCCCGAGCTCGCGGGCTCGGGCCAGCAGCGTCTCCACGATCTGCTGCCCGACGCCCTCGCCCTGGCAGCTCTCGGCCACCGCGATCGTGCGGATCTCCGCCAGGTCCTCCCACATGACGTGCAGGGCGCCGCAGCCGACCATCGGCCCGTCGTGGCCCCGGTCGGCGACCACGAACTCCTGGATGTCCTCGTACAGGGTGACCGTCGCCTTGTCCAGGAGCCGCCCGGACTCGACGTTGGCGTCCACCAGCCGGCGGATCGAGCCGACGTCACGGGTGCGGGCGGGCCTGACCAGGTAATCCATCCCGCCCGTCTCCCTTCCCGATTCGTTTGCCCACCGGATGCTACCCAATGAGCTCACGTTGCTTGGCGCTGATCAAGGGGAGAGGGCGTTTGCCGCAGCCTACGCCATTAAAAAAGTTCTCTCATTTACGTGAACGCCACGCCCCACTTGCATTAACCTGCAACGCTGTTACCAGTTGCGATCCGCTCAGCAAGGGCGGCGAACAACCCGCCGAGTTCCTGGCACGCGCCAACGCGTTCCGGGGAGCCGGGGACCCATCCTCCCCGGGGTGAATCGGCAGGTCACGGCCTGCTCCCGCAGGCTGCGGCCCGCCGTAGGGCTCAGCTCCGGCCCGAACCCGTCAGCTAACCCGGTAGGCGGTCTAGGAGAAGAGGAGACTCCACGTGGAGTTCTTGCCCCATGGCGGGTACGGCAAGACGGATTCACGGGGGAATGGCGCCGCACGGCGCAGGCATAATGGCACGGCACGGGCGTGGGGCCGCGTGGCCGTGCTGGCGAGCGCGGCCACGCTGGTCAGCCTGGTGCTGCCGAGCGGGATCGGCAGCGCGGACAGCGTGAGCCCGGGAGGGAACCCTCCCTCCGGCTTCCAGGCCACCGTGGCCCAGGCCAACGCGCTCTCCAACCAGATCGACGTCCTCAGCCAGCAGTACGACGCACTGAAGATCCAGCTGACCGAGGCACGCGCGGAGAGCAAGATCGCTGAGGAGACGGCGCAGCGTGACGAGCAGGCGCTGGGTACCGGGCAGGCAGCCGTGGCCCAGATCGCCGCCGAGGCGTACATGACCGGCGGGCTCAACCCCTCCATCGAGCTGCTGCAGAGCCCCGACTCGCAGCAGATGCTGAACCGCGCGTCGATCATCCAGCAGCTCGAGCACCAGCAGAGCGGCACGGTGAGCCTGATCGCGGCGGCCGAGGGCGCCGCCAACCGGGCCAAGCAGACCGCCGCTCAGCAGGCGGCCCGGGCCGACCTGCTCACCGCGGCGATGAACAAGAAGGTCAGCCAGATGCAGGCCAAGGAGAACGTGCTGAACAGCACCGCATACACCCAGGCCCTGGCCATCTTCCAGCAGACCGGCCACTACCCCACCCCCGATATCACCGGGGACTCGCTCGGCGAGCAGGCGCTGCGGTTCGCCGAGGAGAAGCTCGGCGACCCGTACGTCTGGGGCGGCGCCGGGCCGGACGACTTTGACTGCTCAGGCCTGGTGATGTGGTCCTACGAGCAGGTCGGGATCCAGCTGGACCACTTCACCGGCGATCAGTGGAACGAGGGCGAGCACATCTCGCGCAGCCAGCTTCAGCCGGGCGACCTGGTGTTCTTCTTCGCCGACATCAGCCACGTCGGGATGTACGTCGGCGACGGCCTGATGATCGACGCGCCCACGTTCGGCCAGCCCGTGCAGATCCAGCCGGTCTTCTGGAGCGCCTTCGTCGGCGCGGTCCGGATTATCTGACGACTGATCGGCGCCCGGGCCGGTCAACGGGGTCCGGGACGCCGATCAGTCCGGTCTTACCAGCGGGAACAGGATCGTCTCCCGGATGCTGGCCCCGGTGAACATGATCAGCAGCCGGTCGATGCCCATGCCCATCCCGCCGCTCGGCGGCATGCCGTACTCCAGCGCGCGCAGGAAGTCCTCGTCGAGCTGCATCGCCTCCGGGTCGCCGCCCGCGGCCAGCAGCGACTGGGCGGTCAGCCGCTCGCGCTGCACCAGCGGGTCCACGAGCTCGGAGTAGCCGGTGCCGATCTCGGCGCCGAACGCGACCAGGTCCCACCGCTCGGCCAGCCGCGGATCGGACCGGTGCTGCCTGGTGAGCGGCGAGACCTCAACCGGGAAGTCACGGTAGAAGGTCGGGGCGACCGTGCGGGCCTCGACGAGGTGCTCGTAGAGCTCGAGCACGACCTGGCCGCGGTTCCAGTTCGGCTCCAGGTGGATGTCCGCCTGCGCCGAAAGCTCGCGCAGCCTCTGCTCGCTGGTGTCCGGGGTGACCTCTTCGCCTAGCGCGGCCGAGATCGCCTCGTGCACGCCCACCCACGGCCACTCGCCGCCGATGTCGTGCTCGGAGCCGTCCGGCCGGCGCACCACGGTGCCGCCGAGCCCGGCCCGCGCGGCGGCCTGGATCAGCTCCCGGGTGAGCGTGCCGATCGTGTGGTAGTCGCCGTAGGCCTCGTAGGCCTCCAGCATCGTGAACTCGGGATTGTGGGTCGCGTCCGCACCCTCGTTGCGGAAGATCCGGCCGATCTCGTAGACCCTCTCGATCCCCCCGACCACCAGCCGCTTCAGGTAGAGCTCCAGGGCGATCCGCAGATACAGCTCGATGTTGTACGCGTTGATGTGGGTGATGAACGGGCGGGCGTTCGCGCCGCCGTGCAGGACCTGCAGCACGGGCGTCTCGGCCTCGAGAAAACCGCGCGCGTGCAGTTCCTCGCGCAACGACCTGGTGACCGCCGCGCGCAGCTCCGCCATCCGCCGCGCGTCCGGGTTGACGATCAGGTCGACGTAGCGCTGCCGTACCCGCGCCTCCGGGTCGCTCAGGCCGGCGTACTTCTCCGGCAGCGGCCGCAGCGCCTTGGCGGTGATCGCGTAGGAGTCCGCGAGCACCGAGAGCTCCCCGCTGCGCGAAGTGATCACCTCGCCCTCGACCCCGACGTGATCGCCCAGGTCCAGGTCACGCTTCCAGGCGGCGAGGGCCTGCTCGCCGACCCGGTCCAGCGAGATCATGACCTGGATGTCGCCGGTGCCGTCCCTGATCGTCGCGAAGCTGAGCTTGCCGCCGATGCGGGACAGCATGACCCGCCCGGTGACGCCGACCCGGTCGCCGGTCGCGGTGTCCGGCTCCAGGTCGGGGTATTTCTCGCGGATCTCGGCGATCGTGGCCGTGCGGGGGAAGCCGACCGGGTACGGGTCGCCGCCCGCGGCCCGGATGCGGTCGAGCTTGTCCAGGCGCACCTGCATCTGCTCGGGCACGTGCCCTTGATCGCCGTCCGTCACGTGCCAGAGATTACCGGCCCGGCCCTGGCTTAGGCACCGGGGTTTGTTTCCTGGCCGCCCGCCACGACCTGGCTCAGCCAGGAGAAGGCGGCCTGCTGCCAGAGCCGCTGTCCCATTCCTTCGCAGTGCCCGCCGCCGCCCTCGGCCGCGGTGAAGGCACGGAACTGCTTCGGGCAGGTCAGCGCGTCGAACAAGGCACGGCTCTGGCTGGCGAAGTCGCCCTCTCCCTCGGTGACGAGGGTCGGGCAGGTGATCTTCTCGGCCCGGCCCGCCAGCGTGTACCCGGTCATCGTGCGCAGCCACTCGCCGAACGAGGCGGCCCCCATGGCCGCCATGCGCGACCCGTAGAACTCCCGGTCGCGCGGCTTGACCAGGAAGCCCTCGAGGCCGGCGTCCATGCCCGGGTCGGCGTCGAGCACCTTGCGCCAGTCCTCGTCGCTGAACATGGACCGGAACCGCGAGGTGAAGTCGAACTGGCCGGGATCGCAGACCAGGGCGGCGATCCGCGGCTCCCCGCTGGCGCCCCGGGGGGCCAGGTAGCCGCCCAGGCTCCGGCCGACGAGCATCAGCCGCCGCGGGTCGGCGAAGTCCGGCTGCCGCAACGTCCAGTCGACCACTGGCCCGAGCACGGCCTCGAAGTCCGGCCGCATGGCCACCCCGTGCTGCACGAGCATCCCGCCCTGCCCCGGGCCGTCCCAGGCCACCGCGTTCCACCCGAGCTCGAGCGCGGCCTGCGCCCCGTACTTGAACAGTTCCTCAGCGGTGCCGTCGAAGCCGCCGGCGAACAGCACGGTCGGCCGCGGGCCGCCGGGTGCCGCGCGGTATGTGTAGCCGGGCATGGGGGCCGGGGCGAACGGGATCGCCACCGCCTCGACCCGGTACGGCAGGAACGGCGCGGCCTTCTGGAATGCCTCGCGCTGCCGCCGGTAGCCGGTGCGCACTCTCTCGTCGGCGAGATCGTGGCGCAGGAAGAAGAAGGCCTGGCGCCAGTACTCAGCCGATCGCAGGTACCCCCGCGCGGCCATCGTCCCGTGCCCGGCCGCCGCGGCCTGTTCGGCGGCGGCCAGCGCCACCTCGGCGGTGTGCGCCCACTCCTGGTACCACTGGCCGTAGTCGCCGGGGGCGACCCGCCCGGCGGTGGCCAGGGCCTCCCCGAGGTCGGCGCTGCCGGTGTACGCCCCGATCAGCGTGCGCTCAAGCTGGGCCGCCATGTCGGCGTCGTCATGCAGGACAGCCATCGAGTTCCCCCTGGTCGCGCGGCCGTTAGTCACCAGAAGTATTGCGCTCGTAGACCAGCCGCAACCCGGTCAGGGTCAGCCACGGCTCGTAGGCGTCGATGACGCTCACCTCGTCGATGACCAGCGGGGCCAGCCCGCCGGTGGCGATGACCGTCACCGAGTCCGGATCGCCGGGGGCCAGCTCGCCCGCGATCCGCCGGGCCAGGCCCTCGACCTGGCCCGCGAACCCGAAGATGATCCCTGACTGCAGCGATTCCACCGTGTTCTTGCCGATGACCCGGCTGGGGCGGGTCAGCTCCACCTTGAGCAGCTGAGCGGCCCGGCGGGACAGCGCGTCGACCGAGATCTCGATCCCGGGGGCGAGCGCGCCACCCACGAACTCGCCCTTCTCGCTGACCGCGTCGAAGTTCGTCGAGGTGCCGAAGTCGACGACCAGCGCGGGGCCGCCGTAGAGGTGCACGGCGGCCAGCGCGTTCATGATCCGGTCGCTGCCGACTTCCTTGGGGTTGTCGGTACGTACCGGGACCCCGGTCCGCACGCCCGGCTCCACGATCACCGCGGGCACGTCCGGGTAGTAGCGCCGGAACATCTCCCGCATCTCGTGCAGGACCGACGGAACGGTCGAGCACAGCGCGATGCCGCCGATGTCGGGGTCCTTGACCAGGGTGCTCTGGCCGAGCAGGCCCTGCAGGATCACCGCGAGCTCGTCGGCGGTGCGGACCGGGTCGGTGGCGATGCGCCAGTGCTCGATCACCTGGTCGCCGGAGAACACGCCGAGCACGGTGTTGGTGTTCCCCACGTCGATCGTCAGCAGCATCGAGGCTCCCTCCGCCCGCGGATCAGGGCTGGCCGCCCAGCGCGACCTGCGCGTTGTCGATCAGCCTGGTCGTCCCGGCCCAGGCGGCGACCAGCAGCAGCGCCGGGCCGTGGTAGCCGTCGCGGGCCGCGGTGAACGTGACCGGGTCCGCCAGGGCCAGGTAGTCGAGCGCGAGCGGCGGGTCGCCGGCCGCGGCGTGGTCGAGCACCGCGCGCGCCGCGGCCAGCACGGCGCCCGGCCCGGCTGCGGCCGCCGCGGCTCCTGCGGTCAGCGCGCGCGACAGGCCCAGCGCCGCCGACCGCTCGGCCGCCGACAGGTACGCGTTGCGGCTGGATACGGCGAGCCCGTCCGGGTCCCGCACGATCGGCACCGCAGCGATCTCCACGCCCAGGTCGAGGTCGGCGGCCATCTGCCGGACCAGCGCGAGCTGCTGCGCGTCCTTCTGGCCGAAGACCGCCACGTCGGGCCGGGTCAGCTGGAGCAGCTTCAGCACCACCGTCAGCACTCCGCCGAAGAAACCCGGCCGGGAACTGCCCTCCAGCAGCCGCCCCACCGGGCCGGGATCGACGGTGACCAGCGGCTCCGCGGGATACATCTGCTCGCGGGCCGGGGCGAACACCGCCGTCGCGCCCTCCTCGGCGCAGATGGCCAGGTCCCGGTCCAGGGTTCGCGGGTAGGTGCCGAAGTCCTCTCCCGCCCCGAACTGGAGCGGGTTCACGAACACCGACACCACGACGCTGCCGTCCGGGGCGGCGATCTCCCGCGCCCGCCGCAGCAGGGCCCGGTGCCCCGCGTGCAGCGCTCCCATGGTCGGGACCAGCACGACCGGCCCCGCCAGCCCGGCGCGGACGGCGGCGAGCTCGGCCCGGGTCCGGGCCGCCCGGGGGATCACTGCGGCGCCCCGCCGAGCACGCCGAGCAGGCGCTGCGCGTCGGGCGCGGACAGCGTGCCCGCGGCGAGCGCCCGGTCCGCGGTCAGCCGGGCCAGGGCCAGGTAGGCGGGCAGCGCCTGCGGCGCCGCGGCGCGCAGCACGGCGAGGTGGCTGGCCACGGTGTCCGCGTCGCCGCGCGCGACCGGACCGGTCAGGGCGGCATCACCGAGGTCCAGCGCGTTGTCGAGCGCAGCCTGCAGCAGCGGGCGGAGCATCCGCGCGGGCTCGCCCACGCCGGCCTCGCGCAGCAGGTCGGCCGCCTGTACGACCAGGGTGACCAGGTGGTTGGCCGCGCCCGCGAGCGCCGCGTGGTAGAGGCCCCGGTGCTGTTCGGCGATGAACACGGGCTCGCCGCCCATCTCCACCACCAGCGCCTCGGCGGCCAGCCGGAGCGAGTCGGGCGCGGTGACCCCGAAGCTGATCCCGGCCAGCCGGTCGAGGTCGTCGGGCCGCCCGGTGAAGGTCATGACCGGATGCAGGGCGAGGGGCAGCGCGCCGACCCGGACCGCCGGGTCGAGCACCGCGAGGCCGTGACGGCCGCTGGCGTGCGCGACCAGGCGGCCCTCCAAGGCGGCCCCGGTCGCGGCCAGCCCGGCCACCAGGCCGGGCAGCACGTCGTCGGGAACCGTCAGCAGGACCAGGTCGGCCGCGGCGACCACCTCGGGCGGCAGCTTGATCGCGACCCCGGGCAGGCGGCTCCGGGCCCGCCGGACCGAGGCGTCGGACACGGCGGACACCGCGACGATCTCGTGGCCCGCGCGGCCCAGCGCGGCGGCGAGGGTGCTGCCCACCCGGCCGGCCCCCACGACGCCGACCCGGAGCATGGCCGGGTGCGCGCTCGGGTTCTCGGGGTTCATAAAGTTCCAGTCCTCGCTGGGTACCGGACAGCGACGATCAGGATATTCGAGGGGCCGGGACGGGGAGCGGCCGCCTGGTGACCGGGGCGCGCGCGGTCACCAGGCGGCCGCCCCGCGACCCCGGGCGCGCGCGATCACGGCGGCGGCCTGCTGCCGTTCCGGCTCGCGGGGGCGTCGCTGTCGCCGGAGTCCCGCGGGGCCCGGCAGCAGTGCTCGAGGTAGAGCGCGGCCGCGACCAGGATGGCGGCGGCCACGACCGTGGCGGCCGCGTTGATGGCGTCGTGCCTGGGGACCGCCACGTCGAGGAAGCCCGCCGTGTAGGCCAGGAACCCGGCGGCGAGCCCGCCGAAGGCGGCGCCGCCCAGGGAACTGGCCTTGGCCAAGGCGGCCATCCGGGCGACGGCCAGCGGCGCGAGCGGCTTCCCGCCCCGCCGACCGGAGATCCTGGCCGCCAGGTTCCGGCCGCTCAGCGCCTCGGCGGCGGCGAGCAGCAGCATGGCAGGGACCGCGGTCCACGGCAGCGTCGGCAGCCCGGAAAACGTCGCCCGGACGATCAGCCACGCCGCCACCGCGCAGACGGCCGCGACGGCCAGCAGCGCCGCCGGCCGGGTCGGCTTCATGACGGGCACCGTAGCCCTGCGTCGGGGCGGTGCCGCAGGCCGCCGGGGGGCAGGGCGGCGAGCAGGTCGGCCACCCGGCCCTGCCCGGGGATCACCGCCCCGGGATCCACGTCGTGCCAGGGGGCGAGCACGAAAGCCCGCTCGTGCGCGCGCGGGTGCGGCAGCGTGAGGTCCGGGTCATCGCTGATCTCGTTGCCGTAGACGATGACATCGACGTCGACGGTGCGCGGTCCCCAGCGCGGCCCGCGGACCCGGCCCCGCGCGGCCTCCGCCGCCCGGCCGAGGTCCAGGACCGCGCGGGGCGGCAGCGACGTCGCGGCGACGAGCACGGCGTTCAGGTAGTCCGGCTGGGACGGCCCGCCGACGGGCGCGGTCTCGTAGACCGGCGAGACCGCGACGTCATCGAGGCCGGGCGCGGCGCACAGGGCGTCCACCGCGCCCTGCAGGTGGGCCAGCCGGTCGCCGAGGTTGCTGCCGAGAGCCAGCACCACCGTGCTGCGTGGCGTCATGCCCGGCTCCGGCGGATGGTGACGGTCACGTCCCCGAACGACTGGACCAGCGGCGCGTGCGGCTTGTGCACGGTGATCTCCACGTCACGCACGGCCGGGTGGACGGACAGGCACGCGGCGGCCAGGCGGTCGGCCAGCGTCTCGATCAGCGCGACCGGCTCACCGGAGACGACGGCTGCGAGCCGGCTGGCCACCGCCGCGTAATCGACAGTCAGCGTGAGGTCGTCGGTAGCGGCCGCGGGCCGGGTATCCAGCCAGAGCACCGCGTCCACCACGAATTCCTGGCCGTCGCGGCGTTCGTGATCGAGCACGCCGTGGCGTCCGAACGCGCGCAGGCCGATCAGCGAGATCCGGTCGGTGGTCAGCCCCGTCACCCCGATTCCGGCCCGCGGGCGTCGCGCCACCGCGCCGCGACCCGCACCGCGTCCGCGTTGGCCGCCACGGCGTGGACCCGCACGCACCACGCCCCGGCCGCCGCGGCCAGGGCGGACACGGCCACCGTGGCGTCGTCGCGCTCCGCGACCGGGCGCGGCTCGCCCCCGGCGTCGGGGAGCAGCCGGCCCAGGAAGCTCTTCCGGGAGGCGCCGACCAGGACCGGGAACGGCGGCCCGCCGCCTAGGCGGGAGATCTCGCCCAGCCTGGCCAGCAGCGACCAGTTGTGCCCAGCCAGCTTGGCGAAGCCGAGCGCGGGATCCAGGATGATCATCGTTGGGTCGACCCCCGCCGCGACGACCGCGTCGACCTGCCGGCCGAGCTCGTCGCGGACCTCGCGCACGACGTCGTCGTAGACCGCGCGGTCCTGCATGTCGCGGCTGGGCCCGCGCCAGTGCGCGACCACATAGGGCACGCCGGCGCCGGCCACCAGCCGGGGCAGCCCGGGATCGGCCCGCCCGCCGCTGATGTCGTTGACCAGCCGGGCCCCGGCGCCGAGCGCGAACTCGGCCACCGCCGACCGCATGGTGTCCACGCTGACCAGGACCCCGGCGGCGGCCAGCCCGGAGACCACCGGGCCGATCCGGCGCAGTTCCTCGGCCTCGTCGACCCGTGCCGCCCCGGGACGGGTCGACTCGCCCCCGACGTCGACGAAGTCCGCTCCCTCGGCCACGAGCCGCAGACCGTGGGCCACCGCCGCGGCCGGCTCCAGCCAGGCTCCGCCGTCGGAGAACGAGTCCGGGGTCACGTTGACGACGCCCATGACCAGGCACCGGGGCGGCGCGGGCAGGCCCGCCGGATGCGCCCGCCGAGGCACAGCCTGTGTACGCGCCTTGCCAGTCA
>Ga0335073_10012347_pt1 | contig 11995 bp, 9 predicted proteins | sample Lox_Sample_22_FD_207093 | JGI IMG/M metagenome (GOLD analysis project Ga0335073, IMG submission 207093) | Soil microbial communities from Loxahatchee National Wildlife Refuge, Florida, United States - Lox_Sample_2.2 | ecosystem: Environmental > Terrestrial > Soil > Wetlands | place: USA: Florida... | reverse complement strand
GAAGCAGATTCGCGACGCGATTGAGAAAAGGAACCACTTGGTGCAGTAGGAAAGTCACATTTTTAGTCACACCGGTTTAGGTGGCTGTGTTACGGGATGGTGCAAGTGATTGATAGCAGGATGGTTGAATTGGTAGCGCTACCGGGAATCGAACCCGGGTTTGAAGATTGAGAATCTTCCGTCCTAACCCCTAGACGATAGCGCCACGCTTTCGGTGATTATAACAAAATGGTTTTCCTGCCCTGATCATGCGGTCTTGCGGGTACTGCCCTAATTTCAATTCGAAAGCGGAGCAGATTAGAAAAGTACCGTCTTGCGGCTAGTCTCCCAATAAAGACGGTGCCTGGTTCGTTCCTACCCTATCGCTCGACCTTGGATTACGGCACCTCGATCAGCTCAATTTTGCCGTCTTTGCGACGGTGCAGAACCTTCACCTTTCCTTTGCCGTCGCGGAAGACGAAGACATCGCGGTCGCGGAACTCGCACTCTTTTACGGCTTCCTCCACGGTCATCGGGCGCAGCGCCACCGCGTCCTGCGAGCGCACCAGGTGAGCCTCGGTGGTGCGGGCGACGGCCGGGAATTTGTGGACCACGACCGGCACGGCTGTCGCCGCCGTGGCCCCCACCGAAATCTGCATTTCGGATTCACCCTCAACGGGGGCCGTCCAACTCTTATCCTTGGGCTTGCGATGCGTGGTGCGGCGCCGTCCGTTGTGGCGGAGCACCTGCGTCTCAATGTGTTCCAAGGCCTGATTCACAGCGGCGATCATGTCCGACGCCTGCGCCAGTCCGACCAGGTGCCCGCGGCGCCGGCTCACCGTAATTTCGGCGATATGGCGATGCCGCTCGACCGTGAGAATCACCTTGCTTTTGAAGTTGTCGCCCAGAATCTTGGTGAGTTTGCCGAGGCCGGACTCCACCTCGTCGCGAATGGCGGGAGTGATTTCGTACTGCCTTCCAAAATACTCGACTGTCATTGAGCTCCCTTCTCAAAAAAGAGCAATTAGCAACTAGCAATTAGCCTTTTGCAACAGCAGTCAGCTTCTCACTCTGCGCTGGTGGGTGCTCGGGATGCGCATGTCTTCCCGGTACTTCGCGACCGTGCGGCGAGTGACCTGGATGCCCTGCGACTGAAGGATGCGGGTGATCTGCTCGTCGGTCAACGGCCTGGCGGGATCTTCTTCCTCGATGAGACGCTTGACCCGGCGCTTCAGGATCAACAGCGATGTGCTGCTGCCCTCGGGTCCGTTGACGCTCTCGCTGAAGAAGTATCGCAATTCGAAGACGCCTTGCGGGGTATGAGCATACTTGTTGGCGACGGCCCGGCTCACGGTCGAAGGATGAACGCCGATCTCTTCGGCCACTTCCTTGATCATCATGGGCTTCAGATGATCAATGCCGTGGTCGAGAAACTCGCGTTGCCGCTCCAGGATCGAGTAGCAGACGCGCAGGATGGTTTGCTTGCGCTGCTCGATGTTCTTGATGAGCTGAATGGCCGACTTGTAACGCTCCCGGACATAATTACGAACGTCCTTTTCGGCCACGTCGCGGCTTAACAGGCGGCGGTAGGAGGAATTCAACCGTAATTGCGGGACCTCCTCATCATTCATCACCACGAGGAACTCATCGCCCTGTTTGATGAACGCCACGTCCGGCTCAATTAAGCGGGTTTCAACCTTGTTATAGCGAAGCCCGGGGCGCGGATCGAGGGTGCGGATGAAGTCCATCGCCTGCATCACCGCCTCAATGGGACGCCCCATCGCTTTGGCGATTTCCTTGAAATGCTTGTTCTGGACCGCGTGCAGGTGCTGATCGACGACTACGATGGCGTCGTCCAGCGCTTCCAGTTCGGCGAGGTGGTTGCCATTGGCGTGCTTGCGGTTCTGGCGCTTCAAGTCGTGCAACTGCGCCAGCAGACATTCGCGCAAGTCGCGCGCGCCCACGCCGATCGGGTCCAGTTGCTTAATAAGATCGATGGCCTCGCGTAGCGCGTCACGCCCGAAGGGTACCCGAGCGGGAGTTGTGCGAGGTGGGACCAGGGTAGGACGCGAAACCGGCGGCGCGGGGGAAGCTTCCGCTCGCGGCTGGGGGGCTGGTACTTCCTCTTCGGCTATCGCGACTGCGCCGTCGGACGGCTCGGCCTGAATCATAGGTTCCGCGTTGCCCGCAACTGGTGTCGGACCCACGCTGTCTGCAACCGAAGCGGACGAAGGTGGGTCAACCGCTGGCAATTCGGTTGATGAGCTTGGCGAAACTGAGGCTGGCCCTTCCTGCGCCAGGCCCAACAGCTCGTCGTCGGTCGCGATCAGATAACCTTCCTCGTTCAGGTTGCCGATCACCAGCTCCGCCGCGCGGTACACATCCTCTTGAACGTGCAGCGATCCCAATTGCCACATCAGGTGGTCGGTCAGGGTGCTGGGCTTGGACAGGAAGTTCTCGAAGGAGGGCTTCTCGCTGTCTTCCATCTCGATCGGGGTTCGCATCCCGGGATCGAGATACTCGGTGAAAAAGGAACCAAAATCGATTTCCTCGAAAGGATCTTTTTCCTCGGTGGTAGCGGCCGGCTGCTCCTGCTGCGCGGCGGAGCTGTCGCGCTCCTTTTGCTCTTCGCGCGCGGAGATCTCGTCGAGCAGGGGCACCGAGCTGTCGAGTTCCTCGAGCACAGGATTCTCGGTCAGCTCGGCAGTGATCATGTCTGCGAGCTCGAGCTTGTTGAGCGCCAGCACGCTGACCATCTGCACGAGGCCGGGGGTCAGAATCTGCTTCTGAGAAACCTTGAGGTTTAATCTGGGCTGCAATAAGGCCATCGAAATCGGAACCCTGAAGAGCGTTTGCCCTTCGCACAAATTCTAAACCAACGAGAAGCTCTCGCCTAAGTAAACTCGCTTCACTTCCGCATCATTTCCGAGCTGCTCCGGCGTGCCCGTCCGGAAAATTCTTCCTTCGTTAATGATGTAGGCGCGGTCGGTCACCGACAACGTCTCCCGTACATTATGATCGGTCACCAGCACGCCGATACCACTCGCCCGCAGATCGGAAATGATTCTTTGTAGGTCGAGGACCGCAATGGGATCGATTCCGGAAAAAGGCTCGTCCAGCAAAATAAATGACGGCGAAATACAGAGACAGCGCGCGATCTCGACCCTGCGCCGCTCACCGCCCGACAACGCGTAGCCGCGGTTTTTGCGGATCACCTGTAGCCCGAGCTGATCGATCAGCCGCTCCATGCGCTCGCGCCGCTCATGCCACGACATCGACTGCGCTTCCAGCACGGCCAGTATGTTGTCCTCGACCGTGAGCTTGCGGAAAATCGAAGGCTCCTGGGGCAGGTAGCTGATGCCATGATTCCTGGCCCTTAGATACATGGGAACGTCGGTGATGTCATCGCCGTCGATCAGTACACGGCCGGTTTCGGCGGGGATCAGACCGACCACGATGTAGAAACTGGTTGTCTTGCCGGCCCCGTTCGGCCCCAACAAGCCAACGACCTCGCCTTGTTTTACATAGAAACTGACGCCGTGGACGACCCTTCGGCCGCGGTAGCTTTTTCCGATCTCCTCAGCCGATAAAGTCTGCATTTACTTCGTGGTACGAGCGCGGGTGATGGTGGGAGAAGAACGCTTGCTCTCAACCAAAACCCTATCATCGCGGTCGTAGAAAGTCAACGAATCGCCCCATACTGTGCCGCGTTCGGCATCGAAAATGCTGGGAGATTTTCCGGTCAGGACATACTTCGCGTCATCGGACGTGTACACCAGCTTGTCGCCGACCGCCCGCCGGTTAGGCTCGGTGACCAACACTCTTCCGGCGGCTACCATGTGGTCGACTTTGCTGGGAGTATCCGATCCGGGCAACGACGGCCCCTTCCGTTGGGCCACGGGCTTTGGCTGCGCCGCTGGATCCTTCGCGTCAGGCTCGGCTTGCTTCAGATACACGTCGATCTGTTCGGCGCTTACCGTGCCGGTTGTCGTTTTCGCGTAAACATTGCCGGAGTAACGAGCCAGCCGCCGCTCGTCGACATACGTCAACTTATCGGCAGTGACATCGATCGGTGTCAGCTTGCCGTCCGCCGACTGCTGCACAAACAAACTGGAGACGGTTTGTGACTTGTCGGACTCAGCGAAGATGGCCCGTTTCTCGTTATCGAAGTCGATCTTGGGCGCGCGCACGATATTGGCGGTCTGCCACAGCCGCACGTTGCCGTTGTAATGGGCCACGCCCGGCTGTTTGTACGCAGTCATGTGCTGCGCGGTAACGTGAATCGGGTCGTCCGTTGCGAGCAGCGCGCCGTCGGGCTGCGGCTTCAGTTCGCTGTAGGTGGTCTTGACATCGTCATCGGCGAATCCCTCGCCGGTCTGTCGGTTCATGCGGACATGGACCGCGGTGGTCGTCATGCCGCCATCGATGATGCGGGGGGATCCGGTGAGCACAAGCACCTGATCGTCGGGCGTGTAAGTCGCGGCATCAGCAAATGCCGCGCGTCCGCCGGCGTTGGGATTGGGCGGCGGCTCGTGATAGGCGAAATTGCCGGACTGAATCAGCTTCTGCACGCCGCCGTCCGAAGCGAATGTCACGTCCAGCTGGTCGGCAGTGCTGGTCTTGTCGGGCTCGCCGGGCGTGGTGGATACGATGCGTGAATCCGGCCACCCGTGGAGACTCTGAATATGGTTGTCCTCGAAGGCCGCGTGGAACTTGCCCGCAGTCGCGACCGTGGTGGAATTGCTGCTGCTGGTTTGTTGACCCTTGGCGGGCTTGGCTCCGCCGGGCGCCGGCAGAATCGTAATGACCGCCTTGCCAACGGTGTCGCCTGTCTTGATCTCATTACCATTCTCCAGCTGGAAATCCAGTTGGTCGGCGGCGATTTCCATGGGCTGGCCGCTGGTTCCGGGGTTCCCGGCATGTCCGGCATTTGCGCTCGCGGGGGTGGCAGCTTGTGATTTGCCGGGCTGCGGGTCCTGCCTCATGTGGGCGTTCTTCACCATGTGCAGCATGGAGGGTTGGTTCTTGTCCACGAAATCCACGATGAAGATGTCGGCCGAGCCGTGAACCAGGCTGTTGCCATGGGTCTCAAATCTGGCGCCGCCCGAGACAATTGCCTGCTGAATCGTGTTCTTCGCGCCCAGGTTGAGGTCGCCGCGAGGGCCATAGACATCGATGATCGACGGGCCGCGGTCCTGGATGTGAACGTTCCCTTCGCAAACCGCGTGCTGCACGCTGTTGTCGGGGGCGAACAGCAACGTGCCTTTGTCGGCGGTTAGGGTTTTGTCGGGCTGATCGATCTTGACGTTGAGAAGCACCGCCTGGCGCGGGGATTTTTGGATCCTGCCCGAGGTGCCGGTGATCGTGGCCGGATGTTCGCCCTTGGTCAGGACATGAACATCGGATTTCACCAGCAGTTCGTTCTCCTTCGAATCGTAATACGCTCCCTTACCCGAACCGCTGGCCTGTTCGGTCTGAAAATACACGACGTCGTCGGTGTAAGCGGTGCCGGTCTTCTGATTGAACACCAGCGAGCGGGTCACCAAATGCAGCGGGTTCTTCAGCTCCTCCGGCGCGGCCTGATCGGGCTTCTTCGGTCCTTCCTCGTTCCCTTCCAAATCGATGTGCACTTCGCCGACGGCATGTATGTCGCCGCTCTGCGGATCGTAAGTGAACTGGTCGCCGTAGATCTGGTCGTAGCGGTCGTGGTTCTTGCCGTACACGACGATATGCACGTTGCGAAGGTCGGCATGGCCTCCTTGCCTAAACTGCACCGCACGGGAGGCGCGAATGGTGTAGATGGTACGCCCGCCCTCCGATTTCGACAGGGAAAAACCGTCGCTGGTTTGTTGGATGTCGAAGCCCAACTTCTGCGGAACATTGTGCAGAATTGGCTTGACGTGAGCCCGCGCAACCCAATACGACAATGTGACGACGCCCACCAGCACACACACGCCGACGACCATCTGTTTCGATATTACGCTATGCGGAGGTAGAGGCGCTTTAGGCCGTTACGGTATCCCCCGATTCGGTAGAGCGAGCCCCTTCGGCAAGCTCAGGGCAGGCTTTCAGGCTCGCGTTCAGCGGCTCTACCGGAGGCGGTTTTGAAGGGATGACACCGTTAACGCGGCGCTGAAGCGCCGCTCTACCCGGGAGTGCGAATGACCAGCACTTCGCATGGTATGTCATGCAATGCCTGGCGCCGCTTTGTCCAACCCGACATCAGGAAGCCGATGGTGAGACAAAAAAGTGAAAGGAACTTCATGAAATGACGCGCCGTGGCTTGACCGAAGGACGTGCGTTCTCCTTCCAGCGTGATCACCTGCAAGCCCAAAAGGCGCTTGCCCACGGTGGCGCGCCAACGGGAGCTTTCGGCAAAGGCGCAGTAGAGCCAGGAACCGACCGCCAGAATCAGGATGTAGGCCACGCCCGTGAACACTTTGGAGTTCCACGGATCAAGGCCGAAGCCGCGCCCGAAGCGCCGCAGCACGACATCGATGGCCAGGGTCAGCAGCAGGGCCACCAATGCCTCGAGCGCCACATCGACGCTTCCGGCCCAAAATCTGAGCCAGAATCCGGCATACTCAATGTTGGGTGGCATCAATGAGTCGCTAGCGAGACGTGGCATAGCCAGTGGCGGCGCGGAGTTCGCTCCCTTGGCGGCTCCCGCAAGTACGTCGCCGCAGAAGAGGCAGAAATCGCCGTCCGGCAGGCGGTCGTTTCCGCAACTGGCACACACCTGCTCCAGGACCGTTTCCATCGATTGGGAATACTAAACCCGTGTAGCTGGACTGTAAAGACGCGGAGGCCGCTATGGCCCGTAACGGGACGCCGCAACGTGCCAATCTGTCGTCCTCGGGTTACGGGCGCTGCTAACGGATGTCAAGGCTGCGCGGCGGCCAGGCTGGAATTGGGCCTTGTGAAATCGAGCAGGTTCAGCTGCACGCCTCCAAATTCCGGATGTTCATTGAAGTCGAGCGTGAAGGCCAGATCGAGAACGTCGCCCGCCAGTAGTGCGTCCTGCGTCAGACGGTCTGCCATACGCCAGCCCAGGACGTCGTGGGCGCGCTGGAAGCGCCCGCCGTTAGCATTGGGCTCGCAGGGAATGACGCGCAGCTTCATATGTTTCTCTTTCAGCACGCGCGGCGGCTGAATCAGCTTCGCACGTCGTGCAACGAAGGTCGGCTGGGGATTGCCTGACCCGAACGGCTCCAGCTTTTGCACCTCGGCCCAAAATTCTCGGCTGAGTTCGCTCAGCGGTATGTCCGCGTCATACTCCAGAATGGGGACGAAGTCCGCCGGCGTGAGATGCTGACGTGCGTAAGACTCCAGCCGCGAGCGCAACTCCGGGATTCGCTCGGCGGGCAACGCGCATCCCACAGCGTGGGAGTGCCCGCCGAAGCGGGTGAACAACTCGGGACAGGATTCCAGAGCCTGCAATAAATGAAACGCCTCGATCGAGCGCCCGGAACCGTGCGCCACGCCGTCCTCGCAAGAGAAGACCAAGGCTGGCCGGTAATACCTTTCCACCACGCGCGTGGCGCAAATGCCGATCACTCCGCGATGCCAGCCTTCGCCGTCCACAACCAGGCAGTAGGCATCTTTCATGTCCGGCGAAGATTCGATCTTCTGCTGAATCTCTTGAATAATGCGCTGCTCTTCCTGCTGACGATCGCCGTTCAACTGATCGAGCTGCATCGCTAGTTCGGCCGCTTTGCCCGCGTCTTTCTCGGTGAACAACTGGATCACGCGCTCGGCGATGTCCATGCGCCCGGCGGCGTTCAAGCGGGGAGCCACGCGAAAGGCGATGTCGCCCGCGCTCAGTGGTCGCGAGCCGTCGAGTTGGCAGTTCGCCAGCAGGGCCCGCAGCCCGGCGTTCACCGGCTTGCGCAGGCCTTCCAGCCCGAGCTTGGCGAACACGCGGTTCTCTCCGATCAACGGCACGGCATCGGCGATGGTTGCGATGGCGACCATCTTGAGGAATGAGGGCAGCAGTCGCTCCCGTCCGCTCTCCACCAGCAGCGCCTGCGCGATCTTGAACGCGACACCGGCGCCGCACAGCGATTTGCAAGGATACTCGCAGCCCTCCTGGTTGGGATTAACGACGGAGAGCGCCTTGGGGACACCGCCAGCCTGCGGGAGGTGATGATCGGTGACAATGAGATCGACGCCGCAGCGCGCCGCGGTCTCGGCTGCGGCGAAGGCGCGAATCCCTGTGTCCACGCTGACGATCAGCCGAATTCCGCGCGCGGCTGCCTGTTCGATCACCTCATCGCGCATGCCGTAGCCTTCGCGGATACGATGCGGCACGTGATACTCCACCTTGCCCCCGCACAGTTCCATGGCAGCCTTCAAAATGACGATGGCAGTGGTTCCATCCACGTCGTAATCGCCATAGATGAGCACAGTCTCGCCGCGTTCGATAGCCGCGTGCAGGCGCTCGGCAGCCTTGCGCAGGCCGGTCATGAGAAAGGGCGAGTGCAGATCGCTCAGGGCAGGGAAGAGAAACGCATGAGCTTCAATTGCCGATCGGAGACCACGCGCCGCCAGCAGGCGAGCCTGCCAAACCGGCACGCTCAATTCCCGCGCTAGAAGTTGCACGACTTGTGGATCGGCGTTGCGGATTTGCCAGCGCACAAAATTATTGAACCACAGAGACACAGAGACACAGAGTTCCGCAATCAAAACCTCTGTGTCTCGGTGTCTCTGTGGTTAAATTATCGATCTTCGTCCTGATCCGAGTCATCGAAGGCCATGGTGCCGAAGTCCTCGACCAGGTCCAGCAGGTGCTGATAGCGCTCATACCACTCGGTGCTCATTTCGAACAGGAACATGATCCCCTGGTGCGGCCAGCCAAGCTGGATAAAACCGGTCTTGCCGATGTAGTTGCGCAACCAGCGGGCCTCTTCCATGTCCTCGTCGCTGGGGAAGCTGGTGTGCTGCAGGCGCTGGATCAGGTAGTCGAGTTCGTCGCGCTGCAGCACCTCTTCGTCCATGGAGAGGAATTGCGCGCCGGCTTTGGTGGCCAGTTCCACGAAATCTTTCCAGCTCTCAGGATTGTCCCGCGGGTCCCACATGACGCTGTGCACCTCTTCCGTAACGTAGCCCTGGAAGCGGCTGAGACCGTGGCCCACGATGAAGGCGTTCATGTCGTCTTTCAAGCTGGACAGATCTTCTGGCATAAGCGTTTCTCGTAACGCGGCCGGAGGGATTGGGCCGCGGCGGAATTCATCATACTCTCATGCCGTGGGGGCGGGCACGGCGCGGCCGCGCACACGCAGGCAGCGTTTTGTCCGGCCACCGCAGGAGCGCGCCCGCATTATGTTACACTACCCGTTTACCTACACGATCTGCGAAGAAGCAATGCTCTTTTCGAAGGATTATGTGGGCTATCTGGCCCGCGAAATCACCGACAAACTGGTTGCAGGGGAATTCATCGACACGCCCAACAAGGCCGCGGTCGCCGAGCGCATCCACGCCGCCCTGCTGGAGGAACTCACGCTGGAGGACCGCATCAACGATGAGGTCCGTATGATCCTGGAAACCTATTCTGATGAGATGCAGCGCAGCGGCGCGAATTACCAGGAGATGTTCAAGAAGGTGAAGAACGAGCTGGTACGGAAGTACAAGGCCGTGCTGTAAATAGCACTTGGCATTTAGCACTTGGCCTTTGGCCAAGGCGCCTGAAGGTCAGTGTTGACCGTGGTGGCCGCAGGTTGCAGTCCGAAGCAATTGTGATTTGGCCAACTGCCAACGGCTAAGGCAATTCGATGCCGCGAAGCACATCATCGTTATGAGAATCAGCCGCGAAAAGATCAACAAGCTGGCGCACGCTGTCTCCGACATGCTTGCCGGCCTGGAAGAGGTTGAGTTTGTCGAGGACCGCAATGCCATCCGCCTCGAAGTGAAGCGCCTGCTGGAGGTCCTGATGGCGCAAGAGGCCCGCATCGATGCTGCCGCGCGGCAGAAGATCGAGAGCCAGCGCCGAACCATTCTGGAAGGCTCGCAGGAGTGGGACATCCTCTACCGCAAGTACTACAACGAAGAAGTAAAGAAGCTGGGAATCTGAAAAGCAGCAGTTAGCGGGAAGCTCCGATTAAGTCAGGTTTTGAAAGGGACGGTCTTCAGACCGTCCGCAAATTCGTCCAATTTGCCTTTGGTTTTATCCTCTGGTTCTCGGCTCATACTTTCTCTCAGGTGCTTTGGCTAAATGCCAAGTGCCAACTGCTAAGTGCTCATTTGAACCAGTACGGTGTCTGTTTCGCCCACGACGAGTTGGGGAATCGTGTGTGCAACACATCGAATGCCTGCTTGCTGATCTGCCCTGTCTTGTCATCCGTGCAGCCGTAACGCGTGGCCCGCACCACCAGATGGAGCGCCTCCGGCAGGCGCTGGTCATCGGGATGGCTCTTTGCCCAGCCCAGGACCACTTGTCCCATATAGTCCGGCGCTGCGGAAAGCGTTGACAGCTTGCGTCGCTGCTCGTCGGCGCTCGCGCGCTCGGCCGCCGTTAGAAACGATGGAAAAGGAGGCGGCACTACGGGCACGGGCACGGCTTCCTTTCCCGTCGCGGAGTCGATCGCGAGTCCGGTGCCGTAGCTGATCGTGTTCGGTGGTAGCGCCTCACTGGGAAACGGGTTTCCGCACCACCAGTTATCGCGATACTCATCGATCTGGTCGAATTTGGTTCCGCGGAACGCGCCCCCGTAGATGAAAGGCCACATGCCGGGGAAGTGCAGCATGGTCCAGGTTGCGGCGAAGGCGCGCGCATCGTCGGATGTAGCCGCGTCATAGTTCTTCAGGTAGTCGCGCAGCTCGGGATGCGCATCGACCGTCAGCGACTCCACGCTCTTTGCTGCTTTTGTGTCGTTAAGAAGCGCGGCCCGCGTCCACGTTGCGGTTGCGATGTGCTCCTGCAGATCAGTCGGCAGAACCGTCCCCGTAGTTGCCTCGGCCAGCAGCGATAGCGGCAGGCGTTGGTTGAAAACTGTCGCGGAATCGCCATCCAGGCGCTTGGGCAGCGGCTTTGTTTGCTGGTAGGCCTCTGGGTTGCCAACGCTCCCGCAATCGTCGCAACCGCTGACGGCATACTCCAACGGCGTGCGGGCCGCGTATTCCAGCAGTTGATGGAAATCGGCGGCGACAGCGAAGCGCTGTGACAGCAGAAGGTTGTAGCTGGACAGCGGCCCTTTCTCGAAGCGCGGCAAATTGGCATCGAGCAGTTGCCGCGCTGCCTCTGCGTGGTCATGCCCCAACAGCAATCGGACGCGGTAGTACACCGCCATCTCGTACGCGGGAGAATTTGGCGCGATGCTGGCCGCGGCCTCCGCCAATCCAGACTCGATCGTGTCATTCGCGTTTGCCATGCTCAGCGCGGCCATGAGCCACGCATCGGACTTGGTCGCTCGCCAGCGTTCAACCGCATGATTGAGCAAACCCGGTCTTTGCTGTTGCATCGTCAGCACCCAGTCGGTCAGATCGTCGAGCAGTCCACGCCTGGCCAGGTCCTCGCGCCACTGGGCGAACTTGGGCGTGATCACGCCATCCGATGCAAACACCTGCCTGCGGATGATCCAGTTGAAGTCGTAGAGGTCCTGGGCGATCTCGGTTGCCGGCGCGCGTCCCGCTAGTTGCCGCCCGAGTTCGTACAGGCGCTGATCGGGATGGAGACGAATCTCGACATAATTCAGCAGCCTCTGGGAAGCGGAATGGATGGGCGCTAACGCTGAGTCCTTCAGGATCGACTGGAGCTGCTTCTCCGCCGCCGTCATCTGCTGCACGTTGAGCGAAGGAGCATCGGGAGAGCGATCGGCAGCGGCGCTGCCTGCAGGGTTCAGTGTCGCCTCACGGATGTAGCAGCGCGCGACAAGATAGGGAGCCCAGGTTCGCCACGGCGATTCACGCTGGTCCGCGATCTGCTGGAATTGCTGTGCGGCTGTCTGGAACTCGCCGGCATAGAAGTTGGCGGATGCGATTTGATACTGCCGGTCCAGATTTAGGGCCGCGTCTTGTACAG
>Ga0335073_10012346_pt1 | contig 11995 bp, 12 predicted proteins | sample Lox_Sample_22_FD_207093 | JGI IMG/M metagenome (GOLD analysis project Ga0335073, IMG submission 207093) | Soil microbial communities from Loxahatchee National Wildlife Refuge, Florida, United States - Lox_Sample_2.2 | ecosystem: Environmental > Terrestrial > Soil > Wetlands | place: USA... | reverse complement strand
CGTCCACCGGAATCGTCGCCACCCCCCCGTCCGCGCCGACCACGGCGAGCGCGTGCAACCGCGGCGTCGTCACCCACAGCTCGCGCGTGGCCCCCACCCAGGCGATGCCGTCGGGCATCGCCCGAAGCGCGACGCAGGTCTTCCGGGCGAGCGTCACCGCATCGAAGGCGCAGACCCGGTCGTCGCCGCGGTTGCCCACCCAGATCACGCCGCCCGCCACTGCCACGGAGCTCGGACCCATCGGCGGCCGCCCGGGCCGGCCAGACGGTCGGGTGGGGAAGCCGCCGATCGCCGTCACCTTGCCGGTCGGAGTGTCCACGACGTCGACATTGCCCGTATTCCCCGCCGGTACCCAGACGCGGTGGTGCGCGCGGTCGCAGGCGACGTAGTCCATGCCGATCGGCTGCCCCCCCGGAAGGCCGATGGAGGAGGGCGGCGAGACGAGCGCCAGGAGCATGAACGCGGCGAGCACGGCTCGTTCTAGCGTGACTCTCGCGGCGCGCGCAATTCAGGCGCTTCGGCGCGTTCCTGCGCTCCGCCCGGCACGAGGACGTTCGGTTGCGTTGCCACCCTCGAAGCGGAAGACGACGCGGTACTCGTCATTGATGCAGACGCTGAGCTGTTGGCCAAGACGGGGACGGGGACTTCCAATCCGGAGGGCCACCTGCGCTTCAAGCCCGAGCCTTGACCGAGCCGGCCCCCAGCAGGCTGCGCGTCAGCGGCCCGCCCTCGACGAGCAGCTCGTGAAGCGCCTCGTCGACGTGCCGGTCGCGAACCACCATGCTCGTTCCCTCGTCCGCCGCCGCGACGGCCGCCTTGCGAAGCAGCTCGCGAATGAACGACGCGCTCACCCCCTCGGTGCGCTGCACGAAGCGCTCCGCGTCCGTGACCTCCAGGGTCAGGCCCTGGGCGTACAGCTTCAGCAGGCGCCGGCGGCACTCCGCGTCGGGCACCGGCACCTCCAGGGCGAGGTCCACGCGGCCCGGCCGCGCGGCCAGCGCCGGCTCGAGGATGTCGGGCCGGTTCGTCGTCAGCAGAAAGAGAATGTCGGCGTCGTCTCCCAGCCCATCCATCTGGTTGAGCAGCTCGAAGAGGACGCCGTTGCAGCTGTTGTCGCGCCCTTCGCCCCGGGCTTCGGCGATGAGGTCCACGTCTTCGACCAGCACGGTCGCCGGCTGGAGGGCGCGCGCCAGCGCGCAGGCCTGCTCGATGAGGCCCATGGCTCTGCCGGTGACCACGAGCACCGTGCGCCCCACCATTTGCGAGGCGAGGTACATGGCCGTGAACGTCTTCCCCGTGCCGGGCGGGCCGTAGAGGAGCACGCCTCGCTTGAGGTGCCGCCCAGCCGAGCGGAGCTTCTCCGAGAGGCCGGAGAACCGAATCGTTTGCCGCTCGATCTTGTCGAGGAGGCCGGCCGGAAAGATGATCTGCTCTCGACCGACGGACGGCAGGTGCTGGATCGCGATCTTGAGATTCTCCATCCGGTCGGAGCTGATCGTCAGCACGCGGCCGCGGTAGACGTTGCGCTGCCGCATGGCCGCGCGAACGCGACTCAAGAAGGCCTCCGCCTGCGCCCGCTCGGAGGCCATGACTTCGACGGTCAGGGCCGACTGGAAGTTCCGCGAGGGGCCTTGGACGAGCAGGGCGAGGCGGTTCGCTCCCTCGCGAACGAGAAAGAGCCCTCGCTGGACGCAGGCCAGCACGCGCGCCTCGTCGATGCGCAGGTTCGCGTACTCGACGGGCGCCTCCCTGGGCACCGATCGACCGGGGGCCACCAGGTCCGCGAAATGGATGCTCGCCCCGTAGCCGCTCTGCTCGCTGACCAGCCCGAGCAGCTCGCTCTGCAGGCCTTCCAGGCACGCTTCCACCGCGAGATGGACATTCGGGTGCTCGTGGGGCGCGAACGACTCGGCGACGGACGGCAGGCGCGTGCAGTCCTTGCCGAAGTGCGACCGCAGCCGCTCTCCCAGCGCACCTCCCTCGGCAATGTCCGGCAGATCGCGATGCGCCAGCTCGTTCAGCGCCCGCAGCGCGGCGACCAGGGAGTCGGAAGACGTTTCGCCGTGAGAGGCGCTGCGCTTCGGAGGCTTGCGGGCGGGCATCGGGGATCCTCGCGGTGGGTGTCGATCTTCTCGGTCATACGATCACGGCGTCCAGGCCGCCAGGAGCCGTCTCGCCAGGGTCTCGCAGGAGAGGGCGATGGCATCTCCGTCTTCGAGCCCGGCGCTGGCACGGACCGCCATCTGCGTCCCGAGGCTGGTGCGGTCGCCGAAGAGGTCCTGGAGGAGTGGATGCACCTGCCGCGTGGCCTCCCCGGCGATGGGATGGGCCGCCAATCTTTCCAGCGTGCCAGCCAGGTACGTGGTGTCAGCGAAGCGCAGCAGGCGCAGAACGTCCAGGCCGTCCTTGTCCTGGAGACGGTCCTGGTGGCCCCTGCGCTCCGCGATCTTGTGGAGCTTGGCGACGAGCAAGGCCGCGACCCCCGCCACCGAGACGTCGAACGCCCGTCCGTCGGTCGGGTCGAGCGCGGAGAGATTCATCCTTGCGTTGTCAGCTATCGCGGCTTCGAGGCCGGTCGCCTTGCGCGCGAAATGGTTCCCATGGGTACCAAGCCGCGCACCGCGCCGACCGCCCCCACCAAGGGAGGCCGGGACCAGGAAATCGATCTGGACCTCGGTTCGCGTCCACGTTCCGGGACGCACCGTGAGCTCGAACCCGGCGGCCCGTAGCGTCGCGGGGAGCGCAGGCTCGTCGTCGAGTTCGCGAGGATCGATCGCGAGATCGCCGTCCGTCGTGTATGGGGCAACGGCCAGGTCGCCGTTGCCCACGTGCAGGTAGACCGCCTGTGCACCGACCAGCATGACGGCCTTCCGGTGGTTGCCGAGGGCTTCGAGGGCATCGAGCAGAACCCGGCGCGCCGCCACGTACTCAGGATCTGGGATTCCGCCGCCAGGCATCTTCGGTTCCCTTCATCCTCTCGATCAGCGCCTGCGCTTCCTGGGGTCCACGCCCTGGGCTGGTCATCAGATCGACGGCTGCCTGGCTGGGAGCCACCACCGTGATCGATTCGGCGCCGAACGCCCCTGCCTGCGTCCTCTCGAAGACCACCCCGTCATAGGGTTCGAGGAGCCAGACGTTGGCGCCGGCCTCCGCGGGTACCAGGTGGAGGTTCCTCGCGGCCGCCTCCGCGTCGTCGACGTAGAGCATCGCAAGTCGCGCCGGCGCCACGCCCGTGCCTCCGAGTGAGCCCGTCGCAGCATACCTACCGAGCGTCCTGAGCTTGGGCGCGAGCGCGGTGAGCCCGCGCGGCTCCAGGTACGCGCGCATGACGTTGGAGCCGGTCACGCTGTAGTCGGCCGCCCACCGCTTGAGGAGGCCCGGCCAGTCGACCGCCGTGATCATCTTCTTCGCGTCGCGCGTGAGTAGGGCCTCTTCCTCGAGAAAGCTCACGACGCGAGACGCGGTGCCGAGCGGCGAGGAGGACCAGGCCGCGAGCGTTCGCACGCCATAGGGCGGCCGGAAGTCGCAGAGGGCGCGCACGACGCGGGCGGCGGCTGTCCCCTTGAGGCTCCGGAGCGGACGCGCTTTCCGCTCGGGGTCGCGGTCGACGCCCCGGCTCTCCAGGTAGACGGCCGGCTCACCGACGACGACGCGCACGTTGCCGGTGGCGTCGACGTAACTTGCGTTCGCCTCGGCGAGCAGCTCGCGTGTCCGGGGGCCCAGAAAGGGCGCGACCAGGAGCAACGCCCCTTTGGAGGCCCGCCTCTCGCGCAGCAGGTAGGGAACGTCCCTGGGGCTGATCCGCCTTCGCGAGACGACCGCCAGGGTCGCACGCCGTCCGTCGGAGGCACGGAGGGTGACCTCCTCGCCGCCTCCTCGAGCGCGAGCCTCCACGGACCACCCTGGCGGCAGACGGGCGCGGAGCGCATCCGCCGCCCTGCGACTGGATGTCGTTCCGCTTTCAGCGGTGTTCCGCATCATGCGGAACATAGTATGGCGCGGAACGCATCGCAACGAGACGACGGGGGAAGTGCCGTTCCGCACCGTCCGGATCAGGCAGACGCGCGGACCCAGCCGGCGCGCTCGCTGGGAAGGAGGCGGCTGCCCAACGCGCCCCCATCGAGTCTACCAGGGGGACGCCACCGGTGCCGGCCACGCGGCAAACCCGCTAATTTAGGAGTGTGCGGCTCGCGTGAGCCCGGACGGCCGTCCTCACGCGTCCTGCTTCAGCCAGCATCCGCCGGCGCCTGCGCCATCGCATCTGCCGCGAGCGACAGAACCCCCTGCAGACAATTTGCAGACAGCGGCGGCCCGGCGTCGGGATCCCGCAACGCCGGGGAGCCTGCATCCGCCAGGCACGGAAAGAATGAGCGGTGGTCGCAGCCAAACCCGCGCGGGGTGAGAGACGCGCAGGCGAGGACGAGAGCCCAGAGTTGCCTCTTGTCGGCAGCAATGCAGGCTGGGCAAAGCACCGCCTCGCAGAAGCCGGCGTCCATCGGCAGCGGAGGTACACGGCTCTCCGCGCAGCCCTCAATCCCCACGCAGATATCAAAGCCGATGGGGTCGGCGTCGCCCTCGCCGGACGCCTCGCAGACGCTACCGACGAACACCGAGGAAGTACCGCCGGAGCTCGCGGTGCCACCCGGAGCGACTGGCTGCAGGCAGCCGCAGACTCCGAGGGCGGCCGCGATCGAGAGGAGCGCTACCGCCGACCGAAGCGGGGAGGTCTCGTCGGGCTGCCGCTCTCCGCTCTGCCGCGACATGAGCCTCCGCTGTCCGTGGTTCGGCTCCTCGACGCTGCCAGAGGGTGCGACGGTTGTAAATCCAGCCGGTCCTGGACTGCCGTCTACGGCCTGTGCGGCCGGATCGACGAGGCCGAGCTGCCCGCTGATCCTGATCTGGCTCGGCGGGTCGGTGGCACTCGTCATGGCTGGCCACCCGGAGGCGCTGGTCTCGGCGATGTTCGCGGCCGCAGTGCTGGCGGTTTGGGCGCTGGACGCGCTGCGCCGCCTGGCGCGGCGCCGGGGAAGCCAACGCATGTAGTAGAATCGGCCTGGTGATCCTGCTCGTCCCGTTCGCGTTGATGCTCCTCGGCTTCCTGTGGTGGCCATCCCTACCGTCGCACTGGACGGCTGTCAGCCCTCTTCAGTGGCTGCTGATGGGGGTCCTCTACGTCGTGCTCGAAGCGGTGGTCGAAGGCTTTGGAGCGCTCGTGCTGGCACCGTTTCGCCGGCGGCACCATCCAGCGGTGGTCATCGTCGCCGACCGTTGGCAGCGCGCCTCCGCCCTGAAAGGGAAGTAGTCGAGATCGATATTGTCCCGCGACGCCAACAGGAGGGCAGCGACGGAAGCACCGAACCGAATTCAGATGTCCCTGCAAGCTACTCGAAGGGGCGCTCGCATCTTCCTGGTCGGCCCGATGGATGCCGACTTTGCCGCTCTCCAAGAGTTGTTCAAACGACTCAGCCACGGCTCGGCCAGTCGCCTGGAAGAAGAAGCCTTCGTCGACGCCCATGGCGGCTTGCGGGTGGAACTAGCCTGTCGGGAGGCTCCCGGTCGGTGGGCATCATCGAAGAGGCTGCGGCGCGTCCAAGCGGGGACGCCGGCCTTTTCTTGGCGGCAGACTTCAGACGAGTGGGACGCCGCCGCTGAGCTAATGGATGGGCTACTCCACAGCGCCAAGCCAGGACATCAATATCTCAGCGACGGTCCGGGCGACGACGCGGTAGTCGTCGTTTCGAGAGGCGAGGGATCGAGGAGCGTGCGAGAAGACAGCGAGCAGCCAAGGCCGACCGGCGTGAAATGAACCGGCGTAGCCTTCCGATGGACGTGCTGACGGCGCTGCCCAAGGGATACCCCGAGCGGCCGGTTGCGGCCGGGATGGGCGAAGACGGCTCGCTCTGCCTGCTGGCACAGTCGAACGGGCGCTGTTATGAGCTGTCGCCTAACTCTGAAGGGGTAACATTCAACAACATCTACTTTGAGGCTTACAACGGTACGACCGAGCAAATGGTTTACCCAGCACCGCAGTGGTGGGTTCCGACGCAGGCTGGATATGAGGCCGACGACAATGGAAACCCAAACATCGTCTCTTGCAACTGGTGGGCAGACGCGACAAGTTCACCGCAGTCCGTTCAACTATGGGGGTGGTGAAGCCGTTGTCTCTGCGGTCGGGTGAGCTGCTCGCGAGCGGCTTGGCGGCACTCGTTGTGGCTGGCTGTTCGTCAGGGCCAAGCTGCACTGCAGATTCCGAATGTAACGCAGGACAGTATTGTGACGTCAAGGCAGCGCCGTGTTCGGGTGGGCAGGTTTCGACATTGTCTGGAACCTGCCGGCTGAACTGCGGGAACTCCTGCGGGTCGTGCTCGGACGATAGCGATTGCGCTCCCAATCAGATGTGCGGGATCGTCTTGTCCAATGGATTCCAGCCCTGCGATCCGTTCTGCCTAAGCGGCGGCACCTGCGTCTCAGATCTCGAGAACTGCAACGGAAACGAAGGACCCTCGGTCTGCCCGTCGCCGTGCTCCGTGGTCACCGAGCCTCACAATTTTTGCGGGGAGTTCTGCGTGTGTCCCGGCAATGCCTGCTCTTTTCCCGGGGCTGGGTAGATGGAGGTCGGAGAGTGTCGGATTTGCTCCCTGAGGCATCCCCTCATATGAAGCCCGCCGATGCAGAGGCCGATCGTTGCGCGGCGAGAAGCTGAAGGAAGGTTGCGGCGAGAAGGCGCTCGACGTCTTCGGAGGCGCGGCCGAAGGCACCGCGGAGGTACTCACGGCCCTGGCGGAAGAGTGAATGGGTGCGGGACCTGACCGTGTTGGCGCGAAGCGTTCGGTCGAGTCCGAGTTGCTCGCCAGCGCGACCGAGGAGGATCAGGGGGACGGTCGCGAGGGCGATGACGAGGCAGAGGCGGTCTCTTCGATCGGGGTCACCTGGGTTTCCAGAGACGTGGATCGAACGAGAACGGCTCACCCTCGTCGATGGCGAGTGTCCGAAAGTCGGGATGGAGAGGGTCGATTAGATAGTTTCGCTCTTCCGGGATGATCACGGAAGGCACCGCGAGAACCAGCGCCCGCTTGCTGGCGGCCCATCGCGTTCCTATCTGCTTCGTTGCATCGGGGCTCGGGTACTCTCGCCAATTCGGGGGCAGGACCGCGGTCAGGGTCTCGACCATCCCGTCCTCGATCTCGATGCGAAACTGAAAGAGGGGCCTGTTGAGTAGGCCAGGCTCCACGTGGACGAGGCATTCCAGAGCGGCGAGCGACAGCGTGCTCGAAGTGTAAACCAGGCGGGTGCCCTTCTCGTTCCATCGTCCGCCGTAGAGCCGAGATCCTTCTCCGTCGAAGGCTTGCGTGGCGTTCGGGAACGCGCAAAGACGCCAGATGATCATCAGCCGTAGACGCCGTGCTCGAGACGCCCAAGAGTATCGAGCACGGCCAGAGAGCCAATGTCGGTGTCCAGGAGCTCCTCGGGGGGGACCGATCCGAGAGAGCGGTTGGCAGTGCGCATCCACGTGAGCGCGGAAGCGCGGCCGCCGAGCACCTCCTGCGCGCGCGCAAGAACACGAATGAACCGAAGGAATCGCTCGGACTCCATGGTGCTCAGCGTCCGCGCTGCCTGCCTGCGACGAGCCAGCGTCCGCAACGGGATGTGAAGGATGCGCACCACGTCGGACGTCGGAATGTCGAGGGCCACCAGCGCGGCCTCCACCGCTCGGTACGGGAGTCCCTTCCGGAGAATGGGAATGAAGTCGAACTCGGCCTTGGGCAGGGCACCAAGTCGCCGCTTCCCCCCCAGGAGTTCGACCATCCGATCCACTTCGGTCGTGGTTGCCATATGGCGCATCATAATATGCCATATGGCGAGGTGCAATCACGGGCGTTGGACTCGCCGTGCGATCGCGCGTGCAGCGACTTCCCGCCGTGCGAGGCGACCGCCACGCCGCCGATCTGCTCCACTTCCGTGGCGACGTTGAAGAAGCTCTCCGCGCGCAGGAAGTAGCTGGTGCGTGGCCGTCGCGCGCCCCGCACCAGCCGGAAGTATTCGCCCAGCGAGGAGTGCGACGCCCGCGTCTCGAAGCGGAAGTTCTGGCTTCCGCCCCGCCGCCACCGCGACGGCCTCCAGCAGCGTGGACTGCACGGGCGAGTCCCGTCCGCGCTGGAGTCGGGCGAGCCGCAGCCTTCGTGCCCGCGAAGCCCGCTCCGACGGAGGCCCTACTCGTCTCCCGCGAGCTCCGGCGCCTGGTCGACGCTTTCCCACCCCCTACCGAGATCCACCAGATCGTCCGCGGCCAGCGCCCCGCGTCTCGCCATCGCTCGCACCTCTTCAACCGTCGCGGTCCCTTCCTCCAAGACCTCGGGCTCCACGACGGCCGCGGCGCGCGAGGCGTCGACGGAGAGATGTCCCCGCTCGTTGACCGGGACGACCGAGGCGATCACGTCGCGGACGCTCGGTCTGTGGTGTTTCAGCCGCCTGAAGCGAACGCGCATCGGGCGATGCCCCTTTCACGCTGACGCCCGCAGTATGGCACGGCGCCTCCACCGCCTCGGCCCGGGACGAGAGCCCAGAGTGCCCGCCTCGCAGAAGCCGGCGTCCATCGGGAGCGGGAGTAGGCTACGGGAATCGTCCGTCACCGTCCCCTCCGGCGGGATCGGCTATAATCACTGGAGCCCGCGAAGGAACTGGAGACGCGCTGTGACCAGTCAGGTCTCTAAGTTCGTGTCGAAGGCGGCGGGAGGAGGCGGGCAGCACATCGTCGATCCTCTCGGGGCCGACAAGTGGTTCCTCACCATGCGCGTGTTGAAGACATTCGCCTCGGCAGTCCTGGTCCTCGCCAGCTCGGCGTGCTGCTTCTCTTCGGTGGGCGACATACCCGACGGCGGAACAGTCTCGGGCTCCTCGACCACGGGTCGTCTAGGCAGCTCCGGCGCCGTCGGCTCGTCTACTGGCGGGGCGAGCACCGCCTCTGGCTCTGGTTCGATCGGCGGCACCTCCAGCGGCACCACCGGAGGCACCGGTAGCTCCTCGTCGGGAGGTGCGACGTCGTCTGGAGGTTCAACGACCGGAAGTACCTCCGCCGGGGGCACCTCGACGGGCGCAGACTGCCCACCACCCTTCGTGCTCTGCCCCGCGGACGGCGGGCTGGTCTGCACCGACACCCAATTCAACCCGAGCAACTGCGGCGGCTGCGATGCGCCCTGCCTCGCTGGTCAGTCGTGCAACGACGGAACCTGCGCCGGCGTCCCCGAAGGTGGAGATGCCGGCCTTCAATGCTCGCCAGGTACCTACCTCTGCGTGGGCGAACAACTTTGGCAGTGTACTCTCGAAGGAAACAACGCCCAGTACAGCGGAACTTGCTCGGGTCTCGCAGTATGCCAGACCTCTGCCCAGAACCCGGGGTGCCCGAGCACCGATGGGGCCTGCTGTTGCGTTTCCTCCAACTGCGGCGTCGGGGGCGGCCCCTGAAGCCCGTGCCAGGCAAAGCACCAGCCACCTTGGGAAGGCCTTGGTGGGATGTGTCCTATCCGTCCTCGAACCGGAGCGCTCCTACGATGCCCTCGATCACCTTCTCAGGGGCCACCCCTGGGAGGGCTACGCGGACCTCTGTGCTCGGCTACACCCGCTCGGGGAGCTGTAACGGATCCTTTGCTTATCGCCCGACCCCGGGGACGTGCCTCGGATCCTCCGGTGCGGGTGTCGGTTCAGCCAAGACGTGCATTGGTTCTTCCGACGCGCGCGTTGGTTCAACCAAGACGTGCATTGGTTCTTTCAACGCGCGCATCGGTTCAACCAAGACGCGCATTGGTTCTTCCAACGCGCGCATCGGTTCAACCAAGACGCGCATTGGTTCGTCCAACGCGCGCGTTGGTTCAACCAAAACGCGCATCGGTTATTCCAGCGCGCGCGTTGGTTCAACCAAGACGCGCATTGGTTCTTCCGATGCGCGCGTTGGTTCAATCAACGCGCGCGTTGGTTCTTCCGATGCGCGTGCTGGTTCAATCAACGCGCGCGTTGGTTCTTCCGATGCGCGCGTTGGTTCAACCAAGACGCGCGTTGGTTCTTCCAACGCACGCGTTGGTTCAATCAACGCGCGCGTTGGTTCTTCCGATGCACGCGTTGGTTGAATCAACGCGCGCACTGGTTGTTCCGATGCGCGCGTTGGTTCAATCAACGCGTGCATTGGTTCTTCCGATGCGCGCGTTGGTTCAATCAACGCGCGCGTTGGTTCTTCCGATGCGCGTGTTGGTTCAATCAACGCGTGCATCGGTTCTTCCGATCCGCAAACCGGTTGATCTGCCTTGCCCCTCCAAGGAATCCGGCCTCTTGGCTTAGCCGACGCCCCGGGCTTCCGCGGTCCGCCACGCCGAGCTTCGTGGCACCCAGATCGCGTCGTGAGGCACCTCGCCCAGCGCTACCCGCTCTTCCGGCGGCAGGCTGGCAACCCACGCCGCAGAGAGGGCATCCAGCTTGTCGTGCCCCGAACCCCAGCAAGACGCCGCAACCGCGCGAGAAAACGCGGTTCCGTCCATGCCCAGCTGACTCGCGAGCGCCTTCGTCTGCGCGGCGAGCCCCCCGGGGCTCGACTTGTGCGCGCGCGCCGCCGAGAGCGCCGCGAACGTGGCCTGGGGATACACCTCGAGCACCACGGCATCCGGATGTGCCGCCTCCACGGCCTCGAAGAGTGCGAAGCCCGCGAGCATCCAGATCTGGTTGGCATGGGGAAGGCGCGCCCGCTCGCCACCCCCCGTCAGGTGGGCTCTCCCGATCTCGACGAAGCGAGCCACCTCCTCGCGCGACGGCGTCTTGAAGAAGCTCAGCCCCTCCCTGCAAAGGGCTTCCTCCGAAGCCCGGAGGGCGCGGTCGGACGAGCGAGGGGATCCCGGCGCGTCGATGGCGACAGCCCGCACCGATCCCTTCAGGTGGCGGGCCACCTCGGCGATGTACCCGGCCGCTTCCTCGGCGAATTCTCGGGCCGCCTTGTCCTCGGACACCAGGACGGCATTGCCGGGCCCAGATGGCGGCCGAGGCCAAGCCACCTCCTTGAGCGCCGCAACCTCGTAGACGCCATGGTGCGCGGAGAGAACGGCCACCGGAAGCCGTTTGCCGATGCGGACGGCAAGGTCCACGCCAACGAAGAGATCCATGGGGCCCTCCCACTGGCTCCACTACCAAGGAATGCCATTGTCGTCTCGCGGGCCCGCCGCCGCCACCTCCCTCGCGCAATGTCGCTCCGATCGGCTAGAAGTGGGGCCGTGACGCGCCGAGCACTCGCCCGCGAGGCCCAGGAGACGGTCGGCCTGGTCGACCGGACGGAATTCGTCCGCCTCGACGCAACGCGGAGGCTGAATCCAGAGCGACGCGGCGAGCTCGGCCAGTTCCTCACCCCCCCGCCGGTCGCCCGTTTCATGGCCTCCATGTTCGAGGCTCGGGGCGAGGATCTGCGGCTGCTCGACCCCGGCGCCGGGGTCGGGTCCCTGACGGCGGCTTTCGTGGAGGCAGTCTGCACCAGGCGCCGACCCCCGAAGAGCCTCACGGTCACGGCTTGCGAGCTGGACCCGCTCCTCTGCGAGTACCTCGACGCAACTCTCCAGGACTGCGGCCGGGCCGCCGCGGCCACCGCCACCCGGTTCGCCGGCGAGGTGCAGCCAGGCGACTTCATCGAGCAGACAGCCGAGGCGCTCGCGGGGGGCCTGTTCGCCCCTGCGCCCCGCCTCTTCAACTGCGCCATCCTCAACCCGCCGTACCACAAGATCCGCAGCGACTCGCGGCACCGTCAGCTCCTGAGCCGGCTCGGCATAGAGACCAGCAACCTCTATACGGCCTTCCTCGCGATCGTGGTGCGCCTGCTCGAGCCCGGCGGCGAGCTCGTCGCCATCACGCCGAGAAGCTTCTGCAACGGCACGTACTTCGAGTCGTTCCGGAAGGCGTTCCTAAGAGACATGGCGCTCGTTCGACTGCACACCTTCGGGGCACGCGACGCTGCTTTCGCCGAGGACGG